>Ga0265325_10000765_pt1 | contig 23274 bp, 15 predicted proteins | sample 41420metaG_FD_202090 | JGI IMG/M metagenome (GOLD analysis project Ga0265325, IMG submission 202090) | Rhizosphere microbial communities from Carex aquatilis grown in University of Washington, Seatle, WA, United States - 4-14-20 metaG | ecosystem: Host-associated > Plants > Roots > Rhizosphere... | reverse complement strand
TAGGTCACTTGGCAGCTGGTGTGGCACATGAAATCAACAATCCCATCTCTTTTGTACATTCCAACCTTGGAGCGCTGGAGAGGTATCATCAGGACATATTTCTTATGCTTCACGCCTACGAGCAGGCCGAGCCGCTGCTGGCGACTGACACAGAGACAGCGGCAAGTATCAAGGCTTTGAGCGAAGAATTGGACATCGATTTCATCAAGCATGATATCGCTGCATTGATGAGGGAATCAATTTCCGGAATTCTTCTCATCAAGAACATTGTGCAGAACCTGAAGGACTTCTCTCATGTGGGTGATGCAGATGAATGGCTGTACGCTGATCTGCATCATGGCCTGAACAGTACGTTGAACATCGTCAAACGCGAACTCAAGCACAAGGCCGATCTGATCAAGGAATTTGGTGATATTCCGGAAGTGGAATGCCTGCCAGCACAACTCAATCAGGTATTCGCGAGTCTGCTGCTGAATGCCACCCAATCTATCGAACAGCACGGCACGATCACTCTGCGTACCGGAAAACAGAATGATGAGGTGTGGGTGGAAATTTCAGACACGGGCAAAGGCATTGCGCCTGAACATATAAAGAAAATATTTGATCCCTTCTTCACCACCCAACCGATAGGGAAAGGGACTGGGCTGGGCTTGTCGATGTCCTATGGAATTGTCCAGAAACACCATGGGCGCATCGAGGTAAAAAGCGAAGTAGGAAAAGGCACGACGCTCAGAGTGTGGCTGCCGGTGCGGCATGTTGATCAGGAATAATAGGGCAGGCACACGCATGTTGAGCATGCACGATAGCAGCAGTAGTAATTGGAATGACTTTGAAAGATCTACTTCCACGTACAGAAGCGTTTTTCAAGACTACCTTTGATAGGTGATAAGACTATGTCTGATGACAATCCGCCGAATTCCACAACAGTTAATGCTCCCGAGTTGCTGCTAAATGATGTTGAGGCTACCTCGCCGATAGCGAAGGGCGGTAGTGACGTCAGCATTCCAGTAGCGGAAATAACCCCAATTGCCACCACAATAATCAAAGGGCATCAAGGCGCACGCAACGAACCTCACCGGCATTTCAAATGGCATGTTGAAGCTCTCGTTGATGGGCACGATATGTATCAAGGGATTGTTAAGAATATTTCCATGAAAGGACTTGATCTAGTCCTCGATCATAATTTGCAGAACTCAAAACTCATCAAGTTACATATTCATATACCAGCTCTGGGTATTTCAGATTCTCCCCACGTCTTGGAAGTGTCAGGAGCAATAACATCAACGGTCTATGCTACTGATGAGGATTCCTTCCGTTCAGGCATAAGTTTTGTCAAATTTACTTTGGATTCTGATCAAACATATCTTCAATCACTCCTTTCTTAGAAGAGAACATTTATATGCCGTGTTAACAAGTGACCTTTGAGCAACACCAACACACTGGCTGGCAACAACTGGTTCTGAAGTGTAAAGCGGACATCGATGCAGTCCAAACAGACAGCCTTTTCAGCAAACCGCCAATGTCCCCTAAGGCCGAGCATTGGTAACACCCCGTGTGTTGCGTCGACCGGTTGAAATCGCAGCACATTGCAGTAGCTCAAGTTGCGAATTTGCCTTCGCTAAAGCTGCCGTTCGCGAAGGGCTGTTCCGGCCGAACATCGGACAATGCCAGTCAAATGAAATTTGAACTACTACAACTAAAAAAGGCGACCGCTTGGTCGCCTCTTTTAATCGTTTCACTTCAGATTGTATCAAGGATGAAGGGGGCCCTTCTTGATTGCCGCTTGCGCGTCACCAAAAGTTTTCTCGGCTTTGCCGGTGATTTGTTTGTTGAGGCCTTTGACTTGCTGTTCTTTACTGCCAGCCATTTTTCCAATTTCTTCCTGCACCTTGCCGGCAATGTTATTTACAGATCCTTTGAATTGATATTTGTTCATTTTTCATATCCTTTTTTAATGTTGACACGCTATTCAAGCACAGTGATCAGATTGAACGCAGCGTCACTGTACAATCAGTGCGGTAATGCACATTTGTAGACAAAGGTAATGTGCTGGTCAAAGGTGCCTGAAAGAATTTCTGAAGATTTCCTTTGCATCACCGTAGCTTCTCTGGAAATTACCCGCTATTCGTTTGCTGAGACCTTGAAATTGTTGTTCTGTGCTTCCCGCCAGTTTCCCGGCATCTTGCTGCACCCTGCCTGAGTATTGTTTCAGTTTTCCTTTAACTTGATCTCTGTTCATTTTCATTCTCCATTTTGATAATTGCAGGACATACCCTGCTGAAATACATGAATTGGCGGGATGCTGTCATCAGTCTGAGTGACAACAAGCATTACGAGTCTCTGATTTGCGCCGCTATCGAGGCATCCATACCGCCAACATTGCAACAAAGCCCAAAACAAACAGACTTTGCTCTATTTGATCTTGCGCCTTGGAGATCAAACTCACAGATATTCGTTTGTTCTCATCGTGCATTGCCGAGTCCGCTTCCGCCAGGTGGTCAAACATTGGGCGTTCCATACTCCCACGTTCATAGGACACTTCATTCGGGGAATAGTTGTATGCAATATACAACCTCATTTCATTTACTGCAGGATTTGAGTCAAGCCGACTCTGCTGCAATCATCTATATCGTCCAGATATAGCGCTCCCGACTAAAGCACTACTCTCGTAGTGCTGTTACAGAACTGTATACACAGTACATAGAAACCCTCACCGAATTGCAGTAACACCCTACAAAACAATGCAGAGGTCACCCCAGATCAATTTTGCGTTGTCCGCGTTAACTTCATCCGCAACGAAAAGCGCAATTCATATTCGTGGATGAAGCACCGGATCGCGGGATAACTCCGCCAAAATAATTGAAAGGGCTGACATATGAAGACCATTCGAATCTTGGGTACTCGTGGAATTCCCGCGCAACATGGCGGATTCGAGACGTTCGCAGAGTCGTTGGCACTGTATCTGGTTTCAAAAGGGTGGGCTGTAACGGTCTATTGCCAACTCGACGGCGAGGGGGAAATTGTTGAAGACGAATGGAAAGGAGTTCGCCTGGTGCGCATACCTATTCGAAACGGCGGAGCGCTTGGCACAATCATATTCGACTGGCGTTCGACTGTGCATGCATCGAATGAAGAAGGACTGGTATTGACGCTTGGGTACAACACTGCCGTGTTCTGTTTGATGTACCGGTTGAAGGGCATCGTCAATGTCATCAACATGGATGGTCTGGAGTGGCGTCGGAAGAAATGGTCCATGCTGGCAAAGACCTGGTTGTACATAAACGAAAGACTGGGGTGCTGGCTGGGCAACCATTTGATCGCAGACCATCCCGAAATCAAGGCGCATCTCGAGACGCGCGTGTCGTGCGACAAGATATCCATGATTCCATACGGTGCCGATTCGATCACGAGCGCTGATGAGTCCAGGTTGAGGGACTACCCGTTCAATAGCGGACAGTATGGCATCGTGATCGCTCGGCCCGAGCCCGAGAACAGCATACTGGAAATCGTGAAGGCGTTCTCCAATCAGCGGCGGGGAATGAATCTGGTGGTTCTCGGCAATTACAGCCCTGAGGAAAATGAGTATCACAGGCTTGTCATCAATGCGGCGAGCGACGAGGTCAAGTTCGTCGGAGCCATATACGACAAGGATACGGTCAATGCGCTCAGATTCAACGCGCGCTTTTACGTTCACGGGCATACCGTTGGCGGAACCAACCCGTCCCTGGTTGAAGCGCTGGGAGCCTCGTTGCCGGTTCTGGCTCACGACAACAAATTCAATCGCTGGGTTGCCGGCGAGGGTGCGCACTACTTCTCCGACATAAATGATTGTTCATTCCTGATGCAGGTTCTTTGTGTCAATGAATTTGCTTTACTTGATTCCAGAAAAAACAGCAAAAAACAATTCGAAAACCGGTTCAGGTGGGAGGCGGTGCACCAGCGGTATGAACTGCTGCTGGAACAGTGGCTGCAACCGTCTTATCAGGCGAAACCTGTCGTGAAATATGCTGAGCCGATACCGCTGAAGTTATATCTGACGCTGGCTTCAGTGGCGATGTTTTCTCTGATCATTCTCATGGTTAAATAAAATGCAAATAAACAAATACTCAAGCGACATTTTCTGGCACCACGCCACAGTGACGAGAGTCCGGCGCGAGCATTTGAACGCTCATAAAAGTGTCGTGCTCTGGTTCACCGGGCTATCCGGTTCCGGCAAGTCCACACTGGCCCATGCTTTGGAAGAACGTCTGTATCAGATGGAATGCCGCACGTTTGTGCTGGATGGAGATAATGTTCGTCACGGCCTGTGCGGTGATTTGGGTTTTCTGGAGAAAGACCGGGTGGAAAATATTCGCCGTGTGGGTGAAGTGGCCAAAATATTCCTGGAAGCGGGCGCGATTACCATTGCCGCTTTCATTTCGCCTTTCAAAAGTGATCGCGAAAAAGTACGGTCGCTTTTTCAGCATGGCGATTTTCTGGAAATCTATTGCCGTTGCCCGCTGGAGGTTTGTGAGACAAGAGATGTCAAAGGTCTATACCATAGGGCTCGTACGGGAGAAATAATAAACTTTACCGGGATTTCTTCTCCCTATGAAGAGCCTGATAGCCCCGATCTCATCGTCGATACAGACCAGATGAGCCTGGAACAATCAATTGAAATGGTGTTGAATCTGCTGCGCGACTACGGTGCGATTAGCGGCGGAAACGCATTGAGTGCAAATGTTATATCGATACTTGATTACATAGCGCAGCCGCTATCCTGACCTTGCCCATGCGCCCCCTTACTTTTGGGGGCTCATGATGCGGCATCCTTCAACCTTGCCGCCAACCGGTTTCGTTCAAACTGCCTTGGGTTTTTCCAGCCCAACCTCGAATGAGGTTGCATGGGAATGCAATAATGCCTGGAAATATCACTGATGGAGACAATGATGACAAATACAATATCTCAAGAGATTCAACTAGCGTCCCGCCCAAACGGACTGCCCACCCAAAGCAACTTCAAGCTGGTGAAAAGCGAACTGCCGCCGCTGCAGGATAACCAGGTACTGGTTCGCAATCTATTCATGTCGGTAGATCCCTATATGCGTGGCCGCATGAACGAAGGAAAATCCTATGTGCCGCCATTCGAGATAGGCAAGACACTTGAAGGCGGAGCGGTGGGTGAGGTTGTCGAGTCACGCGCAAAGGAATTCAAAGCAGGTGACGTCGTTACTTCCAGCTTCGGCTGGCGGGAATACTTTATCGCGTCACCGAAGGAATTACACCCGGTCAGTCGTGCGGTTCAACCGCTTTCGGTTTATCTGGGTACCCTGGGCATGACGGGTTTGACGGCTTGGGCCGGATTGAATCTGGTAGAGGTCAAGGCCGGCGAGGTCATCTACATTTCCGGCGCAGCCGGTGCGGTGGGCAGTGTTGCGGGACAACTGGCGAAATTGAGAGGCTGTAAAGTCATCGGATCTGCCGGCTCAGTGGAAAAGGTCAAATTCCTGCTGGAAGAATGCGGATTCGATGCTGCATTCAATTACAAAACCGGTCCGGTACTCGAGCAACTCAACTTGGTTGCGCCGGACGGAATCGATGTGTATTTCGACAATGTAGGGGGTGAATCTCTCGAAGCTGCGCTCTCTGCCTTGCGGCTGCATGGGCGGATCATCGCGTGTGGCGGAATTTCCAGCTACAACAATACCAAGCCGCAACCCGGCCCGGCCAACCTGTTCAACATGACCACCAAACGTTTGACGATGAAGGGATTGATCGTGATGGATTGGCTGGATCGGCAGAATGAATTCGAGAAGGAAGTGGGCGGATATTTCCGCGAGGGAAAGCTGAAACACACAGAGACAGTAGTGGCAGGGATCGATAAAGCCGTGGATGCCTTCATCGGTTTGTTCCAGGGAGAAAACCGGGGCAAGATGGTGGTGAAACTGTCCTGAACTTTGCTTCTCAAAGCGTCATAACGTTGGCGCAACGATTCCGGAGTTGGCCGGTCCGCAGCCCGGTCATTGAAGCACTTGGAGGGGGAACAAAATATGAAAACCAATGCCTATGCAGTACAAAGCGCCACGACGCCGCTGGCGCCATTCAGCATTCAACGCCGCGAACCGGGGGCGCACGATGTGCAGATCGAGATTCTATTTTGCGGTGTCTGCCACACTGACGTCCATATTGCACGCAACGAATGGAAAGGCACAACCTACCCTTGCGTGCCCGGTCACGAAATCATCGGACGAGTGCTGAAGGTCGGGACGCGCGTGAAGAAATTCAAGCAGGGCGACATCGTTGGGGTCGGTTGCATGGTGGATTCCTGCCGTACTTGTGAAAACTGCAAGGACGACCAGGAACAATTCTGCGAAAAGGGCGCGACCTTTACCTACAATGCACCCGACAAACAATCCGGCGGCATGACCTACGGCGGCTATTCAAGCAACATCGTTGTGGATGAAGCATTTGTTTTGCAGGTGCCGAAAAATCTGGATCCTGCCGCTGCAGCGCCCCTGCTGTGTGCCGGTATCACTACCTACTCTCCCTTGCGCCACAACAAGGTAACCAAAGGCCAGAAAGTCGGCGTTGTCGGGCTTGGCGGGCTGGGTCACATGGGGGTAAAACTGGCCAAGGCTTTCGGCGCGCACGTGGTGGTTTTCACAACCTCGCAGAACAAGGTCAAGGATGCATTGCGGCTCGGTGCCGATGAGGTCGTCTTTTCAAAGAGCGATGAGGAAATGAAGAAGCATCTCAACAGTTTTCATTTCATCCTTGATACCGTGGCAGCACAGCATGACATTAACGCCTATCTGGTGTTGCTGAGACGCGACGGTACGCTCACGCAAGTCGGTGTACCCGCGGAACCGCTGGCAGTCCAGGTCGGAAGCCTGATCTTCGGTCGACGCAATTTCAGCGGTTCCCTCATTGGCGGCATCAGGGAAACCCAGGAAATGCTGGATTTTTGCGGCACGCATGACATTACTTCCGATATCGAACTCATTCCTATCCAGAAAATCAATGAAGCCTATGACCGTCTGGTGAGAAATGACGTGAAATACCGTTTTGTCATCGATATGGGCTCTTTGCCAGACAAGAAATAAACTCGTCATCTTTGTGTGACGGGAGTCGGTGTCGGGTGAAAGATAGTCAAACAGTAGCGACGACTATCAGATACAGACGCCAAATATTCCGTCACACCTCTCTATAGCTTGTTGAATTGCACTCCCTGCAGTCAACGCAATATTGTAGGTCGGGTTACGCTACGCTAACCCGACCTACGAAATCTGCATTGCGATCAGCAATATCCCTGCCTACATACTTTTGCTGATTCCGGAAAATGTTTTCCGGTATGAAAATGTAGCTGGTGATTTCATCAGTACATATTTACCCATCCCGAATTACGGTAGCGCATTGCATGCAAATGCAGTTGTGCTCGCAGAGCTATTGATCAACTGCTGCGATAAATTGATGCTCAGACGGATGGGCACAATTCAGCCGGATTGTTGTGCTTGTCTCCATTTAAATATTGCATGGCTCAGTCGGAATGGAGATGGAAATGATAAATACATTAAGCGGATTGATCAGGCCGCAAAGCTCAAGCCTGATTCTTGTTTACCGTGCTTCGGATTGCCTGCTGGTATTTGCAGCGCTGCAATTATGCGGGTGGCTACTGGATATCCCATTGCACGATCCCTACACATTGGCGGCATCATGGGCAATGGTGTTGTTCCTGCTCGTTGCCGAAATAAAGGGGCTGTATACCTCGTGGCGTCTGGATTTGATGCGCCATGAAATCAAGCATGCACTCTGGGTGTGGTTTGCAGTTGCCTGTTCGCTCGTCATTCTGGCGTTTCTGACCAAGACATCAGAGTTATTCTCGCGTCGCGTGATCATGTTGTGGATGGTGCTGACACCGGTATTACTGGTGAGCTTGCGCTTCTTCGTGCGCCTGGTGATTCGCGATCTACGCAGGAGCGGCCGCAATACGCGCACCCTGGCATTTGCCGGTGCAGGAAGTCTGGCGCAAAAGATGTCGAAAATGGTAGAGGCCGCTCCCTGGCTGGGATTAAGAGTTGTCGGTGTCTATGACGATCATGCGCAAGATGGGCAGCCTGCGGCCGGGCTATCAGTACGAGGCAACTTGTCCAGCCTGGTCGAAGATTCCCGGACTGGCAAGGTCGACTACGTCTATATCACGCTACCGATGCAAGACGACAAATGCATTTCGCAACTCATCACCAGTCTGGCCGACACCACGGCATCGGTATATGTCGTTCCCGATTATTTTGTATTCGACCTGTTGCATGCGCGCTGGTTGAGCATGAATGGAATTCCCATTGTGGGCGTGTTCGAAAGCCCCTTCCTGGGCGTGGATGGCTGGTTGAAACGCGCCGAGGATCTGGTACTGGGCAGCCTGATCTTGCTGTTGGTGGCGCCGCTCATGCTGTTGATTGCCCTGGGCGTCAAGTTGACCTCACCGGGGCCGGTCATTTTCAAACAACGACGCTACGGCCTGAATGGCGAAGTGATCGATGTGTGGAAATTTCGCAGCATGAGCGTGTGTGAGAATGGGGCGCAGGTATCGCAGGCAACAAAGAACGATCCGCGCGTCACCCGGTTTGGCGCATTTCTGCGCTCAACATCTCTGGACGAATTGCCGCAGTTCATCAATGTGCTGCAAGGCGGAATGTCGATTGTCGGGCCGCGACCGCATGCAGTAAGTCATAACGAACAATATCGCCGCCTGATATACGGCTACATGCTGCGCCACAAGGTCAAGCCGGGAATTACCGGGTGGGCACAGGTCAATGGCTGGCGCGGCGAGACGGACACTCTGGAGAAGATGCAAAAGCGTGTGGATTTCGATTTGACCTACGTTAGAAATTGGTCGTTGTGGCTGGATATCGTTATCGTTTTCAGAACACTTCTGGTGGGGTTCTCGGGAAAGAACGTGTACTGATGTCATTCCGTCATTCCGGCCTTCGCCCGCAAGGGGTACGCCGTGGTTGTAAGGGGCTAAAGCCCCAACAACACACGCAGCGCCGTAATGACGGCAATCATAAAATTCGTGTAATGAATTACGGAAGGATCAACACTTGCAATCGCCATCTTCATGTTGGTTTCGCTTCATCCTTTTCATTCCCCATCTCGCATCTCGTTTCACCATTAAGTAAACGACACCGCTGATTCTGTATTTGCCGACAAGCAGACTTACCGCCTTTTGCTTACTTGACGAAGCTCGTGTTCTATTCAATGCGATCACCTCTTTCCATTTTGCTTCGTTTCCCCTGAGGTGGGCGCTGCCCACTATTGGCGGGCTTTATGGAGGTTGTGGCATTCAATTCTGCTGATGCCGATTGCCCGCGCAGAATGCGGTCAGACCCGCTGCAATTAGTAGGGTATCGCCTTAGAGCTTTAATTGGCTGTGGTCGCAATAATTCGCACCGTCACTAGAACCGTCAATTTCATTTCAGTCGCAACACCGGGACACGAATTACTGCAATCGGGGTAGCGCGTGCGGAAGAAAAAAATATTCTCGAAGGGGGATGTCAATATGCAAAGCAGATTCGATTTATTCCAGAAGCTAACCGCCGCGGTGGTGGTCGCAACCGTAACCATGACTTCCGTCAATCCTGCTTATGCAGGAGCCGGTTGGGGCAAAAGCACCAACAAAACCGGGGCTCCCATTAATGTCCCCACCTATTATGCCAACAGCCCATCCGGGTTAAGGCCGGATCTGTCCCCTACAGCAGTTGCAGGAGCAACGGTCAATACCGGAACTGCGCTGCGCAAGTTTGTCGATACGCTCCCCGGCCTGGGCGTTGCGAATAATCTTGGTCAGTACATTCCGGTTGCAGTCGCCGACAAAACGACTTATCCGGGTTCGGACTATTACGAAATCGGTATCGTCGAATATGCCGAGAAGATGCATAGCGACTTGCCCAAGGCCACCCAATTGCGCGGTTACGTGCAATTGGAGACGCTGACGAACGCTGCCACCAGCAAGCACATCGCGCTGACCTATCCGGGCGGCGTCACCCCGATTCTGGATGCGACCGGCAAGCAGGTCTTTGCGGTGGACAATCCGCATTATCTGGGCCCACTGATCAGTGCCAATCGCGGCGTGGCGGTGCGCATCAAATATACCAATCTGCTTCCCAAAGGCCATTACGACCCCATCACGAATTCACATGGCGGCGACTTGTTCCTGCCTGTGGATACGACACTGGTCGGCGCCGGTCTCGGCCCGGATGGCATCAACAGTTACACCCAAAATCGCGCCATGATTCACTTGCACGGCGGCGATACGCCGTGGATCAGCGACGGCACGCCGCATCAATGGACCGCGCCCGTTGGGGAAGTGACGCCCTACGCCAAAGGCGTGAGTTTCCAGAATGTGCCCGACATGCCTGATCCCGGTCCCGGTTCCGGCACACTGTATTTTCCCAATAATCTGAGTGCGCGCCTGATGTTTTACCACGATCACTCGGTCGGACTGACACGGCTCAATGTGTACGGTGGCATGGCGGCAGGTTACCTGCTATCCGATCCAGTGGAGCAAGGACTGGTGACTGCGAAGACAATACCCGCCACCCAGATACCCTTGGTGATTCAGGACAAGACTTTCGTACCGCAGGACATCATTCAACAGGATGCGAAATGGAGCACGCTGCGTTGGGGACAACCGGGCGACCTGTGGTTCCCGCACGTGTATGAAACCAACCAGGATCCCAATTCGTTCAATGGTACAAATCCGGTCGGGCGCTGGGACTATGGTCCCTGGTTCTGGCCGGTGTTTCCCGCACCATTGCTGTTACCCACTGGTGACCCAGGCAGTCCATCTGCTGTGGCAGAAGCGTTTATGGACACCCCGGTGGTTAACGGTACTGCTTATCCAACCCTCACCGTGTCGCCGCAAGCCTATCGTTTCCGCATCCTGAACGCCGGAAATGACAGGATGGTCAATCTCAGCCTGTTTGAGGCAGAACCATTGAGCATCGGCGTAACCACCGGTGGGACGGGTTATTCCGCTACGCCTGCTGTCGTCTTCACGGGCGGAGGCGGCACCGGTGCGACGGCAACAGCAACAGTCGCCGCAGGTGTCATCACCGCAGTTAACGTAACTAACCCGGGTACCGGATATACGTCCGCACCTACCGTCAGCTTCACGGATGTGACCGGCAAGGGAGCCACCGCTGTGGCCAGCATAAATACTGAGGTCAAAATGGTTCCCGCTGCAGTGAATGCCGCGTGGCCTGCAACCTGGCCGACAGATGGAAGAGCCGGCGGTGTACCCGATCCGCTTACTGCAGGTCCGGACATCGTCCAGATCGGCAACGAAGGTGGTCTCCTGCCTGCGCCCGCGGTGATTCCAGCCACCCCTGTTGGCTACGACTACAACCGCAGAAGTGTCACGGTATTGAATGTCGGCACGCATGGATTGTTGATGGGGCCGGCTGAACGTGCCGATGCCGTGATCGACTTTTCCGGATATTGCGCGGGAGCCAAACTGATTCTTTATAACGATGCGCCCGCTCCGGTTCCGGGATTCGATCCGCGTATCGATTACTACACCGGCATGCCGGATCAGACTTCCGTTGGAGGAGCACCGACTCCTTTGCCGGGCTACGGTCCCAGCACTCGCACCGTCATGCAGTTCGTGATTGCAGGCACCCCCAGCGCAACTTGCGTGAGGGCAGCCTACACACGAGATCCAAACCCCAACATCAAGAATCCGACATTGACTGCATTGCAAGCCGCCTTGCCGACCGCTTATGCGGCAAGCCAACCCAAACCCAGCGTGGGCGAATCTGCCTACAACGGATTGTGGGGCGCGACTTATACCGATGTCTATGGGAACATCAATACCGGTTCATCGACCATCCCCAACTTTACCTTTGTCAATCCGGCCACGGGTTTGTTGACCACGCTGCCGGTTTTGAACAAAGCCATCCAGGAATTGTTCGATCCGAATTACGGTCGCATGAATGCGACACTGGGTGTCGAATTGCCATTCACCACCTCGTTGACTGCAACCACGATTCCATTGGGATACGTCGATCCGGTCACCGAGTCGATTGCCGATGGCGAAACCCAGATCTGGAAGATCACGCACAACGGCGTGGATAGCCATCCGGTCCACTTCCACCTGGTCAATGTGCAACTGATCAACCGCGTAGGTTGGGACGGCACCGTCAAACCGGCCGATCCCAATGAACTCGGCTGGAAAGATACCGTCCGCATGAATCCGCTGGAAGACGTCATTATTGCGGTCAGGGCAAAGGCACCTGTCGTTCCGTTCGGTTGTCCCAACAGCATTCGCGCCATGGACCCGAGTCAACCGCTGGGTGTTGCAACAGGTTTCACCCAGGTTAACCCCGCCACGGGAACACCCGCGGTCGTGACCAACGCGACAACCAACTATGGCTGGGAATACGTGTGGCACTGCCACATCCTGGGACATGAAGAGAATGACTTCATGCGGCCGTTTGTTTTCAAGTCCAACGCAATCGCACCGCCTGCGCCCACTGGCCTGACGCTTGCAGCGGGCGTCCTTAACTGGACAGATCCGACACCGGCAGCGGCACTTACGACGCCTGGCAATCCGCAAAACGAGATCGGTTTCCGTATCGAGCGTGCGGCCAACTATGGTGCCTTTACGGTCCTTGGAACTGTGCTGGCGAATGCGACCACCTATACCGATACGACCGTGCTGGCGGCACTCACGGATTATTCGTACCGCGTGATTGCGTACAACGCGGCGGGTGATTCAATACCGTCCAACACGGCAACACTGGTGCAACAACCGGGCGGCTTGACACCTTCCGTGCTGACGTTCGCAGCCCTGCCGGTTGGTACGGCAAGCGTCGCTCAAGTGTTGACCCTGCCCAACAAGGGAGTTACAGCGCTCACGATCACAGGCTTCACGATCAGTGGTCTGAACGCGGCTGACTACACTCAGACAAATACTTGTCCGGTGAGCCCGGCTACTCTGGCACCAGCAGCGAGTTGTGCCATCAGTGTGATATTCAAGCCAGCAGCAGCAGGGGCATCGGCTGCGATGTTGACTGTCGCGACTTCAGCGGGTCCGATGACAGCAGCGTTGAGTGGAACCGGGCAAGGAGCTGGCGCCACATTGACGCCGATTACTCCGCTTGCATTCCCGGCTCAACCCCTGGCAGTTGCCAGTGCGGCACAAGTGGCAACGCTCACCAATACCGGAGCCTTGCCGCTCTCTGTCACCAGTATCGCGATCAGCGGTACCAACGCGACGGAGTTTGCACAGACCAATACCTGTGGAGCTCTGCCGGCCACTCTGGCCGTCGGTGCAACGGGTACCTGCACAATCAGCGTGACGTTCACGCCGACCACGGTAGGTTCCAAGACGGCAACGCTGACTGTGGTCGATGCAGCAGGAACGCAAACGATTGCGCTGAGCGGTTTGGCTGCAACGGCTTCGGCAACATTGAATCCGTCGTCGCCGATGCAGCTGGCCTATGCGACCCAGCAGTTGGGAACAACCAGCGTAGCCCAGTTGGCGACGCTGACCAACACGGGTAGCAGTCCGATCACGGTCACCAGCGTCACGATCACGGGTGCGAACGCGGCAAACTTTACAGCCGCGAACGGTTGCCCGGTTAGTCCGGCAACACTGGCAGCAGCAGCAGTTTGTACGATCAGTGTGACCTATACACCGACCGTAGCCGGACCCAACTCGGCAACGCTTAATGTTGCAACTTCAGCCGGTGCGAAAACAGCAGGTCTGAGTGGCAGCGCGCAAGGTCCTACGGCTTCGTTGACGCCCGCACCGCTTACGTTTGCGGCCCAGGCGCCTGCAATTGCCAGCGCTGCACAAGTCGTGACGCTGGCCAATACCGGGCTCGGCCCACTGTCAGTCACCAGTATCGCGATCAGCGGTGCCAACGCGACTGAATTTGCGCAGACCAATACCTGCGGCGTTCTGCCGGCGACCCTGGTTGCCGGAGCAACAGGCACCTGCGCGATCAGCGTGACCTTCACACCGGCGACTATCGGTGCCAAGACGGCAACACTGACGGTAGTCGATGCGGCAGGTACACAGACGGTTGTCCTGAACGGAACGGGTGCAACGGCAACGCCGGCGGTCGCTACACTGACACCGGCAACACCGCTCGCGTTCGGTTCGGTGGCCGTATGGTCTGCCAGCGCACCGCAAGTGGCGACATTGACCAACACCGGAGGTACAGCACTGGCCATTACCGGCGTCAGCATGGGAGGAACCAATCCCTTTGTCTTTGCGCAGACCAATAATTGCGGTACCAGCCTGGCAGCAGGTGCGAGTTGCGCGATCAACGTGACGTTCACACCAAACGGTACCGGAGCCAAGTCTGCAGTATTGAATGTGGTGGATGCGTTGGGAACCCAGAGCCTTGCCTTGAGCGGTACGGGAGGCGCTGCAGCAGTACCGGCAACAGTCACTTTGACACCGGGATCGCTGGCATTCGGCACGCTGACAGTCTGGGCAGTCAGCCCGGCGCAGGTCGCGACATTGACCAACACCGGTACCACAGCACTGCCGATGACCGGCGTCAGCATCGGAGGCGCCAACCCCTTCGTTTTCTCGCAGACCAATACCTGCGGTACGAGTCTGGCAGCAGGTGCGAATTGCACGATCAGCGTGAAGTTCACGCCTAACGGCGTGGGAGCCAAGTCCGCGACACTGAATGTGGTGGATGGGGCAGGAACCCAGACGGTTGCACTGAGCGGTACAGGCGCAACGGCTGGAACACCAGCAACGGCCACGCTGACTCCGGCATCGCTGGCGTTCGGATCGGTGACAACCTGGTCAGTCAGTGCAGCACAGGTCGCAACTTTGACCAACACGGGTACCACCGCAATGGCAATTACCAGCATCACCATGGGAGGCACCAATCCCTTTGTCTTCGCGCAGACCAATACCTGCGGTACCAGTCTGGCAGCAGGTGCTAGCTGCACGATCAGCGTGAAGTTCACGCCGAACGGGGTAGGCGCCAAGTCCGCGACAGTGAATGTTCTGGATGCGGTAGGAACCCAGTCGGTCAGCTTGAGTGGCACAGGACTGTAGTTTGCTGGTAGTTGACATTAACTTTTAGGAGATAGAAATGAAATCAATTGCGAAATTCGTTTGTTGTGGTGTGGCGCTGGCCTGGATGTGCAGCGCAGCGGCGGAGGACGATGTTGCGAATCCGGCCGAAGTGACGGAGACCACCGCGGCGGCAGCGGGGGGGGCAGTCCCCGCCTCGCCGACAGGCGGGAGCGGCAGTGTTCTCACGCAGGTGGCTGCAGGGGCAGCAGCGCCTGCCTCGACTGGCGGTACGGCAAATGCCGTGCAGGCTGATGCCGGGGCTGCAGCCCCGGCGGCGGAAGATGCGAAAGTCGTTCCCACGCCGCCTGCACCGAGAATCGCGGTCAAGCCGTATCACGACAAGATCAATCGGGCGAATGTGGAAAAGCGCATTGAAAATAATGCGGCCATTACCCAAAAGCGATCGGCGGTTGTAGAGAAAGATGCCGCCGACAGGGCCGCCAAAGCGCAACAAGGCCAATAACCGGATTATTGAACTTTCCAAAATACATGACAAAAGTCTCGCATCACGCTATTTCCCTCACCCTCAGTCCCTCTCCCAGAGGGAGAGGGATGCAAAGCCCTTCTCCCTCTGGGACTGCGGGAGGGTCGTTGCGTAGCAACGGGGAACCCACCGGCGTACCCTTGGCGGGTGTAAGGGTGGGGATGAGGGAAGGCACGTGTCATGATTTATGGAAAGATCAATAATCGGAATCGATCAGGAGAATTCAAGATGCGCAAATGGATAACAGTAATGGGCCTGGGACTGATGGTGTCCCAGGCAAGCGCGGGTGAAATGCAGATTCTCAAGACGCAGAAGGATGTGGTGAGCTACGGCATCGGAGTGAATATTGCAAAAAGCTTCAAGAAGGACGATGTCGAGTTCGACATGGAGCTTTTGATCAAGGGCATGAAAGACGGCCTTTCCGGTGAAAAGCTGCTGATCCCGGAAAAGGATCTGCGTCAGGTGATGAATTCATTTCAGGGAGAACTACGGCGGAAGGCGATGATTCATCATCAGACTGCAGCGGAAGAAAACAAAAAGAAGGGGGATGCATTCCTGGCCGAAAACAAGGCCAAAGACGGCGTGGTAACCCTGCCGAGTGGCGTGCAGTACAAGATACTCAAGGCGGGGAGCGGCAAGAAACCCATGGATAGCGACACGGTTGAATGTGAGTACCACGGCACACTCCTGAACGGCACCGAATTTGACGGCACAGAATCCGGCAAACCGGCGACTCTGAAAGTTGAAATGCTGACCGCCGGCTGGAAAGAAGCTGTGAAGCTCATGCCTGTCGGTTCCAAATGGCAGATATTCATTCCATCTCAACTTGCTTACGGTTCGCGCGGAGTGGGCAGTGATATCGGGCCGAACGAGACGCTCGTTTTTGAAGTGGCACTGCTCGACATCAAATAGTCCTCAGCTGTTGTGCAGTTGTGAAGAGTGCGCTTGCGCACCAATTGGGTGCACCCTGCATAGCTGATTGTAGGATGGGTTGAGGCATCGGTGACATAAGTTGCATTGCTGAATAATAAAGGGGAGTGACATGCTGGATATTGGACGATCAAGAATGGGCAGCGCAATATTATTACTGCTCGGCACCGCATTGACACTCCCTGTTCTGGCTTCGCAACAGGACGCATCGATCAGCGATATTGAGATCGGCAGGCGTATTTATCAGGAAGGAGTATTACCTTCCGGTACGCCAATCACAGGCCTGCGCAAGGACAGCAAAGCGCTCGCCAGCACTGATGCCGCCTGCGCCAACTGTCACCGGCGCAGCGGCATGGGATCAGTCGAAGGGAACATTGAGGTGCCGCCCATCACCGGCAATGCCCTGTATGGTTTCGGCGACAAGGTCATCGCAACCATGGACCCGCGCAGCGGCAAGAAATGGAATCAGAAGCACGATCCCTACACCGACAAGACACTGGCCAAAGCCATCAGATTGGGTGTGAACAACAGTGGTCGCGAGATGAATTTTGCCATGCCGCGCTATCGGTTGGACGAGCGCGAAATGCATGCGTTGACCGCTTATCTCAAGCAGCTCTCGCGGCAATGGTCGCCTGGTGTTACGGCTGCGACGATCCACTTTGCCACTGTCGTCACGCCCGATGTTGCGCCTGAGCGCAGGAGGATATTGATAGACATGCTGCGCTCGGCCTTCGCCCAGAAAAATGGCAGCACCGTAACGGCGGGCCAGGCGGGCGGACGGCGACATATGGTGAGTCCGGCGGAGATGATTCTGGGAACCGAACGCAAATGGGAACTGGACGTGTGGGATATGGTAGGGCCACCCGACGCATGGAGGATGCAACTGGAAGAGCACTATCGCCTGCAGCCGGTATTTGCGCTGGTCTCGGGTCTGTCGAGCAGTACCTGGGAGCCGGTACATGATTTCTGCGAACGCGAGCAGGTGCCGTGCTGGTTTCCCAGTGTCGATCTGCCACCATCAGCGCAGGAATTCTATCCGGTCTATTTTTCCCAGGGAGTGATGCTGGAAGCGAATGTGCTGGCCAGACATTTGTTAACTAAGGAGGGGCCGCAACCCCGTAGACTGGTGCAGGTGTACCGGAATGAACCTGTGGGGCGCGGCGCCGCGCAGGCTTTGTCGCACGCCCTGGCCGGCTCCGGTATAGAAGTCGAGAACTGCGTGCTTGGCGATGAATCACCAAACGCATTGCGCCTCGCGGTGGCGGAAATTCAGGACAAGGATGCAGTCATGTTCTGGTTGCGCCCCGCTGATCTGGACATGCTGGATAAAGTGCGGCCGGTTGGCGATGCCTATTTTTCCGCACGGCTGGCTGCCGCCAGGCTGAACTCGTTTCCGCTGTCATGGAAGAGTAATGCGCATCTGGTTTATCCCTATGAGTTGCCGGAACAGCGCGAGGCCAACCTGTCCTATTTTCACCAGTGGCTGAAGCTGCGCAATCTGCCGCTGCTGGATGAACCGTTGCAATCGGAAATCTATTTTTCGGTCAACTACCTCAGCGACACGCTGGCGGAAATGCTGAACAACCTCCATCGCGATTACCTGCTGGAACGCGGCGAAAGCATGATCAACCGACGGGAGAACAGCAGGGCCGAGGGAGAAAACTGGTCGCGCAATACCTTGAGACAACCGGCCGTGAGCGCGTTGGCCCGGGTCAAAGTCGATATGCCCGGCGCAGGCGAATCAGCGAAGCCCGTGTTGAATAAAGGTGAGGGCACGACCATCTATCCGCGCCTGAGCCTGGGGCCTACACAGCGCTTTGCCTCAAAAGGCGGCTACATCGTGCGTTTTGCCGACAAGGCAAGTGACAAGCTGGTTGCCGAATCAGGCTGGATCATTCCCTGAATATGCAGGGTGCTGTCGGGACCGCCAATCAAGGCGGTTTCAGCACGTTGTATTCTGCTGGAGCGGATTTACTGTGAAAGACCCTCTTCCTTCTGCGATTAAAGCCAATGGCCGCTTGACGCCAAATCACACAATAGGGTCTACTCCGCAAACCAGAAAAAACCATAAGAACCGTAAAAAAATATACTAGTGCGGTCTAAACCATCCTGATGAGGGCGAAGGGGCGCTTGTGTTATGCAAGAATATTTCACCTGCTTCTGCATGATGGCCACTGTTGAGTTGAAAGTCAGGCGATGACTCCGGCCGCTGCGAGCACTCCAGCCACATCCAGAAGGGAATTCTCCCTCTACCAGCCTATGCTTGCGATCGCGGTGTTTGCCCTGCTTGTCGCCTATGCAGGCTTCTACGTTTTTCAGCAGATTGAAGGAATATTCGAATACGAAGAGCTTGAAGAGCTTGGGTCCATATCCGACGCAAAAGCCGGTCAGATCACGGCTTGGCGCAACAACCAGATACGTGTTGGAGAAACCCTTTCCCGTAATTCGATCCTGGCGCAGGAATTCGGTCAATGGCTGCAGGCAGGGGCGGTGCCTGATGAGCGCATGCAACAGATGAGGAAAATGCTGGACGAAGTGCGGATCGTCAGCGACTACACGTCGATATTGTTGCTGGACAATCACGGCGCAGTCAGGATATCTCCCACGGGCAAAACCGCTATTGACACGGAAGAAGCAAGATTGGCACTGCAAGCCATGAACACGCGCGAGGTATTGTTCTACGACATTCACCGCAATAGCCACGGCGACAAGGGAATCAGCATTGACCTGATCGCACCACTCATCGTGGCTGGAAAATATCACAACCGGGCAGTGGGCGCTGTGGTGCTGCAGATTGACCCCAACCTGTTTCTTTACCCGACCATTCTGTCGTGGCCCAGAGCAGATGCAAGCGCTGAAACGCTGCTCGTGCGGAAAGAGGGTAACAATGTTCGGTACCTCAGCGAACTGCGCTACAGAAGCGGTGCGGTGCTTACGCTGCGCAACCCGCTGGATGCGCCCAATTCGCCGTCCGCGCTGGCCGTATTGGGTCAATTTGGCACGGCGGATGGAATTGACTACCGCGGAGTCCGGGTCGTTGCGGAAATGCGTCCGGTTCCGGGCACATCCTGGTTTGTGGTGAGCAAGGTGGACCGGGAAGAAATGCTTGCGCCCTTCACCCGGCTAAAACAACTGTCTTTGGGCATGGGTATCGCTTTTGCCGCAATTGGCGCGCTGATCATGCTGTTCTGGTATCGGGGCCAGACAGCACTTCGCAGATCCGCAAAGCTGATCGAGGATTTGTATAGCAATGCACCGTGCGGTTACCAATCGCTGGATGAAGACGGCGTTATTATCCAGGTCAACAATACCGAACTCGGCTGGCTGGGCTACACGCGGGATGAGATAGTCGGAAAGATGCGTTTCAAGAATTTGCTTACGCTTGCTAGCCAGCAGGCATTTCAGATCAACTATTCCGGATTCAAAGATAGAGGATATATCCACGACGTGGAGTATGAACTGCTCCGCAAAGACGGCACGAGCTTTCCCGTACTCCTGAACGCATCGGCAATCTACGACAGTGACGGACGATACGTGATGAGCAGGGCGACGATGTTTGACATCACCGCACGCAAGCTGGTTGAGAATAAGCTGCTCGAAAGCGAGGCCCGTTTCCGTACCATGGCCGACAGCGCACCCATCATGATCTGGATGGCGGACGCGCAAGCTAATCAGGACTATCCGGGCTGCAACTATTTCAATCAGAAATGGTACGAATTTACCGGCATGCCGCGGGAACAGAAGCCAAGCTACGATTGGCGGGACTTGATCCATGCGAACGACAGACAGCACTGTCAGGACGTCTACGCCAATGCTTTCGAGAGCAAACAGCCGTTCAAGGTGGAATATCGTTTGCGCTGCCACGACGGGGTATTCCGCTGGATAGAGGATTCGGGCGTGCTGCGCTTTTCCGCCGACGGAGAATATCTTGGATTTATCGGCACCTGTATCGACTTCACGGGGAGAAGACTGTTCGAAGTATTGCGCGGTGAAATGGAACATACGGACCGTCTTAACATCGCCGGCGAAATGGCCTCCGGTCTGGCGCATGAATTGAGCCAGCCCCTAGCCTCCGCCAACACTTATCTGAGTGCCTGTCTGCGCGGCATGGCAGAAGAAAGGTGGGATTCAGCGCGCCTGCAAAGAACGGTCACGCTGGCCCATGCACAGACCGAAAGGGCGGGGCAAATCATCAAGCACCTCAAGGAATTGATCAGCAAGAAGGAGTTTGAACGCAGCATGCTGGATATCAATGCGGTGATCAGGGACAGCATTCAATTCATGGATCATGAACTTCGGCAGAGCATGGTCATGGTTACGCTGAATGTTTCCCCGTTGCCGCCGGTGCGGGCAAACAAGATTGAAATCGAGCAAGTGCTGATCAACTTGATCAAGAATGCGATCGATTCCATGTGCGACCAACCACGGCGCGAATTGAATATTATTACCAGCGCTATTGAATCCGGTTCTGTTCTGGTCAAGGTCAGCGATACGGGCAAAGGAATTGCCGACGCAGATATGGATAAGGTATTCGACGCTTTCCATACCTCCAAAAAAGATGGACTGGGTCTGGGGCTGGCCATATGTCGCTCCATGGTTGAGAACTATGGCGGAAAAATATGGGTGGAACAAAAGGAAGATAAGGGCATCGAGTTCAATTTTACAATTGCCGTCGGGGAAATTTCATGAGCGAAATATACTTGCAGCCCCAGGTGCTGGTGGTTGACGACGATGAAGCGATGCGCGACTCCCTGAGTTGCCTGTTGGAATCTGAACATCTTTCGTGCAGGTTGTTTGCCTCCGCAAATGACTTCCTTGAATTCTGCGCGGTGCCCAGAGTGGGATGTATTTTGCTGGATATCCGTATGCCGGGCATGGACGGGATGGAACTGCTGGAGAATCTGAAGGAACAGGGCATTCAAATGCCTGTGATCATCATCTCCGGGCATGGTGATGTGCCGCTGGCGGTGCGAGCCATGAAACAAGGTGCGTTGGATTTTATCGAAAAACCGTTCAAGGCCCAGGTGCTGCTGGACCGGGTGCAATGCGCCCTGGAATCAATTCAGGAAAATAGCGCAAGCAGTCTGAAACAATATGATTTGCGCAACATGTTCGATGCCCTGACCAGCCGGGAGACGGAAATCATGGAACTCGTCGCGGCAGGGAGTACGAGCAAGCTTATTGGCATAAAACTTGGAATCAGCACAAAAACTGTGGATACCCACCGCGCCAGCATCATGCGAAAACTTGATGTCAGGAATATCGCTGAACTCGTTAAGAAACGAATGGCCTTACTGGGTAAGCATTGACTTGAAATATGCTGCGTGCGCAGCTTGATCGAATCTGAAGGATGATTTGCAACAAGGTCACACGGTTTCGGGCGCGTCTGCAACCTGATCAGCATCGATTCGGAGTAGGATTCGGTCATCTGCAAAGCGCCCGGTGCAAGGGTGAATTTCATGCCAGCCGGCTGGGCTTGCGTTACCCCGGGCCCCGTTTATGACAGGCCGGGCGATATCTTTCCACAACTTTGCATCGCAAGGAGGCAGTCTGAGCAAAAGGCCGAACACACCAGGCAACCTGCGCGCCGAAGCCGAGACGCAGCTTGCCCGCGCGCCTTCGACAGACGATCCTGCACAATCCGCAGAGGAGGTTCTGCACGAACTGCGGGTGCACCAGATCGAGCTGCAGATGCAGAACGAAGAGTTGCGGACATCCCGGATTGCACTGGAGGCATCGCGCGATCGCTACGTGAATCTGTACGAATTCTCTCCCGTCGGCTATTTTACCCTCACGGCAGCAGGCCAAATCTCCAGGGTCAACCTTACGGGTACCACGCTGCTCGGGGTGGAACGCAACAAGTTACTGCAACAACGTTTTGCTCATCTGATCAGCCCGGAAGACCGTGAGCGCTGGCGCGGCTTTTTTATCAGTGTAATGAACCACGATGAAAAATCGGGGATTGAACTCGCGCTGCAACGCAGTGACGGTTCAATGCTGCACGCACATCTCGATTGTTTGCGCGTGGAGAGTGCAGATGCCCCCCCGGAGATGCACCTTGTATTGACCGATATAAGCGCCATGGAGCTGAACAAGCAATTGCGCGCGGTGCAGCACGAACTGAGAGAGCAGTTGACATTCCAGACAGCCCTGATGGAGAGTGTTCCGGTTCCGATATTCTTCAAGGATCGCGAAGGGGTCTATCAAGGATGCAATCACGCCTTCGAGGAGGCGTTGGACAGAAGCCGGGCACAAATCATCGGGAAATCCGTGTTTGATATGGCATCGCCCGAAGTGGCTAACAAGTACCACGCGATGGATATCGATTTATTGGAGCGCCCCGGCAAGCAGACTTACGAATGGGTGATCCAGAAGGCGTCGGGCGAAATACGCGATGTGGTATTTCACAAAGCGAGTTTCCTTCGCAACGACGGTAGCCTGGGTGGGTTGATAGGCGCGGTGGTGGATATTACCGACCTCAAGCGCAAAGATGCTGCACTGCTGGAAAGTGAAGCCCGACTGCGAGCGGCCACTGAAACTGCACGTGATGCCATCTTCATGATGGAAGGGGAGAGCGGGACCATTTCGGAGTGGAATCCCGCTGCGGAGACGATATTCGGCTTTACTAGTGCAGAGGCGCTAGGCCGTGAGCTGGTGGATTTGCTGGTACCTCCCCGTTATCATGAGAGAGCGCTGCACGGCTTATCCCATTTTGCCAATCCCGGTGACAGTGAGGCGGCAGGCAGAACATTGGAACTGACGTCCTTGCGCAAGG
>Ga0265325_10000761_pt1 | contig 23348 bp, 23 predicted proteins | sample 41420metaG_FD_202090 | JGI IMG/M metagenome (GOLD analysis project Ga0265325, IMG submission 202090) | Rhizosphere microbial communities from Carex aquatilis grown in University of Washington, Seatle, WA, United States - 4-14-20 metaG | ecosystem: Host-associated > Plants > Roots > Rhizosphere... | reverse complement strand
CGGGTTATCGGGGAACACTTCAAACAAGTCGCGTCCGATGACATTCGCCTGAATGGTGAGCGTCGCTCGTGCGTGTTCCTCATTTTGCGCTAGAATTTTGAACTTCGAATCCAGAATGAGGCACATGCCGGGCATGTGGTCGAAAATGAGCTTGAAATCGATCTCTGGTAACTTTTCGAAAACAGCTTGTTCTTGAACCATTGCGATTCGCCCGTCTGATGACGACGCGAGAGTGTACTACAAGCTGCTGCCCATCCGCTCCCCTGGGCAGGGGATATGTCGAGAACCTACATTGCGCTGGCTCTGCTGGAGCGGACAGGAGCGGTGTGCGTTGTCAATTGCGCCTTTCGATCACTGCGCGTTTCCTTGCTTCGCGCACCTTGCCGCGAACGGACACCGTGCGAGATTGGGCTGTTACGTACGTACAATTTGCTCCATCGCGACGCCCCGAGGCAGCGTTCTGATCAGGACATCCACACTCGGCAATTGTTACCGTACGAGGAAACCCTAATAGCGTAACGCCTGCGGACAGGCGAGTATGGGATCAGTTCTGGTGGGTCGCCCACCGTGTCGAAAAAATCGATAAATCGACACGGCGGATCTTTATAGGAACGGGCAAATGAACAAGGTCCACGAAATTGATTTGGTGGCACTTCACCTCTATCAGGACGCGCTCAAAGCTGAACTTCCGGGTTACGCCGAGATGATGCGCCACGCGGCGGACGAACTCGAAAAGCAGGCTTTCGAACTTGAAAGATTGCTTGATCGGAACGAACGGTTAAATCAGCGGCGGAGTTCCGTTTAGTCTCGCAGGACGTTCGCCTTCATCCTTGCTCCGTACACCTTCAAGTCTTCCACTTCCCTCGGCCAGCATTTGGATGCCGCGGCGTTCCACACATCTGCCGGCGCCATCGCATCGAGGCTCACCAGGTATCGAAGATTGTAGAGATGCTGGCGAAAAGCGGGATTGGGCAGCCCACGGAAACCAGCCACGCCGCCAAGGATACGGGCCAGAACAAGTTCTTTCTTAGCCTCGATGAGGTCGGGCTTGCGTGAGAGAAAGTTGAGTCGCACTGTTCCGGCCGTAGGCGCGATCTGGCTGGCATCTTGGGGCACTCGGAAACCGACACCAATTCCCCGTTCGGTCCTCTCAAAGTACACCTTGCAGCCAGACCGTGCCTGCAACACTCGAATTGCCTGACCGAGAGCAAGGTTGGGATTGCGCAGGGCCGGATCGAAGTCGTTGGAAAAAACCGTGTAGCGGGCATCCGTCTCGCGGGCGTGTGCTTCACGAGCGTCAGCGGCGCGCTGGTCGCGCTTCCCATAATTGGCCATAACGACACAAGCAAATCAGTGTCGCGTGGCCACCCACTTGGAAACTATAAGAGCCAGATTCGGACTGAGAAGCCAGCTACTAGGTTTTGTGCTCGATCCGACTTCAAATGGTTTTGCGAAACGCCCGCGCCAGTACAAATCCGGCTACGAGCCCGATCACGGCTCCGATTAGGGCAATATATAAGACGAATCCGATCAGCTTTATGGCAACAAAGACGACCAACGCCACGATCAGAGCAGCAATCAATTCCAGCGCGTGCATAAGAACCTGCCTGTCAAAGTGCGGGTTTGGGTCCCGCTCGGCAGCGTACGCTAAAATTCTCGCCAAAGCGCGCTCTCTATATCCGGAGTGGGAACCAAGCGGTACTTGAGTGAGTTTCCGTTCTGCCAGCGGCAGTCCCAACACGAAGGAACGGACGCCCCTCCTGTTCGTTCGTGGCCGCTGGTTCACTCGAGCGTGCCGTCGACGGAAGCCACCCTCCCTTTTTGCCCATCGTCCATTCGGCAATCTCGCGCCCCGCGTTCGTCTAACGCATTGCCGCCAATCGTTCGCTGAACCATTCAAAAAGTGTTCGCAGCGCTTCAATTGCCATCGCGGCCCCAAGCGCAATGAGCGCACCAACAACAACGAATCCCATGTCTCTCCTGTTGCCTTGTTGTTCATCCTCGTAGGTCACAAGCGCATTCTCTTCCGGCCGAAGCACTGTGGACGCCGCCGACTGTCCTAGACCACCAAAGATCTGAACGTTCTTCGACAGATTGATGCGAGTTGCGAAGGTTAGAGAAGGTACTTCGGCGACATCGATTCGCTGGAGTTCCGGAAGTTTCTTTGTGGAAACGGGCACTTGTGTTAGCGGCGCTAGGTTTTTCCAAGTGACAAACTCAACCACTAGCCCCCGGCCCGCGAATGACTGATTTTGTTGGAGTGGCGCCGGTACGTTGCAGTGAATTTTCCAACGCTTGTAGTCAAACACGTTTTGCAGCGCAGAACCAATGAACGCGCTGACTGCGGCAGCGTATGTGTCGGGTCGATCGCTGGAAACAATTGACACGAGGCTACCCGAAAGATTGCCGTGCACTACATTGACGGGCATTAACTGCTCGGTGGCACAAGTCAGTGTGCCGGGAAGCAATACTGATACACCTGGCTGAATGTCGCTCTTGTCTGCATTCCGCAAGCTTATTATCCACGAACTATTTAGTCCGTCGCTATCATACTCGACGACGCCGCGCTCATACCGCAGTGTGCTCGATGCATAGATTCCAACTGGCCGAGTTACGAATGGGTTTGCGACTAGCGCTGTGAGTTGGTCTGTCTTCCAGCCGGCCAAAAAGAACGCGACGGCGGAGCAAACGGTCCAGAACAGTCCAAGCAGGAGCGAGGACCGGGGTGATCGAGTGGAAGCACCGGCTTTCGATGAGCCCCGCGTGTTCATCCCATTCCCCGTAGGTTGCTCAACGAAATGATATCGAGGAGACCAAACACAGTCTACAACACGACGGCCAGAACCGGGCGGCTGCGCGATCGTCACTCCCGAGAGAAGCAAACGAGTTTGTGGGACCCAGCTTCGAGCTAGACCGCAAAGCCGTGGACGACGTGATATCGACCCGCTTGGTTTGATGAAGAACGATACAGAACCCGCGATATGTCGGCCGAGTTCCGTTGACTGACATGAACAGGCATACTAAAAAAGCTTCAGCAGCGCTCAAAAGAGGAGGCGTCTCGATGTCTGTCATTGTGCAATCGACCCTCTGCCGCGCCGCTTCGCAACATCCGTAGCCACGGAATTCCGTAGTCGGCGCCAATATTGGCTCTGACCAAGGAAATTCAACGTGATCGAACGCTACGGCTGGAGCGAAGAGCTTCAGCGCCAATTCGAACCTTACGCCGCATCGGGTCTCGCTCCTGGGAGCGTCGTGATTCAACAACGCGGCCGCTTCGCAGTGATCGCAAAATGCGGGGAACTCTCGGCGACGCTGTCCGGAAAGTTCACGCACGAAGCTGAGGAAGGCGCCTACCCCGTTGCTGGAGACTGGGTCGCGCTCTCCATAGCCCCCGACACTGGTAGCGCGCTCATTCGTGATGTGCTGCCCAGAAAAGGCGTATTCGTGCGGCGTGCGGCCGGTCCAGGTGCGCCGAAAGGGCAAGTGGTGGCGGCGAACGTCGATGTGGCCTTACTTGCGGCGTCGCTCGATCGCGATTTGAGCGTCAGGCGTATTGAACGATACCTCGCAGCCGCTTGGGAGAGTGGCGCCGATCCCGTGATCCTTCTCACCAAGGCCGATGCTTGCGATGACGTTCCCAACTTGAAGGCGGAGGTTGAAGCTGTGGCGTTCGGCGTGCCTGTGCACACTGTCTCCGCTGTAACCGGCGAGGGACTCGATGCGCTACGCGAACTGCTCAGACCAGGAAAGACCTCCGTGTTGCTTGGAAGTTCCGGCGTCGGCAAGTCAACGCTCGTTAATGCACTTGCCGGAGAAGCTTTGATGCAGACGCGCGAGATACGCGAGAACGACGCGCGCGGCCGGCACACGACCACACATCGTGAGTTGGTTCTTCTGCCAAATGGCTCGCTTATCCTGGACACGCCTGGAATGCGCGAACTGGGCTTATGGGACGCAGATGCGGGCGTTGCTTTTGCATTCTCCGATGTTGAGGCGATTGCCGCACGTTGCCGGTTTCCGGACTGCCAGCATCGCACCGAGCCGGGTTGTGCCGTGCTGCACGCACTGTCAGACGGCACGCTTGATCCGTCGCGCTGGGAGTCGTTCGGAAAGCTTCAGCGCGAACTCGCGTTTCAGGAGCGGAAAGAGAACCCGAAGGCGCGCGCCGAGTCGCGCAAAGTCTGGATCAGGCGTCACATGAACTATCGCGCACGCAAGAAATTCGAGGAGCGTGATGACTAAATCAACACAAAGACGCTAACGCGGGCCTCAGCCCAGAGATTCCTCGCCACCCATGCAGCCGTCTACAACATCTTCAATTTTCAGCCTCACCTGATCACTAGACCAACGCCTCGCCTCCTTCGAAGCGGAGCGTTCAAAACCTGGCAGATGGCGACCGTCGCGGCATGACCGTAGCGCCCTGCCCTGCACTGTTGCGCGCTTATCGAGTTACCCTGACAGTCCCTGCTCCGCAACTAATGACCGCTTTGGGTCGGAAGCGGACATTCAATTGGGAACTGCAACCGCTGGGCGCGAGGGTCCGCTTTGGGTGGAAACGCCCCTCTGTTGCTAGGATTGAGCCAGGAGACCGAGCGTGCAAGGGGCGCGAATTGCTCTGACGATCTGGTCCGACTGCTGATTGGCCAAATTGATCAACGTCAAATCGGTCAGGATTGGCATGGCGTATTCTGCACCATGATCTTACAAATTCGCGTGCCGAATCCTCAAAGCGTGCTCGGGCTGCTGCTCGCGGCGTTGCTGGCTTCGCCCTCGGCTATCGCTGCCACAATGGACCGGCCGAGCGACGGCTATCTCTACTTCCATCGAGCGGGCGCCGACATGGCGCGCCACGATGCGGCTATCGACGCCTGCATCCGCGAAGTGGGGGGCACACTGCAACCCTATATCGCACGCGTTCCCACCGGTCCGCTCACGGCGATGCTCCTCGCGCCGGCACGGGCAGCGCAGCAGCAGGGCGCCGACCGGGTTGCGTTCGACTCAAACCTTGAGAACTGCATGGTGGCGCGCGGCTGGGACGTCGTGCGGCTGGATGATGCCGAGGGCCAGCGGGTCGCGGGCCTTCCCCAACCGCAACAGGCGGCGACGATCGCGCCTTGGATTGGTGCGGTGCAGACGCACGGCCAAGTCGTGCGCCAATATGCGCCGATCGACGCCCAGAGCTGGAAAGGTGGTCTCGACGAAACACCGGGGCCGCCGAACGTCAGTGTCACCGCTGGCGTTCACGACCTCACACGACTGAACACTCCTCCACTCCACCCGCTGCCCGCACAGTGGCAGCAGCTGCAAGTAGCAGACGCCAACACGGCGGCGGCGTCCAATGCGAGCGTCATCGTCATAAGGGTGACGACCACTGCCGCGGCCGAGAACCGTTGGACGTTCGTTCGGATGGATGCTCCGGCGACCCAGGGCGCGAGCCTACCGGCGTTGAGCTACTTCGCGGTCGCCGCCAATCCCTCTGGAAAGGGAGGATCGGCGTCAGAGAAGACTTATGTGGTGACCGTCCCACCTGGCCGTTGGCGTCTGCAGAGTTCGGGAGCGACCAGCTTCTGTCTGGGCGGACCGGCCTTTGATGTCGGAGCGGGCGAGGCGATGTTCGCAGGCACATTCGACGCCGCGCATCCCTATTCGCCCGACATGGCACTGGCGCCGGCGCAATCGGGGCTGAGCGACTCGGCCTTGGCCGCGCGCCTCAAGCCTGCCAACTGGACAAACGGCGAGTCGTTTCCGTGCAGTGTGCTGCAGCCGACGACGATCTACGTGCTGGAACTTCCGGGCGCGCCGTTTGTGGATGGCTATGCGGCCGGCACGCACGCCAAATAAGATAGCAGCGGTCCAAAATTTCGTGCACCCTACGAATGTCAGCTTCGGGCGGAAAGCAGACATTCTCCGCTGGAGTTAATTCTTGCGGTAAACCCACGCCTCGTTGCCAGAGCACAACCGAACCCGTGTGCGCTTGTATTCCGCGGGTTCGTAGCTGTCGGTCAGTCGAAGCTCATCCTCGGTGATGCTAAGCACCGCCCCAGAAATGGGTTCACCCTCTCCCGGGACCAGGGTTAGTTGCTTATCGCCACCGCTGATCGCCGCGCCATCCCAGTTGCGTACCCGGACGCTGACCAGTCGATACCCCGCAAGCGCGTCGGGAACGGCATCCACCGTATGGCCGAATACCGCGCGCTGAACGTCAGGATCACGCAATGTTCCGTAGGAAAACAACTTTTCCACCGACGCGACTCGTTCGAACTGCAAATGAACTATACTCTGAAGTGCTGAACCCACGCGCCATGTCCGCCTTGGGTGGAAAGTAGACGTTCATCACCGATTGGCGGACGACTGCGTTCACATCGTGTTCTGGCCAATTCTTGGCGATGTTATCTTTTACAAACCCAGACCAAAATCTAGAATCGGACGCGCCCGCCCGCTAGACTAGTAGGCATGTACACTCCACGCATCCTACTTAACCACCAGTTTAGTCTTTCGGACACTACGGTCCGGATTTTGGATCACGTGTGGAGCGCGGACGCAGAATACGAGCGCATGGCCGAGACTGCATGGCGAGTTAAGTTGCAGAACGCCGAGCAAGATGCGCAACCGCTTTGGGATGGCACATACTACCGCGTTTCAAACACCTCCGACATTATAGGTCCCATGGGTGTTCCGAAGCTTGAATTAGGAACAATCCAATATCGGTACATTTCGACGTTCCGGCGACTCCACGAGGAACACGAGCGGCGTAGGCTTGAACCGCTTCACCACCTCTCAACGGCTGCGCTTATTCGGACAAATGATTCTCATTACGTCTTTGGAAGGCGGACTCGCGGCGGAGCTATCGACCTCATCGGCGGCGGAGTACAGCGCGACGAGATGGAAATATCTTGCGGAGCCGACATAGGCCAGAACCTCTATAAGGAAATTAGAGAAGAGGTGGGCATTCAGTACACCGATACCCTGCGCATGAACGGTATGGGCGTCCTGATGTCCTCAACGTCCAACATTCTTGTCATCGCGCACATTGACCTCCGTCTTTCGAGAGTCGAAGTCGCAGATCGGTTCGCCAATCGGGAAGAACATGAAATGGCGGAGCCAGTGATCGTTCCGGAATCCAATCTACGCGGCTTTCTTCACCGCCTGACCGACTATCGAATGCTCATTCCCGATTTGTTGCGTTGAGCGTGAGACGGTTCCGGCGACGGTCAAGCTGGTTGAGCGGCACTGATAGTCCAGATTTTTGGCGCCGGTCCGCGAGCTTTCAGATTGAACACCAGACTCTTGAACAGGTCCACCTACTTCGCCCTTTTCGCCTTCGCCTTCGCAATCTTCCCCAGCTTCGCCTCAAATCGTGCCTTGTGCTCGTCGCGATGGAGGCTGACACCCCAGCCCTCGTGTTTGTCACCAGTCATGCTTGCTCCCTGATCGCCACCGACCACATCAGCTTATGTCCTCTCGCTGCGCCCGTCACGGTTCGGGAATGCAGCAACTGTCGGCTTTGGGTCGGGAGCGGACGCTCGACTACGGTCGAGCCGCAGTGGGCGGCGAATGACAGCTATAGGTGGAACGCTGGACGTACAGAGTTGGCCACTTGTCGTCTAAAATCACCTTCGCGAGACCGCAAATAGGCGGGTCGGGTTCGCTTACTTGGGGTGCCCAGAAAGCAGGTCGACGTGAGTCACCCTCACAGTGCTGCCAACTAGAAATCGGTGATATCGCCGATCTTCAGTGGCGTGTAGTCCTTGCGCATGAACACGCGTCCGCGCTTCACGGTGAACTCGACGGTCTTCAAGTTTTCGAGGTCGACGAGTGGATTCTTGGCCAGCACGATCATGTTTGCCAACTTGCCGGGAACGATGGTGCCCATGTCTTTCTCCTGGCCTGCCGCGCGCGCACCAATCAGCGTTGCGGACCGCAGCACCGCAGCGATAGGGATATGGGCGTGGTTCACTTGCCAGTCGATTTCATGAAAAACATCAGGCCACCGATCATCCCATGTCGCGGGGTTATCCGTGCCTGTAGAGATGTCGACACCCGCCAGATAAGCCTGTCGTGTAATGGCGGCCCCAATCTCGCCGTCGCACTTGTGGCGCGCGACCTGCGGATTGGAGCGAGGGTTGTTTTGGATAGCGGCGTATGTCCACACAGTAGCGTCGAGAATGGTGTGACGCTTCACCATGTCTTTGAACAATGCTGCTAGGACCGGGCTGTCAGCATTGCGGAACTGGTCGAGCGCAACATCGACCCGATGAGCGACGGAATCACCCGGATGAGTCGCAGCTTCATAGATCAGCAAACACGAATGCGATATAGTATCAACACCAGCGTCAACCGCATCGGACGGTTTCGACGGAAAAATCGTGGCGTGCGTCCACACTAGAATATGCTGGCGGTGGGCCTCAGCGGTAATTCGACCCACAAGATCGGCGGGCAAGTCCGCGTACAGTTTAATTCCCGTGGCATAGGTCCCGCGTGCCATCGCTACCGCAAGGCGTATGTCGGTCTTGGCGGTGATCGCTTGCATCCATGGAACATGTCCGGGTTCGGCGCCGGCCGTCACCTGTATGGTACGCGGATCGGTAAAGAAGTCAGGCCCAGCCATGAGCGCCGCATAGTAGACGTCCGCTCCCGGCGTCTCACCAACCAACATGGCGCGAGTAACGTCTCCCAGAGAACGCAGATCGTCCGCCATGTCGCGCACGGCGGTGACGCCTCCGAAAAGGTCACGGCGAAGCATGGCTTCTGCCTGGCGTCGATTGGGCGGCGTGGCGAGATGGACATGGGAGTCGATGATTCCCGGCATCAGAAAATGGCCGCGCAAATCCACAACCGCTGCGCTTGTCACATCGGGAGACTTTGGACCGTCGCGGAATACCGCTTTGATACGCGGCCCTTCGACCAAGACATTCATGTGCAATTGCGGGACCGCGCCGGTTCCATCAAAGAGAGTGGCGTCTCGATAGAGCGTTTCCCCCGTTGGACGTGGCGCGAAGGGTGTCGGTGTACCGGCGTGAGCGTCAGTCAAGCCTGCGCCGAGGCAAAAGACGGCCAAGCAGAACGCCGCTCTTCGCGTTGAGGTATTGGTCGCCATTCTTGTTCTCCGATTCTGTCCTTCGCGGCGCGCGTCAATCGCTCGGCGCATCATCAGCCAGAAGCTCTGCAATGTCGGCAAGCATCGCGCGCAGCTTGGCCTCGAGTGGTGGATTGCGATCCATCCCACGACTTGGGTTGGCCGCCCTGTAAAGTTGCTCCTTAAGGTCCTCGCGGGCCCGGATGAGTTCGTCGCGTTCTGCTTCCGTCATGGCATTGCGTCACGCGATGCGACTAGAGCTGCAACGATCTCACTCATAATCGCACTCTGAGCCAAAAGCGGAATTGTGATCTGCACTAATGTAATCGCTCCTGCCCCCAGCCAGTAGGCCGGATGAACGGCACGCCGGGAGAACGCGTCGCGCGCCGCTCCCACGCCTACCAGCAATATCATCACGAGATACCCGACTAAGAGTGCGGCCGGTGCAAACACTGTATTCGGAAGAATGCGGCCGAGCGCCGGTGTCATCAGCAGGATCGTCGCGCACAGCAGCAGTCGCTTGTGCCACTCGCTTTTCCGCCGAAGAAAATATGCTGCGCTTACAAGGCTGGCAAATGTGACGACGTCAAGGATATCTATCGAAAGCATCTGAGGCGGCGACAAAAAAGGCGGTACGGCACCACGTCTCACGGCAAGGGCCGTGGTTGCCAGCCCGAGTGGCACAATGGCAGCCGCCAGACCCATGCCGAATCCACCGATCCAGCGATGCAAGGGAACCCTTTTGTGGCTCACTAGCCAGCTTTGAGCAGCGAAAAGCACGATCCAACTGACCATCGCAGCGCCGTGCAAGTGCACCCAAAAAGGCAAGCCTGGCGGCGCCAGCGCGCTTGTGTAGGTGGGTCCAAATCCGGCCACTACGATGGCCGCCATCACCAGCGTCATGAAAAAATAAAACGACGGGCTGGTCGGTTCCGCACGATTGGTCGCGATAGCCATTCTGCCTTCCTACCAGGTCACAGCTATTTTACTTGTGCTCGCGGACCGTCGCGGCCGGACCTAAATGTCCTGTTCTGAATTATTGCGATCTGGCCAATTTGCCCTGACGGTCCCGGTAGAACGATGACGGCGAAAACGACAAGCCTACATCCACATCTGATCCGTATGGCGCCCAGCCGGACAAGCGCCCATCCACCGCGCGTCCGTCTCAATCTTCGTGCTGCCTAACGACTCGTTTATCGTGTAGTTGCTGTTGAAATCGCCAATCGCGGTGCCGGTGGTCACGTCGCTACCGCAGACCTTTCTATACTGGTAGCCGTTCGGCAGTTTTTGTGCCGTCATCGTGCATCCATTGATTGGTTTGAGAACGTTGTTGCGGATGTCCGATGTCGCATCGAGGCAGAGGTTACGCGCCATTGTATGTCCGCCGGGCAAGTGCATCGTCATTTGCCACCAACCAGCCTTTCGATGAGGAATATCGTTCGCAGCGGTTGCTGGCGACACCAAGAATCCGGCCGCTACTGACAATACGACAAATAGTCCTTTGGTCATCACGGTCCTCCCTATGATTTTATAGCATCTCGTCCCCGCGTGCGCGATGAATGTCGCGCCAGCCATGCGACAGCCGCGAAAATCCACAACCACTCTATACGCTACGTCGTCGAGCCAGTCTCGTTTTGGTGGTAAACGTTGAGCTGGTCTAGGAAGCATGTTCGCCAAATCATCGCTCTTAGAAAAGGTGCCTTGCGTTTTACAATTTGGCGATTCTGCTAGGCGAGATAAGTCGGTGACCCCAGCACCGCCAATCCGCTGATCACGCTGCCAATGCTGGATAGGTCCGAAAGTGTCATGCCACGTCCCCAATGGTTGGTTCAGGGCCAATGATAGCTGATTTCGCGCTATGGCCTGCTTGGGGTGAATGTCCGCTTTGGGTCGAAAGCGGTCATTGAAATCTGCGGTAGAATGTTGCGTGACCCCGGCCGATTAGCCAGCGTCTCTGCTAGACTTTGAACGACAACGAAGTCGGTCGAACTAGCTTCACGTTGGGGCCCGCTATGATGGCGGAGCAAAGAATGATGCGCATGATCCTAGTTCTCGTTGTCCTCTTTGAACTTATGGCGGTCTCTGAAGGTGCGCCCACTCGGGTTTGCCCTGTTCCTCGCCACCAAACTCCGGTGATCCAACTTGATATTGGAGACGATGGTCAGCTTAAATGGAACGGCAGGACAATCACTCACGCGGATTTCATAGAGTATACTCAGTCGCTAGTTAGGCAGAGAGCAGGCGGAGTTCCTTGTCAGTTGGAAAGAAGCCGATCCGAATGTTGTCAATCAGGTTCTCGCACAGATCCGGCAACGCGGTTTTCGGATTGGAACAAACTGTTGGTTCCCTTTCGCCTACTAAACTAGGGATACTTAAATTCGTTTCCTCTCGCGGACCCTACTGAGGGAACGTCCGCTTTGGGTCGAAAGCGGACGTTCAAAAAGGATGCTCAATTGGGCAATTGAAGCGGGCCGTCCGTGACATGCTGGGCATCGAGCTCGGCAGCAAGTCCCTAAGAGAACCGCGCCATTTGGGTGAGCCGACTGTCAGGTTCCCAAGGAGCGCCAACCGCGTAGGCGTGAAACTCGCGGAGTATAGCCTGTCCGTTCCGTCTGGAGTTTGCCAAGCAGGACCACAGGCGATTCTGCGATGATCAACGCTGCAGAGAACAGCTCACATCGTCATGATTTCCCGAGGACGTCTGGACGACAATGTTGAAGGAGGCCTTAGCGGGGTCGTTCTCGGTGATGACCGTGCTGATGACTGAATTGCCGCCGGAACTGAGACCACCCAACGGGCCCTTCCATAGCACGACCTTGCTCGACATCGCGTAGGGATAGGAGGCGTCAAATTTGTTGTCGAAGGCTAGGCCTTGATAGGTTAAACCTTTGATCCTGATGTTACCCATGCTCATGACCATCGATCCCGATAACATCGTGCATTCATATGTGCCGTCGGGAAGACGGCCACTCTCTACGACGCCAGCCAACGCTGCGTCACCAAAGAAAGCAAGAAACAAAGCGACGATGCTCGCGACAACACGGTTCATCACTTCTCCTAAGCCCACATTTCCCAATATCCGCCTGCTCCCGCCATGAACACGAAAGTGTGGGCTCACTCAAAGGAACTGGGAAACGCGTATCCGACAGCCTGACGTATTGTGAATGATCATCTAGATGTCGGGCTAATCAATTTAAGCAGGTAGTCTGCGGTGACGCTATCGTTGTGAACCCGAATGCCGTTGATCTTGCACCAGTCCACTGTGTATTGCTCCGTCTGCACTTCCTTGTAAATGAGACGAAATGGGACTTCGCAATCTCCGGCATTGGACTTCCAATCCATGGGCTCAGTTTGACCAGGAGCGACGTTTACAGGGTCCCAGGCGGTCCACTTACCGCCCTCGTACGTCTGAAATCCAGTGATCGTGTAAGTTGATTCATTGTGCAGCTGGAACTTATAGGAGTCCGCCAACGTGGAAGTCGCCGTCGCAACGCTTAAAAAGCAAACAGCCAAAAGGAATCGGACGCTCATTTGAATCTCCTCTACCCCAAGATGAGGCTGGCAGGCTTCCGAACTCAGTAGCAATAATATTGGTACCAGCAGTAACCCCAACCGTTGCAGTAATACTGATAGTAGCAGACAGCTTGGGTGGCGCTCACATTCTTCGTCTCAACGTCAATTGCCGCCGATAGTGTCGCATCGCTTCCTGCGGCATAGCCTTTGGCGAGCTTCAACAACGCAAGCGGATCGTACGCCTCAGGCTTCGCGCCTTTTGTCATTTTGACCGGCGCTTGCTTGGCGACATTCGCCTTAAGGCCATCGATGATGCGAGCAGCGGTCAAAAGGCTGTAGGGGTCTTTGTTGTCGATTCCATATTGGGCCAGCATAGCGGCCAACGACGCCTTCGCAGGGCCATCACCTGAAGGCATGGCACTACTTGCGGCGTAAACTGGAGAGATCGCTGCTAACGACATCAGTGCAGCAGCGGCCGCTGAGATCAAAGACCTGTAGTGAGTCATAGCAATTTTTCCTTCCAATTCTCTCTGTACATTCGAACAGACATACAAGATCGTTCCTGATAGTCCGGCAGCTGGGCGCAACTCCTGTGATCAGCGAAACCCATTGCCGCAGATGGACAGCGTCAGGGGTTTAAGTTCCAGACGAAGACCGGGCTCCCGTCTGAGCGAATTGTCGTGAAGTCCTGCGGTTCGCCTTCCGGACAAGTCGTTTCATCGGAACCGGTATAGAAATCGTACGGACCGGGATATTCCACGCACTGCTTGATGTCGCTTCCCCAATAGTGATTTGGGTCATCTTTCACTTCCGCGCGGACGTAGATTGTTCTGTTCGTGGTTGTCAAAACATCGCTGCAGTCACCGGGAGCGACAGTGAACCAACCCTTGTTGCGCCATTCACTTCCTCCAACAGGGATGTAGCTTACCGCCACCATTGTTGGTTGATCGGTGCGGTTGCACGCTCTTACAGCGATGGTGTTACCCCCGCTGCCGCCTCCGCTTTGGCTCATGTTTTCAGCAAGTTTCAATTCGCCGCTTGGACCGGAAACGGCCGCGCTGAGCGCGGCTGCCGCAAGCAATGAAAAAACCATGGAATCCCCCTTTTGTATCCCAAAACAATAGCGGCTCTTGCGCTCCGAGTCTTGTCCAACCGACCGCTTCTCTCGTGGCAAACGAACTGGTTGATATCGATTCGCACCACCTGCGCTTCGAACCACACTCAAATGTCTGTTCGCAAGAGTGTCAGAGTGACGAAATTGCCGAAAATGCGGTCACAAAGGCACTCGGACAACCGACCGTTCGCTTTGGGTGGAAAGCTGGCATTCGATGGCTTTCGAACGGGTGACGCGGTGTTAGCGTACCAGCGGAAACGATGATTGCGGGGCCTTCCGCAGCCAAGGTACCGATACCGAAATTGGCGCACGAGCGGCCGGGAAGGTGGCGGCCCAGATCGAGAACCAGGTTGCCCGACAGAATAGCTTTGAGGGGGAAGCATGACTAAGTCCACTTTGGTTCCTGTAGTTGTTGGACTTTCGGCCGCTCTGATCGGCATTCAAATTGCCGTTCTACACGCCTTCGGCCAACCGTTCTTCGCTGCTAGCGGGCGGTTACTGCTTTGGGTGAATGACCCTTTCAGCCCGGAGATGTCGCAACAGCTAGCCGACTGGTACAGCTTTTCCCACATCATTCACGGGTTCATCTTCTTCGGACTGCTCCAACTTGTGGCGCCGCGACTGCCGCTTGGTGTGCGGTTCCTCATTGCCATGAGCATTGAAATCAGTTGGGAAGTGACGGAGAACAGCCCGGCTGTCATACGGCACTATCGCGAGCAAGCGTTGGCTGCCGGATACGTCGGCGACAGCATACTCAACTCGCTGTCAGATACCTCTATGATGTCCGTCGGCTTCCTGCTGGCCCCGCGGTTGCGCGCCCGATACATCGTGTTGCTGGCGCTTGCTTTCGAAATATTCACAGCAAGCATGATTCGAGATAACTTGACCCTTAACGTGATCAACCTGATCGCGCCGGCTCAGTGGGCGCCTATAAAGGCCATTCATGCGTGGCAGGCCGGTTCTAAACACTAGGCGCTCTTGCACGTGGTTGTACCGGAAACCGAGCGGTTTCGCCCCGCAGTGAGCGTCGAGTGTCCGCTCCGAATCGAACGTTCACTCAATCGCGATCACTCTAAGCTCAGCTTTGAGTGAATGTCTGGCTTCCGACTGGTTGCAGATAAGACACAAAACCACTCTCGAGGGTTCATCTCCGCGCCGCGTCATTTATCCACCCAGCAGGACGTATTTGATTTCGAGATAGTCCTCGATGCCGTATTTGGAACCCTCCCGGCCGATACCGGACTCCTTCATGCCGCCGAAGGGCGCAACTTCGGTTGAGATGATACCTTCGTTGACACCCACGATTCCGTACTCCAGCGCATCGGACACCCGCATGACGCGTCCGACATCGCGGGCATAAAAGTAAGCGGCAAGGCCGTACGGCGTGTCATTCGCGATACGGATGGCGTCAGCTTCGTCGTCGAAACGGAACAGCGTCGCAACCGGTCCGAAAATCTCCTCGCGTGAGATTTCCATGGCCGGCGTGACCTGCGTCAGCATGGTCGGCTCGAAGTACGTTCCGCCGAGCGTGTGCCGATGACCGCCCATCACGACACGCGCGCCTTTCGAGGTCGCATCAGCCAGCAAGCGTTCGACTTTCTCGACAGCCTTGACGTTGATCAGAGGTCCCTGCGTCACGCCCTCGTCGGCGCCATTTCCAACTTTCAGCTTGGCTACGCGTGCCGCGAGCCTTTCAGCGAACGCGTCATAGACCTTGTCCTGCACCAGGATGCGGTTGGCGCACACGCAGGTCTGGCCCATATTGCGGTACTTGGACAGCATCGCGCCGTCCGCCGCGGCATCAAGATCGGCGTCGTCGAACACGATGAACGGCGCATTGCCGCCCAGTTCGAGCGAGACCTTCTTCACCGTCGTCGCGCACTGCGCCATGAGTTTCTTGCCGACAGCGGTCGAGCCGGTGAACGTGAATTTACGCACCAGTGGGTTCTGGGTCAGCGCCAGTCCTACGGCGGACGCCCCAGTGGACGTGACCACGTTGAAAACGCCAGCCGGTACGCCGGCGCGGTGTGCAAGCTCGGCGAGCGCTAGTGCCGAAAGCGGCGTCTCCTCGGAAGGCTTGATGACAAAGGTGCATCCGGCCGCAAGCGCCGGCGCACATTTGCGCGTGATCATGGCATTGGGGAAGTTCCAGGGCGTGATGGCGCCCACAACACCGACTGGCTCCTTGAGAACGAGGACGCGCTTGCCCGCAGAGTGCGTCGGAATGACGTCACCATAGACGCGCTTGCCCTCTTCGGCGAACCATTCGATGAATGACGCACCATATGCGACCTCGCCGCGAGTCTCTGCTAAAGGCTTGCCCTGCTCGGCCGTCATCAGGCGCGCAAGGTCCTCCTGGTTCGCCAAGATGAGATTGAACCATGCGCGTAGTAGCAGGGCGCGCTCCTTGGCTGTCTTGGCCCGCCAGACCGGAAAGGCGCGCGCCGCCGCTTCGATGGCGTCGTTCGCGTCGGCCTCGTCCATATCTGCTACTTCGGCGAGCACATCCTGCGTCGCCGGATTGCGCACCGCGAACCGGGCGCCGGACCCCGCCGCAGACCAGCGGCCATCGACATAGGCATCGCTGCGTAGCAGCGTCGTATCATTCAGCTTCATGGTCAGGTGATCCCTAGCGCTGCTTCCAGTTTGTCCAGCCCCTCCTCAATCAACGTGTCGCTCGCAGTCAATGGAACCAGTATCCGGATGGTTTCGCCAAAAATCCCGCAGGGCAGGAGCACGAGACCGTTTTCCAGCGCGCGAGCCGTTACTTTTCTCGTCATATCCCCGTCAGGCTCACTCGTCCCGCGCGACTTGACCAAGTCGAATGCGACCATCGCGCCCAGACCGCGGACGTTTGCAATCGGGGCGAGATCGTTTCGACGCGACGCGGCCTGCAGCCGTTCGCGCAAGCGCACCCCAATTGCATCCGCACGCTTTAGAAGTCCTTCGTCGTGGATCACATCCAAAACCGCCAACGCGGCGGCGCAGGAGACTGGCGATCCGGCATAGGTGCCTCCAAGTCCACCAGGCTCCGCCGCGTCCATGATAGGTGCTCGTCCGATGACGCCGGACAGGGGAAAGCCGCCTGCGAGAGATTTCGCAATCGTGACGAGATCGGGCTCGACTCCGGAGTGCTCGATCGCGAACATCTTTCCCGTTCGCGCGAAGCCCGATTGGATTTCGTCGGCGATCAACAGAATCCCGTTCTCGTCGCAGATTCTTCGGAGCGCGACGAACAATTCTGTCGGGACCGAGTGAAAACCGCCCTCACCCTGCACCGGTTCGATGATGATCGCAGCGACGCGGGCCGGATCAACATCGGCCTTGAACAGGAATTGCACTGCCTTGAGCGAGTCCTCCACCGTCACTCCATAGTGCGGAATCGGAAACGGAACGTGGAATACCTCGCTGGGCATCGGACCGAAGGCTCGCTTGTACGGCAGCACCTTTCCGGTTAGCGCCATGGTCATCATAGTGCGGCCGTGAAAGCCACCCGTGAAGGCAATTACGGCTGATCGACCCGTCGCTGCGCGTGCGATCTTCACCGCGTTCTCGGCAGCTTCGGCACCGGTTGTGAACAGAATCGACTTGGCCGGCCCCGCAAAAGGCGCCAGTGCATTTAGCCTTTCGCACAACTCGATATAGGGCTCATAAGCCATCACCTGAAATGCGGTGTGTGTGTAAAGCTGCAATTGCTTCTCCACAGCGGCCATCACCCGTGGGTGCCGGTGTCCGGTGTTCAGAACCGCGATGCCGCCTGCGAAATCGACATAGCGCTTGCCTTCGATGTCCCAGATTTCCGCGTTCTGTGCGCGGGCGGCAAACACCCCGGTCGCTACTGAAACGCCGCGCGGAATGGCGGCGATGCGGCGTGCGAGAAGCTCTGCATTGGCGCTCATGGTGCGCTCCATATTTGCATTTGTTTTGTTCAGGCTTGTTGTGCAGCTGCCCGGTCGCGCGGCTGGGTGCGATCGAGCATCAGTGCCGGATAGAGGGCAGCCACGGCACTTGCTGCCAGTACAAGCACCGAAACGGTGATCAGCAGCGCATAGTTGTCCGAGCCGAGAATGACCCCGCCGACCAGCGGTCCTGTAGCCAGACCCATCTTTGAGCAAAATCCGGCCATCGCGGCCGTTTGTCCTGTCTTGTCAAAGGCTGCGCACATACCCAAAAGATAGGGGATGACAAAGGCCCAGGTGATGGACGTTCCGACATTGGCAGCCGCGTAGATCGTCGCCGAGCCGCTCCAATAGAACACAGCGTTGCCGATCACCGTCAAAATGAGCGCGATCAAAAGGGGGATAAACCGGCCGAAGCGCGTGCCGAACATGACAACCAGCATGGATCCCACGGCGCCAATCCAGGCCGCGATGCCGAGCACTGGACTCATAAATGCGATGCCAAGTCCGTAGTGGCGGCCAAGTTCAATCATATAGGCGCCGAGAGCCATATTACCGGCCTGGAAAAGAAACGTCGCGCCGAGCCCAAGTCCCAGCGGCAGCCACTGGATTTGAGTTGGAGGCGCGTCAGAACCATGCTGCAGCTCGACGCGTGCATAGTCGTCGAGGAACGGCACCATTGCCAGAGTCACTAGGCTGAAGAGCGCCAGCGCCAGAAATAACACCGGCGTGCCGAACAGTGGCACCAGCCGGGGTAGCGTCATCACACCCAATCCGCCGAGCCCGAACTGAACCACGAGTAACATGCCGAAAACGCGGTCTGGCACTCTCGTACGGCCGATCACAGAAAAGCCGATACCGACAAGCATGCCGCCAACAATCCCGTGCGCGAAACGCGCGGCGATCAGAGGTGCGGCCTGATGGATGAGGATTGAGAGCAAATCAGCACCGATCAGGGTCAGAAGGCATGCGATCGCGGCCGGGCGCCATGAAATCCTTTTGACGATGAACACTGCCATCAACGCACCCAGTGCAGCTCCATAGACGTTTGCGGATCCGACAAATCCGGCTTCGCGCTGCGAGAAGTGCAGTCCTTCAATCAATCCTGACACCAGCGCCGCCATGATGTTCACGTAAAAGAGGCCGGCCGTTGCGAGAAACGAAAGCAACACCGCGGCGAGAAGACCGTCCGGCGTGGCGCGGGGAATTCGGCGGGAAGGCGAGAGAGCGGTCATAGGATCATTTCTCGCAGAAGCTTTTGATGCGGTTGGCTTCGGCGGCTGCCGATGCCCAGGAATAGGTGCCGCCGTCGCTGAAGTAGTAGTACACAAGGCCGTTCGGCATCAGCGCGACCACGTTCCCGCCGAAACCGGACATAAACGGAATCCAGGCGGGCGACTTGCAGCCCAGTGATCCGGCGGCGTTCCACGCCCAGAATCCGTTATGATATCGGAACGCGTCGGTCGACGCGCGCAAACCCGGACTTTTGGGATCGCGCTGCAGGGCGGCGTTTAGCATCGCGGAATCGACAACAGGTTTTCCGGCGAGAGCTCCGCGGTCTTTGGCAACGAAGCTGGCGAGCTTGGCAACATCGTCCGTATGAAGCGTCAGTCCCCAGCCGGTGAAAGGCTGCGAAACAGCGTCGTAGCTGCGCCTTGTCACGTCAATTGCCGGGTTTAGCTGCAACTGGTGCCAAAGCGGTACAAGCAGATCACGATATACATCCCGACCACCCTTGCTTCGGTAGTAAGCATTGAAAGCAGTTCCGAGAACGTAGGTGTCGGCAGTGTGATACACCCATTTTGTGCCCGGGTCTGCCTTGCGCGGATAGTGCGTGCAGGCGAACCGGATGCGTCCGGCATGATCCGACGAGTCGAAGAAGCTTTCGATATCTGCCGCGTCTTCATCCGCCTGGTCTCGATCGGAACTGTAATGGCCCGATGCCATATCGAGCATGTTGCCGAAGGTGACGTCCGACCATGTGCCGACCGAAGCGCACTCGGGAACAAAGGTCGCGACGCTTTGTTGGACAATATCCGGATAGAGAAGTGCAAGCCGCATCATGCCCAGGCCTGCAAAAATGGACTTGGCAAAGGAGTACGACGGAAGGTCCATTTCCTCGCAATAGGGATAAGGTCCGAGGCGCGTCGCGCAGCTGCCGCGATAATTCACGCCGCCGAGTACCACGCCGAAGGTCGTCATGTCCGCGGGATCGATTTCGACGGGTGATCCGAAATTTCCGGCGACCGCGCCGGGATGGTCATTCGCCAGCGCGGCGATCGGTTTTTCCGGCATCCGCTCAGCGATTTCCTTGCGATAGGCACTCGTGACGCCGGCTGCTTGTGGAACCGCACCAGGGACATAACGTGCAGCGGAACGGCCCCACAGGTCGAACTTGAAATAGAGGCATGTCTCGCTGGCGATCTGAAAGGCGACGTCAGAAATCGCTCCGTCGTTTCGAAACAGAAATGTCAGTACGCCGTTGTGCATGCAGTTGGCATTGCGTTCTTCAAGCGTGAACGGCAGCGACGCACGCGAATAGCCCTTGTCGCCCGGCTCATCCCATACACGACCAGGTTCCAGAATGAACTCCCACATTGGGTGGGAGCTGGCGATCGCACCACGCTGCACCGGTATGAGAGAGTCACCCACTTGCACAAATGCAAAGTCGAAGGGCGGCAGATGCTTTGCCGAATCGTCGGCCGCGTTCTTATAGTCGTCGCGCAGGGCGCGCAGTCCGCCTCCGCGGCGCTCCTTGCCCAAGACTAGGCGTCCTTCAAATTTGTTGCTCGGCGCAATCGCTCCTGCCGGAGGCGTAAAGGCGGCCATATTCACGAGTGATGGTGCCGATCGTGCGTCAAGGAGAGATGCAGAGCCAAGGATCAGTCGTCCACCATTCGCGTCGAATACGGTTTCGGATGGCAGACTTGTCGTCGAGCTCGCTGTGATCCGGATGTTGTCGGCCCAGCAGGTCGCGCCCGGTTCGCTTGCGACAGTGCGCAGACGCAGGATGACCTTCTGTCTGTCCGAGAACATCGGTAGGGTTTTGCCGCCCGCGTGAAGCGTGACAGCGTCATCTTCTCCTTGGGAGACGCGATGTACTTCACTCCATGTTTGTCCGCCATCGAATGTCGCATCCGCGATGCACGCGCCGTCGGAGCCAAGCGAAGAGGCGGCAAACGCGACGACAATCGTTACGCCCGAAAAGCCGGAGGTCGGAATCGCCGTCAAGGCTTCGCCGCCTTTCTTGATACGGAGCGAAACGTTTCCCGCATAGGTACTCAGAGCAACGTCGCCATTCCTCATCGCGACCCATCCGGCTGTCGTTCCGTTCTGAAAGTCGGCAGACAGCAAGGTGTCGGCACACGCCACAGGGGAAATGATCCCAAGCAGTGCAGAAAGTAGCGCGGTTCTGGCAGACGCCTGCTTCATGCCGAGTCCGTTTCTACCCCGCCGGCGTTGAGTACCGCCGCGAGCGGCGCGAGTTCACGCGCATAGCTCCGCCACAGACCGACCGAACGATTATGGATCGGCTGGCGCACCTGGGCAGCGCTGGCAGTAAGGGACGGACTCTGATTGCGCTCGAACGCGAGGCACGCATTTTCCCACTCGACACCGCAGAACTCCAATAGCCGGCGAGAAACCGCTTCCTGGTTTTTAATCAGATCTTCGTAGTCAACTTCGACGAAACGGCCAGGCAAAACGTCGCGCCAGTGCGCCATCAACCTGTCATGGGCGATATAGTATCGGCCGAGATCCGAAAGATCGTATGAAAACGGATAGGCCATGCGGAACAGCGTCTTGTACATGGCGTAGCACACGTCCATCGGATTGCGCCGGACATGGATGATCTTGGCGTTGGGCAACGAGAGCGCGATCAGTCCCAGATAGAGGAAGTTGATCGGGGTTTTGTCGATCAGGCGCCTGGAGGCGGAGTCCATGGCGCCGCTGCTCGCGCTGTAAGACCGTCCGAGCGCCGCAAAGTCCAGCGTCGCGGAACGGCGTATCAAGCTCGTCTTGTCGGCTGCGCCCGCATTACGCATGAGCGCCATCGCAAAGTCGCTCGTCTCGCCAAGACTGGCGATCTGGCTGTGTGAACTCAGGATGCGGTCGACCAACGTCGTGCCGCTGCGCGGAAGGCCGAGGATAAAAATCGGTCGTGGGTCGGGATGTCCGGCCGGTGCAGCAGCAAAAATCTGCGCCGTGAAGACGCGGGCGATTTCTGCCATCGCCGCAACATCATCATCAACCCGATATGTCAGCATTCTGCGGCGGGCATCCGCGCCGCGCCTAAGCGCCTCGAAGGACGCTGCGTTTTCGCCGATGTCCTCGAGTTCCTTGGCAAGTGCATAGTTCAGCTGCACGACGCCCATCGGATTGAGCAATGGTGCTGCCAGTACGCGCTCGATTTCCGCGACGTGATTGTTTGCTTTCGTCTGGGCGCGCAGCGTGGAGCGGTTGTAGTAAGCGTCATAGTCCGCGGGCGCGATCGCGATCACTTGGTCGAGAAGTTTCTCGGCTGGCTCGAGCCGGCCAAGCGCAATCTCAGCGGTCGCCAGGTTGTAAAGGCATTGAGGATCTGACGGCTGCAGTGCCACTGCACGCGCGTAACACCGCTGCGCTTCGACATGACGGTTGGCGTGCGTGTAGAGCTGCGCGAGGTGCTGCAACAGCCGGTGATTGTTCTGTGCATCCCGTTCAATTTGGTGCACGGCTGCGAGGCCATCCGAGGTGTTCCCCGACTGGAGCAGACTTTCGGCGAGCAGGAGCCGCGTCCCGGGCTGACGAGGATCGATCGTGTGTGCCTGGCGAGCAGCGGCAAGCGCACCAGTAAAATCCCCGGACTGCTGCAATGCTCGGGCGAGAGCGATCCAACCGCCGAGAAACTGGGGGTTTTCAGCCGTCAGTTTTTGCGACAGGGAAATCGCTGCGGACGTCTCATGCTGGCGCAGATACGCTTCCGCCTGACGGACGAGGAATTCAGGATCGCCAGGCGGACTTTGCATTTGAACACTCATATCACCGCCCGGGTGAGCGCGGCAGGCGCCACGAAGGTTACCCGCCGTGTTCGGTACTAGAACTTGTAGTCCAGGGTGATACCGACGGTGCGAGGCAATGAGGTCAAGGCTTTGGAGCCATTGCCGTAGTAGTTCTGTGCTGGCGCGGTTCCCATGTAGGCATTGGTATAGACGCCGGTGATTGCGTGGGCATCGAAGATGTTCTTGACCCAGAGCAACGCGTCCCAGTTCTCGCCAAGCGCAAAGCGCGCCGACGTATTCCACAGAGAGAAGCCGGAGAGGTGCGCGTAGAATTTAGGCTCACCAAAATAGGCCGACGTCGGCACCGAATTGAGAGAGCATGTCGCGCAGGACAGCGTGTTCTGCGTGGACGACTGATAGTATCCGTCCAGGTGGAATGTCGTCATGGTGTCAAACAATGTGGGCACGGTGTAGTCGATTGAGCCCGTCAGAACGTTGCGCGGTGCTCCCGGCAGTTGCGCACCCTTGTGATTGATCAGATAGAATCCGTCTGCCGTGAAAACATCCGCCCCCAGGGTCGCGTCAGTGTAAGTGTAGCCGAGCCCATAGTGGAAATTGTCACCCCAATAGCCATCCACTTGCGCTTCGATACCCTTCGACGTCGCGCTCGGAGCATTCTGAACCGCAAAGAAGCCCCAGAACGTTGTGGCCGTATTGAACTGCGGGTGTTTCCAATCGATGTAGAACGCATCGATATTGTAGGTTAG
>Ga0265325_10000759_pt1 | contig 23397 bp, 19 predicted proteins | sample 41420metaG_FD_202090 | JGI IMG/M metagenome (GOLD analysis project Ga0265325, IMG submission 202090) | Rhizosphere microbial communities from Carex aquatilis grown in University of Washington, Seatle, WA, United States - 4-14-20 metaG | ecosystem: Host-associated > Plants > Roots > Rhizosphere... | reverse complement strand
TCTGGTCGAACGTGCTGCTGGCGTCGCTCAAGCCGGTCGTCGACTCGAAGACATTCCTTGTTATCGCCAATGCCGGCCCGTCGCAGATTGCGGGCGAACTTTGCTCGCCGACCGTATTCTCGACCTCGTGGCAAAACGACCAGACGCCGCAGGCGATGGGTCTGTACATGAACCAGAAGGGCGTGAAGACGGTCTTCCTGATCGGCCCGAATTATGCGGCCGGCAAGGACATGCTCGCGGGCGTTGCTTCCACCTTCAAAGGGAAGGTCATTGGACAGGAACTCACGACCTGGCCGGCGCAGCTCGACTTCTCGGCTGAGCTTGCCAAGGCGAAGGCGGCCAACCCGGACGCAATCTTCGTGTTCTATCCCGGCAAGGCCGGCGTGCAGTTCCTGGCACAGTATGCGCAGGCCGGCCTCAAGGGCAAAATCCCGCTCTACACCGCCTTCACCATCGACGAGCTCTCGCTGCCGCTGCAGAAGGAGCTGGCGCTCGGCGTGCCCGGCGCGCAGGAATGGGTGAATGACCTGCCGAACGAGGCGAACAAGAAATTCGTTGCCGACTACATCAAGAAATATCCCGGCAAGAAGCCCTCGTTCTACGGCGCGCAGTCTTACGATGCCGCCAACCTGATTGCCTCGGCAGTGAGCGCCACCAAGGGCAACCTGTCGGACAAGACGGCAGTCCAGAAGGCGCTGGAAAAAGCCAACTTCAAATCGGTGCGCGGCAATTTCAAGTTCGGCAATAACCACATCCCGATCCAGAACTTCTATCTGCAGGACGTGGTGAAGGATGCCAAAGGGGATTTCGTGCTGAAGACCGCCGCCACCATCGTCAAGGACGACCAGGATCGCTTCCACGACAAGTGCCCGATGAAGTGATCGGCCTGTAGTTCGCGACGGCGGCGGCGCACGCGCGCTGCCGCCGTTTGCTTGTGGGGTTTTCACAGGATTTCACGATCGGCGCGCCATGACGCTGTTTATCGAGCAATGCCTGAACGGACTACAGTTCGGCCTGCTGCTGTTTTTGCTGGCGGCGGGGCTGACGCTCGTCTTCGGCATCATGGACCTGGTCAATCTCGCGCACGGTTCGCTCTACATGATCGGCGCTTATTTCGCCGCGACGTTCGTGGCCTGGACCGGTAACTTTATTTTCGGCGTGGTGCTGGCGCTTGGCGCCACCTTGCTGGTCGGAATGGTGGTGGAAGTGGTCGTGATGCGCCGGCTTTACGGCCGTGATCATCTCGACCACGTGCTCGGTACTTTCGGCTTGATCCTGTTCTTCGATGAATTGGTGCGGCTGGTCTGGGGGCCGGAAGGCCTCACGCTGCCGTTGCCGTCATGGCTCAATACGTCGATGCAGATTCTCCCTGGCGTCGATTATTCCGCCTACAAGCTGTCGATCATCGTGGTGACGCTTGCCGTTGCCATATTCCTCTACGTGCTGGTGATGCGCACGCGTATTGGCATGCTGATCCGGGCCGGGGCCAGCAATCGCGAAATGGTGGGCGCGCTCGGCGTCAACATCAAGCTGCTCTACACGCTGGTTTTTGGCCTGGGTGCAGCGCTTGCCGGCCTTGCCGGACTGATGCAGGCGCCCATCCTCACCGTGCAGATCGGCATGGGCGAGAACATCCTCATTCTGGCATTCGTTATCACCGTGATCGGGGGCATCGGCTCGATCCGCGGCGCGCTGGTGGCGGCGATTTTCGTGGGATTCATTGATACGCTCGGGCGCGCATTCTTCCCCGATTTGCTGCGTATGGTGTTGAGCAAGGAGGCGGCGGCGACTGCTGCGCCCGCACTGTCATCAATGCTGATCTACCTGCTGATGGCGGTCGTGCTGGTGGTGAAGCCCGAAGGTCTGTTCTCGGCGAGCGGCAAATGAACGGCTGGTTCTCCGTCCGCAATGCGGCAATCGTGGCGCTGCTGCTCGCTTTGGTGCTCCTGCCGGTTTATGTCGAAATGGGCGGCAGCCGCTTCCTGCTGACATTGTTCACCCGCATCCTGATCCTGGCGATGGCGGCGGTGAGCCTTAACCTGATCCTCGGCTATGGCGGCATGATGAGCTTCGGCCATGCCGCCTATCTCGGCATCGGCGGCTACGCGGTCGGCATGTTGGCGCACGAAGGCATATTCAGTGGCTTCATACAGTGGCCGGTGGCTCTTCTGGCGAGTGCGCTTTTTGCGCTGGTGATCGGTGCGCTCAGCCTGCGCACGCGTGGTGTCTATTTCATCATGATTACATTGGCCTTTGCGCAGATGGCCTACTACGTTGTTGCAGGCCTCGCGCGCTATGGCGGCGACGACGGCCTTACCATCTACAAACGCAGCCAGTTTGTGGCGCCACTCGATCTCTCCAACAAGATACAGTTCTATTATATCTGCCTCGCGTTGCTTTTTGCGTCGATCTACCTGGTCTGGCGCATCGTCAATTCAAGATTCGGCATGGCGATCCAGGGCGCGCGCTCGAATGATACGCGCATGCGCGCCATCGGCTTCCCGACGTATCGTTACAAGCTCGTTTGTTTCATCATTGCGGGGACAATGTGCGGGCTCGCCGGCGCGCTGCTCGCCAACCATACCGACTTCGTCAGCCCGGCGATGATGTATTGGACGCGCTCGGGTGATCTCATCATCATGGTCGTGCTCGGCGGCATGGGCTCCGCGTTCGGGCCTTTGGTCGGAGCCGTGGCGTTGCTGGTGCTGGAAGAAGTGCTCTCAGGCATTACCGAATATTGGCAGATCATCCTCGGACCGTTGCTGCTGCTGGTCGTGCTGTTTGCGCGCGGCGGCATCGACGGTTTGCTCGGCAAGGTGCGCCATAGGGTGAGTCATGGCTGATTTGCTGCGGGTCGACAGTCTCGCCAAGCGCTTCGGTGGTATCGTTGCCACCGACGATCTCGACTTCGGCGTTGCCGAAGGCGAGTTGCATGCGGTGATCGGTCCGAATGGCGCCGGTAAAACCACGTTGATTGCCCAGTTGAGCGGCCAGCTGTCGCCCGATTCTGGTCGTATCCACTTTGCAGGCAACGATATTACCGCAGTGCCGATGTACGCCCGCAGCGCGCTCGGGCTGGCGCGCTCGTTTCAGATCACGTCGTTGTTTCTCGATTTGAGCGTGCTCGATAATGTCGCGCTGGCTGTTCAGGCGCACGCCGGCCATTCATTCCGTTTCTGGCGCGATGCGCGCCGCGAAGCAGAACTGCGCGATCCCGCGCGCGCGGCCCTGACTCGCGTTGGACTAAGTGGCCGCGCGGATTTGCCGGCCTCCGCGCTCAGTCACGGCGAGCACCGGCAGCTTGAGCTTGCCATGGCGCTCGCCTCCAGTCCGCGCATGCTTCTGCTCGATGAACCGATGGCCGGCCTCGGGCCGGAGGAATCGGCACGCATGGTAACGATGCTGCGCGCGTTGAAGAAGGAACTGACGATCCTGCTGGTCGAGCACGACATGGAAGCGGTGTTCGCGCTTGCCGACCGCATTACCGTGCTGGTCTATGGCCGCGTCATAGCGACAGGAAAACCCGAAGATATTCGCAGCAACGCGCAGGTGCGCGACGCCTATCTCGGCGAGCAGGAGGCCGCAAATGGCTGAGCCGGTGCTTGCGCTCGAAGGCGTGGAGACCTGCTACGGCCTCAGCCAGGTGCTGTTCGGTGTTTCGCTGGTCATCGCGCCCGGCGAAATGGTGACGCTGATGGGCCGCAATGGCATGGGCAAGACCACCACTGTGCGCTCGATCATGGGCCTGACGGCGGCGCGGGCCGGCACGATCCGGTTCATGCAAGAGGAAATCCGCGGCCTGCCGTCGTACAAGGTGGCGCAGCGCGGCATCGGCCTGGTGCCCGAGGGCCGGCAGATCTTCCCGAACCTGACGGTGCGCGAAAACTTGCAGGCCACCGCGGTCAAGCGCGACAGCGATGATTGGACGCTGGCGAAAGTCTACGCGCTGTTTCCCAGGCTGGCCGAGCGTGCCGGCAGCATGGGCAATCAGCTGTCCGGCGGCGAGCAGCAGATGCTGGCGATCGGACGTGCGCTGATGACCAACCCACGCCTGCTGATTCTTGACGAGGCGACCGAGGGTCTGGCGCCTTTAATCCGCGCCGAAATCTGGCGCTGCCTTGCCAGCCTGAAGGACTCCGGATTGTCGATTCTGGTCATCGACAAGAATGTCGGCGCGCTGATGAAAGTCGCCGACCGGCATTTCCTGATCGAGCGCGGGCGCGTGGTGTGGAAGGGCTCGTCGCAGGAACTCGCCGCACAACCCGACGTGCAGCACCGCTATTTGGGTGTGTGAGATTCGCTTAGCCGAAACCGAATCAATGCGTTCAGTAATTCGTGGGTTGAGCTCTTGCCGGCTGCTCCCGGTCGGCAGTTGCGCCACGGGGACGATTGAATACGCTGGTGCAGGCGGGACTGAGTTGCTGTTTGTTTGCAATAAGGCATTGGGTAACACGAGCCGCATCGGGAATTGCAGTCTGGCAAAGCCGAAACGCATCCGGCGTACATGCATCGGCATCCTGCTGCGTATAGGCGACGGCAGGGAGCGGCGCCATGATCGCGACCATCAAAACAACAGCCTTGAATTTGCCCATAGCATTTCGCTCCAATTTTCGTTCAACGGGACAATAGGTGAGATGATAAAATGTTCCCTACGCGAGCGAGCGCGAACTTTTTTTGAGGTAAAAGGGGCATTAAGCGGATGGCGGAATTTACCGCTACGGATTCACTTACCCAAGCGTTGAAGATCGTAAGAATCTCCGCTTGATGCCGCTTCGATATTAATTCTAATCAGCCGGCTGGAGCGGCGGCGGGCGGCGACGGATGAATGTGAAGGTCGTGCCACCGAGTCTGCGGTGCAGCCGGTCGAGCAGCAGGTAGATCACCGGTGTCGTGTAGAGCGTGAGCACCTGCGACACCAGGAGCCCGCCAATAATGGTGATTCCGAGCGGGCGCCGCAATTCCGAGCCCGGGCCGATGGCAATCACCAGGGGCAAAGCGCCCAGCATGGCGGCAAGCGTCGTCATCAATATCGGCCGGAATCGCGCCAGGCAGGCCTCGTGAATGGCCTGTTGCGGCGACAGGCCCAGCCGCCGCTCGCCGTCGAGCGCGAAGTCCACCATCATGATGCCGTTCTTCTTCACGATGCCGATCAGCAGGATGATCCCAATGAAGGCGATCACCGACAGTTCGGTGCCGGAGATTTCGAGCGCGAGCAGGGCGCCGAGGCCAGCTGATGGCAATGTCGAGATGATGGTCAGCGGATGCGCGAGACTCTCATACAGCACGCCAAGCACGATATAGACCGCGATCAATGCAGCCAGCAGCAGCAATGGCTGCGCGCCGACCGCGCGCTTGAAGGCCTGCACATCGCCGGAGAAATCGGCATGGATGATGTCGGGGAGGTGCATCTCGGCAACGGCCTGTTCAAGAGTCGCGGTGGCTTCGTCGATCGTGGTATTGGGCGCCAGGTTGTAGGTGATCGTCACCGACGGAAACTGGCCCTGGTGGTTGACGACCAGCGGCGCGATCCCGCGTTCATATTTCGTGACGGCCGACAGCGGCACCTGCGCATCACCCTTACCCGGGACGTAGACGCGGCTGAGGTCGGTCGGATCACGCTGATAGGAGCGGTCGACTTCCAGTATCACGCGGTATTGGTTGCGCGGCCCATAGATGGTCGAGATCTGCCGCTGCGAGAATGCGTTGTTGAGCGCGTTGTCGATATCCTGCACGCGCACGCCGAAGCGCGCCGCGGCCGGGCGGTCGATGGTGATGTTGGCCTGCAGGCCGCCTTGCTCGCGGTCGGTGGTGACATCGACGAGACCGGGGATCTGCTTCACGCGATCAACAACGCGCGGCACCCATTTTTGCAATTCGTCGATGTCCGCGCTCCACAGCGTGAACTGATATTGTGAATCGCTTTGCCGCCCGCCGACGCGCAGATCCTGCGCCGGCACCATGAAGACGCGGATGCCGGGGATCTGGTTGAGCCTGTTGCGCAGGCGGTTCACCACCTGCTGTGTGCTGATATTGCCGCGCTGGTTCAGCGGCTTGAGGCTGATGAACAATCGCCCGCGATTGACCGAAGCATTGAAGCCCGATGCGCCGACCGAGGAGCCCAGGCCCGCAACCGCAGGATCGGCGAGCACGACATCCATGGCCTTCAGTTGCAGCTGTTCCATCGCTTCGAAGGAAATATCGGTCGAAGCCTCGGTGCCGCCGAAGATCAATCCTGTGTCGTCCTGCGGGAAGTAGCCTTTGGGCACCTTGATGTAGAGCCCGATGGTGAGCGCGATGGTTGCGACAAACACGATCAGCATCAGCGCGCGATGCGCGAGCGCGAAGGTGAGCGTGCGGTCATAGAAGCGGATCAAGCGGGACAGCAGGCCCTCGACCCGGCGGTCGAGCCATGTGGCGTCGCGGCTCGGTGGTTCATGCACGAAATAGGCGCAGATCATCGGCGTAACCGACAGCGAAACCACTGTCGAAATAGCGATGGCAAAGGCGAGCGTCACCGAGAATTCGCGGAACAGGCGTCCGACGATGCCGCCCATGAACAGCAGCGGGATGAAGGCGGCGATCAGCGACACCGAAATAGAGACCACGGTGAAGCCGATTTGCCTTGCACCCTGCAGGGTTGCCCGCAAAGGCGAAACGCCACGCTCGAGATGACGGAATGCGTTTTCGATCATGACGATGGCGTCGTCGACGACGAAGCCGACGCTCACTGCAAGCGCCATCAGCGAAAGATTGTCGATCGAAAATCCGGCGGCCCACATCGCCGCGCAAGTGCCGGATAGCGCGAGCGGGACTGTTACGCCGGCCGCCGCGGTCGGCGCCGCGCGCCGCAGGAAAAGAAAGACGACCATCATCACCAGAACAACGGTCGCGCCGAGCGTGAGCTGCATGTCATGCACGCTGGCGCGGATGGTCTGGGTGCGGTCGGTCAGCACGGAAATGTCGAGACCGGCCGGTACCCACTGCCTGAGCTCCGGCAAAAGCGCGTAAATGCGATCGACGGTGTCGATGACGTTGGCGTTGCCTTGCTTGGTGATAATGAGCAGGACAGAGGGGTCGTTGTTGAACCATCCGGCGGCGCGGCTATTGCGCACGCTGGCGCGAATGGAGGCGATGTTCGACAACCGGATCACCGTGCCATTCGCAGTCTTTACCACCAGCGGATCATATTCTTTGGCGTCGCGCAGTTGATCGTTGATGCCGATGGTGACGGCACGCTTGCTGCCGTCGAAAGTCCCGATCGGGCCGGCGGCATTGGCATTCGAAATCGCCGTGCGCACATCTTCCATCGACAGACCCATGGCGGAGAGCCGCGCCGGATCGACGCGCACGCGAATGGCGGGCTGCTCGGATCCGGCGACCGTGACATCGGCAACCCCCTCGACCTGCGACAATCGCTGGGCGATCACGCTGTCAGCTGCGTCGTAGATTTCGCTGGGCTGCATCGTCTTGGATGTCAGCGCCAGGATCAGGATCGGTGCCGCCGAGGGGTTGGCTTTGCGGAATGTCGGCAGCGTCGGCAGATCTCCGGGCAAATCGCTCAGCGCGGCGTTGAGCGCGGCCTGCACGTCGCGCGCGGCGCCCTCAATGCTGCGGCTGAGATCAAACTGCACGGTAATGCGTGACTGGCCCAGCGAAGTGACGGATGTGAGCTCGGTGACACCGGAGATTTCACCGAGCCTGCGCTCGATCGGGGCGGCCACCGTCGCCGCCATGATGTTGGGATCGGCGCCGGGCCTGTTTGCGGTCACGAAAATGGTTGGAAATTCGACGTTCGGCAGGCTGGCGACCGGCAAAAATGCGTAGGCAACCGCGCCAACCAGAAAGAGCCCGATTGCCATCAGCGTCGTGCCGATCGGCCTTCGGATGAATGGCGAGGAGAAATTCACGTCGGGCCCCGGGCCGGACGAGGTGTCCGGCGTGGCGCCGGTGGAGCCGTCGGCGCCAGTCGGGCGCGCAGGCGCTCCATATAGAGATAGATGACGGGCGTGGTGTAGAGCGTGAGCAGCTGCGACAACAGCAGGCCGCCGACAATGGTGATGCCGAGCGGGTTGCGCAGCTCCGAGCCGGTGCCGCCTTCAAGCGCCAGCGGCAGCGCGCCGAACAGAGCCGCAAGCGTCGTCATCATGATCGGGCGGAAGCGCAACAACGCGGCCTTCACGATGGATTGTTCGGGCGACAATCCTTCATGCCGTTCGGCCTCGAGCGCGAAGTCGATCATCAAGATCGCGTTCTTCTTCACGATGCCCATCAGCAGCACGATGCCGATGAGCGCGATGACCGAAAGGTCATAACCGAACAGCATCAGTGCCAGGAGCGCGCCGACCCCGGCTGAGGGCAGGGTGGACAGAATGGTGAGCGGGTGGATGAAGCTCTCGTACAGCACGCCCAGCACGATATAGATCGCGATCGCCGCCGCGAGGATCAGCCATGGCTCGCCGGCGAGCGATTTGGCGAATTCCGCGGCGTCGCCCGAGTAGCTGCCGGTCACCGATGACGGCATGCCGATCTCGCGTTCGACCCGGCGGATGGCCGTCACGGCATCGGACAGCGCGTAACCGTCGTTCAGGTCGAAGCTGATGGTGACGGAGGGAAACTGCTCCTGGTGCGCGATGGCAAGCGGCGCCGACGTCGGCACGAAGCTCGCAAATGCCGCGAGCGGCACCTGATTGCTGCTGGTGACCGCATTCGGCGTGGCCGTCGTATTGGTGTTGGTCGTTCCGGTCGCAGTGGTGGACACGGTCGCCGCGGTGCCGTTCGACGTGCTGGCGCCGGTGACATAGAGCTTCGACAGCGAGTTGGGATCCTGTTGATAGCGCGGCTGCGCCTCCAGAATAACCCGATATTGATTGGCCTGGCCGTAGATCGTGGAAATCTGCCGCTGACCGAAAGCATCATTGAGCGTGTCGGTGACGCTCTGCATCGAGACGCCCAGACGTCCCGCCTGCTCGCGATCGACCTCGACCTGGACACGCGGGCCGCCTTCCTGCGCCTCAGAGGCCACTTCCTGAAACACCGGGTCTCCGCGCAGCCGGTGTACGAGCTTGTCGGCCCATTCGATCACTTCGGGGCGGTCGGTGGACACCAGCGTGTATTGATAGAGCGCCCGGCTGACCCGCGTGGAGATCTGGATGTCCTGGGTTGCCTGGAAATACACGGTCATGCCGGCGACGCCGGCGACACTGCGCTTGAGCCGCGCGACGATCTCCTCGACACGCGCGCGGCGTTGGCCCAACGGCTTCAGCGTGATGGCAAGCCGCCCGGCATTGGGTGTCGCGTTGATCGGGCTGACGCCGATGACGCTGACGACGCTGCTGACATCGGGATCGCCTCGGATCGTATCCTCGACCTGCCGCTGGCGCCGCTGCATTTCGGAGAACGAGACGTCGGTGCCGGCTTCCGTTACCGCGGTAATCAGGCCGGTATCCTGTAGTGGCAGGAAGCCTTTCGGCATGGCGATATAAAGCAAGATGGTGGCGGCGAGTGTTGCCAGCGTGACGATGAGGGTCTGGCGCTGGCGTTGCAGGACCCATTCGAGGCTGCGGCCGTAATAGGCAACGGTGCGTTCCGTCAGCTCGTGGAAGCGGGTCGTAAATGCATTTTCCGAGCCGGCGGGTGTGTGGCGCAACAGCCGTGCGCACATCATCGGCGTCAAGGTCAGCGACACGATGGCCGAGGCCACGACCGCGATCGTGAGCGTCAAGGCAAATTCGCGGAACATGCGGCCGACAAGTCCCGTCATGAACAGCAACGGGATGAACACCGCAATCAACGACAGCGTCAGCGATATCACCGTGAATCCGATTTCACGTGCGCCGCGCAGCGCTGCATCGAGGGCGCCTTCTCCATCTTCCATGTGCCGCACGATATTCTCGATCATGACGATCGCGTCGTCGACCACGAAGCCGGTGCCGATGGTCAGGGCCATCAGCGACAGGTTGTCGAGCGAAAAGCCGCAGAACCACATCACTCCGAAGGTCGCGATCAGCGACAACGGCAGCGCCACGCCGGCGATGATGGTGGCGCGAATGGTGCGCAGGAATATCAGCACGACCAGCACCACCAGCGCGATGCTGAGCACCAGCGTGAACTGTACGTCGTGGATCGACGCGCGAATGGTCGTGGTGCGATCGTTGACGATGGTGAGCTGCGCGCTGGCCGGCATGGCGCGGCGCAGGCGCGGCAGCTCTGCGCGAAGGCGCTCAACCGTCTCGATTACGTTGGCGCCGGGCTGGCGCTGGACGTCGATCACAATCGAAGGCTGGCCGCGGTACCAGGCGCCGACTTTCGTGTTCTCAAGTCCGTCAATGACATCGGCGACGTCGCCGATCTTGACCGGCGCGCCATTGCGGAACGCCACCACGATGTCCTTGTAGGTGTCGGCGGCGACGATCTGGTCGTTGGCGGCGATGGTGTAGGACTGATGTGCGCCGTCGAGTGCGCCTTTTGGCCCGGCCACGTTGGCGCCGACAATTGCGGTACGCAGATCGTCAAGCGCGATGCCGTAGGAGGCGAGCCGTGACAGGTCGGCCTGGATGCGGATCGCGGGCCGGATGCCGCCTTGCACCGAAACGTGGCCGACCCCGCTCACTTCGGAAAGGCGCGGCGCCATGATCGTGTCGGCCATATCGCTGAGCGCGCGCAGGTCGATCGCCTGTGACGTGAGCGCGAGCGTGATGATCGGCGCGTCGGCCGGGTTTACTTTCGAATAAAGCGGGGGGTAGGGCAGGTTGCGCGGGAGTGTCGAGGCGGCGGCATTGATCGCCGACTGCACGTCCTGCGCGGCGGCGTCGATATCGCGGTTGAGATCGAACTGCAGCGTGACCTGGCTGATGCCGAACGAGCTCGACGAGGTCATCGTTTGCAGCGACGGGATCTGGCCGAATTGCCGCTCCAGTGGCGCAGTCACCAGCGCGGCGATGGTGTCCGGGTTGGCGCCGGGTAACTGGGTGGTGACCTGGATGGTCGGGAAATCGACCTGTGGCAAGGCCGAGATCGGCAACCACCAGTAACCCAGGAAGCCACCCAGCATCACCGCGACGCCGAGCAGCGATGTGGCGATCGGCCGGTGGATGAATGGCGAGGATACGCTCATTGCTGCGTGTTCGGTCTCGTCGTGTTGCCGCCCCGCTGCCGCTGTTGTCCGTCACGTGGCCGCGCGCGTTGCGGCTGGCCGGCCGGTGCATTGGCATCGCCGACCGAGATCTTGCTGCCGTCCGTCAGGCGGACGAAGCCGGTGGTGACGACGCGCTCGGGCGGTTCGAGCCCGCTTTTCACGACCGTCTGGGTTTCATCCTGCTTCTGCACGACGATCGAGCGCATCGCGACCGTGTTGTCATCCTTGGCCACGTAAACGAACGTGCCGTTTGGTCCGCGCTGCACGGCGCCGGTCGGGATCACGACCACATCCTTGAGCGTGTCGATCAACAGGCGAATATTGACGAACTGTCCCGGCCAAAGTTGCAGGTTGTCATTGGGAAACTCGGCCTTCAGCTTCACGGTGCCGGTGGTCTGATCGACCTGGTTATCGACCACCTTGAGCAATCCTTTATCGATGACAACATCATTATCCGAGCGTTGCGCTTCGACATTGAGCGGGCCCTTGGCAAAAGCGGTGTTCACCTGCGTCAGGTCCTGCTGCGGCAGATTGAACACCACCGAGATCGGGTGCAGCTGGGTCATCACCACGATGGCCGAATTGGTATCGGAGGCATGCACGATGTTGCCTTCGTCCACCATGCGAATACCGGTGCGGCCATCGAGCGGCGCGGTGATCGTGGTGTAGCCGAGCATGGCCTGCGCGTTGTCGATCGCGGCCTGGTCAGCCTGCACCAGCGCTGTGTTCTGCGCGACCAGAGCGCGCTGGGTGTCCGCCTGCTGTTTGTTGATGGCGGCTGTGGCCGCGAGCCTTTCGTATCGTTCCAGATCGATCTTGGTGTTGGCGAGTTGCGCCTCGTCCTGTGCCTTCTTGGCCACCGCCTGGCCGAGCTGCGCCTGATAGATGACAGGGTCGATTTTCGCGAGCACGTCGCCTTTCTTGACGTCGTCGCCTTCCTTGAAATTGACGCTGAGCAGCTTGCCGTCCACCTGCGGGCGAACGGTCACGGTGTTGAGTGCCTTGATCGTGCCGACGGCGTCGAGATAGACCGGCACGTCCGCGCGCGTCACGGCGGAGACAAGGACCGGCACAGGCCCGTCAGCGCCGAAGCGGCTGGCGCGACGCTGCTGTCCGGCCGGGCCGCCAAAGACGTAATAGAGCGCGGCGACGATCGCGATCAGGATAATGACGGTCGCCAGCACGCGGCGTTTGCTGCCACCTGCCTTTGCGAGGAGCTGTTTGGAAAATTCACCGTGCATCGGCGGCTTCTACGGGTTTGGGCAGCCAGCCACCCCCGAGCGCCTGGTAAAGGCTGACGATCGCCTGCACGTGCGCGAGCCGCGCCTGCACCAGCGCATCCTGGGCCTGATAGAGCGTCTGCTGCGTTTGCAGCACGGTGACCAGATCGACCGTGCCCTCGCGCAGCCGCTGCTCCGATATGTCAAAGGCGCGCTGTGAGCTCGTCACCACGTCGCGCTGAAGTTTTTCACGCTCGGCAGTCTTGCGAATATCGTCGAGCGCATTCTCGACATCGGCAAACCCGGAAATCACTGCCTTGCGGTAGGTTTGCAGGAGTTCGTCCTGCTTGCCCTTCTGCAGGTCGAGATTGCCCAGCAGTTTGCCGCCCTCGAAGATCGGCTGGGTGAGGCCGGACGTCAGTGTGAAGAACATCGACTCCGGCCGCAGCAAGGTTCGCAGGATCGCGCTCTGATAGCCGCCTTCACCGGTGAGCGTGATGCTCGGCAGCAATTGCGCGCGCGCATTCTCGACATTGGCGTTTGCGGCAGCGAGGTTTGCTTCCGCCTCGCGAATGTCGGGGCGCTGCGTCAACAGTTCGGACGGCAGTCCGGGCGTGACGCGCGGATAGGCGATGCTGCGCAAGCTGCCGCCGCGGACCTTTACGCTTTCCGGCGACCGCCCCATGAGAACCGCGAGCGTGACGCGATTGAGTCTCAGCGTCTGTTCGAGCGGCGGAATAGCGGCGCGCTGGTTGTTGACGACGCTTTCCTGCTGCGCGGTATCGAGCGCGGAGGCTGTACCGGCCTGGAGCCGTTGATTAATGAGATTGAGCACGCGGGTCGCACTCTCAAGATTCTGGCGGGCCACGCGCAGCCGGTCCTGCGCGGCGAGGACCTGGAAATAGGCATTGGCGGTCGCAACTACGGTGGTGAGACCCACCACCTCGCGGTCGTAGCGGCTGGCGACGGCGATCTGTTCCTGGGCACGCAAGGCGGAGCGGTTCTTGCCCCAGAAATCGATCTCGTAGCTGGCGGTGAGCGAGGTCGAAAGTAGGTCGCGTTCCGAGCCGCCGAGCGAGCCGGTGGTGCCGCCCGCCGCGGTCGCCCGCGATGTCCTGATCCGCGACGCGCTGCCGTTGAGGTCAACGACCGGCAGCAATGCGGCGCCGGTAATCCGCGCGTTCGCGTCGGCTTGCACGATGCGGGCGATGGCCACCGCGATGTCGAGATTGCCTTCGCGCGCGGCTTCGATGATCTCGGTCAGTTCGTGCGAGCGAAAGGCACGCCACCAGTCGAGCGGCGGAACCGCGGCTTCTGCGACCTTCGGATTGCGCGGGCCGTAGTTATAGCCTTGTGGAATGTCGAGTCCGGGCTCCGGCGGCTCGCCGGTCAGCAAGCAGCCCCCAACGGGCAGTGTGAGACATAGGCCCTGCAGCATGGTCCAAAACGGGCGCCCCCACGTATTCGTTCCCGCCTCCTTCGTCATTCCGCCCCGATGCATTCCAATCGCTTTCAAAATCCGGCCAAAAACGACTCAGACGCGAAATAATACTACTGTTTGGCCGTCACGGGCTTGCGTCCGGGGGGCCAATTGGCGAGCGCCTGGCGCCCGGCCGGCGAGATTTTCGCGGCAATATTCGCGAAAACGCCCTGGACGGTCTGGTCGTAGGCGAGCCGGGCTGCCCGCGTCTGGGCGGTTGCGGCGCGCATGGCCTCGACGTCAAAGGGCTCCTGCCGCAGCACGTCATGAATGTGCTGGCGCGCGGAATGATATTTCGCCTGCGTATTGTCGATGGCGGCGTGATTTTCATTGATTTGGCCGCGCAGGATATCCGCGTCAGCCGGCGGGAGTGTTGCCGCCAGCCGCTCGACGCGGACGAATATATTGGGATCCCAATAGGATGGCGCCGGCGCGCGGATCGCCATGGCGACCGCGACGCCAACAAAGAACAGGTTGAGCGCGAGCGAGCCGAGCAACAGCCAGCGCGGCGACCCGGGCGTCACTGACGGAACGGCATGGGCGACACTCATGGCCTTGCTCCCGTGAACGCATCGGGCTCGAACGTGATTGCGCCGATACCGCCACCACCGATATAGGCGGGCGGCGTAGCGGGATTATCGAATTGCCGATCAAGCCCGGCGATGCCGACGAAGAATCCGATCACGGCGCAACAGGCGAGCGCCGCCATGCGCGGCCAGGCCGGCGCGAATTGCCAATCGAGCAGAACACCGGGCAGGCGCCAGAATGGCTGTTTCTGACGCGGCAACGGCCCACTCAAGCGTTTGAGCACGCGGTCGACCGCGGCCTCGTCGGCCGGCGGCGCCCCGCGTTTCAGTGCGGTCTTGAGAAAAGATTCGAACTGTTCATCGGTCATTTCACTCATCCTTGTCGATCAGGTCGCCAAGTGTACGGCGCAGATTTTGTTTGCCGCGCACCAGCAAGGTTTCGACCGCTGACACCGACGTTCCGAGAATTTCGGCCACCTGCGCATTGCTCATGCCTTCGCTGTAAGTGAGTATGATTGCTTCGCGCTGGCGGGCCGGAAGTTTGCCGATCGCCGCATTGACCATGCCCTGCCGTTCGTCGGCCTCCGCCCGTTCTGTTGCTCCGGGCGTTGGGTCGACGATGTCTCCGGCCGCTTCCAGGTCAACCCAGGGCGCACGCCGTTTGCGGTCGAGACAAAGGTTGACCACGATGCGCGTAAGCCACGTCCGGAATTGCGCCAGAGGTTGCCAGCGCGGCGCATGCGTCCAGACGCGCAAGAATGCTTCTTGTGCAACGTCCTCGGATTCTGCCGCATTCCCAAGGATGCGCCGGGCAAGCCCGAGCATGGCCGGCAAGTGGCGGCGCGAAAGCTGCTGGAACGCCCGTTCATCGCCACGGGCGACCCGGGCCATGAGCGCCTCGTCGCTGTCATCCATCGCAATGAGGTAGCTAGCATAGGAATCGCCGGTCCGTTCCAGTTCTCGACCTGTCCAAATAACGGGCGAGGCGGACGAATCCTGTGGCCGAAGTTGTGCCGGTAAACGGGTAGCCAGCCGACGACAGTGCGGCTTAACTCATTGAATCATCGTTAGTTTATTGCCCGACGCTGGCCACAGGCGCGAGACCTTTGACCAGCCGGTACACGGCCTTGCAGTTTAGCACCGGGATTTTAAGGCGCTCGCCCGTTCGTCGCTCACCGCCCGGCCACGTCGGCGAGCGCGAAGCCGGCGATGCGCTTGTAGTTCTCCGACAGCGCGCGCAATTCATCCTGCGTGATGTATTTGTCGAGATTGTCGAACGGCTTGTCGCCGACCAGTTCCTCGACCTTGATATTGATGAAATCGGGCGGGTGCTCACGATTGGTGCGCACGACCTTGGCGGCGACGCCGGCGCGCGCGGCCTCATATTCCTTGAGGGCAGCGCGCGGGTCCGGATTTTTTGCCAGCAAATCGGCCAACGTGCGTGCATCGATTGCCGCCTGCGCTGCGCCATTGGAGCCGCGCGGATACATCGGGTGAGCAGCATCACCTGCCAGCGTGACGCGGCCATACGTCCATGTGTCGATCGGATCCTTGTCGACCATCGGATATTCCAGGATCTGGTCGGCGTCCCGGATCAGCTGCGCCACATCGAGCCAGTCGAACCGCCAGCTTTCATAGAGCGGAAAGAAATCATCAAGACTGCCCGGCTTGTTCCAATCGTTCTGTGCGAACGTGTCGCGCTTGATCTCCGCCATCCAGTTGACGAGCTGGCGGCCTTCGCCGTCGATGTCATTGATGATCGGATAGATCACGATCTTGCCGGTGAGGATGGACCCCACGCGCATATAAGTGCGGCCATCGAGGATCGGCTTGCGACGCGTGATCCCGCGCCAGGTATTGATGCCGGCGAAGGCCACTTTGTCGTCGGGGTAGAACTGCTTGCGAATAGCCGAATTGATGCCCTCGCAATCAACCACGACGTCTGCACGTATGCTTTCCCGCGCCTTGAAATGCACGATCGCGCCGCGCTCGTCCTGCTCCACGCCGGTGCATTCGTGGTCGGTGCGGATGGCGTCGGCCCCCAGCCGGTCGCGCGCCGCCTTGTACAGGATCATGTGCAGGCGGCCGCGGTGGATGCAGACCTCCGGATACTGATAGCCGGCCAGTTTGCCGCGCGATTCCTTGTAAATGAGCTGGCCAAAGCGGTTGTAGAAGCGGCTTTCGCGGTTCTCGATGCCGGCCGTGAGCAACTCGTCGCCGAGGCCGAGCGCGCTGAATTCGCGCATGGCATGCGGCAGCAACGTGATGCCGACGCCGAGCTCCTTGATCTCCGGCGCGCGCTCGTACACGCGGCAAGTAATGCCGCGCTCCTTGAGGTTGAGGGCGAGCGACAATCCGCAGATGCCGCCGCCGATGATCGCTACATTCATTCCGCCCCGCCCACTGCGCTGCCGCCTTACAGCGGCTTGACCTCGATCTTGCGGAACTTGATCGCTCCGGCGCCGTGCTGCAACACGATCGGCCCTTCGTCGAACATGCCGTTGCGCAGCTTCGCGGTCGTCTGGCCGTTGAGAACGACAGTGATGTCGCGGCCATTCACGGTGACTTCGTAGGTATTCCACTTGCCGCCAGCCTTCGGCATCGGATTGACCTCGACGTAGCGGGTGATCGCGCCGGTGCCGTAGCTCGGATCGGGGCGCTGGTCGAAGATATTGGCTTCGTAACAGGTCCGGTCGGTGATCTTCTTGGGATCGAGGCAGCGGAAGTAAATTCCGCTATTGGCATCGTCGCTCGGCCAGAATTCCGCGCGTACGATGAAATTCTTGTACGACTTGTTGCTCACCAGATAGCCGGCTTCCTTGCCTTCCATCTTGTCGGCAATCAACACGCCGTCGGCGACATACCAATTGGATTGGCCAACCTGGCTCCATCCATCCAGGCTTTTGCCATCGAACAGCGCAGTCCAGCCGGCCTCCTGGGCCGCGGCTTTCGGCGTGATGGAATATGCAGTGAAACTCAGAATGATGAGTCCGAGCGCGAGGTGAACAGCGTGGCGGCCTGGTGACATTCGCATAGCGTTTCCCCGATTATTCGTTTGCTCCACATGAGGCCCGGTAAGGCCGGTAAGAATGGACGAAATCGCCCAATCTCTGTCAACATACGCCGACCAACGCGGAATATTCCGTCATCAGGGAGGAAACCATGGACAAGGCACTTTACGACAAGGGTATGGCGATGCGGCGCAAGGTGCTGGGCGACGAGTATGTCGACCGCGCCGTTGCCAATACCGACGACTTCAACCGCAAATTCCAGGATCTGCTCAATGAGTTCTGCTGGGGCGCGGTGTGGACCGACGAGGACCTCAAGCCCCGCGACCGCAGCCTGCTCAATCTCGGCATGATCGCCTGTCTCGGCCGCATGCATGAGTTCGAGGCGCATTTCCGCGGCGCATTGCGCAATGGGCTCACCCACAAAGAACTGTCGGCGATCCTGCGGCAGGTTGCCATCTATTGCGGGTTCCCGGCGGCGGTGGATTGCCACCGCGTGGCCAAGCAGGTTCTGGCCGCGGAGGCCAAGAAAAGCTGAGCGGACGGGGAAAAATCACGTTAATGAGATAGCCGTATTCTTGTCTTGAATGTGCCTTCATCCCGGGGCAATCAGGGCGCGGTTTGGCGGCGATTCCGGCAGGCCGCTCAGGGTGGACGATGATCCGATTTTCAGCTGCTTTTCTGCTGACGCTACCGCTTGCGGCGGCAATGACTGCTGCGCCGGTTATGGCGCAGTACCGTCTGCCGCCGCCGGGAGTTTATGAAGAGCGGTTGCCGCCCGTTATGGGCGCCAATGATGAGGACGATACACTGCCGCCTCCGGGCCGCGGGCGAGCTCAACGCCGCGGTGCCGACCGCGTCCTTCCTTATCCGGATGACGAGCCGACGCTACCGCCGCCGACCGGGCTGTTCGGCACACCGGAGCGGAGCCCTGGCGCTGGCTACGGCCACCAACTCGAAGCGCAGCAGCCGCCTCCGGTTGTCGCGCCGCCGCGCGTCACCAATGATCCGGACGCGTTGCGTCCGCCCGGTGCCGTCGGCGCAGCGCCCAATGCCGCGCCCCAACCGGGTCAGGCTGCCGGCGCGAGCGTCATGTCGCTGCCACCCGAGGATCAGCCGGAAACCGGCAAACCAAAAGAATTGCCGACGAACCTCAAGAAGCAGTTGGTCGACTATCCCACGCGGGAACCGGCCGGAACGCTCGTCATCGATACGCCCAACACGTATCTCTACCTGGTGCTCGGTGGCGGTAAGGCTTTGCGTTACGGCATCGGCGTCGGCCGCGACGGCTTCACCTGGACCGGTACCGAGCGCATTTCCCGAATGAAGGAATGGCCAGACTGGTTTCCGCCATCGGAAATGATCGATCGTCAGCCATATTTGCCGCGCATGATGGCGGGCGGCCCGGGCAATCCGCTCGGCGCGCGCGCACTTTATCTCGGTCACACGCTGTATCGCATCCACGGCACCAACCAGCCCTCGACCATTGGCTCGTTCGTATCGTCCGGCTGCATCCGCCTTCTGAACGAAGACATCGAAGATCTCTACAGCCGCGTGCAGGTCGGCACGCGCGTCGTGGTGTTGCCGGGCGGCAAGCCACCCGAGCACGTCGCCAATACCGCGGCGCAGCCACCTGCGAATGGCCTGCCGCCCGCCGGCGTTCCCACGAACATTGTGCCTGCCAATCAGGGTAACGGCAGCTCCACCGCGATCTCGTCCGCGCCACTGCCGCCGGTGCGTTAAATCCGCGTCAGGCCCGACCGACACCCCTTGGCCCATCGCTCACCGCTGAACTAACATCGCTGATGGCCCAGTCCGGGATGCCTCAAATCGGGGCCTCGGCAGGCAGCGGAGGCGGAAATGGCGCGTGTGTTTTCTCAATCCCGATTGAATCGGCGCAAGTTTCTCGCCGGCGTAGCGGTCGCCGGTGCAGCGGCCAGTCCGCTGCCGGCTGATGCTGCAACCGTCGTGACCGCACCGACACCCGCAGAACCACGGCCATCTGCGGTGCGACCGACCGCACAGATCGCCGCCGCCGAAACCGGCACCCCGCAAGCGACCGTGCGTGCGGACGGCACGCCGAATTCCGACTTCATGGTCGATGTCATCAAGTCGCTCGACATCGACTATGTCCCTTGCAACCCGGCACAGAGCTTTCGCGGGCTGCATGAATCACTGATCGACTACGGCGGCAACAAGAAGCCGGAATTTCTCACCTGCACGCACGAGGAGTCATCCGTCGCGCTGGCGCATGGCTATTTCAAGATTGCCGGCAAGCCGCTGCTGGTGCTGTGCCACGGCACGGTCGGTCTCCAGCACGCCGCGATGGCGATCTACAATGCCTGGTGCGATCGCGTTCCGGTCATCGTGATGGGCGGCACCGACCTCGATGCCTCCAAGCGGCCGCCTGGTGTCCCGACATTTCACTCGGCCCAGGATATCGGCGCACTCGTTCGCGATTTCACCAAATGGGATGACCAGCCGGTGTCGCTGCAGCACTTCGCGCAGTCGTTCGTGCGCGCCTACAAACTGGCAATGACGCCGCCGCATGAGCCGGTGATGATCGCGCTCGACTGCGGACTGCAGGAGGAAACGCTTCGTGATCGCTCGAAACTGACGATCCCGCGCTACGTGCCGACGGCGCCGCCGCAAGGCGACATGAATGCGGTGCGCGAAGCCGCGCGCCTGCTCGCGGCAGCTGAACGTCCGGTGATCATCGCCGACAAATACGCGCGCACTGCGGATGGCGTGACATTGCTCGTTCAACTCGCCGAGGCCTTGCAGGCGCCGGTCATCGATCAAAAAGGCCGGATGAATTTCCCCAATACGCATCATCTGTTCCAGAACAGCCGCGGCCAGGCGCTGCTCAAGGACGCCGACGTGATCCTCGGGCTCGAACTGTCCGACTATTGGGGCACGGTGAACGGGTATGTCGACAACGGTGAAAATGATGGCGCGGGCCTGCAGGAGTCGCACATCAAGCCGAATGCCAAGCTGATCAGCATCAGCTCGATCGTGCTCAACACCAAGTCGAACTACCAGGATTTCCAGCGATTCCAGGTCGTCGACGTCGAGATGGCGGGCGATGCACAGGCGACCCTGCCGGCGCTGATCGAGGCGGTGAAGCAGGCGTTACCGGCCAATCGCGCGGCGGACATTGAAGCGCGCGGCACGGCGATGAAGAAGGCCTGGGCCGAGGCGCGCGAGCGAACACGGCAGGCGGCGTCCTACGGATGGGATGCGAGCCCGATCAGCACGGCGCGCATGTCTATGGAGGTCTATGCCCAGATCAAGGATCTCGACTGGTCCTCTGTCGGCGGCGACCGGCAATTTTCTTCCTGGCCGACCCGGCTGTGGCCGATGGACAAGCATTATCATCACATCGGCGGGCCGGGCGGTTATGGCATTGGCTACAACGCGCCGGCCGCGGTCGGCGCCGCGCTGGCTAACCGCGCCCATGGGCGCTTCTCGGTCAATTTCCAGCCTGACGGTGATATGATGTTCGGACCAGGCGTGCTGTGGACCGCGGCGCGCCACCAGATCCCGCTCCTGTCGGTGATGCACAACAACCGCGGCTATCACCAGGAAGTCATGCACGTACAGCGCATGTCGAACCGGCGTAACCGCGTCGCCAGTCTCGGCAAGGATATCGGTCCCGTCGGGACGCGTCTTGAAAACCCGAACATCGACTACGCCAAGCTCGCAAGCGCCATGGGCATGTGGTCGGCCGGTCCGATCACTGATGCCAGTGAACTAGCTCCGGCACTCAAAAAAGCGGTCGAAGTGGTCAAGGCCGGCGAGCCTGCGCTGGTCGATGTCGTGACGCAGCCGCGATGAAGGGCAATGTCATGCGTTTATATTTGGCATTCGCTGCTGCGCTGACTGTGACAGGTCTCGTGAGCGGGCCCGTGCTCGCGGCTTCCGCCGAGCATGGCAAGACCGTCTTTATCCAGAAAGGCTGCTGGCAATGTCACGGCACGATGGGTCAGGGTTCGATCGCGACCAGCGGCGGCAAGCGCCTTGCGCCCGATCCGCTGCCCTGGGAGGCGTTTTCCGGCTTCGTGCGTTCGAGCAATCGCTCAATGCCCCCGTTCAGCGACAAGATTCTTTCGGATGGCGATCTCGCAGACATCTACGCATATTTGCAGTCGATCCCGAAGCCGCCCGCGGTGAACAGCATTCCGCTGCTTAACCCTTAAGCGCGATCGTGTCCCTGTGCGTTGACGCGGGCGAGCCGCGTGACGGCCTCGATGATGGCGCCGGGATCGGCCTGGCCTTTTCCCGCGATGTCGTGTGCGCTGCCGTGGGCGACCGACGAAAACAAAATCGGCGAGCCGATCGAAAGACCAGCGGTGCGATTGAAGGCCTGCAGCTTGGCGGCGATGTGACCTTGGTCGTGCAGCATCACGATGAAGGCATCGCAGCCTTTCTTGCGGAACATTGTGTCGGCGCCGAACGGGCCAGACGCTTCAATTCCGTCTTGCACAGCGCGCGCGATGGCCGGCGCGATGATCTCGTTCTCTTCCGAGCCGAAGAGGCCGTCCTCACCGGCGTGCGGATTGAGTCCGCTGACGAATATTTTCGGCTGCGCAATGCCGAGTTTCCTGAGCGATGCGTCGGTGACGCGGATCACGCGCTCGACCCGCTCCGGCGTGATCAGCGCCACGGCCTCGCGCACGCTCACGTGCAAGGTGGCGTGCACGATGCGCGACTGGTCGAAGCAGATCATTAGATAGACATCGTTGACCGGCGTGCCGGTCTCGCGTGCCAAGAACGACGGGTAGCCATCGAAGGCGATGCCAGCAGCCGCAATCGAGCGTTCCGTTTGCGGCGCTGCCACCACCGCGTCAACCTCGCTGCTGAGCGCGGCCTTGATCGCGCGGCTGGCGCTCGCCAGCGAAGCCCGGCCGTATGCGGCATCGACCGTACCGATCCGGACCGGAACGTTGCTCCCATCGCGGGCGTCGAGCAGGTTGACCGCGCCATTCGACCAGTCGGCGTCGGCGGCCTTTTGCACGACGTGAAGATCGGGTGACAGCCCCGCGGCGCGGGCATGCAGCTCCACTGCGGTAGGGTCGCCGACCAGCAATGGGCGGCACAGGCCACGCACGCGCGCATCGAGGGCGGCCTTGAGCGCGATCTCCGGGCCGATCCCGGCGGGGTCGCCTGTTGCAATGGCGATGCGCGGCAGAGGCATGGCGCTTGGCTTCCGTAACCGGCGTGGCGGCCTATAATGGCCGCCGACGACTGCAAAAAGCATAGCAAAGGCTCGAGGAAACGTCGCCATGATGTCGCGTGAACAGAACGATCAGCTCAGCCGTGTCGGCCCGGGAACATTGATGGGCAAGTTGCTGCGGCGTTATTGGGCGCCCTTCCTGCTGGTTTCCGAGATCCCGGAGCCCAATTGCCCGCCCGTCCGCGTGAAACTGATGGGCGAAAATCTGGTCTGCTTTCGCGACAGCAAGGGACAAATCGGCCTGATCGATGAGTTCTGCGCGCACCGCGGCGTGTCGCTGTGGTTCGGGCAAAACGAGGAATGCGGCCTGCGTTGCCCCTATCACGGCTGGAAATACGACGTGACCGGTCAATGCGTCGACCTGCCGTCGGAGCCGGAGGAATCGGGTTTCCGCAAGAACATCAAGCTGAAATCCTATCCATGCATCGAGAAGGCCGGGATCGTGTGGGCCTATCTGGGTCCGCCGGCGCTGCAGCCGCCGCCGCCGGCGCTGGAATGGACCGATGTCGAACCGCCGCAGCGCTTCGTCTCCAAGCGCCTGCAGGAATGCAACTTCATGCAGGCGATGGAAGGCGGCATCGATTCCAGCCACGTGTCGTGGCTGCACGGCAGCGAGCTCAACAAGGATCCGCTGTTCAAGGGGTCGAAGGGCAACGTCTACAACGAGCAGGACCGCATGCCGCTGTTCGAGGTCGAGGAATTTGCGGGCGGGCTTTTGATCGGTGCGCGCCGCAATGCCGAGGCCGGCAAATATTACTGGCGCATCACCCCGTGGATCATGCCCTGGTACTC
>Ga0265325_10000758_pt1 | contig 23408 bp, 15 predicted proteins | sample 41420metaG_FD_202090 | JGI IMG/M metagenome (GOLD analysis project Ga0265325, IMG submission 202090) | Rhizosphere microbial communities from Carex aquatilis grown in University of Washington, Seatle, WA, United States - 4-14-20 metaG | ecosystem: Host-associated > Plants > Roots > Rhizosphere... | reverse complement strand
GGCGACCTCGACGATCATGCGCACATAGTCGCGCGAGGTGAGCTGATAGTCGGCGTCCTGCCAGCCGGCGGGCGGCGACGACTTGCCGTGCCACGGCATGTCGAAGGCGATGACGCGGAAGTTTTTCGTCACGCGCGGATCGTTGAGCACGCCGCGATATTGTCGGGTATCGGCGCCGGCGGTGTGCAGGCACAGCAGCGGAATGCCGCTGCCCGCTTCCTCGACGTAGAGCCGGTGCGGCTTTCCCAGCAGCTCGAGATTGAGATAGCGGCCGGTCACCGGCTCGAAGCGCGGGCTCATCGCGCGGCCTCTTTGCGCGGCGCGGCGAGCACGTCCTTGAAGTACAGCAGGTTGCTCATGAACGGGTGCAGGTCGCCCTCGACCCGCATCAGCTTCTGCTTCACCAGTGCGAAGATGTCGGTGAAGCCGAGCGGTGGCTTGGGCCGCCAGAATTTCTCCCAGACCTCGCGGGAGGCGCGCAGCGCGAAGCTGTAGTCCGGGGTGATGAAGGGACCGGGCGTGACCTTGGCGACGCGGCCCTGCTCGATCGCGATTACATAATATGTGTCGTCGATGGCGATCAGGAACCGCGTGGTTACGAAGCGCCCGCGGGCAACGAGCCGCGCGTCGGCATTCACGAAGCTGGCGATGCTGTCGATCATGGCTCGCGGAGGTTAGCCTTGCGCGTTCCGGATATCGAGGCTATCTCGGAGGCCTTGGCCCAAGCTCCCTTCGTCTAGCGGCCCAGGACGTCGCCCTCTCACGGCGAAAACAGGGGTTCGAGTCCCCTAGGGAGCGCCATCCCTTTTACCCCAGAGAGCATATGTAACGCGGATGGCCGCGCTCACGCCGTCGCGGGCTGGCTGCGGGCGGCGAGCAACTCTTCCATGTGATGGATGTTGTGCAACAGCCGGTTGCTGGTGAGCTTGAGCAGGTAGAAACCGAAGCTCGGGTCCTGCAGGCACAACTCGCGCACCTTGTCGTAGGTGATCATCAGCAGATCGCCGTCCTCGGTGCACTCGACCGACTGCGTGCGGCGGTGCTCGGGGTTGAGAAAGCCGAGCTCGCCGACGATCTGGCCGGGCGCGAGCGGCAGATTGAGCTCCTTGACGCGGCAGGCGCCGCTGACGATCAGGAACATCTCGTCGGCTTCGTCGCCCTTGCGAAACAGTACGTCGCCCTTGCGGTAGGCCTTCTTGTGCATGAACGGCTTGAGCCATTCCATCGACAGGTCGCCGGATGAAGCGACGCGCACTTTCTTCAACGCCTGCGTCATCTCGTAGAGGCGCAGGCTATTGATGATGATGAGAATGCCGTAGAGCGTGAAGGTCGGATAGGACGGATACATGATGCCGTAGCCGACGAAGAGGACGTTGCTGCCGATCTCGCAGATGCGCAGCGGGATCATCGTCTTCAGGTAGTGGCTGGCGATGTAGAGTGCCCCGGCAACGAACCCCAGAGCGATCGTGAACTCGTGCATTGCGGTCTCCTTTGCGCGCCAGATCCACTGGCGCGCGACGCGGGTGTTGCCGGCAGGCTTGGAAATTACAGGTCGATGATCTGGCCTTCGCGCGCGGTGATCGTGCCCGGGCGGGCGTCGTTCGCCTCGGCCGCAAGCGCGTCCATGAAATCGTCGTCGTGCGAAGGATCGTGGTGAAACACGCACAGCTGCTTCACGTTGGCCTTGTCGGCGAGCTTGATGCCGCGCGCGTAGGTCGAATGGCCCCAGCCGGCGCGCGAGACGATTTCCTGTTCGGTGAAGGTGCCGTCATAGACGATGAGGTCGGCGTTCCTGGCGAGCGCGACCAGCTCGTCGTCGTGGCGGCCGGGGAAGCCTTCGGTGTCGCTGATCAACGCGAAGACGTGGCCGTTGTACTCGAGGCGGTAGCCGGTGGCGCCGTCGGGATGGTCGAGCCTTGCGGTCTGGATCACGACGTCGGGGCAGGGGCGCAGAACGTCGCCAGAGCGGAAATCGTTGTATTCGATCTTGGACTTGAAGATCTCGACCTCCACCGGAAACAGCGGCGAACTCATGATCTTGCGCATCACCCATTCGATCTTGTCGTCGGGCAACAGATTGCCGGCCCAGATGCGCACGCGATAGCCGTCGAGGAAGAACGGCGCGAAGAACGGCAGCCCGATGACGTGATCGAGGTGGCAGTGCGTGAGGAAGATGTTGATGTCGCGGACCTCCGGATGCTTGAGCAGCGACGCGCCGAGCGCGCGCAAGCCGGTGCCGGCGTCGAAGATCAGCAAGTGATCGCCGCAGTGGACCTCGATGCAGGGCGTGTTGCCGCCGTACCGAATTGTCTCTGGCCCCGGACAGGCGATGCTTCCGCGCACGCCCCAGAACCGAATTCGCATCGAAGGATGGCGCATGGTTGTCTCTCAATATTAACCCGGGTCAATCGGCAAGGCTTAGCTTAGTCCGGCAGCAAGCAACAGGCTCTCATTCATAGTATTCGTAGTCGTAGCCGCGATTATCGGCGAGACGCGCGGCCGGCCTTGATCCGTCTGGATCCACTTCGGCGCTGACATTGGCGCGGCGCGCGGATTCTTTTTCAAGCGCGGTGGCAAGCTCAGGGTGATGTGCGACGAAGTCGCGGAAGTCGGCGACTTCGAGCATCAGCAATGTCGCAGGCGAGGTCGTCACCACAGTTGCGGTGCGCGTGGTTTCCTTGAGCAAGGCGATCTCGCCAAAGAAGGCGCCGGCGCCGAGCCGAATCGTTTTCGGCTCGACCTTCACTTCGACTTCGCCGGATGCAATGAAGTACATGCAGTCGCCGGGCTGTCCGCGGCGCACCACGATGGTTTTCGGTGCAAGATCGACCGGACGCAGCATGCGCGTCAGCGCGATCAACGCCGGCGGGTCGAGATTGCGGAGGAACGGAACGCGCGTCACCAAATCCCAGTTGCGGATGAAATCGCGGCGGCGGTGCTCGGCCGCAAAACCGTTGGCGAGGATACCGGCCCACAGGCCGAACACGCCGAGCCCGCTGATCATCACCATGCCGGCGATCAGGCGGCCGAGGAAGCTCTGCGGCACCGAGTCGCCGTAACCGGTCGTCGTCAATGTCGTCACGGCCCACCACAGCGCCAAAGGCAAGCTGCCGAAGCGCTGCGGCTGGATGGCGCGCTCAAGGATGAAGACCGCAGTGGCGGCGAGCAGCAGCACGATCAGGAAGATCACGAGCACGCTGCCGAGCGGCCGCGCTTCGAGCGCGATCACGCGGCCAAGCAATGAAAATCCCGGCACCATCGCCGTGAGCTTGAGCAGCCACAACGATGCAAGCAGCCATGCGGTGTCCGCCGGAACGCCGGCGAGAAGCGCGACCGGAATCGGCACCACGCCCAGGACGTCAATCGCACCGGAGACGGTGAGTAAATGATTCGGCTCGCCGGCTTGGGTCGAACCGGGCCACGCGTTGAGCACGAGCTCGGCGGCGAACAGGATGAGGCAGACCCACAGCGTGATCGAGAGCCACGACTGCACGTCCGGACGCAGGCCCGGGACCGTCATGACGGTCATTGCCAGCAGCCCGACCGCCATAGCCGCAAACTGCAGCACCCGATGGGCGCTCGCCCGGAATGGGCCGAACTGGACGTGAAAGTGATCGATGTAGCGGTGCGCCATGGCCCGACGGTTGAACTTCTCGAATTAGTGATAACAGCCCCGGGACAGTCTCGGTGATCCCCGGCGTCCACTCAACCCTTAACGGACACCGATTCTCGTCGATATTCCAAGCGGTTCCAATCTCGACATGATGAATAAGGGTTTGAACCAATTGCCTTGTCCGCGCCACTCATGTGACGGGGAACGGGTGCAAGAACCGCCCACTCCGTTGCGGAAAGCCCAAATTTGACATAAATTTGGCGGTTAAGGATCAGTTAACGCGCGAATCTTTCGAAGCATTTGTTCTGCGGGGGGCTCCCCGAGACGAGAGCCTATCGTCTGGAGACGAACATGTTTGGCGCAGACGGGTCGACAGCGGTCGACCTTAACCCGGTAGTGGGTTCGGGCGGCTTGGCTAATGGCGCGGCGTACACGGTCCCAGCCGAAATTCTGTTTCACGGCGACTACAAGCGCGCCGGCAGCGACCTCAAGATCACCGGCCAGGACGGCAGCGCGTTTGTCGTCCACGACTACTTCAAGTCGGACCACCTTCACACATTGTATGCGCCGGATGGCGCCGCGCTGACCGGCGACATCGTCGCCGCGCTCGCCGGTCCGCTCGCGCCCGGCCAATACGCGCAGGCGACCGCACCGCAAGGTGCCGGCGAAGCGATCGGCCGGGTCGCGACCCTACAGGGTGGCGCGGTTGCAGTGCGCAACGGCGTCGCGGTGACGCTCAACGTCGGCGACGCCGTGATGAAGGGCGATGTCGTGCAGACGCAGGGCAATTCGGCGGTCGGCGTCATCTTCGCCGACGGCAGCACGTTCGATCTCGGCGCCAACGCACGCATGGTGCTTAACGAGTTCGTCTACGATCCGTCAGCCACCTCCGGCAATTCGTCGGTCATCAACCTGGTGCAGGGGTCGATCACCTTCATCGCCGGCCAGGTCGCGCACACCGGCGACATGAAGGTCGGTACTCCGGTCGCGACCATGGGCATCCGCGGCACCGCGGTGCACGTCGACATCGACGTCAACCTTGGCACGACGCAGGTGTCTTTGCTGTTCGAGCCCGCGCTCAACCGCGCCGGCTCCTTCGAAATGTACTCGCTGAGCGGAAAGTTGATCGCGAACGTCATCGACGTCAACGGCAAGTGGACCGTCACGCCGACCGCGCCGCTCGACGCCATCGCGACCGAAGCGCTAAAGACGCCGACCGAAATGGCGCAGGCTTTGACCGCGGTTCAGGTCGCCTTCAACACGCAGCAACTCGGTCAGACGCTCCTCAACGCCCAGCCGCTGCCTGGCCAACCGTCCGCGCCGCAGGGCCCCCAAGGCCCGCAACAGCAGCAGCCGCAAAATCTGCAAGGCCCGGACAATCAGACGCCGCAGCATCCGACGCAGACGACACCGAAGACGCAGATCGCCTCGACCGATACTTCGCAGACCAAGGTCACGGTCAACGCGACGGAAGATAACAGCGGCACGACGACGCAGGTCGTCGTCAATAACCAGTCGAGCGGAACCAACGATGCCGCGCCGCCTCCGCCTCCGCCGCCGCCGCAGGTTTACCAGCCGCCGCCGCCGCCAGCCAATCTGCCGCCGTTCTTCGAGGCTGCGCCGACAACGCTCGTTCGCGTTGAGGCGTCGGATCATGACGGCCAGCCCATCAATGCCATCGGGCCGCAGGCCAGCGCTGATGGGCGCTATATCGCTTTTGTCGGCGCCGACACCTTGCCGACCGTCAACAATCAAGGCGCCGACGGCTTCCAGGACGTTTTCCTCTACGACCGCCTGACCGGCAACGCCAAATCACTGACCGATGTGCTGGTCGGCACGGCGCTGCACGCGGGAGAGACATTCACCTCGCTGCCGTCGATCAGCGGCGACGGTCATTACGTCGTGTTCGACGGCAAGTATCAGGCGACACAGACGGTCGACGGCCAGACCGTCACCTACGAGGCCAAAGAGACTTTCATCTACGATGGCCATACCGGCATTACGACCCTGCTCACTGCCAATGGCGGCCAACCGTCGATCAGCGGCAACGGCGATTACGTGGCCGTGGTGGCAACGCAATTCGCGACGGTGCCCGCCGGCGAAGGCACTGCGACCATTCCGATCAACGTCGTCGAGATTTTCGACCGGGCGAGCGGCCAGATTCTCGACCAGATCGCCGTCGGCGCCGCCGAGCAGCAGGCTAACAGCGGGCAAACCGATCCGGGCATTCGTGCGCCCTCGATCAGCGCCGACGGGCATTATCTCACCTTCGAGACGACCGCCTCGTCGGTCGATATCGGCTACGACCTGAACACGGCCACCGAGCATTTCGATCTGGGCGGCAATGGCCAGGCACAGATCTACATCTTCGACCTGACCCACCCGACGGTCGCCCCGCAGCTCGTGTCCTTCGCAACCGGCGGCGGTGGCGCTAACGGCAACAGCGGCAATATCGGCGTCGACCAGACCTGGCCGGCCTCGATGAGCGCCGACGGCAAATTCGTCGTGTTCGAAAGCGACGCGACCAATCTCGTCGCCGGCGGCACGGCCGCAGGGCAGACCAACGTTTATCTGCTCGACGTCGCCAACCATCACATCTCGCTGATTTCGGCTGAGCCGACCGGCGCCGACAGCAACGGCGACAGTTTGCGCCCGCAGATCAGCTCAGACGGCCGCTTCATTACTTACGTCAGCACGTCGTCCGATTTGATCGCCAACGGCGCCGACACCAACCATCAGACCGACGTCTTCCTCTACGACACGCATACCGGTTCGACGACACTGATCACCAATGGCTACGACGGTGACAGCGAGTGGGGGACCTCGATCAGTTCGCTCACCGGTGGCATCGTCGTCGGCTTCGGCAGCCAGGCCGACAATGCGGTGACGCCGGACACCAACAACAAGGCCGACATCTTTGTCCTGGACAATACCGCGCAGAACACCGGCACGATTGTCGACGATGCGGCGCAGCCGACGCTCACGACCACGGGCGTTTTGAAGTTCACCGACGAAGCGAACGACCATCATACGGTGACGCTCGATCAGGGCCAGCACTATGGCGCACTGAGCTTCAGCATTCAGGATACCGGGCCGGGCGATGAGGGCGTCCTTACGTGGACCTATACCGTCGACCAGTCGGTCGCCGCGCAGCTCGGCCAAAACAATACGCTCACCGACAATTTCACCGTCACCCTGACGGATAGCGCGAACAATGTCGCCACGGCGATCATCACCGTGAACATCGTCGGCGGTAATGGCGAGCTCACCGGCGACAGCAGTGGCGCGGTTATCACCGATTTTGGTGCAGGCGAGTTTGGAGCAACGACCTCCGGTCACCTGGTAGCCGCGACAAGCTTTGCGGCAGGCGATTCGATCGTCTGGTCTGCTACCAGCGGCAACAACGGCCCGCCCGGCGCGCCTCAGGGTGTTGTCATTGACACTTACGTGACGCCCCAGACTCTGGCCTATGGTCACTACGGCTATCTGCAGGTCGATCAGTCCGGCAACTGGACATACCAGCTCTTTAACGATCTGCCGCAAGTCGGATCGCTCGCCGTTGGTCAGGTCGCCACCGAAACCTTCGCCATCGAAGCGACGAACAGCACAGGCGGGATCGAAACCAAGATCATCACGGTTGATGTCACGGGCGGCGCCAATCAGCCGGCCGTGATCCACGGCACCATTGCCGGCGGCGTGACCGAAGCTGGTGGGGTCAACAACAGCATCCTCAACGCACCGACCGCGACCGGGACGCTCACCGACGCCGACATCGACAACCAGGCCAATACGTTCCTGGCGGTGGCCGCAGGCGCGGCGAGTGACCATCACTACGGCACCTATGCGATGAGCGCGGGCGGGACGTGGACCTACACACTCGACAACAGCAATCCGACGGTGCAGGCGCTTAACGCCGGCAGCGCGCCGCTGACCGACAGCTTCACGGTGCTGGCGCAGGACGGCACGGCGCAGCAGGTCACCATCACCATCAACGGCGCCAACGACGCCGCTGTCGTGTCGGGCACTGCGGCCGGTTCGGTGACGGAAGCCGGCGGCGTCAACAACACGACGCCCGGCACGCCGACCGCGACCGGGACGCTGACCGACCTCGATCCGGACAATACGGCCAATACGTTCCAGGCGGTGGCCGCGGGCACGGCGAGCGACAATCACTACGGCACCTATGCGATGACCGCGGACGGGACGTGGACCTACACCCTCGACAACAGCAATCCCACGGTGCAGGCGCTGAACACCAACAGCGCGCCGCTGACCGACACCTTCACCGTGCTGACGCAGGACGGCACGGCGCAGCAGGTCACCATCACGATCAACGGCGCCAACGACGCGGTGCTGGTAGCAGCCGCAGATGCGTTCTCGACGACTGAGGCGCAAATCGAACAGGCTCAGGCCGCTTCAAAGCTGGTCGTTGGCAATGTCCTCGATAATGACAGTGCCGCCCTCGCCGTGACCGCGGTTGGTGTCCCGATCGTCACTGGCGGGCCTGCCGGGCTGCAGATCCTCGGCATCCATTCCGAGACCGCGAGTTCCGGCGAAGCCGCGCAATACGGCATCACCACCAATTACGGCGAGGCACATCTCGCAGTCGGCAACGATGGCCAGGTTTATCTGTGGTCGAGCAGCGGCGACGATCCGTTCCGGCCGCTGGGCTCGAACGACGCCGCCACGATCAACTTCAGCTACACCGTCGGCGACGGCCACGGTGGCAGCGACACCTCGACCGTCGCGATCACGGTCGACGGCACCAACGACCCGGCCTTCGTGTTCGGCACCAAGACCGGCTCGGTCACCGAAACGGGCGTCAACAGTAACGTGACCCCCGACAAGGCGACGGGCACGCTGAGCGACACCGACTTCGACAACCCGTTCAATACCTTCCAGCCCGTCACCGCGGCGACGGCGAGCGCCAATGGCTTCGGCGCGTTCACCATCGATGCCTCCGGCCACTGGGCCTATCTGCTCGACAACACCAACGCGGCCGTGCAGGCCCTCACCAACGGCCAGACATTGAGCGACAATTTCACCGTCCACACGCAGGATGGCACCGCGCAGAAGGTGACTGTCACCATCCACGGCCCCGGAAATGTCCAGCAGCAGCAGGACGTCGCCGACGGTACGCTCACCAATGCGGCATCGACCGACCATGTCACGATCACGCCGTGGCAGGACGGCGGTTACAACGGCACCAGCGTGACAGGCGCCTCCAACGGCCATGGCGGCTTCGATTGGCACTTCAACGCCAGCATCAGTGAACTCACTCAGCAGGCCGGCGTGACGCAAACCTACAGCATCACCGACACAACGCATCCTTCGGCGGCGACGACGTTGAGCGTGTCGATCGGCGGGCCGGGCGGCGATCAATTCAATTTCAGCCCCTCGACCGGCGCGCACATGCTGGTGAATTTCACGACCACGGTGGACAGCTCCGGACACTACATTGGGGATTCCGTCAACCTGCAAGGCTTTACCAGTGGCAACGATCAGCATGCGCTTGTACTTGCTGACGTGCTCGCCGACCTGACGACCGACAGCCATGGCAACGCGGTCGTCAACCTGGGTGCAGAAGGCAGCTTGACGTTCGCTCACGTCAGCCAAACTACGGTCCAGCAGCAGGCCGAGCACATCTTCAAGCTCGCCGGCGGTGGCGTGGTCTGACCTAGGGCAAGCGTCTCAGCGGGCGCCTCTGGCCGCCAGCTTGCGCGACGGATTCCAGATATGGCTCAGCCAGTCAGCGGCTTGAGGCGCGCGCGGTTGATGTTGTGGGCGACGGCCGGCGAGTTTCTGCGAACTGCGGGAATGCTGGACAAGCCGCCGGCATTCGGCGGCATACCGGAACGACTCCTCGCTTGAAAATGCGCTGTGCCACGTCGCCATGGTCATGTTCCCACTCCGACGGGATAACCGCCTGACGCTCGAACCGGTTCCTCGTCGCCGTGAAATGAGTAGAACACAAAGCCGCGAACAGGCTTTGAAGACGGCCGCTAAATACTACCGTCGCGCGGGAAGGTGCCGTTTACCCTCGGCATTCGCGGCGGCTGGCGCACAAAATTCGCTGCACGCGGGCGCAACATCGCCGCGGGCGCGGGCCGCTCAGGATCAATCAACGCCCGCAAATACCCTCCGTTTCGTTTACCAAAATTCGAATCGACGGCGCCGGCAGCTCAGAATCCTCTGCCCATTTTTGGATCGCCGTGCGACATAAACCGTTGTTTCCGATGAGAAATTATAGTCGAGCCAAAGCGGCGATGGTGCTAACAACACCTGATAGAATGAATTGGGCGCTCGCGCGGCAGCGGTTGCCGGCAACCACCCGTTAAGGACGCGGAACCGATGCGACTGGGCAATCGTTCTCAGGGCCAGCAACCCTCCGAGCTCGCGATTGCGCTCGCTGCGTGCCGCGACGCAATCGTCGCCATCGCGCTGATGAGCGGCATGAGCAACATCCTCATGCTGACCGGCGCGATCTTCATGCTGGAAGTCTACGATCGCGTGCTGCCGAGCCGCAGCGTGCCGACTCTGGTTGGACTCGTGATTTTGGCGGGCGGTCTTTTCACCGCGCAGGCGCTGATCGATCTGATACGCGGCCGCATCCTCGTCCGCATCGGCGGTGCGCTCGACGAAGCGCTGAGCGGCCGCGTCTATGAAACTATCGTGCAGTTGCCGCTCAAGATCGGCGACCGCACCGACGGCATGCAGCCGCTGCGCGATCTCGACAGCGTGCGCTCGTTCCTCTCCGGGCTCGGCCCCATCGCGCTGTTCGACCTGCCGTGGCTGCCGATCTATCTTGCGGTCTGTTTCGCGTTTCATCCCTTCATCGGCATCGCGGCCCTGGTCGGCGCCATCATCCTCGGCGTCATCACCTATATGACGGAGACGATGACGCGCGAGCCTATGCGCGCCGCGACCACCCACGCCACCACGCGCAACACGCTCGCCGAAACCAGCCGCCGCAATTCCGAGGCGATCACGGCAATGGGCATGACCAGCCGCATGGCGGCGCTGTGGGGCGATGCCAACCAGAAATACATGACGAGCCAACGCCGTGCGAGCGACGTCGCCGGCGGCTTCGGCTCGGTCTCCAAGGCGCTGCGCATGCTGCTGCAGTCGGCCGTGCTCGCGGTCGGCGCCTGGCTGGTGATCCACCAGGAGGCGACCGCCGGCATCATCATCGCCGGCTCGATCCTGAGCGCCCGTGCGCTGGCGCCGGTCGATCTCGCCATCGCCAACTGGAAGGGTTTCGTCGGCGCGCGGCAAAGCTGGCAGCGCCTGTCGAAGCTGCTCGCCCTGATGCCCGCGCAGGGGACGCTGATGCCGTTGCAGCCGCCGCGCAAGAGCGTGACGGTCGAAGGCATCGCCGGCGTTCCGCCCGGCACCAACCGGCTCGTGGTGCAGGACATCAACCTCAATCTGCAGAGCGGCAATGGCCTGGGCATCATTGGGCCGAGCGGCTCCGGCAAGTCCTCGTTGGCGCGCATGCTGGTTGGCGTCTGGCAGCCGGTGCGCGGCCGCATCCGCCTCGACGGTGCGGCGTTCGACCAATGGTCGTCCGAGGCGCTTGGCCGGCACGTCGGCTACCTGCCGCAGGACGTGGAGCTGTTCGCCGGGTCCGTGGCGCAGAATATTTCGCGCTTTGCGCCGTCGCCCGATCCGGATGCCGTGATTGCGGCGGCCAACGCCGCCAATGTGCACGACCTGATCGTGGGCCTGGCTGACGGCTACAACACCCAGATCGGGGAGGGCGGCCACGCCTTGTCCGCCGGGCAGGCGCAGCGCATCGCGCTGGCGCGCGCTCTCTACGGCGACCCGTTTTTGGTCGTGCTCGACGAGCCCAATTCCAACCTCGACGCCGACGGTGACGAGGCGCTGAGCAAGGCCATCATGGGCGTGCGCGCCCGCGGCGGCATCGTCGTCGTGATCGCCCACCGGCCGAGCGCGATTGCCAGCGTCGATCTGCTGCTGATCATGAATGGCGGCCGCGCCCAGGCCTTCGGGCCCAAGGATGAAGTGCTGTCGCGGGCGATGCCGCGCGAAACCGCGCCGCCGCGGCCGCTCAAGGTCGTGCCGGATACCGGGACGGCAAAATCATGACGTACCTGCACAAACTGATGGACCTCGTCCGCCGCCTGTTCGAGCCGTTGCGCACCGAGGCGGGCGGCTCGCGGCTGTCGATCCGCCATCACATGATCGCGGGGCTGGTGATCGTCATCGTGCTGTTTTTCGGCGTCGGTGGGTGGGCCGGCACCATGAAGCTGTCGGGCGCGATCATCGCGCCGGGCTCGATCGTGGTCGATTCCAACGTCAAGAAAGTCCAGCACCCGACCGGCGGCATCGTCGGCCAGCTGCTGGTGCACGATGGCGACCGCGTCAAGGTCGGCCAGGTGCTGGTGCGGCTCGATGACACCGTCACGCGCGCCAACCTCGCCATCGTCACCAAGGGCCTGAGCGAACTCGGGGCGCGCAAGGCCCGTCTCGAAGCCGAGCGCGACGGCGCCGACAGCGTGAAATTTCCGCCGGACCTGCTGGCGCAGCAGAGCAATCCCGACGTCGCCGCCATCATCGATGGCGAGCGCAAGCTGTTCGAGTTGCGGCGCACCTCGCGCATCGGCCAGAAGGAGCAGCTCCGCCAGCGTATCGATCAGCTCAAGGAAGAAATCCGCGGCTTCCAGGCGCAGAAGGATTCGAAGGAAAAGCAGACCGCGCTGATCAGCCGCGAGGCCGCCGGCGTCGAGGATCTGTGGAAGAACAAGCTTGTGCCGCTCTCCAAGGTGACCGAGCTGCAGCGCGAGGCGGCGCGCCTCGAAGGTGAAGCCGGGCAGCTTGTGGCCCAGATGGCGGAGGCCGCCGGCAAGATCACCGAAACCGAATTGCAGATCATCCAGATCGACCGCGACCTCGGCAGCGAAGTCGCCAAGGAAACGCGGGAGATCGACGGCAAAATCGGCGAATTCATAGAGCGCAAGGTCACCGCCGAGGACCAGCTCAAGCGCGTCGACATCCGTGCGCCCCAGGACGGCATGGTGTTCCAGTCGGCGGTGCACACCGTTGGCGGCGTCGTCACCGCCGGCGATGTCCTGATGCTGATCGTGCCCGACGCCGACCAGCTCTCGGTCGAGTCCCGGGTCAATCCGCAGGACATCGATCAGATCCAGATCGGCCAGGGCGCGCTGCTGCGGCTATCGGCGCTCAACCAGCGCTCGACGCCCGAGCTCAACGGCAGGGTCACGCGCATCGCCGCCGACGCCACCACCGACCAGCGCACCGGGCAGAGCTACTACCTCATCCGCATCGCCATGCCGCCCGAAGAAGTCGTACGGCTGGGCGAGATCCGACTGCTGCCGGGCATGCCGGTTGAAGCCTTCGTGCAGACCGGCGAGCGCACCATGATTTCGTACCTGACCAAGCCGCTGAGCGATCAGCTAATGCGCATGTTCCGCGAGTAAGAGCGGCAGCTCCGAGAGACGCGTAGACCCGGTTTGTTCGACATGAAGTGGCTTGCCCAGCTCGCTCGGCGGTTCGGACTGGCGCGGACGGTGTGCCTCATTCTGCTCGTTGCGCTTGTTTTCGTCCGCATTGCCGATCCGTCGCCGGTCGACGAGCTGCGCCTCAAGGCCTTCGACTTCTTCCAGGCCGTCTCGCCGCGGGTCGCCGAGCAGCGGCCGGTGGTGATCGTCGACATCGACGAGAAAAGCCTCAAGGCGTTGGGCCAGTGGCCGTGGCCGCGCACCCGCATCGCCGACCTCATCTCGCGGCTGACAAAGCTTGGCGCTCTGGTCATCGGCTTCGACGTCATCTTCCCGGAGCCCGACCGGACCTCGCCGCAGGTCGCGGCCGACAATTTCCGCGACCTTGACGACGCCACCCGGCAGAAGCTGTTGTCGCTGCCGAACAACGATCAGGTGATGGCCGATGCGATGCGGAAATCGCGCGTCGTGCTCGGCGAAACCGGCCTGCCGGAGCCCATGGCCGGTAGTCCGGGCGCGCAGACCGCTGGCATCGCGATGCTGGGCGGCAATGCCAAGCCCTACCTCTATGAATTCCCCGGCCATCTCCGCAACATTCCGACGCTCGAGCAGGCGGCCGCCGGGCGCGGCCTGTTCACCATCCGCACCGAGCGCGACGGCATCGTCCGCCGTGTGCCGATGGTGCTGCAGGCGCAGGGCGAGGTGCTGCCGTCGCTGACCTTCGAGATGCTGCGGGTGGCGACCGGCGCGAGCACCATCCTGATCCGCAGCGATGCGGCCGGCATCAAGAGCGTCGCCATCCCCGGCTTCGAGGTGCCGACCGACCGCAACGGACTGCTCTGGATGCATTTCGCGCCGCGCGACGCCGCGCGCTATGTCTCCGCGGTCGATGTGCTGGAGGGACGCGTCCCGGCCGACCGCTTTGCCCGCCGGCTGGCGATCGTCGGCACGTCCGCGGCGGGCCTTCTCGACATCAAGACCACGCCGGTCGATTCCGCGATTCCCGGCGTTGAGATCAACGCGCAGATACTCGAAAGCGTGCTGACGCAGTCGATGCTGTCGTCGCCAAGCTACGCCGTCGTGGTTGAACTCGCCTCAGCGATTGTTCTCGGCATCGTCATCATCTGGCTTGCGCCCATGCTGGGTCCGTCGTTGCTGCTTGCGATGGGCGCGCTGATCGTCACGCTATTCGCCGGCACGTCTTGGTACTTCTTCTCGCAGCACAGACTGCTGCTCGATTTCACCTATCCGCTGGGATCGAGCATGGTTATTTATCTCACCTTGATCTTCGCCAATTTCGTCAGCGAACAGGCCAAACGCCGGCAAATCCGCTCGGCGTTCGGCCAATACTTGTCGCCCACGCTCGTAGAACAGCTGGCGCAGGCGCCCGAGAAGCTCGTGCTCGGCGGCGAGCAACGCAACATGACCATCATGTTCAGCGACGTGCGTGGCTTCACCACCATCTCCGAAATCTACAAGGACGACCCGCAGGGCCTGACGTCGCTGATGAACAGCTTCCTGACGCCGTTGACCAACGCCATCATCGACCGCAAGGGCACCATCGACAAATACATGGGCGATGCGGTCATGGCGTTCTGGAACGCGCCGCTCTACGACGCGAGCCATGAGATCAATGCCTGCGAGGCCGCGATCGACATGCTCGACCGTGTCGAGACGCTCAACGAGGCGCGCGAGCAGGAGGCGGCCAAGGCCGGCAAGCCGTTCATCCCGATCCACATCGGCATCGGCATCAACACCGGCAACTGCGTGGTCGGCAACATGGGTTCCGACCTGCGGTTCGACTATTCGGTTCTGGGCGACAGCGTCAATCTGGCGTCACGGCTCGAGGGCCAGTGTAAGACCTACGGCCTGCCTATCATCGTAGGTTCCAAGACTGCGCTCGCCGCGAAGGACAAATTCGCCATCCTCGAAATCGATTTCGTGGCGGTCAAAGGCAAGAAGGAGCCGGAAGTCGTCTACGCGATCATGGGCCGCGAGGAACTCGCCCAATCCGGGCGGTTCCAGCGCGGGCGTGACATCAACATCAAGATGCTGTCGTGCTACCGTAGCCGTGATTGGGCCGGTGCCTTGGCGGTCATCGACGAGGGGCGGAGCGCCGACGAGGAGCACCGGTTTACTACGCTCTACAACGTCTACGCGGCTCGTATTCGCGCCTTTCAGGCCAACCCGCCGCCCGATGATTGGCAGGGCGCCTACGCGCTCGAGACCAAATAGGGCCGGCATGTCCGGTCGACCGGTCGCCCGCCCCTCTAAGGGCGATACCCAGCCCGGCCGCTAACCTCTTGAGCCAAATTGTCAAAAAGTGCGCCGCTAAAGCCACAGCGCGGTAGAATAGCGTAGGGATCGCCGGGACATCGCCCGGTCCACCGTTGGAGAATCGTGGCTTGGACCCTACGATAGTTGGGTACTATTGGGATTGGAACGCGTGGGGCTGCTTCATCAAGCGTCCGGCGAATTGAGGTCTGTTGGCAGTTTTTGGGCCGGCATGACTTCGCTTGCGTTCGTTGTTGTCGCGGGTGCGGCAGTCTTCTGCGGCGAGGCGAAAGCGGAAAGCCTCGAGGCTGCGCTCGCCTACGCCTACCAGAACAATCCGCAGCTCAATGCGCAGCGCGCGCTGTTGCGCGCGACCGATGAGAATGTGTCGCAGGCGCTGAGCGGCTACCGCCCGAAGGTCACGGTGAACGGCAACGCCGGCTTCCAGTCGCTGTCGACGACGATCAAGAACGTCGGCTCGACCATCCCGCCCAATGCGCCGGCGACCTATTTCACGCAGAGCGGCGAGAACGCTCCCTACGGCGCCGGGACGACGATAACGCAGACGCTGTACAACGGCTTCCAGACCGCGAACAAGACCAGGCAAGCCGAAAGCCAGGTCTTCGCGGCGCGTGAGAATTTGCGGGCGATGGAACAGACGGTGTTGCTCAACGCCACCGTCGCCTACATGAACTTGTTGCGCGACACGGCAATCCTCGAGTTGCAGCGGCGCAACGTCGAGGTGTTGAACCAGCAGTTGGGGCAGACGCACCAGCGTCTCGACGCCGGCAATGTCACCGCAACCGACGTCTATCAAGCCGAGTCGCGGCTTGCCGCCGGTCGCATCCAGATGTTTGCGGCCGAAGCCAACTACGACACCTCGCGCGCGGTTTACCGGCAGGCGATCGGTCTTGAACCGGGAAAACTCACACCGTCGTCGCCGGTCGATCGCTTTGTGCCCAGCGTTCTGTCGACTGCGGTCACGGTCGGCACCGCGCAACATCCGACCGTGGTGGCGGCGCAATACAACGCCGACGCGGCGGCCCAGCAGGTCAAGGTCGCAGAGTCGGCGCTGGCGCCGACCGTCACGCTGCAAGGCAACGTCCAGCAGGCCAACAGCAGTACGCTGTCGACCATGCAGTCCTTCTCCGCCTCCGTGGTCGGCAATGTCAGCGTGCCGATCTACCAAGGCGGTTCGGAGTACTCCTTGATCCGTCAGGCCAAGGAAACGCAGGCGCAGCAGCGCCTCAATCTCGATGTGACCCGCGATCAGGCACGCGTCGGCATTCTGCAGTTTTGGGCCCAGACCGAAGCCGCAAAGCGCAGCCTGCAAACGGCGGCCGAGCAGGTCAAGGTGACCGAGTCCGCGCTCAACGGCGTCAGCGAGGAAGCTCGGCTTGGCCAGCGCACGACGCTTGACGTGCTCAATGCGCAGCAGGAACTGGTCAGCGCTCGATCCAGTCTCATTGCGGCGCAGCGTGATCGTGTCGTCAATTCGTACAGCCTTCTCGCCGCCATTGGCCGGTTGTCGCCGCAGGTGCTCGGCCTGAATGTCGAGAACTACGACACGCAAACGCATTATCAGCAAATCCGCGACGCCTGGTTCGGTGTGCGCACGCCGTCCGGCCAGTAATCAAAGCACTCTCGACAATTTCAATTTGAATCAATTGTCGCGCGCGATTTGCCGCGCATTTGAATTTTTCCAATTTCACTAAACTAAGCGCGCGCTTCGCCGCTAATCCTTCAACGGCTTTTCAGCATATGGACAAGCGGCCCGGCGATTTTAGTAATTGGATACTTGCTCAGCCCTTAGGGTGACTACGCATACGCCGAGTGAAACTTTTAAACGCGTTGGACCCATTAAATGCGCGCCAGCACCGTCGTGATGATCGCCTTCGCCGTCGTGTTCGGCCTGCTTGCCGTGTTTATCGCGCAAGCCTGGCTTAACAATCAGGCTGACCTGCGGGCGAGGAATTTCGACGCCAACAAGCCGACGCTGGCGACGCAGACCATCGTCGTCGCCAAACAGTCGCTGCGCTTCGGCACGCAGCTCGACGCGTCGATGCTTGATGAAGTGCCTTGGCCGCGCCAGGCGCTGCCGGCCGGCGCGTTCTCCAGGATATCAGATCTGCTCAACGGCGGCGGCCGCGTGGTTCTGGCCGCGATCGAGGCGAACGAGCCGGTTCTGGCGCTGAAAGTTACCGGCGCCGGGCAGCGCGCCACGCTATCGGCACTGGTCGCCCCGGGCATGAAGGCGGTCACCATCCGCGTCAACGACGTCGAGGGCGTCGGCGGCTTCGTGCTTCCGGGCGACCGCGTCGACGTCGCGCTGACTCGCCAGATCGACAAGGCCTCCGCCACCACCGAAGTCGTGCTGCAGAACGCGCGGGTACTGGCGATCGACCAGAGCGCCGACGAGCGCGCCTTCAAGGCGGCGGTCGCAAAGTCGGTGACGCTCGAAGTCGACACCGTCGACGCGCAGAAGCTCTCGCTTGCCTCGACCGTCGGCAATCTGTCGCTGCTGCTGCGTAAGGCCGGCGACACCGCCGACAACCGCACGCGTAAGATCACGCTCAAGGACTTGAGCAGTAACGAAACCGTCGAAGACAGGCGCAACACCGCGACCGTGGTGGTGACGCGCGCAACAACCGCCCAGGAGTACAGCGTGCCGGTCGAAGCACGCAACAACGACGAAGCAATGGCATTGCCCGCAAGGAGCCGCGCCGCGCACTGATGAGACTTTTAATCATTCGGGGGAATGAGTCGTGAACAGGATGTTTGCTTTTGCGTCTGCCATCGCCGTGATGGCGCCGCTGCTATGGACCGGCGATAGCGTCCGCGCGCAGGAGCGCGTGGTGCAGATCAGCGGGCCAAATCGCACCGCGATGATCGTCGTCTCGGTCGGCAAGTCGCAGGACGTGCGGACCGACGCCGGTTTCGTCGACGTCATGGTCGGCGATCCGGATGTCGCCGACGTCAACCCGCTCACCGATCACACGCTGTCGATCCTGGGCAAGAAGATCGGCACCACCCGCGTGTCGGTCTACGGCGAGGGCAAGAAGCTCGTCGGCATTCTCGACGTCGAAGTGTCCTATGACGTCACCCGGCTGAGCAACGAACTCGCCCGCATGTTCCCCGGCTCGCATCTGCACGCGACCTCGGTCAACGGCCGCATCATGCTGACCGGCGAAGTGGCCGACGCCGTGACCCTCGACCGCGCCGTCACGATCGCTCGGCAATTCGGACCGGAAGTCATCAATTCGGTGTCGGTGATGTCGCCGCAGCAGGTAATGCTCGAGGTGCGGTTCGTCGAGATTTCGCGAACCGCCGGCCGCGAACTGGGCGTGCAGTGGAACCGATTCGGCGGCAGCAGCACCGCGAATATCGGCTCCCGGCAGCCGGCGTCCAATTTGCCAATTAACGCCCCGCAAAACAGCGCCACGTTCCCCGTGGGCGAAGTCGCCGCCGGCGTGCTGTCGGGGGCATCGCCATTCGGCTTTGCCATCGCGCGAATCGCCGGCGGTGGCGCGCTGACCGACATCGCAATCAACGCACTGGAACAGAAAGGGGTTGCCCGCAGCCTTGCCGAGCCGAACCTGGTCGCGCTGTCCGGCGACACCGCAAGCTTCCTCGCCGGCGGCGAATACCCGATTCCGGTCGCCTCGCAATACGGCCAGATCACCGTCGACTACAAAAAATACGGCATCGGCCTTGCGTTTACCCCGACCGTGTTGAGCCGCGGACTGATCAACATGAAGATCGAGCCCGAGGTCAGCCAGATCGACACCAACCCGAGTCACGCGATTTCGACGGGTACCGGCATCACCATCCCGGCTTTGATCGTCCGTCGCGCCTCAACGACCGTCGAGCTGCGAGATGGCCAGACCTTCATGATCGGCGGGCTCCTGCAAAGCAATAACCAGCACACCATCGACGCGTTGCCTTGGGCCGGCGACGTGCCGGTTCTGGGCGCGTTGTTTTCCAGCAAATCCTACCAGAACAACGAAAGCGACCTTGTCATTATCGTGACGCCGCGCCTGGTGCGTCCGGCGCGGCCTGGCGACGTTGTCAGGACGCCGGCTGACGATGCCGTGCCGCCAAATGATGCTGACTTCTTTCTGCTGAACAAGCCCGAACTTTCGCGCAACGAGGCCGCCGCGCTCACCCCGATCGAAGCGCATATCGCTGCCGCCGCCGACAAGCCGAATACGGGCCATATGCTCGATCTGATGGCGCCCACGGAGTTCTCCAAAGATGCCAATTAAATTGATATGGGTCGCACCAGCGATGGTGCTTGCGGGCGCACTCGCCGGCTGCTCGGAGTATACCGACCGGCGCGACACCATTGCGTTGAGTGGCGGCAACGCGGTCGCGACCAACAAGGTCACGATGATGATCGATCCGTGGCCCGGGTACGCGGGCGAACGCGACATCGCCTTCAACGGCACGAAGATGCAGAGCGCTGTGCAGCGCTACCGCAACAACCAGGTCATCAAGCCGCAAGGCATCGGTACCTCCGGCAGCTACCAGCAGTCGGACTCCGGCAACGCCTCGCCGGCATCGGACCCGACGGCGAGCCAGCCCTCGCCGCCGAAATCGCCGTGAGGTAGTAACGTCGTGCGAATTGGCCGTTCCACAGAATCTGAACGCACCCGCGTCGTCATCCTGACGCCGGATGCCGAGTTCGAGCGCGCCTCGCGCGGCATCTTCGGCACCAGCAGCCAGATCGACCTGCAGGTCGTGTCGGGGCGGCTCGCCGCCGCCGGCGACACACTCGACGCAACCGGCGCTTCCGTCGTCGTTGTCGATGTCGACGCCGTCCGCGCCGATGAAATGGAGGCGCTCAGCCGCCTGATGGCACGCGTCGGAGCCTGGCCGCCGGTCATCGCGGTGACGCAGAATTTCGACGCTGACATCGCCCGCACCTTGATGCAGATGCGCGTCGCCGATTTCCTGGTGAAGCCGGTGGCGGCTGTCGATCTGGTGCGCGCGTGTGCCCGCGTCACCAAGACGCCGGCCAGTGGCGCCTCGCCGACCGACGCGAAAATTTACACCTTCCTGCCCTCGGTCGGCGGCGCCGGCGTCACCACGCTCGCCGTTCACACTGCGATGATCCTGCTCAACAGCGCCGGACCGCGCAATCGGCCGTCGACCTGCCTGGTCGATCTCGATTTCCAGCACGGCACCGTCGCCGATTATCTCGATCTCGAGCCGCGGCTGAACCTTGCCGAAATCGAGCCGCGGCCGGACCGCCTCGATCGCCAGTTGCTGGAGGTGATGCTGTCCTACCACGCGTCCGGGCTCGCTGTCGTCGCGGCGCCGAACCGCCCAGCGGAGATGCGCAGCTTCGATCCCGACGTGGTGACGCGGCTACTCGATCTCGTCTCTACCAATTTCGAATACGTCGTGTTCGACATGCCACGCACCTGGTTCTCATGGACCGACAGCGTGCTGCTCGGCTCGAACAAGCTCTTCATCGTCAGCGAAACGACCGTGCCGGCGCTGCGCCACGCCAAACAGCTGGTGGCGGCGATCAGGGAACGGCTCGGCGACGGCCCGCATCCAAAGGTCATCGTCAACCGCTTCAATCAGAAGCTGTTCTCCTCGAGCCTGCGCCGCGCGGACCTGCAGCAGGCGCTCGGCGATTCCTTCGGCGGCTGCATCCCGAACGATTACGCCATCGTGCGTGAGGCGATTGATCGCGGCGTGCCGCTCGACGAGGTCAAGGCCGGTAACAAGATCACGGCGCAGATCAGGAAGCTGGTGCTCGACCAGCCGGCCGCGAAATCGGCGGCGGCGGTCAAATCCGCGTCGCTGTTGCAGAAATTCGTGCCGTCGATGGCAAAATAAGAAGGAGCACCGCCGATGGCCGGCCGTTTCACAGCCCGGCGCCTGGTGGCGCCAGATCGCATGCCGCCCGCAGAGGAAGCGGCGCCGGCGGCGCCGTCGTGGAGCATCCTGCCGGAGGCTGCGCCCGAGCAGGTGCCGCTGCAGCCATCGAGCCCGCTGCTGACCGACAAGCTGCTCGACGCCAAGGTCCGCCTGCATCGCCGCCTGATCGAGGAGATCAACCTGTCGGCGCTGGAGAAGCTGCCGGAAGAGCAGATCCGCGCCCACGTCCAGCAGCTTGTGTCGCAATACGTCGTGGTCGAGCGCCTCGCGCTCAACGCGCAGGAGCTGGCCGATTTCATCTCGGAGATCCTCGATGAAATGACCGGCCTCGGGCCCCTCGAGCCGCTGCTCAAGGACCCGACCATCAACGATATCCTGATCAACGGCCACGAGTGCATCTACGTTGAGCGCGCTGGCATACTCGAACCGCTGGCGGTGCGCTTCAAGGACGAGCAGCACTTGCTGCGCATTATCAATAAAATCGTGTCGGCGGTCGGCCGCCGGGTCGATGAATCGCATCCGCTGTGCGACGCCCGATTGCAGGACGGCTCGCGCGTCAACGTCGCGGTGCGGCCGATCGGCGTCGACGGCCCGCTGGTCTCGATCCGTAAATTTTCCAAGAAGCCGCTCAACCTTAACAAGCTGGTCGATATCGGCGCGCTGCGTCCGCCGATGGCGGAGGTGCTCGCTGCGGCTGTCAAGGCGCGCATCACCACGATCATCTCGGGCGGCACCGGCTCCGGCAAGACCACGATGCTCAACGCGCTGTCCGCCTTCATCTCGGAAAAGGAGCGCCTCATCACCATCGAGGACGCCGCCGAGCTTCAGCTGCAGCAGCCGCATGTCGGCCGCATGGAGACGCGGCCGCCCAACATCGAGGGCAAGGGCGAAATCCGTCAACGTGAATTGGTCAAGAACGCGCTGCGTATGCGTCCCGACCGCATCATCCTCGGCGAGTGCCGCGGCGAGGAAGCCTTCGACATGCTGCAGGCGATGAACACCGGCCACGAAGGTTCGATGGCAACGATCCACGCCAACACGCCGCGCGACGCGATCTCGCGCCTCGAGCAGATGATCGGGATGGCCGGCCTACCAATGACGGTGGCGTCGATCCGCGGCCAGATCGCCGGCGCCATCCAGTTGATCGTGCAGTTGGCGCGCCAGTCGGACGGCAAGCGCAAGGTCACATCAATCGCCGAGATCACCGGGCTCGAAGGCGACATCATCCAGATGCAGGAAATCTTCAAGTTCGTGCGCACCGGCACCGGCGCCGACGGCACCGTGCAGGGCCACTTCGCCGCGACCGGCATCCGCCCGCGCTTCCTCGCCGACTTGGCCAACCAGGGCATCAAGCTGGCCGGCAACCTCTTCGACCCGTCGCAGCCGTTATGAGCATGATCCCGAAAAGTGGGAACCGGTTTTCGGGAAAGATCATGCTTCAGGAACCAAGATGCTGAACTTCAACTTCAACCAGATTTACCTGTTCTATCTGCTGGTCGGCGCGTCGGCAGCGATGTTCGCCGAGGGCGCCTATCTGCTGTTTGCCGGCAAGGCCTCCTACCGCAAGAACATCAACCGCCGCCTGCAGGTCATCGACGACCGGCCGGACCGCGAAAGCGCGCTGGTGCAGTTGCGGCGCGAGCGCGGCTTGACCAGCGGCGGCGAATACCGTCTGCCGCTGGTCAACCTCAATCAACTGCTGCTGCAATCGGGGCTGGCGCTCGGTTTCACCAAGTCGATTCTCTTCATCGTGCTCGGCGTCGCCGTGACCTTTGCCGGCACGCTGGCCTTCGATCGCGATCTCTCGCACGCGATCTTCGGCGCGCTGTTCGCCGGGCTGGTGATGCCGTTCCTGGTGCTGAAACTGCTGCGGTGGCGCCGGCAGCGCAAATTCAGCGCGCAGTTCCCCGATGCGATCGACGTCATTGTGCGCTCGTTGCGCGCCGGACACCCCGTCCCCATCGCCATCACGATGGTAGCACGCGAGATGCCCGATCCGGTCGGCAGCGAATTCGGCATCGTCGCCGACGAGATCACCTACGGCGCCGACCTCGAGACCGCGATGCGCAACCTGTTCTACCGGGTCGGTACCGACGACTTGCCGCTGTTCGTCACCGCGGTCGCCATCCAGGGCTCGACCGGCGGCA
>Ga0265325_10000755_pt1 | contig 23427 bp, 15 predicted proteins | sample 41420metaG_FD_202090 | JGI IMG/M metagenome (GOLD analysis project Ga0265325, IMG submission 202090) | Rhizosphere microbial communities from Carex aquatilis grown in University of Washington, Seatle, WA, United States - 4-14-20 metaG | ecosystem: Host-associated > Plants > Roots > Rhizosphere... | reverse complement strand
CTTGTCGTCCGGGGCGCCGAATCCAGCCGTCAGCTTGCCCTTCGCCTCAGTCAAATCGGAGTAGGCGTCGCCGAGGCAGCCGACCGAGGTGATCCACACCTTCTCGCACACCCTCGGCTTGCCGTCCTTGTCCCGCATTTCCTTCAGGAGTGGTGCCGTCTTCGGGTCGTCGGCCAACGAGTCGAACGTGGACACACTCGCGTGCCCTTGCATGTTCGACTGCCCGGCGAGGATGAAAACCTTCAGCGGCTTGTCGGCAGCCCTCGCCCCAGTGGCGGTCAGGGCCAGCAGCAAAAGCGTCAAACCAAAGGTCGGCGCGCCAAACCTTTTTTGCAACACAGCCATAATGGCAACTCCTGACTGGAAGCCAACGGAATTATTCACCCGATCGTGCGAGAGCGTGAATCCCCTTGTTGATTGCTTGGCTGGTTGCGGTCGGAGTTCATGTTGCCACAGCAAAGCCGCGTTTTGGTCGTTCGCCCCGACGATCCAATCTATCCCCCGCGCAAGGGGTCGTCCAGCAACTCACCGCCACTGGAATCCGATGTCGAAATTCACTCCGAACAGGCTGCCTTACCAGTCCCAAAATACGTTCCTTTTTCAGGGTGCGCCGGCGGGGCGGTAGTGTCCTAACGGTACGCCGTGCTCAAGAATTGAGCACAGGAAACCAAGCCGAAAAGCCCGGCAACGCAGGTTTGGACACCACCCAGGGTCACTTGCCTTCCGGCCGCCGGCGCGGGATGCTGGAGTTCATGCCCATGCCTCCCGCCAAGCTCGTTGCCCTACTGAAGCCCAAGCGGCGATGGGCACAATTCAGTCTGACCACGGTGTTTGTCGTCGTGACGGTCCTCTGCGTGTCGCTGGCGTTTGCGGTGAACCGAGCGCACAGGCGATGGGAGGCTGTGGCTGCGATCGAAAAGTCCGGTGGCTGGGTCAGCTACGACTACCAGCGGGATGACTCCGGGGCCTATCTTCCCAACGCCAAGCCTCCCGGACCGGGGTGGTTGCGACGCATGCTCGGCGATAATTTCTTAGCCAAACCAGTTGGGGTTCAACTCTTCGCGGATTCAAAATCAGGAATGAAACCCGAAGAATTCACCGATGTTCAAGCTTCGATGATTGGCGTACTCACGGAGCTTCGCTGGCTCGTGCTAAAAGACACGGCGATCACCGACGAAAGCCTGACGTATTTCGCCGGCCTTTCGAGGCTTAAATCGCTCGACCTTGAGCATACCGTCGTAACGGACGCCGGCGTGGCCAAACTTAAAGGGGTTCTCCCAACCTGCACAATCTATCACTCATCAGGCTGCGCTCGGCCAGGTCGTCGCGAGGAGTAGGGGCAAACTTCAAGAGCCACCCGTCGTCGAACTTAGCCCTACTGGCCGCCGGTCGAGGTGCGACGGTCCCCCTTTCCGGCTCGCGTTCGGGGCTGTGTCAAAAAGGGTCCTTTAATCGGAATCCCAAAAAAGGGTTGAGGAAACGAGACTTCGGCCGACTTTCGAGGCTAATCGTGCGCTCCGCCGCTCGCTCCGCCTGTCGCTTCAGCCTGGGGTATCGTCATGAAGCGAACCCAGGATTCGAGGAACCGTATGCTCTAATGCGAGCACGTACGGGTCTGTGGGAGCCCTGGGCGGTTCCCCGCCCAGGGCCACCCTGCCGTCCGAGAAAAGGGATGAGTTGATGAGATTGCGGCCCGGCTATAGCTCCACCGTCGGCTCCTTCGGCTGTGCCTCCTTCAGCTTCGCCCGCCATTCGTCGGCTTTCTCCGCCTGGCCTGTGGCGGTATAGAAGTCCACCAGCCGCTGGAGGGCCTCGGTCAGTGGCGGCCCGCTCAAGACTGGCGAAGGATAGCGTATCGACCCCTTCGCCAGCCGATTCCAGCAAGGTATCCAATTTCCCACCACACTTCGCCCGTCACCCGCCACCTGCACCCCGATCGGTGGACTTGCCCGTGCCCTGTTTGCCCATGACGGCGGCAGACCCCGCAGTGAGCGTTAAGCCATCATGAACCTCCTCAAAGTTCTGGAGTCCGCCAAGGGAGACATCTGCCGGAGAGCCAACAGTTACACGTCGTGCCCCCGTTACGCAACGGTCGGCCTCCGCGTGGCCATGATGTTTGCTTGCCCCCGCCAACGGACTATGTGATATTGTTCTGACCGCACATCCCTGCATTCCGAGGACGGCCGCCGGCAGCATTCCAACAAGCAAGTCTTTTCGTGCGACTCGCATCGACTTCTCCTCTTTTGGGAAATGGGTGACGGGTGGCGGTTCGTCGATGAATCCCGCCCCCGTAAGTCGTAACGCGCCTGGCTATTGCGGCGGGAATCACTCCGGAGTACTCGCCCTTGTCGGGTAGTGATACAGTTTCCTATCTCAGCGTCGCAAGTTAAGCTGTTGAGTGGTGCATTTTGAGCCCAACAAGTCCCATCCCATGCAGAAAGCCAGCAGCATTAGTTCAGCGACTTTCGGGGCCAAGGCGGGAAGCTTTGCGACCTGTCGCGAAACCGGCCGCTCTGCCAGCCTTGTGCATCCCTGAATAACGCGTCGGCGGCTGCCTACTCATGAAACCTGACATTCGCCGATGAACCGTTCGCTCACCGGAACCGCTGCTGCTTTGCTCGTCGCCATCGGCTTGTGCGTGCCGGCTGCGGAAGCCCACGGCCAGGTACTCGACAAACAAAAGCTGCTCGACGCCGAGACTTTTTGGGACAACCGCGATGCGGACTGGTTCGTCGAGCACATTCCGTTTTTCGAGTGCCCCGACGCTGAGCTGACGACGACGTACTTTTACCGCTGGGAGCTTCTCACGAAGCACCTTACCTACGGCTCACCGAATAGCGGCTACTCGTTCACCGAGTTCATCGACCGGCCGTTCTGGTCTGGGGCTTACGGCGCGATCAGTTGCCCCGCGGGGCATCAGCTTTATGAAGCGCGTTGGCTGCGGCAGCCGCGGATCGCCCGCGACTACGCCCGCTACTGGTTCCGAACGGATGGAGCCCAGCCGCGAAATTACAGCACCTGGCTGGCCGATGCCGTTTGGGCGGTACACCAGGTCGCCCCCGACGAGGCTTACACCAAGAACCTGCTGCCCGACCTTGTGGCGAATTACGAGGCCTGGGAAGAGCGGCAGTTTGTCCACGAAGTTGGTCTCTTCTGGCAGACCGGCCACGACGACGGGATGGAGTTCAACATCAATAGCCGGCAGACGAAAGATATCCTTCGCGGCGCCCCTGGGTATCGCCCAAGCTTCAATGCGTACATGTGGGCTGACGCGATGGCGATCGCCAGGATCGCCGATCTCGCGAACGACCATGCCACCGCCGAGCAGTTCCGTATCAAGGCTGCGGCCATCAAGGAGAGACTGCAAGCCCTCCTCTGGGACCCGCAGCGAGCCTTCTTCTTTCCGATGTACCGCGACGACGAGGAAAGCGATGGTCACCGGGTCAAAGCCCGAACGCTCACGTATCAGACCGGGCGATTTGCTGGAAGTCCGCATGGTCGCGAGCTGATCGGGTATGTGCCGTGGCAGTTCAATCTTCCGGACGCAGGCTGCGGGTACGAATCCGCCTGGCGGTTCCTGATGGACCGCGATTACTTCTTCGCCAATTTCGGTCCGACGACGGTTGAGCGCCAAGACCCGCTGTTCCTGCTCCAGAAGTCGTGCTGCTGGTGGAGCGGACAGTCATGGCCGTACGCCACAACGCAGACCCTCAAGGCAATGGCCAATCTGCTCCAAAACTATGACCAGTCGGTCGTGACCAAGGTCGATTACTCCACGCTGCTCTCCGTCTATTGCCGCTCGCATCGCAAGGATGGCCAACCCTATCTGGCCGAGGCGTGTCACCCCGACACCGGTTCGTTCGAGGGACACGACGGGTACAATCACAGCGAGCACTATTTCCACTCCGGATTTTGCGACCTGATCATCACCGGACTGGTCGGGCTTGTGCCGCGCCACGACGCGACGCTGGAGATCGCCCCGCTGGCCCCCGACTCGTGGGATTACTTTGCGCTCGACGACGTGCCTTACAAAGACCGCCGCGTGAGCGTTGTCTGGGACCGGACTGGGTCGCGCTATGAGCTTGGCGCCGGACTCCATATCCTCGTCGACGGTCAGAAACTTGTCAGCTCTCCAAATCTGGAGAGACTTTCGGTCGATTTGCCTGCGCCTTCAGATCCCCGCCCAAAGCCTTCGACGACGGTGACCGTGAACTATGCGGTCAACAACGATGGCGCGTATTTTCCGCGTATCGTAACCTCGCACACCCCCCCACATTTGTCGCCCATGAAGTTGATCGATGGCAACTACTGGTATCACGTCCACCCTCCGAACCGCTGGACCGCGGTGGACTCGCCTTACGACGCAGACTGGATCGAATTGGACCTGGGCACGAGCCGTTCGGTCCACACCGTGAAGCTCTACATTCTCGACGACGGTGCGCCGGTCGCAGCGCCGGCAAGCTACGCCCTCTTGGAGTGGACGGGCGAGGCATGGCGGGAGATTCCCGATCAGCAACGCGAGCCCTTACGGCCCATCGGGCATCGAGCCAACGTGATCCGCTTTCCCACACGTGACATGGCGAAATTGCGCGTCATTCTTACGCACGCCGCGGGCAAACGCTCCGGCCTGACGGAACTTGAGGTCTGGGGGGACGCAACGCTGCCGGTGCCCCCAGCACCGCCCCCCGTGGGCAACTTGGCGTACAATCCCGGCCCGAAGAACGGAGGAGGCGAGTTTCCCAAGGCGGTTGCGTCGTTTACGTCGCGATTTGATCGCCTTGAAACCGCCAACGACGGCATCGCCAACTTCCTGCCGACGCCCGCCAATCGCTGGACCAGCTATGAGTCGAAGTCGGCGAGCGATTGGCTGGAGATCGACTTCTGCCAAGTCGTCGAGTTCCGTCGCGTCGAATTGGCGATCTACGATGACCGCGGCGGGGTGCAGGCCCCGCAAGCGTACGTCGTCCAATATTGGACCGGCGGTGAGTGGCGCGATGTAAGCAATTTGAAGAACACTCCAGAGCAACCGATTGGGGGGCAGTGGAACGAAGCCCGCTTCGATCCCGTCAGTTCCCAAAAGGTCCGCATCGTCTTCACCCACCGCGGCCAGTCGCGCAGCGGCGTGTCGGAAGTGCTGGTTTGGAACGACTGACCCTCGCCTGGTGAGAGCGAATCGCCCCTTTGCAGAAGCATCCGTCAAGGTCCTAATACGGTCCAATACCTATCGAGACCACAGCTATGATGCGTAACTTGCGACGATCCTCACTGCTGATTACCACGCTGCTGCTCCCGCTAGTCGCAAGTGCCGCCAAGGGGTTGAATCCGGTTAAGGTCTTCATCCTCGCCGGGCAGTCGAACATGGAAGGCCAGGCCGTCGCTGACTTGGACGGAAAGGACGGCAACGACGGCAAAGGCACGTTGTTGAGGCTGATGAGCGACCCTGCGAAGGCCGCGATGTTCCAGCGCCTCAAGGGCGCGAACGCCCGATGGGCCGTACGCGATGATGTGTGGGCGCGATACCAGCGAGAGCAAGGACCGCTGCTGGCGGTTCCAACGACTTCTTCCCTTTCAACCGCGCTGAGTTACAGGAAGTGGAACCGCGACTCTTCGAACTGCTGACCGCGATCTGGAAACCGGAGGAGAGCGTTTCGCCATGAAATCAGTTTTGCTTTGCCGGGTGATTGCCGCGTGTGCGATCGCTGTCAGCGGGCTTGCGCCGGTTGCAGCGCAAACGCTCGACGAGGAACTGCAGCGAGCGCCGGCAGTTGAGCTGGCGGAACTGGCGAGAAAGGACGGCGACGCGCGTCGCGGCGCGGTCGTGTTCTATCAGTTCTACATGGCCTGCTCGAAGTGTCACTCGGTAGGGGAGGGGGAACCGTCGCCGCTTGGACCGGACCTGACGACGCTGGGCAAGGAGGTACGTGACGAGTCGCTCGTCGAGTCGGTGCTGTTGCCGTCAAAGGTAATCCGCACAGGATTTGAGTCGCTGACGTTGGTGACGGTGGATGGCAACACGCGGACCGGGCTGCTCGTTGAACGCACCAGCGACAGGCTGGTCCTCCGCGACGTCGCGCGAGGAGGCGAGTTGACCACGGTTCCCGCGGCGGACGTCGATGAGATCACAACGAACCCCCTGTCCCTCATGCCGGCGGGACAGGTCAACCAGCTTGCCAGTCGTCAACAGTTTCTGGACTTGATCCGTTACCTGATCGAAGTGCGCGATGGGGGAGCAGCCCGAGCGCGCGAGCTTCGGCCACCGCCGACGTTGCTGACCTTCGCGGTGCCGGAGTACGAGCAGCATCTCGATCACGCGGCACTGATCGGCGGCTGGAATGCCGAATCGTTGAAACGTGGCGAGGCCATCTATCAGCGAGTCTGTGCGAACTGTCACGGCACGAGGGATCAGCCCGGTTCGCTGCCGACATCGCTGCGATTCGCCGAGGGAAAGTTCAAGAACGGCAGTGACCCGCTGGCAATGTACAAGACGTTGACGCGCGGCTTCGGACTGATGGCTCCACAAGCGTGGATGGTGCCGTCGCAAAAATACGACGTCATTCACTACATCCGCGAAACGTACATCCTCCCCCACAACCCGTCGCAGTTCTTTCCGGTGGACCCGGCGTACCTCGCGCGGCTGCCGCAAGGGAACACCCGCGGCCCCGAACCAAGCACGATCGAACCATGGAGCGCCATGGACTACGGCCCCAGCCTGACGCATACCTATGAGGTGCCCGGTGGCCCGCACAACTTTGCGTACAAGGGAATCGCCTGCCGACTTGATCCGGGCGACGGGGGTGTCTCGCGCGGCCGGCATTGGATGATCTTCGACACGGACACGTTACGCGTCGCCGCAGCCTGGAGCGCCAGCGTCCAAGGCGAGAAGTTCATCGATTGGCGCGGCATTCAATTCAACGGTGAGCATCAGATCCATCCGCGCGTCGTCGGTCAGATCGCCTACGCGAACTCAACCGGCCCGGGATGGGCGAATCCAGTCACTGGTTCATTTGGCGACGACCAACGCGTCCAGGGACGCGACGGTCGACGATACGGCCCGTTGCCCTCCGACTGGGCGAAGTTTCGCGGGCTGTATCATCACGGGCAACAGATTGTCCTGTCGTACACGGTCGGCTCGACCGATGTGCTCGAATCACCGGGACTGTTGATGCGCGAGGGATCGCCCGGAACGCCGCTTTTTCTCCGGACGTTCAACATCGGGCCACGCGATCACGATCTGGAGTTGCAGATCGCCGAGCATCCGACGTCCGCTTCGCAGGCACAGAGGGTGAACGAGGCGGACAGCACCGTAGTGACGTTCCAGCCAGAGGCTACGGCGATCGATGCGATTGACGCTCCGCTTCCAACAGCGATCGCCTTCGATGGCAATACCTACTTGGAATTGCCGGAGGGCGACGCGTTCGATCTGACGGAGAAGGATTTCAGCATCGCGGCGACAATCAAGACGACGGTCGGCGGAACTATTTTCGCCCTCGCTCAGCCAGGGCCGCAGTGGACTCCCGACGGTCACTCGTTTTTTGTCCGCGACGGCCGACTCGGGTTTGACATCGGCTGGGTGGGGGTCGTTACTTCCGAATCGAGAATCGATGACGGCCAGTGGCACAATGTCGCGGTTACCTGGCAACGGTCCGACCACCGCGTGCGCTTGTACGTCGATGGCCGGCTCGATGGGGAGGGTTTGTTGACCGCCAAGGGAAAACTGCCGACCAGCGTTGCGAGGATTGGCTTCACCGCCCCCGATTTCCCGAAACCGGCTTCGTTTTTCCAGGGCGAACTTGTCGAGGTACGGTTCTACCAACGACGTCTTCCGGACGTGCTCCGTGGATTTGCCGAGGCCGAGCAGGCGGACGACGAGCCGCTTGCACGGTGGCTGATCGGAGACGCATCCAGAACGCAAGTCGTCGATGCGACGGGTCACAAGCATGATGCCAAAGTCCGTCGTGGTGACGGTTCTGAAACTTCTACTGTCATCCCGCTCCTCGCGGGACTTGTTCCCGAGGACACGCCAGCGGTCTGGACGGCAGAAGAGGGCCGACTGCGATTGCGGATTTCAAAGGGCCAAGGGGCGTTACGTTTCACGGTCTGGACGGCTGCGAGCGTCCGGCTGGGCCCTGAGGGTCAGGTAATACAAGCGTCCGACGTGCTGTGGAACCCCGCGATTCCGGATGCCGACCTCGACCTGGCAGCGCTCACGCACGGCGGCCCGGCACAGTGGCCACAGAAGCTCGAAACGCAAGCGGTGATCGGTCATGGCAACGGCCCGTTCGAGGTCGATGTGTTGACCGCGCCGGAGACCAACCCGTGGCTCGCCCAGGTCCGATTCACCGGCCTGGATTTCTTCCAGGACGGACGCATCGCGGTCTGTACTTGGGACGGCGATGTGTGGCTGGTCGAGAGTAAGCCAAATACGGCTGAGCTTCGCTGGCAGCGGATCGCGACGGGTCTGTTTCAACCGCTGGGGCTGAAGATCGTCAAGGACAAGATTCACGTCATCTGCCGCGATCAACTGGCGGTGCTACACGATTTGAATGGCGACGGCGAGACCGATTTCTATGAGTGCCTCAACAACGACCATCAGGTCACAGAGCACTTCCATGAATTCGCGATGGGACTGCAAACCGACGCCGATGGAAACTTCTACTACGCCAAGTCGGGCCGGCATGCGTTACCGGCCGTGGTGCCGCATCACGGCACGCTGCTGCGGGTGAGCAAGGACGGCTCGCGAACCGACATCCTCGCAACGGGCTTTCGCGCGGCGAACGGAGTCTGCCTCAACCCGGATGGCTCGTTCTTCGTCACCGATCAGGAAGGGTTTTGGAATCCGAAGAATCGCATCAACTGGGTCACGCTTGGCCCAACCGGCAAGCCGAGATTCTACGGCAACATGTACGCTTACACCGACGTAACCGATCCATCGGACTCAGCGATGGAACCGCCGCTTTGCTGGATCACGAACACCTTCGATCGCTCGCCCGCGGAATTGCTGTGGGTCGACAGCGATCGCTGGGGTCCGCTGCAGGGATCGCTGTTGAACCTTTCGTACGGGTCAGGGAAGGTGTTTCTCGTGCCGCACGAGAAAGTACGCGGCGTGATGCAGGGGGGGATGATTGAGTTACCGCTGCCGCCGTTCCCGACCGGCGTCATGCGTGGCCGATTCCATCCTGCCGATGGCCAACTCTATTTGTGCGGCATGTTCGCCTGGGCCGGCAACGCCACCTACCCCGGTGGCCTCTACCGCTTGAGAGCGACCGGAGAGTCACTGAACCTGCCGATTGCCCTGCACGCCACGAAGTCAGGCTTGACGCTTGCTTTTACAGATTCGCTCGATCCGGCGGCCATTGACGCACGGAATGTGCAGATCAAGACGTGGTCGCTCAAGCGGACCGCCAACTACGGGTCGGATCATTACGATGAGAAACCGCTCACGATTCGGGGCACGGCGTTGTCGGCTGACTGCAGGACGCTCACGCTGCAGATCCCCGAACTTCGTCCGACCTGGTGCATGGAGATCAAGTACGCACTCCGCTCCACTACCGGAAAGCCGATCGAGGGTGTGATCCACAACACGATCCACGAACTAGCTGAGTAACGCATGTGAACACGTCAACGCCACGGAGGCTAATAGAGCCAGAAGAGAGAAACCATGAACCCCTTCGCGATTTCGATGGCTTGCTGTTGTTCACGGCGTACCTAGCCGGCCAGAAGCGCGAGGCAGAATTGCCAAGGTTGCAAGACGAAGTCAAGGGAGCAGAAACCGGTGTGGCTAAGCGGGGCGCCGGCGGGTGTGTCAAATACGGTGGTTAAATTGAACAATGCCTGCTCGACAAACGAAGAGGACTAGGCTGGACGACGCCGGAGCAGGCGCATGAGCGGATATCGACAAGTCTGGCAACTGGTGCGTTTCGGATTGACCGACGCTTGTATCTCACAGCGGGTTAGTCGGTCCAGAGCACCGATCATTCGTGGGCCGTCAATCAGTGGTCCTTGCGGAGCTTGACGTCTGCGTAAAATATCACACACTGAATACTCGATCGACTTGTCGCTACACGAACAGCCTGCCAGACGAAAATGAACCAACAACCCGCCTCGGTTCCGCTCGGCCCGGCAACAGCGTCGCCGGTCAGCCAGATCGAGGGCGGTGGCGTAACAATCGGCGGCGCGCTTCGACAACGTTTTGAGGCAAATCCGCTCCAGCTCCTTGGGAATCTTGTCGTCGAGTTGCCGCGGCGGGCGCGTCTCACCGCTGGTGATCTCGTCCAGTAGTTACGGCATCTGGCCGCGTCGGTAAGGGCTGCGGCCCGTCAAGAGCTCGTAAAAGACGACGCCCAGGCTATAGATGTCGCTACGGGCATCCACGCGGTGCCCTTCGCCACGGGCCTTGTTCCGGGCTCATGTAACGGGGCGTGCCGCAGCGCATCGAGCCGCTGCCAAACGCCTCGTCACGCAGGGCCAAGCCAAAATCGGCGACCAGTGGATGGCCGATTTCGTCGAGTAAGATGTTCCCCGGTTTGATATCGCGGTGGACCAAACCGCGCTTGTGCGCGTGGTGCAGGGCGTCGGCGATCCGCACGATCAGCTCGGCAGCATCTTCATGTGAGGGGCGGCGCTTTTTGATCAAGTCCGCCAGGTCGCCGCCTGCCATGTATTTCGAGACGACATAGCAAAACCCCTCATCGGTTTGCCCTACGTCAAAGACCGGTACGATGCCCGAATGGTCGAGACCGGCCAGCACGCGGGCCTCGGCCAGATAGGCTTCGGCGTCGGCCGGCGAAGCGATTCGCTCCTGTAACGGGACCTTGATCGCCACGTCACGGCGCAGTTGGTCGTCGTGCCCGCGATAAACCACCCCATAACCACCCTTGCCCAGCGTGCCCGTTACCGCATAGCGGCCGAAGTGGGAGGGCGCACTCGGTTCGGCCTGGGGCATGTCCTCGGTGGTGGCAAGCTTCGTCGCCCCGTGGTCGGCGGCGCGATGCTGGTCTTGGTTCAGGTCTGCCGTTTCGGGAACCGGTGCCGGCGTTTCGTGGACGGTGCCGGAGGACTGCTCGGCTTCATCCGAACTTCCGCTACCAAGCTGGCTGTGATCTGGGCTCATCTCGGCAGGTGGAAGCCGCGTTTTGGTCGTGTGCCCCGACGATCCAATCTATTCCCCGAGCAAGGGGTCGTCCAGCGCTTCGCCACCGTCGGAAGCCGGCATCAAGTCCGCTGCGTTGGCGTCCCAAAATGGTTCCATTTTCAGGGCGCGCCGGCGAAGCCGATCGCGAAGTCTGTTTGGCGGGGCCGAATCCGAAAAAAAAACGTATGAAGTTTCCGGGACATGCCCGCGAAGCCCAGGGACCCCCGTTGCAAACCACCGGGCTGGCCAGGCATTCCTCCTCGATCTCGTTGCGGGCCACGAGTTCGAAACGGTCGGCCGCCTTAAGCACGAATGTTGTATGCCCAATCGGGGAGCAACGTGCCTCTAACGCGTCCGCATTTATTCTTCCGTTCGGGGCTTGAGTATTTGTTGCTCTACGTCCTCCCAGAACTGCATTTCCAGGGCACCCAGGTCGAGGCCGTAGATCGTTTGGCAATCAATCTTGAATGTGCCTGGCCGAACGGAGAAGTAGAGCTTCACGAAGCGCTGCGGGCCGTAACGGCGGACCAGAAAGTCAACAAACGATCCGCCAATGGCGTAGACGACTCCTGCGTCGTGGTGGTACCAGAACGGGTCGGAAAGTTCACTCAGGTAGGAGTCAATTCTTCCCTCGTCCGAGACTTTCTTCCAGAGGCGCTGAAGCCCCTCCGGATCTACCACGGTGTCGAGTTTTTTCTCGCGCTGGATCGTTTCCCACCACAACCCCATTTCGGCGAAGTAACGACGCCGGTAGGCAGCACTATTTACCAGCGTTTTGCTGTCGACCGACTGGGCCTCAGCCCAACCTTCCACGAGCAGCGTCGGCGGATCCGTATCTGGGTATTCGCCCTGATACATGACCGCGTGCGCGAGTTCATGGCGGTCTGTATGCTCAGCAGGACTTTTCGAACTGCCCAGTGCCAAGCCGCCAATGGCAAGCGGTCCCTGACCCAAAAGCGTTCCGCGTACCCACCAAATCTTGGCGCGAGGAGTCAGCCCTGTCATCTCTTGCAGGCGAGCGACGTGCCGATCCATCGCCTCGAGGTCGGCCCGAGGTTCCGTCAAGCCATCGCCGTAATACATGACGATGCGGTCCGTCTCCAGCCGATGGGGATAGAGGAAACAGGCCTGCGCCTCCATGAGGCTTGTCCCGGCCCTTCTTACCAGCGCCATAGCGAGATTGTGCGGTACGTTTCGGCTGGCCCATTGCCGGTGGCCGTACCAGCCAAGGGTCAGCCAAAAGAGCGGTGGGAGAAGGCCCATGATCGTCCATGTGATCGCAGCAAAACGCCGCGGGCCGCGCAACAGCCGCCATAAGCCGCCAACCATCGCTCCCAGCGCCGCACCAAATGCGACGATAAGCAGGATAATGAACGGAATCGAAAACGGATGAATGACTCGCAGCTGACGCCCAATCAGGAGGAAAGCGACGGAGAGCGCACCAGCAATCCAGGCGATCACAACCCCAATGTGTAGCGACCGCATGACGCAGAACGAAGGCTTTGAGTTTCGAATGTCTTTCGTCTGCTCGGTGCCCATTCTTCATCAGTGCGCAAGAATTGTGATAATCTCGGGGTGACAGCGACCGACAGGCCGCGAAGCATCGACCTCAGGCCTTGGAGGTTTAGCGATTCAAATGACCGTTGCCAATTGTATTACGGTCCAGGCAACTCAACCAGACGCGCGAGGCGTTTGAACAGTGGAAAGCTTAATTGCAGTAGAGGCTTGCGGCATCGGCGGAAGAATACCCCGTCCAATGGCCATGCATTTTGAACTTGGCACGAAGTCTAAAAAGGCTCGGGAATCCAAGCAAAAAGCCCTCCGACCAGCTGGCCGAAGGGCTTTTTGTATTTATTGAGTCGGGACAACAAGACGGCTATTGAACTTTTCGTGAAGGGGTTGGCTGGTTGGACATTGAACTTTCCCGGCACGCGCTGATTTGAACCATTCTGGCCGCTGGCGCATCCTACCCTGTGTCTGAAGCTCTCACGAGGAACGCCGCTATGACCGATGCGGACTTGATCCTATGCGAACTGCTTGTACTCCGCTGCCAGCGGCGAGACCCCCGTGCGGCAGACGAGTTGGTCACTTTTTTCGAGAAGCCGCTGTTGTACTACCTGCGCCGCATGGTGGGATCGGAGGCCGACGCCTGGGATCTGGTTCAGGAGACCTGGTTGTCTGTCTTCCGCGCTCTGCCTAAACTTCGCGATGCCCGTGCGCTGCCGGCCTTTCTCTACCGCGCCGCTCGTAACCACGCCCTAGCGCACTTGCGCCACAGGGATGTCAACCTCCGGTTGTACGCGGCGGTGGAGAGCGCCTCGACCGAGACCGCGCACGAACCCGCCTTTACCCGGGAGGATGCTGCCGCCGTCCACGCCGGCCTCGACAAGCTTTCCCTGCCGCATCGCGAGGCTCTGACCCTGTTCTTTCTTCAAGACCTGACCATCGAGGAAATCGCCTCGGTGCTGGCAATTCCACCGGGGACCGTCAAGTCGCGTCTTCACCATGCCAAGAAGGCCCTGGGGACAATCCTGTGCAAAGGAGCCAATCATGACGCCCGAGAATAACTTGCGAGAAAACCTGTTCAGTGCCGAGCCGGTCAGCCCGGAGCGCCAGCAGCGCTTCCGGCAGGAACTCGCCCAGATCGTGGAGCCTCGGCTGCCCAGCACTCACAGACTGTACTACAAGTTCTGCCTGGTGTGCCTGGTCCTCGGACTCCCCGGCGCGGCCTGCGGCCTCATTTTCGACGCTGAGCACCGCTGGATCTGGGGCCTGAATCTGCTGGTTTTCATCCCGATGGCCGGTTGGATACTCCACATCCTACGGCGGGGGGCCGAGCCTCTACGGACCATGCAGAGCATGAGCAAGGCGCTTGTCGGTATCACCTGGGCCGCAGCGTTGTTGCTCATCCTCCAGGCTCTGCGAAGTCCTTCGCTGGCCGGCGTGCTGTGGGCGCTCTTGGGCCTGCTCGTGTTCCTGCTTACGAACTTCATCAACCTCTGGAACCGGCTGATCACGGCCGAGCGCACCATGCAGGAGCACGTCCTGCGTGTTGAGTACCGCCTGGCCGATCTAGCGACGCGGCTGCCCACGCCGACCAAGCCATAGGATGGCGCTTGGACGGACGGTTGGCGCGAGGAACCGGCAGGCAGCATTGAAGCCCGCCGAGCCCGGCCGCGGATTGAGTTGATCCGGCGGGCACGGGCCGGGAAGTGGGCCGTCCGAGAAATCGTTCCATTGATTGGGCGCGCAGACGCGGCCGAGCGCCGGGCCCGATTTCGATAAAACGTATGGAGTAAATGGCACATGCTCGCGACGCCCAGGGACCGCCGGAAGAGATGGCGGCCGATCCATGCGTGGTCCCCGGCGGCTGTCGGCGTGGCACTTTGGACGAACACGTCAATCTCGAGGTATTCGTCACGGATATTCGCGAGTTCCGCCTGTCGCTTCAGCCTGGTCAGCTGGGCAACCCCGCTGGGCGGCTGCCCGGCTTACCCCACTGCCAGTGCAGCGACGTGGTCGAGGTCGGCGCGGCGGCCGAGCATGATTAGGATGTCGCCCTCAGTCAGCGTTGTGTCGGCCGGCGGGTTGAAGATCATCTTGCCCGAGGCTTGCTTGATTGCAACCACGATCAAGCCGTGTTCGCGTCGAATCGGACTTTGTTCGAGCGTCGTGCCCACAAGTCGGCTTGTGGAGGCCAGCCTCGTCTCCTCGATATTCAGCTCCAGGTGCTCGGTGCGAGTCGCTAATTCGAGGAAGTCGACCACCGTAGGGCGGAGCACGGCCTGGGCCACGCGGTGGCCGCCGATCACGTAGGGCGAGACGACGCGGCTAGCCCCGGCTCGCAACAATTTCTGCTCCGATCGCTCATCGTCAGCCCGCGCCACGAGGAAGATCCGCTCGTTCAAGAGCCGGGCGCTCAAAGTGATGTAAAGGTTGTCGGCGTCGGAAGCGACCACGCTGACGAGCGCCCTCGCCCGGTCGATGCCGACGCGTTGGAGGATCTCGTCGCTCGCGGCGTCGCCGTGCAGAGCGATCCCGTGCGGTATCTCGAAGTGTTCGAAGACGTCGGCTTGCTTGTCGACCACCACGAACGGCAACCCCTGCGAAGAGAATTCGTGGCATACCAGCCGGCCCATGCGGCCGAAGCCGCACACGATCATGTGGTTCTTCAACTCGGCTAAGCTGCGATGCATGCGACGACTCCCGAACAGATCGACGACCTCTCCCCCGACGATAAAACCAATGATGCTGCTGGCGGCGTAGAACAGCGTGAACACGCCGCCCAGCGCGAGAAACATGGTGAACACCTGCCCTCGCCGCGACAGCTCGTGGACCTCGCGAAAACCGACCGTCGTGAGCGTGGTGACCGTCATGTAGAGCGAATCGAACAGCGACCAGCCCTCGATCCAATGGTAACCGAACATGCCGATCGCCACGAGCAACACCGGCATGGTGAGCGCCAGAAGGAACCGGTTGGCGTGGTGGTCGGGTGTCGTAATTCGCAGTGGCTTCACGGGAGTGGATTATATACCACACGCCATTTGCGAGAGCATTACGTTGCGGTGGCTTTCCTCGCGCGACGTGCTCGGCCTGGGCACTCGCGCGCCGAGGACAAAAAGAGGACTTGGACAGGTGTCAGTCGTCGTGGACGGGCGCCGGCGTCGAGTCTGCTGTGGTTGCAGTCCCAAGAATGGTTCCATTTTCAGGGCGCGCCGACGGGGCCGATCGCCGAGTCTGACCGCGAGGGGCCGATTCCGACAAAACGTATGGGTAAGCGGCGCGCCTGCGGCTGTGTCAGAAATCGGTGGTATTACGGGACGTCCGAGAATACGCTTGAGTAAATGAGATTGTGGCCGCGCTATTCGTGCGATCCGCCGCTCGCTCCTCCTGTCGCTAAAGCCTGAGAAGCCGGGCGACGTCGCTCCGCGACTGCGCTTCCGGCTTCGCGGCTACCTCTACACCTTCCCGTCAAGCACTCGCCGGATCGCTTCGATGATCTTGTCGCTGGTCTGGTCCTTGTTGAGGTAACCAAAGGCCCCCGCCCGTAGCGCGCGCTCAGCGTAGTGCGCGACGACGCGATTAGACGCTATTGGTTGGAAGGGACATTTGAGGGTCACAAGGTCCGGGCGAGGCTTCGCCGAACGGTGGAAACCGACTTCTTACTGGTCAAGCAAGGATTTCGCTGGATCAACGAGTATCCGTTCAACCGCTGACACCTCCGCGGCATTTGCGGCACGCCATAAACGGATTGTTTGGTCCTGGCTGCCTGACGCCAAGGTCTTGCCGTCAGGCGAGAAAACCACGGTAAACACCCAGTCGGTGTGCCCTTTGAGTGTGCTGCACTCCTGGCCGGTCACGAAGTCCCAAAGCTTGATCGTGCCGTCACGGCTTGCCGAGGCCAGAGTTCTATTGTCTCGCGCGAAAGCAACGGCGAAGACCGGACCCGAATGCCCCCTAAGCGTGGCTCGCTCTCGGCCAGTGGCGGTTTCCCATAGTTTCACCGTGAAGTCCCAGCTCCCGCTGGCTAGCGACTTCCCGTCCGGCGAGAATGCCAGCGACGTTAAGCCGCCGGTATGGCCTACGAGCGTGCGCAACACTTGCCCGCTGGCCAGTTCCCACAGGAGTATGGTCATGTCTTGGCTACCGGAGACTAGGCTCTCGCCGTCGGGAGAGAACGCGACGGGCCAAACTTCGTCGCGGTGGCCAACCAGCGTGACGCGTTCGGTTCGCGTGGCAACATCCCAAAGTTTGACCGTATGGTCTGCGCTCGCGGTGGCCAGGGTCTTGCCATCCCGCGCATAGGCAACCGACATGATGGTATCTTTGTGCCCGGTAAGCGAAGCGAGCTCGCTCGACGAGGCGAGGTCCCAGAGTTTGATCGTTTTGTCATTACCTCCGGAGGCCAGGGTCGTGCCGTCGGGCGAAAAGGCAATTGACCAGGTGCTATCTGTGTGTCCTGGCAGGGCGGCAATCTGTCGGCCGTTCGCAGGGTCCCACAACAGCAGGGTTCTTTCGCACGTCGCGGCGAGCGTCTTGCCGTCGGGTGAAAAGGCGAGTGACATGACCGTTCCCTCGTCGTTCTTGAGAACGAGAGATTCGTCCGACGCGGTAAGATCCCAGACCTTCGCCATGTTGTCGAAGCTACCCGAGGCCAGGATCGCGCCGCCGGACGAAAACGCGATCGACCGGACGGCGCTGCCGTGTCCTTTAAGCACGCTCCGCTGCGCGAACGTGGCAACGTCCCATAGGCGGACGGTGTTGTCGTGGCTTCCCGACGCAATGGTCTTGCTTTCGCGATCAAAGGCGACACAGTAGACGATGCCCGCGTGTCCGCGCAGGGTCCCAAGCTCACCGCCCGTCGCCGGATCCCAGAGCTTGATCGTGCCGTCGGCGCTGGCTGATGCCAGCAGTTTGCCGTTGGGCGAAAACGCAACGGACCAAACGCCAGCGTCGTGCCCCAGGAGTGTGGCACGCACTTGTCTCGTCGAAACGTCCCAGAGCAGCGCCGCGCGCCCCCCACTCCCCGAAGCCAAAGTCTTGCCGTCCGGTGAAAACATGAGCGAAAACACCGCCCCCATTTCTCCCGCGAGCGTGGCGACCTGCTCGGTCGAGGCAAGATCCCAGAGCTTGATCGTCGCGTCGTTTCCAGCGGTTGCCAGCATCGCGCCATCCGGCGAAAATGCGACGGTCCATATCAACTCGGTGTGGCCCACCAGCGTCGATTGCAAGAGGCCCGTCGTCGTGTCCCATAGTTTGACCGTCTTGTCGCGGCTGGCGGAAGCGACGGTTTTTCCATCGGGCGAGTACGCCACGCAAAAAACCAGGTCGTCGTGTCCCACCAGCGTCGAACGTAGTGTGCGCGTCGGCACGTCCCACAGCTTGACGGTTTTGTCCTTGCTCGCCGTCGCCAAGGTGTCACCGTCGGGAGAAAACGCGACGCACCAGACTGAGTCGGCGTGCAGAAATGTTGGAGCGGTCAGACCTTTTTGGCAGGCGCGCCACAAGTAGTACCATTCGAAACCTCGCAGGTCCTCCGGCTCCGCACCCTCATCGTGTCGATCGAGCAGTTCGACCACTCGGCGAACATTGCCTGTGTCCCAAGCCTCCATCGCCAAATTCATGTCGGCCGCGTAGAGCAGTTGGCGTGCGCGTTGTTCGGCCTCCTCGGCTAGCCGGCGGGCTCTGGTTTCTCGCGAGGCGTGCTTCTCGGCGCGAATCCACTGAGACGTGGCACCGACAAAACCGGCGACGAGCGCGACGGCCAGTCCGCCGGCCAGGCCCGAGACGTGCGGGTTTCGCCGGCACCATCGCCAAGCGCGAGTCATGGCTGTGATGTGGCGAGCATGGATCGGTTCGCCACGCAAGAACCGGCGCAGCTCAAGGGCAAGCTCTCTCGCCGACGAAAATCGCTTCCGCGGGTCTTTTTCCAGGCATTTCAAGCAAATTGTTTCAAGATCGCGGGGTATGCTGCCATTCAGCTTGCGTGGACTTGTGGCCTCGTCATAGATGACCTGATGGAGGAGCATTCGCGAGTTTCCGCGGAAGGGGCGTTCGCCCGTCAACAGCTCGAAGAGGATCACGCCGAGGGAGTACACGTCGCTTCTCGCGTCGGCGAAGTGCGCATCGCCCTTCGCCTGTTCGGGCGGCATGTATGCCGGCGTGCCAAGAATCCGACCTTCGACCGTCATTGAAATCTCGCCGGCCTCGCGTTTGGCCAGGCCAAAGTCCAACAGGTGCAAGCGGCCATCCGCGTCGACCATGATGTTCGACGGCTTAAGATCACGGTGGATCACGCCCGCCGCATGTGCGTGATCAAGTGCTTCAGCGACCGTGACACAGAGCTCGGCCGCCTCGTGAGCCGTGGGTTGGTGCGCGGTAAGCCAATCAGCAAGCGTGGCACCGCGTATGAAGTCGCTGACGATGTAGATCGTATCGCCCTGGCGGCCCACCTCGTGGACACTGACGATGTTGGGGTGCTTGAGCTGGGCCGCCGCCCGCGCTTCACGCAGGAACTGCTCACTTTCCTCCAGGTCGAGCTGACCCTTGCGGGGGATCTTGAGAGCCACGGTACGATCCAGTTCCGTATCGCGTGCCATCCAAACCGTCCCGAACCGGCCCATTCCCAAGCGGTCGACCAATTCGAAATGACCGATTGTGCGGACTTGGGGATGATGGCTGGCCGTTCGATCACCTAACAGTCCGAAGTGGCTGCCGCACGAGGGGCAATCGATGTCGCTGAACGATTCGTCGTCGGCTAGTTCGACGGGATGACGGCAGTGCGGGCAGCGAATATTCATGAGAACAGGGACTGGTGGAGTTGTCGAGCTGCGTCAGGGCCGCCGGGCGACCACTCAAGTCTACCGGAGCTTAGGCAAGAGATATAGCCATTGCAGAGGTGTGTCGGTGCCAGTGCTGGCCGCTAATCCAGTCTCAAAAATCGTTCCATTGATAAGGCGCGCCGGCGGGGCCGACCGCCGTGCCCGCCCGGCGGAGCCGATTCCGATAAAACGTATGGAGTTGATGGGACAAGCTCGCGCAGCCCAAGGCCCCCCGGAAGGAGACGCGGTCGGTCATGGCGCGGTCCCCGGCGGCTGTGTCAAAAGGGTGGTTTCTTGAGAATCCTGAAATACGGATGAGATTCCGGGAAATCTTCGTCGGCTGCAACTTGAATGAGCCATTCTCGCTCGACAGCGGAAGACTGACATGTACGTCAACCGGAGGCATGCAAGCCCGTGAGCGTGCCTGTGCTGGAACCGAACTTGTCGGCCTCGATGTCCATCCGTTGCAGCATGCTTACGAACAGATTGCACAGCGGCGGGTGGTTGTTTTCGTCGAAGGCCAGATACTGGCCGTGCTTGAAGCCGCCGCCGGCCAACAGGACCGGCATGTTTTTCACGCTGTGCTTGCCGGCGTCGCCCAGGTTGCTACTGAAGAAGACCATCGTTCGGTTAAGCAAGCTTTCCCCTCCCTCCTTCGTTTCCCGCAGCTTTGCCAGGAAGCCGTGCAGGGTCTTCATCTTTTCGAGTTCCAGAATCTTGAGTTGGGCGATCTTGGCCGGATCCTGGCCGTGGTGCGACAGATCGTGATGACCCTCGCTTACACCCTGAATTGGCGGCACGCCGCTGGTGCCCAGAAGTTGCAGCGTGACCAGCCGTGAGGAGTCGGTCTGCAAGGCCAAGTGGATCAGATCGAACCAGAGCCGAGTCTTGCCGACGAGGTCGGTGCTGTTCTGGATATCGACAAAAGGCTGGGCATCGACCTTGGGCTTGGGTTTCTTCGACCAGGCGTCAGCCTGTGCCAGCCGCTGCTCCAACTCGCGGACGCTGGTGAAGTACTCGTCGAGCTTTTCGCGGTCGCCTACACCCAGGTCTTGCTTCAACTTCCTGGCTTGATCACGGACCGCGTCGAGGATGCTCTGCCCGTCAGCCAGTCGGCGGGCCTGGGCCTGCACCTCATCCGGACGACCTTCCAGAAACAGCCTGGCGAACACGCCCGACGTCCAAGAATCCGTAGGCACGGGCGCACCGCTCCTGGTCCAGGAAAGTCCGTAACCTTCGCATGACAAAGTCAGCGTGGGGAATCGCGTCTGGCCGATGATGCGCTCGGCCGCGAACTGGTCCAGCGAGATGCTGTTCTTGAATCCGGCCCGCTGCTCCGGATGCGGGGCGGCGGTCAGGAAGCTCTGGTTGGAATCGTGGCTGGGGCCTACGTCCGGATGCGACAGCCCGGAGATGACCGTAAAGTCGTCTCGGAAATCTTTCAGCACCTCCAGGTACGGAGACAGCTCATAACTCCGACCAGCTGTCGTAGGAAAGAAATAAGGCGGATGCACGCCCAGCGGCGTATTGATGCAGACCATCCGCCGGGGAACGCTTTCAGCCCCAGCGGCACGGACGCGCCTGGGAACCAGCGCGTCGAAAAGAGGCAGCGCCATCGCCACACCGGCAGCGCGGAGGAAAGTGCGACGGTGAAGATTCATGACAAGTTCCTTGTTACTTATTCCGAAACATCTCGCTCTGCACAATCTCATGGACAAGCGACCGCAAACCATACTCCCTACGTTCGATCTTCGCGACAATCGTATTCACCGCATCTCGATCGGTTGCCTGCGGCGCTCGCCCTGTGGCGTAGGTAATCAGCTTCGCAGTCAGCGCCCTTGCGAGCTGCGGCTTGTCCCGCAAGAGAATCTGTTTGAATTGGTCGACATTTTCGAACCGCTGGCCGTCGGGCATCACATCGGACGGATCGACCTTCAGATCGAGATAGAGTTTCCGGCCGTTGATCGTGAGTTCCTCGGCGTCCCGCCTCCAACTGGCGAAGCGATACTTCTCGCGCCAGCCCCCGATGCAGTCGAAACTCTCCAAGGCAAACCCGGGAGGGTCAATCTGGCGGTGGCAAGCGCCGCACGATTCAGTCGTGCGATGCTTGGCCAGTTGTTCGCGAATCGTCGTTGCGCCGCGAATATCCGGGTCGAGCGCCGACACGTTGTCAGGCGGGGGCGCGGCGGGCGTCCCCAAAATGCGATCCAACACCCAGGCCCCACGCAGCACCGGTGAGGTCGTGGTGCCGTTGGCCGTCACCTTCAACACGCCGGCCATCGTCAAGACTCCACCCCGATGGCTCCCTGGCGGCAGCGGCTTCTTGTGAAACTCCCAGCCCTCCAAGCCGGGAATACCGTAGTGTTTGGCCAGTCGGCCATTGAGCATCGTGAAGTCGGACGCCACGAAATTGGTCAAGCTCAGGTCGTCTTTGAGGATTTCGTCGAAGAACAGCTCCGGCTCACGAATCATCGACACTTTCAGCAGGTGGTCGAATTCCGGATACACGATTTGGCTGGGTTCCGTCGTGTCGATTTCGCGCAGGCCAAGCCACTGGCCGACGAAATTCTCGGTGAAGGCTGCCGCCCTGGGGTGCGCCAGCAGGCGCTCGACCTGTTGGCGGAGCACGTCGGGCTGGCTCAGCGTCTGCTGCTCGGCCAGTTTGAACAGCTCGTCATCAGGCATTGTGCTCCAGAGAAAGTAGGACAACCGGCAGGCCAGGGCAAAGTCGTCGAGCTTGCCCGGCCGCTCACGGAGGAACAGGAACTCGGGCGCGATCAGCACGCCTTTCAGGGCGGCCCGCATCGCCGGCTCGAAGGTATATCCGTTCTCCAACTTGGCCTGGACGATGGCGACGAAGGGCGCCACGTCATCAGCCGTCACAGTCCGTCGAAACGCCCGGCGCGTGAACGTCTTGAGGATTCGTTCGGCATCGACGAGGGGCTGGTCTGAGACGACTTCCACGCGGTCGGCGAAGTTGAAAATCCCAAACGTCTTTTGCGCCAGGTCTCCGAAAATGCGGCGATGACTTTCAGGCGGCCACGTCTCGTTGAGTGGTCCTTCAACCTCGACATATTGGATCGCCAGCCCAGGTCCGTCCCACGTTTCACCACCGACCAGCTTCACCGTGTTCGCGCCGGCCAATCCGTAGGGGAGCATCGTGATGGTGGTTCGCGGCTCCATGTACCGGACGAACTCGAACACGGTCGGTTTGTCGGCCGGGGCGTCGAAGTAGCTGATCAGCCCGGTCTTGCCGGTCAACTGCGTACCACTCGCCGTCACTCGAAAAGTGACGGGCTCGCCGGCACTTTGAAAGCCGGAAGCGGAGATGCGGAAACGATAGTTGCCGGCGTCCGGCGGGTAGAATGTGTAGAGATGAACATTGTGCCATTCCGAAGAGCAGAAGCACACCACCTCGCCATCTTTCAGAAAGCGATACACGCTCTCGGTGGTCGACTTGACCCCGTGTTGGTCCTTGAGGCTGTACCGCTGGTCGATCACCGGTGGCGGCTGGGGCCGGTTGGCAATCGCCATGTTCAAGGCCGTGTCGGCCGCTTCGAGATACTTCTCCATCAGGAAAGACGACGTGTGAAGCGCCGCGCCGGCATTGTCGAAGCCGTCGGCTGAGCCATCTTGGGGCAATTGCTCTTTCAGACTGACCTTGATTCCCAGCAGGTCGCACACGGTATTCTCGTACTCGACCCGATTCAACCGGCGAAGGACCACGCGTCCCTGAGCGGCCCGAGCGGCGGCATCAGCAGCGGCCACGCGGGGGGCCAGCCAGTCGATCAGAGCCCGAACTTCCTTCTCCGGCGGACGGGGCTTTTCCTTGGGAGGCATTTCCTCCGCCTGCAGTCGCTCGACCACAGCAGACCAACGCTTGCGAGTGGCGGCATCCGCAAAGTCCATCGTCAGGTTGTCCAGCCTGAGATTCCCCTTGGGCGTGTCTCCGCGATGACAATCCACGCAATGATG
>Ga0265325_10000754_pt1 | contig 23431 bp, 25 predicted proteins | sample 41420metaG_FD_202090 | JGI IMG/M metagenome (GOLD analysis project Ga0265325, IMG submission 202090) | Rhizosphere microbial communities from Carex aquatilis grown in University of Washington, Seatle, WA, United States - 4-14-20 metaG | ecosystem: Host-associated > Plants > Roots > Rhizosphere... | reverse complement strand
CGCCCAGGTCGATCGGCTCCGCACCGAGAACGGTCGCGGCCGCTACGCGCTCTGGACGGGCGACGCCGGCGTCGCGCTCTTCGCCGCGAGCTGCCTCGCCGGCGACGCGCGGTATCCCGTGCTCGACGGCTGAGAAGCTCCACCTGAACGAAGCTCGACGGGTTTCCACGGCTGTAGGGCGAACCGTTCATCGAGTAGCTCGGCGGCACGCTTGAGCAGTGCGAGGTCCGCTTCTGAGAGGTCTGCGACCTTGCCGGCGACGAGGTCGATGCGCCGTGCGCGGGCCTGTGCGAGTCGTCGTCGTCCGGCCGAGGTGGCTTCGACGAGCACGGCGCGGCGGTCCTGAGCGTGCGGCTTGCGCCGGACGAGCCTGTCCTTCTCCAGGCCGTTGACGATCCCTGTCATCGTCGCTGAGCGCACATCCTCAGCGGCCGCCAGCTTCCCAAGGGTGAGCGGCCCGCGAAACACGACGACCGAGAGGGCCGAGAGGCGCGCCGGGCTGAGTCCGCTCTCCTCGTCGTGCTCGCGCGCGCGTCGGAGGAGGTGGATGGCGGCCGAGTGCAGGCGGTCGGCGATCTCGTCAGTCTCTACGTTCATTATTATAGGTAGGCTACCTATCAATTATGGGCGCTCGCGTCGTAACGCGACAGGAGGAGTCGCTGATCGGCGCGGTGCAGTTCGTCGCGCTGCCGACGATGCCGATCGGCTAGGGTCGCCTGCCATGGCACGCTTCGTCCTCGTTCACGGCGCCTGGCACGGTGGCTGGTGCTGGCAGAAGGTCGTTCCGCTGCTCGAAGCGGAGGGTCACACCGTCGACGCCGTCGACCTGCCGGGGCACGGCGACAACCCGGCGCCGATCGGCGAGATGACGCTCGCGACCTACGCCCGTTGCGTGGCCGACCATGTCGAGGCCGTCGGCGGGCCGGTAGTGCTCGTTGCGCACAGCATGGGCGGGGTGTCGGCGACGCAGGCGGCCGAGCTCGCGTGCGAGCGACTCGAGACCCTCGTCTACGTGGCCGCGTTCCTGCCGAACGACGGGCAGTCGCTCTTCCAGCTCGCGGACGGAGACCCAGGCACGCTCGTCCTCCCGAACCTGATCGTGGACGAGGCGGCGGGCACGTGCACCGTCGCGGAGCAGGCGCTCAGGGACGCCTTCTACGGCGAGTGCGGCGCCGAGGACGCTGCGCAGGCCGCGGCGCGTCTCGTGCCGGAGAGCCTCGAGGCGACGGGAGCGCCCGTCCAGGTGACGGACGCGCGCGCCGGCTCGATCCGGCGGGTCTACGTCGAGTGCGTCCGCGACCGGGCAATCTCGATCGCGAGACAGCGCGAGATGGTGGCCGCGCGGCCGTGCGAGCAGGTGCTGACGCTCGACACCGACCACTCACCGTTCCTCTCGCGCCCGCAGGAGCTCGCGGCACAACTCCTTTCCATCGCCGGCTGAGTACCGTTCGCGTCCGATGGCGCGAAGCTGGGCGCAACTACTGGGCGAGGCAGACGCCGCGCCGGAGCCGGAGGAGCAGCGCGGCGGCCTGTTCTCGCGCCTCCGCGACTCGCTCTCGAAGTCGCGGCGCGCGCTCACCGAGCAGATCGCCGCGGCCGCGTTCGACCCCGGCGACGACCTCGCCTGGGAGCGGCTCGAGGAAGCGCTGATCCAGGCCGACGTCGGCGTGCGCTCCACCGCCGAGCTCGTGCGCCGGCTCGAGGCGCGCGGCGTGCTCGGCGACCTCGGCGAGGCGCTCACGGAGGAGATCGCAGCGCTGTTCGGCGATCCGCCCACGCTCGACGTCACCGCGCGGCCGACCGTCATCCTCGTCGTCGGCGTCAACGGCACCGGCAAGACGACGACGATCGGCAAGCTCGCGGCGAAGCTCGCCGAGCATGGGCACTCGATCGTCGTCGCGGCCGCCGACACGTTCCGCGCCGCCGCGGAGGAGCAGCTCGAGATCTGGGCGCAGCGCGCCGGCGCCGACTTCGTCGGCTCGGAGCGGGGCGGCGACCCGGCGGCCGTCGCCTACGACGCGATCGAGGCGGCGCAGGCGCGCGGCCGCGACGTCGTCATCGTCGACACGGCCGGCCGCCTGCACACACAGGCGAACCTGATGGAGGAGCTGGCGAAGGTGCGGCGCGTGATCGCGGCCAAGCTCGAGGGCGCGCCGCACGAGACGCTGCTCGTCGTCGACGCGACGACGGGCCAGAACGGCCTCCAGCAGGCGCGGCTCTTCGGCGAGACCGCCGGCGTCACCGGCGTCGCGCTGACGAAGCTCGACGGCTCCGCAAAGGGAGGCGTCGCCATCCCGATCGCCTACGAGCTCGGCCTACCGGTGAAGCTGATAGGCGTCGGCGAGCAGCTCGACGATCTGCGCCCGTTCGATCCGCAGGACTTCGCGCGTGCGCTCGTCTCCGGCTAGCGCCTAGACGAACCTCGCGATGTACTCGATGACGCTCCCGGGATTCTTGACGTCGACCGTGGCGCTCAGGACGACCTCGGCGTGGTACCGGCCGGGGGCTCGCCCGAAGTTGTCGAGCGCGTTCTGGATCGCGTGGTTCCAGCCGGTCATGTGGTCGCCCGGCTCGACTCCCTTGCTCTCGAGCGGACGGTAGGCGCCTGTGCCGGGTGGGAAGGATGCGGTCTCGAGTGGTTCGGATGCCATGGATGTGCCCTCCGTTGGTCAGCGTTGAAGCGACCATAGACCTATTGCTGCCGCCGCGGCAACGTTTCCCTTGACCTCGAACAGCTGCTTGGCCGTCGACGCTTCTGCGGGATCACCAGTCAAGCGTGCGAGCGTGAGGTGCACGGCGCCCTGCAGGTTCACGTTGTCCGTGCGCTCCGCGGCGGTCACTGCGTCTTGCGCGAGCGCTCGGGCCTCTGCCGCCCCGGAGGCGAGGAGCGCCTGTGCGGAGCGAAGCCGGGCCGTCGAGTCGTCGTCGAGCGAGACCGCCGAAGCCTCCGCGACGTGGACAAAGGGCCGCGCGGCTGCCAGGTCGCCGGCGTCGGCGAGCTGAAGGGCGAGCAGGGTCGCGAACCGCGTACGCAGGCTGTCCTGCCCACCGGCATCCACGACGGCGTAGCCGCTCCGCAGCGACTCCACCGCGGCGTGCAAGTCACCTGCGAGCGCCTCGATGGACGCGACGACCTCGGTCCACCCGACCCGTGGAAGATGCAAGCCCAGTTCCTCGTAGACGACGCCCGCGTTACGGTAGAGCTCGCGCGCGCGCTCGAACTCGCCGCGCATCGCGACGAGCCCCGCGAGCGAGGTGGAGACGTGCGCGCGCAGCACGACGTTTCGCTCCGCTGATTCAAGGATCGCCTCGACGCGGTCGATCGCCTCGTCGACCGGCGCCGGCCCGAACAGGAGGGCGGTGCACAGGGCGTCGGCGACGCGTGCGCGCTCGCCCTCGTCTCCGCTCGCCACCGCATGCACCAGGGCCCGTTCGCAGGCCACGGCTGTGTCGGCGAACCGGCGCTCCGTGTACGCGACGAGTCCAAGTCGCCGCCACGCGCGCGCGAGACCGAGGTCGTCGCCGAGCTCGCTGAAGACCTCGACCGCACGCTCGGCGGTCGCGACGAGCCCACCGGCGTCGCCGTGGGTGGACGCGGCCCGGGCGGCACGCTCGAGACGCCCATACCACTCGAGGCGCGTATCGCTGGCTGCGCGGGCGGCGTCGATCGATTCCGACAGCGCAAGCTCGGCTGCGTCCACGTCGCCTGCGAGCCACAGCGCCGTGCTGAGCTCGCGCATCAGCTCGGCGCGTAACGCGTGCTGCGGCGGCAGCAGAGCGAGGCTGCGCCGCAGGAGCGTCAACGCTGCGGCCGCATCGTCCCGCGCGGCCGCACGCCGCCCCGCCGCCCCGAGCAGGTCGCCGGCCCGCTCGGCGAGCGCCTCGTCCGGGGCGCCGAGCTCGGCGCGATACCCCGCGGCCTGCTCGAGGTGGTAGCCGACGAGCTCGTCCTCGCCGTCGTGCGCCTCGAGCCACGCGGCGAACTGCTCGTGGAGCACCCCGCGGATGCTCTTCGGCATCGCCGCGTACGCCGCGTCGCGGATCAGCGCGTGGCGGAAGCGAAACCCGTCGTCGCCGACGACGGTGGACTGGTCCGGGCGCACGAGCTCCTTGCGGACGAGCGAGAGGAGCACTGTGGAGACTCCGCTCCTCTCGGCGCCGGGCGAAAGCTCGAGCACCGCGCCGCGCCAGAACTCCTTGCCCACGATCGCGGCGCGCTCGAGCACCGACCGCTCGAGCGGCTCGAGCCCGTCGAGGCGCGCCGCAAGCAGCGCTTGGATCGTCGGCGGCACCTCGTGCGGCAGCGTGCCGTCCTCGGAGAGCATCGCGACCATCTGCTCGAGGAAGAGCGGATTGCCCTCGGCGCCTTCTGCGATCTGCGCGCGCGATTCCGGCGTCATCGGCCACTCCGCGGCGAGCTCGTCGAGCAGTCGCTGCGACTCCTCGCCGGTGAGCGGCTCCAGGGGCAGCGCGACGCCGCCCCACCGCGGACGATCGTCGAGGAGCTCCGGACGCGCGAGGCAGAGCAGGACGATCGGCGCGTCGTTGCTCCAGCCGGCGACGTACTCGAGCAGATCGAGGAACATCGGCTGCGCCCAGTGCACGTCGTCGAGCTGGACGACGAGGGGGCGCTCGCGCGCGAGCGTCTCGAGCAGCCGGCGAGTCGCCCAGAACGTCTCCTCGCTCGACGTCGGCGGCGCGTCCGATCCGAGCGCGCCGCGGATACGCTCGACGATCAGCGCGCCGTCGGGCTCGGCTTCGACCGAGGCGACGATCGCCTGCTCGCCGCCCACCGACCGGACCAGCTCCGAGAGCGGCAGAAACGTGATCCCGTCGCCGTAGGGAAGACAACGCGCGGTGAGCACGTCCGCGCGGTCGCCCAATCCGGCGAGGAGCTCCGCTGCGAGTCGCGACTTGCCGAGCCCGGCGGCGCCGTACACGGTGACGAGACGGCACGACCGCTCGCGTACGGCCGCGCTGAGCTCGTTGCTCAGCAGCGCGAGCTCGCGCGAGCGGCCCACGAGCGGGGTGTCGAGCCGCCGTGCGAACGGCGCGGCGTCGGCGATCGTCCGCAGCACGCGCCACACCTCGACGGGCATGCGTGTGCCCTTCGCAGCAACGGGCTCGGCCGGCTCGAGCTCCGTCGCGTTCGCGACGAGCTCCCGGGTCGCGCTGCCGATCAGGATCTCGCCCGGCGCCGCGGCCTCTTCGAGACGCTTCGCCATGTTGACGGCGATCCCGGTCACGAGCGTCGTGGTGTCGTCGCCCGTGAAGACCTCGCCGCTCGTGACGCCGATGCGGATCTCGAGGGTCGGCCCGTGCTCGTCCGCGAGCTCCTCGTTCAGGCGAGTCAGCTGCTCACGCATCTCGACGGCCGCGCGAACGGCCCGCAGGGCGTCGTCCTCGTGCACGTGGGGGACACCGAAGACGGCCATCACCGCGTCGCCGATGAACTTCTCGACCGTGCCGCCGTGCCGCTCGACCGGTTCGCGCATCGCGCCGAACCAGCGCGCCATGAGACTGCGCAACGACTCCGGGTCGAGGAGCTCGGCGAGCTCGGTCGAGTCGGCGAGGTCGCAGAAGAGCACGGTGACCGTCTTCCGCGTCGCGGGCCTGGGCGCGGGCGCTGGTCCGGCCGCGAGCGCCGGCTTGCCTCGAGCCGCCGGCTGCAGCTCGGGCAGGTCGAGCGCCGGATCCTGCGTGAGGATCTGCTGGTGAAGCTCCCGCAGCCGCGAGCCGGGCTCGATGCCGAGCTCCTCGACGAGGGCGGCTCGTGCCGCCTGGTAGGCCTCGAGCGCCTCGGCCTGCCGGCCCGCCCGGTAGAGGGCGAGCATCAGCTGAACGCGGAGGTGCTCGCGGAGCGGGTGCTGCTTTGTGAGCGCGTCGAGCTCTCCGGCCAGCTCGGCGTGCCGCCCCGCGGCGAGGTCCTGCTCGATCCGCTGCTCGAGGCAGGATAGGCGGAGCTCCTCCAGTCGCGCGATCTCGGCCTGGGCGAAGCGCTGGTCGGCGAAGTCCACGAGCGGGGCTCCGCGCCAGAGCTCGAGCGCCTCCCGCGGCTTCCCGCTCTCGCGCAGACGCTCGACACGGGAGAGATCGAGCTCGTCCGGCTCGAGGCGTAACAGGTAGCCGCGGGGCTTCGTCTCGAGGCGCTCGCGGCCGAGCGCCTTGCGCAGCTGCGAGACGTACACCTGGAGCGCCTTCCGCGCCGTCTCCGGCGGCTCCTCGTCCCAGAGCGCGTCGATCAGCTGGTCGTGCGCGACCACGCGGTTCGCGTTGAGTGCGAGCACGACGAGGACGGCACGCTGCTTGGCGGCGCCGAGGTCGAGCGCTCGCCCGTGATCGAGCACCTCGAGCGGGCCTAGGATGCGGAAGTCCAAAGACGTGCCCCGCGCCGAAGCTAGCACCGGCCTCCCGAGACCTCAAGCGCTTAACCGGAGAGTTACCGGCGCTTAGGCACGGGACGGTTTGCTGCTCCTGCCTGGCGGAACGGGATTTCGCGCGCACGACGCAGCGTCGTCACCGACTGACACCGGGCAGCAGAGGTGGCGCCGTCCCCCAGCGGCGCCACCTCTGCTTCCTGCGCGTCCGGCACCGCCGCCGGCGTGCGCTTTACCCGCGCGTTACCGGCGCTTAGGCGCCGCCTTGTCTACTCGGCGCAAGAGATCGCACACCGCGATCGCCGAGAGCGGAGGAACGCAATGGTCGGCAAGGCTCACATGGTCAAGCTGGGCGGGGGGATCGCTCTCGTGGCCTCGCTCGCCGTCATCGTCGCGCCGTCCGCGCTCGGGGCCGTGCCCGTTTCCCGGCCGACCGGCAGCACCGTCGGTCCCGGCACGGCGAGCATCTACGACACGCGTTCGGATCTCACCAACACGTCGGCCGACGTCGCGCAGGCGATCCAGGCCAGCGGCTTCGCCGAGACGGCGGCTCCGTCCGCCCATTTCTCCATCGGCGGCGCCTTCAACTGGGGCGACGCGGGTATCGGCCTCGGCGTCGGCGCCGGTCTGATGCTGTTCCTGCTGCGCGGCGCGCGGCCCAGGGCATACGCGCGCAGCGTCCCCGCCGCCTGACGAGCCGCCGCGCCGGAAAGGGCGCCGGACACCCGCCAGTACACTTGGCGGCCGTGTTCGACACCCTCTCGGACAAGCTCCAGAGCGCCCTCGGCGACCTCCGCGGCCGCGGCACCCTCGACGAGGAGGCGATCTCGCGCGCGATGCGCGAGGTCCGCCTGGCGCTGCTCGAGGCGGACGTCAACTTCGACGTCGTGAAGCAGTTCGTCGCCCACGTCCGCGAGCGGGCGGTCGGCCAGGACGTGTTGAAGAGCCTCACGCCCGGGCAGCAGGTGGTGAAGATCGTCCACGAGGAGCTGACCGAGCTGATGGGGACGGGCTCCTCGCAGCTCGCGTTCGCGCAGCGGCCGCCGACGACGATCCTGCTCGCCGGCCTCCAGGGCTCCGGCAAGACGACCGCCGCGGGCAAGCTCGCGCTGCTGCTGCAGAAGGACGGGAAGAAGCCCGCGCTCGTCGCCGCCGACCTGCAGCGGCCCGCGGCGATCGAGCAGCTCGTCCAGCTCGGCGCGCAGATCGGCGTCCCCGTCTACTCGGAGGAGCGCGGCGACCCCGTCAAGGCGACGGAGCAGGGCATCGCGTGGGCGCTCTCCAAGGGCTGTGACGTGGTCATCGTCGACACCGCGGGACGGCTTCACGTCGACGAAGAGCTGATGGACGAATTGGTGCGGATTCGCCGCCAGGCGAAGCCGCACAACGTCCTCCTCGTGCTGGACGCCATGACCGGCCAGGAAGCGGTGAACGTGGCCAAGGCGTTCCAGGAGCGCGTCGACTTCGACGGCGTCCTGATGACGAAGCTCGACGGCGACGCGCGCGGCGGCGCGGCGCTCTCGGTGAAGGCCGTCACCGGCCGTCCGATCAAGCTCGCCTCCGTCGGCGAGAAGCTCGACGCGCTCGAGTGGTTCCACCCCGACCGGATGGCGTCGCGCATCCTCGGCATGGGCGACGTGCTGACGCTGATCGAGCGGGCCGAGGCTGCGGTCGGCGACGACGAGAAGGAAGAGCTCGAGCGGCGGATGATGGCCGGCGAGTTCAGCTTCGACGACTTCCTCAAGAGCTACAAGATGCTGCGCCGGATGGGCCCGCTCCAGGGCGTGCTCAAGCTGATCCCGGGCCTGGGCAAGCAGCTCGAGGGCCTCGACGACGTGAACGAGAAGGAGCTCGGCCGGGTGGAGGCGATCATCCTCTCGATGACGCCGCACGAGCGCCGCGTGCCGCACGTGATCGACGGGTCGCGGCGCAAGCGGATCGCCGCCGGCAGCGGCACGACGGTCACGCAGGTGAACCAGCTGCTCGAGGCCCGAAAGCAGATGGCGAAGGTGATGAAGTCGATAGGTTCGGGCAAGATGCCCTCGCTCCCGGGAATGCAGGCCCCCGGGCCAGCGGTGTCGGGCAAGCCCCGCCCGAGCGCCACACGCAAGTCCTCCAGCAAACGAAAGAAGAAAGCGAGAAGGTGAGTCAATGGCAGTCAAGTTGAGGCTGACGCGGGTCGGCTCGAAGAAGAACCCGATCTACCGCGTCGTCGCCGCCGACTCGCGCTCCCCGCGCGACGGCAAGTTCATCGAGATCGTCGGCCGCTACGACCCCCAGTTCGAGCCGTCGCTGATCGAGCTCGACGAGGAGAAGGTGCGCGGCTGGCTCGCGAACGGCGCGCAGCCGACGCCGCCCGTGGCGAAGCTCCTGAAGATCAAAGGAATCTCCTAGCGGTGCCCGAGCTGCTTGCCGAGCTCGCACGGAGGCTCGTCGACGAGCCGGACGCCGTGCGCGTCGAGCAGTTCGACGGCGAGGACGGCTCGCTCGTCCTCCGGCTGCACGTCGCCGAGGGCGACGTCGGCAAGGTGATCGGCCGGCAGGGCCGGCTCGCCCGCGCGTTGCGCACGGTCGTCCGCGCGGGCGGCCCCAACGCGGGGCGCAGGCTCCAGCTCGAGATCGCCGGGTGATCGCAACGCTCTACGACGTGCACGGCAACCTCCGTGCGCTCGAGGCCGTTCTCGCAGAGGTTCCCGGGGAGGCCACGATCGTCGTCGGCGGCGACGTGGCCGCCGGCGGCGCCCAGCCGGCCGAGACGCTCGAGCGTCTCCGCGCGCTCGGTGACCGCGCTCTCTGGCTGCGCGGAAACGGCGACAGGGAGCTGACGCCGGGCGAGCCCGGACTGGCGCCGCCCGGTTCTCTCGACGCGACCCGCGCGGCCCTGACGGACGAGCAGATCGCCTTCCTGCACGACCTTCCGCCCACCGTGCAGATCGGGCGCGTGCTCTTCTGCCACGCGACGCCGCAAAACGACGAGGACATCTTCACGGAACGGACTCCGGAGGAACGGCTCACGCCGTTCTTCGCCGGCGTCGACGCGGACGTCGTCGTCTGCGGGCACACGCACACGCAGTTCGAGCGGACGATCGCCGGCAAGCGCGTGATCAACTCCGGCAGCGTCGGCATGCCCTACGAGGACGAGCCGGGTGCGTACTGGACGCTCGACCTGCAGCACCGGCGCACGGAATACGACGGCGCCGAGCCTCCGCGCGCGGGGCGCGAAGAGACTGTCGTGTACTTCGAGACATTTGCCGTCGGAGCCTGATCTCGTTCCGGTCGGGCGTGTCGGCCGGCCGCACGGGCTCGACGGCTCGTTCTTCGTCGAGGAGCCGAGCGAGCGCGCCGAGACGTTCAAGACGGGTGCGACGCTCTACCTCGACGGCGCCCCGGTGAAGATCGTCTCGTCGAAGCGAGGCTCGCACGACCGGCCGGTGATCCGGCTCGACCGGCGCGCCGAACGCGGCACGGCGCTGTCGGTCCCGCGCGAGATCCTGCCTCCGCTCGGCGAGGACGAGTACTACGCGTTCCAGCTCGTCGGGCTCGCCGTCGAGGAGGAGGGGGGCCGGTTGCTCGGAACGGTCCGGGACGTGGCCAACTACCCTGCGAACGACGTGCTCGAGCTCGACTCGGGGGTGTTGCTGCCGCTCGTTGGAGCCTGCGTGCGGCAGGTCGATCTCGAAGGCAGGCGAATCGTTGTGTCCGTAGGCTTCGCCGACCCCGACTGATGCGCATCGACGTCTTCACACTCGTCCCGCACGCGTTCGCGTGGCTCACCGAGCAGCGGCCGCTCGCCACCGTGCTCGGCGGCGAGCTCGAGCTGCGGCTCTTCAGCTACCGCGACACGACGCCGCTCCGCGCCGGCCAGGTCGACGACACTCCCTACGGCGGCGGCGCCGGGATGGTGCTGCGCGTCGACGTCGTCGCCGCGGCGCTCGACGCGGCGTACGGAGGAGTGCCCGAGCACCGCGTCGTCGCCATGTCGCCGCAGGGGCGCCCGCTCACTCAGGCGGTCGTCGAGGAGCTGGCGGAGGAAGAGGCGCTGACGCTGCTCTCGGCGCGCTTCGAGGGGTTCGACGAGCGGGTTGTGCGGCACCTGGCGAGCGACGCGATCTCGATCGGCCCCTACGTGCTCTCGAACGGCGACCTGCCGGCGATGGTGCTGCTCGACGCGATCGCGCGGCGGCTTCCCGGCGCGCTCGCAGAGGGCTCCGGCGAGCTCGAGAGCTTCTCCGAGGAGCTCGGCGGCGGGCTCGAGTACCCGCACTACACGCGGCCGGCCGAGTTCCGCGGCTGGACGGTGCCGGAGGTGCTCCTCTCGGGCGACCACGCTCGCATCGAGGCCTGGCGGCGGGAGGGGATCCGGTGAGCGACCCGCTCGGCCGCATCTTCCCGGGCCTGCCGCGGAACGTCCGGGTCGTGATCGACTGGGTGATCACGATCGCCGGCGCGATCGGGATCGTGCTCGCGATCAAGGCGTGGATCGTCAACCCGTACCGGATCCCGTCGTCGTCGATGGAGCCGACCCTGCACTGCGCGCGCCCGGCCTCCGGCTGCGAGGCGAGGTTCGGCGACCGCGTGCTCGCCAACCGCTTCCTCTACCGCTTCGAGAACCCGAAGCGCGGCCAGATCATCGTCTTCACGACGCCGCCGCTGGCGAAGGTGCGCTGCGGGGCGGGCGGCACGTTCGTGAAGCGCCTGATCGGACTGCCGGGCGACACGGTGCACGAGGACGAGCACGGCTTCATCTGGATCAACGGGAAGAAGCTGAAGGAGCCGTACATCCAGGCGTCCCGGCGCGTCGGCGACTCGAACCTCGGCAAGACCTGGCACGTCCCGCAGGGGCAGTACTTCTTCATGGGCGACAACCGGGCCGCGTCCTGCGACTCCCGCTACTGGGGCTCGGTGCCGCGGAAGAACCTGATCGGCGAGGTCTTCTTCGTCTACTGGCCGCCGACCCGGATCGGCTTCCGCTGACCCACCGGGTAGCCCCGGGATAGGACGCCGGGTGCCGCCATTGGCGGCGCGCCTCCGTGCAGCGACGCTCGGATCGAGAGGATTTCCGAGCGAACGGAGGACGAGATGGGGATTGCGGAGCGCGCGGGCAGATGGAGCGCCGCGCACTGGAAGACCGCGACGGCCGGCTGGGTCGTGCTCGTCGTCGCGGCGATCGCCACCGGGTCGCTCGTCGGTACGAGGAGCCTGACCGCGGCCGAGCAGACGCCGGGCGACTCGGCGCGCGCGGAGACGATCCTCGCGCAGGAGGGCTTCCAGACGCCGGCCGGCGAGAGCGTCCTCGTTCGGTCGCGCTCGGGCGCGGCGGCGGCGACACCCGCCTTCCGCGCGACGGTGCGGGATCTCGCCGCCACGCTTCGCCGGCTGCCGCAGGTGAAGCGCCTGCGGACGGGCACCGTCTCGAAGGACGGGCGCGCGGAGCTCGTGACGTTCGACATCTCGGGCAGCGCGGACACCGCGGACACGCGCGTGCAGCCGGTGCTCGACGCCGTGGGCGCGGTCGAGCGGGCGCACCCGTCGTTCACGCTCGCGGAGATGGGCTACGCGAGCGGCAACCACGCCGCGAACGAGGTGATCGACCAGGATCTCAGCCGGGCCGAGCGCCTGTCGGTTCCGATCACGTTCCTCATCCTGCTGCTCGCGTTCGGCGCCTTCGTCGCAGCGGGCATCCCCGTCCTGCTCGCGTTCTCGGCCGTGCTGGCGACGCTCGGACTCGGCGCGCTCGTGAGCCACGTCGTCCACGCGTCGGACACGACGTCGAGCATCGTCGTCCTGATGGGGATGGCGGTCGGCGTCGACTACTCGCTCTTCTATCTCAAGCGTGAGCGCGAAGAGCGCCGGCGCGGGCGGGCGGAGCGCGAGGCGCTGCACGTCGCCGCCGCTACGTCGGGGCGCGCGGTGCTCGTCTCGGGCCTCACCGTCGTCGTCGCGTGCGCCGGGATGATGCTGTCCGGGTCGAACGACTTCGTCTCGCTCGGGATGGGGACGATCCTCGTCGTGCTCGTCGCCATGGCCGGTTCGCTCACGGTGCTCCCAGCGCTGCTCGGGCGGCTAGGCGACCGCGTCGACCGGGGCTTCCTCGCCGTCGCCGCCGCCGTGTTGCTGCGGCTCGTGCGGCGGGAGCCGGCGGTGCTCGTCCGGCTCCGCGACCGGCGCACGCTGCTGCAGCGCGCGAAGGGCGCGAACGGCGAGTCACGCCTGTGGAACCTCGTCGTGCGACCGGCGCTGCGCTTCCCGCGCACGGCGAGCGTCGCCGCAGCCGCGCTGCTCGCCGTCGTCGCCCTGCCGGCCTTCGGCATGCGTACCGCAACCCCGGGACTCGACTCGTTCCCGTCGAGCCTGCCGATCGTGCACGCCTATCACGCGATCCAGCGGGCGTTCCCCGGCACGCCGAGCCCGGCGGAGGTCGTCGTGCGGGCACCCGACGTGAACGCGCCGGCGGTGCGCGCGGCTGTGCGCACGCTCGAGCGGAGCGCGATCGCGCGCGGCATCGCGCACGAGCCGATGCGCGCGAGCACGAATGCCGCGAAGACGGTCATCCGCGTCGACGTGCCGCTCGCCGGCAACGGCGACGACGCGACCTCGTACGCGGCGCTGCGCACGCTGCGCTCGCAGGTGATCCCGGCCACCCTTGGCCGCGTGCCGAACGTCGAGGCGGCCGTGACCGGTGACACCGCGACGAGCTATGACTTCAGCCACACGCTCACGCAACGAACGCCGCTCGTCGTCGCGTTCGTGCTCGTCGTCGCGTTTCTCCTGCTGCTCGTCGCGTTTCGCTCGCTCGTCGTCCCCTTGACGGCGATCGCGCTCAACCTGCTCTCCGTCGGTGCGGCGTACGGCGTGCTCGTCTGGATCTTCCAGGACGGGCATCTCCAGGGCGCCCTCGGCTTCCATTCGACCGGCTCGATCGTGACGTGGATGCCGCTCTTCCTCTTCACGGTGCTGTTCGGGCTCTCGATGGACTACCACGTCTTCATCGTCAGCCGGATCCGCGAGCTCGTCCTGCGAGGAACGTCGACCCGCGACGCCGTCGCGCAGGGGATTCGCACGACGGCTTCGACGGTGACGAGCGCCGCGCTCGTGATGGTGGCGGTCTTCGCGATCTTCGCGACGACGCGGACGATCGTGCTCAAGGAGCTCGGCGTCGGTCTCGCGGTGGCGGTGCTTCTCGACGCGACCGTGATCCGCGGCGTGCTCCTGCCCGCGGTGATGAGCGTGCTCGGCGAGCGCAACTGGTATCTGCCGCGCCGGCTCGCCTGGCTGCCGCGGCTCGACGTCGAGGGACGGCGTACGGCCGCCCTCGGGCTGGACTAGGGTCGAGCGAGATGCTGATCGTGAAACCCCTCCTCGAGCGTCGCACCTACCGCGAGCTGCTCTTCCTGGCCGGTGGGCTCCCGCTCGCCGGCCTCTGGCTCGGGCTCATGCTCGCCGGCTGGATCTCCGCGGGCGTGCTCGCCGTCACGCCCCTGCTCGTCCCGGTCCTGATCGGCTTCCGCGGCCTGACGTGGGCCGGCGCGCGGCTCGAGGCGTCGCTCGCCTCGTCGCTGCTCGGCGTGGAGGTGCAGCCGCCGCCGCTGCGCGCCGGCGCGGCGGGCTACTGGGGACGGATCCGCGGCATCCTCGGCGAGGCGGCGTTCTGGCGGCAGCAGACGTACCTCCTGCTGCGCATGACCCTCGGCTTCGGGACGGGGCTCGCTGCGGTCGTGGCGCCAGCCGTTTCGCTCGGGCTGGTCGCCACCCCGATCACGTATCGCTGGACGAACACCAACTTCGGCTCGTGGCACGCCGACACGCTGCCGCGGGCGTTCGCGCTCGTGCCGGCGGGACTCGTCGGTCTCGTGCTCTCGGCGTGGCTCATCCGCGCGTTCGCCGCGCTGTGGGCACGGCTCGCTCCACCGCTGCTCGGCGGCTCCGGCGAGACGGAGCGCTCCGCTCCCGATCCGTCGTCCGTCTTCCGCGCGGCGCTCCCGTACGACGCGGCGTTCTTCGCCGCCGTCAACCTGATCACGCTGGTCGTCTGGGCGCTGACGCGGCGCGCGTACTTCTGGCCCGAGTGGACGCTGCTGCCGCTCGGGCTCGTGCTCGGCGTGCACGCGTGGAGCGTCGTCGTGATGGAACGTGTGCGCGCACGGCGCGCGCTCCTCATCCACGCGGGTGCCTGGCTCTTGCTCGAGCTGTTCCTCGTCGCCGTGTGGGCGGTCACGACGCGCGCGTACGTCTGGCCCGTGTGGCCGCTGCTCGCGTTCGCGATCGTCGTCGCGATCCACGCTGTGGCCGAGTACCGGCCGTGGGCCGGCCGGGCGGTGCTGACCGAGCGGATCGGCGTGCTCACCGCGACCCGGGCGGGAGCGGTCGATGCGGCCGAGACCGAGCTGCGCAGGATCGAGCGCGATCTCCACGACGGCGCGCAGGCGCGGCTCGTCGCCCTCGGCATGAGCATCGGCCTGGCCGAGCAGAAGCTCGCCGACGACCCCGAGGGCGCCCGGGAGCTCCTCTCGGAGGCTCGTCTCGGCGCGGGCGAGGCGCTGCGGGAGCTGCGCGACCTCGCGCGCGGCATCCACCCGCCGGTGCTCTCGGACCGGGGGCTGGAGGCGGCGCTCGCCGCGCTCGTTGCGCGCAGCCCGCTGCCGGTCGGCGTGTCGGTCGACCTCGAGACGCGTCCGCCGGCCTCCGTCGAGACGGCCGCATACTTCGTCGCCGCCGAGGGGCTCGCGAACGCGATCAAGCACGCGCAGGCCACCCACGTCGAGATCCGGATCGGGCGGGACGCGGGCGTCGTGACGGTGGTGGTGGCCGACGACGGCGCCGGCGGCGCCGATCCGGCCGGCGGCGGGCTGGCCGGCATCCGCCGCCGCGTCGAGGCGCTGGACGGGACGCTCGCCGTCGAGAGCCCCGCGGGCGGGCCGACTATCGTGCGGGCGGTGATGCCGTGCGGGTCGTGATCGCCGAGGACCTCGTGCTGCTCCGCGACGGGCTGACCCGTCTCCTGCGCGACAACGGGATCGACGTCGTCGCGGCGGTCGAGGACGGCGACGCGCTCGTCCACGCGGTGCTGCTGGAGCGTCCCGACCTGGCGATCGTCGACGTGCGGCTGCCGCCGACGTTCCAGGACGAGGGGCTCCGGGCGGCGCTCGAGGCGCGCCGCCACGTCCCGGAGACGGCGATCCTCATCCTCTCGCAGTACGTCGAGCAGACGTACGCGCGCGAGCTGCTGGCCGACGGGCGGGGCGGCACCGGCTATCTGCTCAAGGATCGGGTGATCGACATTCCGCAGTTCCTCGACGCCGTCCGCCGCGTCGCCGAGGGCGGGACGGCCCTCGACCCCGAGGTCGTCGCCCAGCTGTTCGCAGGTCGCCGCGCCGCCGACCCGCTCGAGCAGCTCACCCCGCGTGAGCGGGAGGTGCTCGCCCTCATGGCCGAGGGCCGCTCGAACGCCGGCATCGCCGAGGCGCTCGTACTCACCGTCGGCGCGGTCGAGAAGCACACCGCGAGCATCCTCGCCAAGCTCGGGCTCGCCCCCTCCGAGAGCGACCACCGCCGTGTCCTGGCCGTGCTCGCGTACCTCCAGGGCCGCGACTAGCCGGGTTCGGCCGGAGCCATTTCCGCTACGATTCCGCGTCGGCCTCCGGCCGCCTTTCTCATGAGCAACATCATCGAGTCGATCGAGCGTGCCCAGATGCGCAAGGTGCCCCGCTTCAAGGCCGGGGACACCGTTCGCGTCCACTTCCAGGTGATCGAGGGCAGCCGCCGCCGCGTCCAGGTGTACGAGGGGATCGTGATCAAGCGGCAGGGATCCGGCGCGCGCGAGACCTTCACCGTGCGCAAGCAGTCGTTCGGCGTCGGGGTCGAGCGGACGTTCCCGCTCCACTCGCCGAAGATCGAGAAGATCGACGTGATCGCCGTCGGCGACGTGAACCGCGCGAAGCTCTACTACCTGCGGGGCCGCGTCGGCAAGAAGGCGCGCGTGCGCGAGAAGCGCTACGGCACCGGGCCGGTGCTCCAGGAGACGGTTGACAAGCCTGAGGTCGTCGAGGAGCCCGAGGCCGAGGCAGTCGAAGAGCCGGCGGCCGAAGAGGCCGAGCCCGTCCCGGCCGAGTAACACCTCTCTCGCGACTTCCTGACGACGAGGGGCGGCTGCTGGGGCGCGCGCTATTGTCGGACGCTGTGAAGCGCACCGGGCAGCGGCTCCTCCAGTTCGACCGGAAGCTCGGTGTGCGGTTCGTCGCAGGCACGGACGAGGCGGGTCGCGGCTCGCTCGCGGGGCCGCTCGTCGTGGCCGGCGTCCTGCTCGACTACGGGGCGCTCAAGGACCATCGCGTGCGCCCGCTCACGTACCTGAACGACTCGAAGCAGTGCTCCGAGCAGCGGCGCGAGGAGCTCTTCCATGCGGTGCTCGGCTGCGCCGAGCGGGTCGCGGTGCGCGTCATCCCGGCGAACGAGATCGACCGCAACGGGCTGCACCGCTCGAACCTCGCCGGGCTGCGCGCGATGCTCGAAGCGCTGTCGCCGCCGGCGGAGGCGTGTCTTGTCGACGGATTCCGGCTCGGGCCGCTCGCGCCCGAGCACTCGGCCGTCGTCGACGGCGACACGAAGAGCGCGGCGATCGCCGCAGCGTCGATCGTCGCGAAGGTGACGCGCGACCGGCTGATGCGGCGCCTCGACGCGCTCTATCCCGCGTATGGCTTCGCGCAGCACGTCGGCTACATCACGCCGGGCCACTCCGCCGTCGTGCGCGAGCGCGGCCCGTCGGCGGTGCACCGGCTCAGCTTCCAGGCGCTCTGCTACCGCGAGGAGACCGCTGCGTAGCGGCGGCGCGGCCGAGCGGCGCGCGCTCTGGTGGTACCGGCTGCGCGGCTGGAAGATCCTCGGCGCGAACGTGTGGGCAGGCGGCAACGAGCTCGACCTGATCGTGCGCCGGGGCCGTGAGCTGCGTTTTGTCGAGGTGAAGGAAAAGACCGGCGCCGGCTTCGGCGACCCGCTCGAGATGGTGACGGCGGAGAAGCAGCGCCGCGTGCGCAGAGCCGCGGCAGCGTGGCTCGCGGGGCGGCCGCAATTCAGCGGGCTGCGCGTGGGCTTCGACGTCTTCGCGGTGCGGGACGGAGCCGTCGAACGCGTCTCCGACGCGTTCGAGTAAGTCAGCGACCAGGTCGCGACGTGGTCGCGACCTGGTCGCGGTCGTAGACCTTCGCCCCTAGACCAACGCCTCCGCCGCAGCCTCGAGCAGTGCCGCCAGCCGCTCGAGCTCGAGCACCGCGTCGCCGTCCAGCGCGTCGGCGCCGTCGATGCGCACCGTCGTCCGCTCGAGCTCCGCGAGCAGCGCGTCGAGCGCGGCGACGGGATCCACCTCGCCCGAGATCGTCGCCGGCGGCGGCACGGCCTCCGCGAGGATGCGCGGCGGCGGCTCGCTGCGGCGTCTCCGCAGGAGCAGGAACGCGATAACGAGCACGGTCGGGACGACGAGGACGGCGTAGAGCATCCCGGCCACTCTAGGATCCGGCCATGACGGAGGCACGGCTGGTCGAGGGCGAACACGGCGGGCTCGTGCCGCAGGACGAGGGCTGGTTCGTCCTGAACGCACGCGACGCGCCCTGGGGCGTCGGCCACTTCGGGAAGGTGTGCATCTTCGAGAACGAGGACGCGGCCCGCTTTCCGCAGCTCGGGATCAACATCAAGGTCCTCGACCCGGGCCAGCCGCTCTGCTTCTACCACCGCGAGAACGCCCAGGAGGACTTCCTCGTGCTGGCCGGAGAGTGCCTGCTGATCGTCGAGGGCGAGGAGCGGCCGCTGCGGCAGTGGGACTTCGTCCACTGCCCTGCGGGCGTCGACCACGTCTTCGTCGGCGCGGGGACGGGGAGGTCGGTCGTGCTCGCGGTCGGCGCCCGCGTCGAGCCCGAGGAGCTCTTCTATCCGGCCGAGCCCGTGGCGCAACGCCACGGCGCCGCCGTCCAGGTCGAGACGGCGAGCGGCGACGAGGCGTACGCGGACTACCGCGGCGGCGGCCGCTGGACCCGCTACGAGGAAGGCTGGCTCCCGGACTGAGCGAGGCACGGCTCGTCGCCGCCGAGACGGGCGGGCTCGGACCCGAGCGCGAGGGCTGGTTCGTGCTGAGCGCGAAGGACGCCCGCTGGCTCGACGGCGATCTCGGCGCCTTCTGCAACTTCGAGAGCAAGAAGGTGCGCTTTCCGCAGCTGGGGATCAACGTCAACGTGCTCCAGCCCGGCATGCCGATGACGATGTACCACCGCGAGAACGCGCAGGAGGACTTCCTCGTGCTCGCCGGCGAGTGCGTGCTGATCGTGGAGGGCGAGGAGCGGCCGCTGCGGCAGTGGGACTTCTTCCACTGCCCGGCCGGCGTCGACCACGCGATCGTCGGCGCGGGGGAGGGGCCGTCGATCGTGCTCGCCGTCGGCGCGCGCACCGGCGAAGAGGAGGACGGTCTCGTCTGTCCGGCCGACCCGGTCGCGCAGAAGCACGGCGCCGCCGTGGCGGTCGAGACGTCCGTGCCGGCGGAAGCGTATGAGGGGTTGAAGAACGTCTGGGGCTCGTATCGGGAAGGCCGGCTGCCCGGGTAGGACCCCGGCGCCGCGCCGCGACGTATCTCAGGTATGGCGCTCCTCGCCCTGCTGCTCGCGCTCGGCGGCAACCCGTGGAACCTCCGCTGCCCGGCCATGCCGGCGGAGCAGCCCGTCCCGGCGGCGGTGCAGTCTGCCGCGCGCGCTTTCTGGCCGTGGGACCACCGCGACGCCGTGCGCGGTCTGCACGCCGGCCCGGTCTGGCTGCTCGCGTTCTCGACGCACACGAACGTCTCGCGCGACGGAGACGGGATGGACAGCCAGAGCTACTACCTGCATCGCGCGCTCGTCGCGGTCGCGCCGTCGCACCCAGGCAGCGTCACGCTGACCGGTGCCCGGCTCGGGACGCCGGTCGTGCGCGGCCGCCTCGGCTTCGAACGCGGAGCGCCACTCTGCACCGTCTCCGGCGTCGACGTCTCCTGCGGCACGCCGTCCTACCGCTGGACATCTGCGCTGCACGTTCCCGCCGGGAAGGGCTGGCGGCTCGTCCGCACGATGCTTCGGATCGGACGCACCGGCTGCTTCTCGATCGCAGTAACAGGAGCGGGCTTGCACGGCTCACTGCCGCTCGCGGTGCCCGGTCCGGATTGGGGCACGCAGGGCTGGTAGCCGGGCCGTCGAAGTCACTCGTCCGTGGCCGTTACGCAGGACGAGCTGTATGCGACGCTGGACCTCGAGCTCTCGTGGTCGGAGAGCGCGCTGCCGGAGCACGTGCGCACGAAGCACGTGCACCGGCTGCACCCGTATCACGGCAAGTTCATCCCGCAGCTCGTCGAGGTGCTGCTCGACCGCTACCTGCCCGCGGGCGGGCACGTGCTCGATCCGTTCGCGGGCTCGGGGACGACGCTCGTGCAGGCGCTCGAGTCCGGTCTCGACGCGACCGGAGCCGAGCTCGCCGCGTTCAACTGCCTGCTGATGCGCGTGAAGACGGCGCGCTACGACGTCGACGCGCTCGGCGCCGAGCTGCGCGACGCCTGCGCGCGGGTCGACTCGTTCTCGTCTCGGCGCCGCGCCGCGAGCCCGTACGTGCGCGCCTGGTACGCACCGCGCGCCGCCGCCGAGCTGTTCGCCTTCCGCGATCTGATCGGCGACTACGAGCACGCCGACGTGCTGCGCGTGATCCTCTCGCGGGCCGCACGCTCGGCGCGCCGTGCCGCACACTTCGACCTCGAGGCACCGGGCGCGCCGCAGACGGGCGAGTACTGGTGCCACAAGCACCGCCGCGTGTGCCGCCCGGTCGAGTCCGCGGTCGGCTTCCTCCGCCGCTACACGCTCGACACGCTCGCGCGCGTCGAGGAGTTCGCGGAGCTGCGCGACGACGACCGCCAGGCGTACGTGCTCCACGGCGACGCGCAGGCCGTCGAGTACACCGGAACGTTCGACGGCGTCCTCACGTCGCCGCCCTACCCGGGGTTGATCGACTACCACGAGCAGCACCGCTACGCGTACGAGCTGCTCGGCCTCGACGACCGGCGCGAGCTCGAGCTCGGTGCGGCCGAGGCGGGGACGTCGCGGGCGGCGATCGACGCGTACCGGGACGGGATCGCGCGCTCGCTCGCGAACGCCGCGTCCGCGCTCGCGGAGGACGCGCCCGTGCTGATCGTCGTCAACGACCGCCGCAATCTCTACCCCGAGATCCTCGACCGTGCCGGCCTCCGGCTCGAGGCGCGCCTGCGGCGGCACGTGAACCGCCGCACCGGGCGTCGCGCCGGCGAGTACTTCGAGGACGTGCTGGTCGCGCGCGCCTGACCAGGGCGCGTGCGACATGATTGCGCCCTGTGGCGACTCCCATTCCCGATCGCGCCGCGGCGGCGGTGCTCGGCGCGTCCCTGCGCAGGCTCGGCTACCTCGAGGAGCGGATCGAGGACCTGCTCGACGAGGACGCGTTCGCCGGAGGGCGGGAGGAGGTGCTCGTCGCCGAGCGGCGCCTGCCGAAGTCGAAGCTGGCCACGGCCATCCGGCTCCTGTTCCTCCAGCTGCCCGTGCCGGAGGCGGAGGTGGCCAGGGCGCTCGGCCCGAAGGCGGTCGAGGCGCTCGTGGCGACGGGGCTCGCGGAGCTGCACGGCGACGTCGTCCCGCAGACGCGGATCATGCCGGTCGACGACGTGCTGCTCGCCTCGGACGGTTTCACGCGGGACGCGGACGATCCGCCCGACTACGTCGCGAGCTACACGCCGACGGCGCGGACGTGCGACGTCCTGACGCCGCGCAAGCGCGGCAGGCGCGCGCTCGACGTCGGGACGGGCAGCGGCATCCACGCGCTCCTCGCCGCGCGCGACAACCAGCACGTCGTCGCAATCGACGTCAACCCGCGCGCGCTCGCCTACACGGCGCTCAACGCCGCGCTGAACGGCCTCGACAACGTCGAGTGCCGGGACGGCAGCTTCTTCGAGCCGGCGGGAGACGAGATCTACGACCTGATCACGTGCAACGCGCCGTTCGTCGTGTCGCCGGAGCATCGCTGGATCTACCGGGACAGCGACTTCCGCGGCGACGACCTCACCGCGTACATCGTCGAGGCCTCGGGCGAGCATCTCGCGCCGGGCGGCTACGCGACAGTCCTCGGGAGCTGGCTCGTCAAGGGCGACGGCGACTCGGAGGTGCGTCCCTACGAGTGGGTCGAGGAGACCGGTTGCGACGGCTGGGTGCTCGCGTCGCCGGAGATCGACCCGCTCGGCTATGCGGCGTCGTGGAATTCGGAGTTCTTCGAGGACACTGCCGCGTACAACGCCGTGCTCGACGAGTGGACCGCGTATCTCGCCAAGTTCGGTGCGCGCGCCGTCGCCGAGGGGGCGATCCTGCTGCACAACAGTGGCGCGAAGCGACCGACGATCCGCGTCGACGAGTTCGACGAGGAGTCGCTCGAGTCGGCCGGCAAGCAGATCCGGCGCGCGTTCGAGAACCGCGCGCGCCTCGCCGGGATGAAGAGCCGCGACCTGCTCGGAGCGAGGCTCGCGCGGGCGATGCCGCTGGGCTTCGAGCGCACCCTCGGCAAGCGGCTCGGCGAGCTCGCGCTCGAGGGCGGGACGGGCTCGATGCTGCACGCCACCCCGGCCTCCGCGAAGCTCGTCGAGCGGCTCGACGGGAAGACGACGCTGCAGCGGCTCGGTGCCGACGGCGCTGCCGTCTCGCTCTGCCGCGAGCTGCTCGAGCTCGGCGCGCTCCGCTTCGCGTAAGTCTCCAAGAAGACGTATCGCTTCGGCCTCTACGGTCGGAGCGTGCTTGCACGCGCGGTCACCCATGCGCTCGTCGGGCTCGAGCCGCGGCGGGTCGAGGTGGAGGCGCGCGTACACGGACAGATGCCGGGCTTCGAAATCGTCGGGCTGCCGGACAAGGCGTGCCAGGAGGCGCGCACGCGCGTCCGCAGCGGCATTGCCTCCGCGGAGCTGCAGTGGCCGCGCGGGCGCGTGACCGTCAACCTCGCGCCGGCGGGCCTGCGCAAGGAGGGCTCCGGCTACGACCTGCCGATCGCGCTCGCGGTGCTCGCCGCATCGCAGCAGGTGCCGCGCGAGCAGCTCGAGCGGCACGCGTCGGTGGGCGAGCTCGCGCTCGATGGCCGGCTGCGCCGCGTCGGCGGCGTGCTCGGAGTGGCGGAGGGCGCGCGCCGGCTCGGACTCGCGCGCCTGCTCTGCCCGCCCGAGTCGGCGGCCGAGGCCGCGCTCGCCGGCGTCGAGCCCGTGCCCGTGCGCCATCTCGCGGATGCGGTGGCGTACCTGCGCGGCGAGCTTGAGCCGGATCCCGTGCTGCCGGTGCAGTACGCGGAGGTGCCGCCCGGACCGGACCTCGCCGACGTGCGGGGCCAGGAGCGTGCGCGCCGCGCGCTCGAGCTTGCGGCGGCCGGCGGTCACAACCTCCTGCTCGGCGGCCCGCCCGGTACGGGCAAGACGATGCTCGCGCGGCGGCTGCCGGGCGTCCTGCCGCCCCTGGTCCCCGCGGAGGCGCTCGAGGTGACGCGGATCCACTCGGTCGCCGGGCTGCTGCCGCTCGAGCATCCGCTGATCGAGACGCCGCCGTTCCGCGCGCCGCACCACAGCGCCTCGACGGCCGCGATCGTCGGCGGCGGGCCCGGGCTGCGCCCGGGCGAGGCGAGCCTCGCGCACCACGGCGTGCTGCTGCTCGACGAGCTGGCGGAGTTCGCACGGCCGTCGCTCGAGGCGCTGCGGCAGCCGCTCGAGGACGGCTTCGTCTCGATCGCGCGTGCCGCGGGGCGCGTGGTCTTCCCGGCCCGCTTCCAGCTCGTCGGCACGATGAACCTCTGCCCGTGCGGGGCGCGCGGCGATCCCGCGGTCGAGTGCTCGTGCTCTGCGCAGCGGCTGGCGGGTTACCGGGCCAAGCTCTCGCGCGCGTTGCTCGATCGCTTCGATCTCGTCGTCGCTGTGCCGCGTCCGCGTGCGCTGGAGCTCGCAGCGGGGCCGTGCGAAGCCTCCGCGGACGTGGCGGAGCGTGTCGCCTCGGCACGGGAGCTGCTCG
>Ga0265325_10000753_pt1 | contig 23436 bp, 25 predicted proteins | sample 41420metaG_FD_202090 | JGI IMG/M metagenome (GOLD analysis project Ga0265325, IMG submission 202090) | Rhizosphere microbial communities from Carex aquatilis grown in University of Washington, Seatle, WA, United States - 4-14-20 metaG | ecosystem: Host-associated > Plants > Roots > Rhizosphere... | reverse complement strand
TGTAGCCCGAGCCGGAGGGCGTCAACCTAAAGATCGTGCCACAGCCTTTCAAACTGCTCCAGCAACCTGCCACTCCTTCGCCGCCGGTAGCGGTCGCGCCGTACAGCGCGCCGTCCTTCCCAAAAACCAGGCTGCCTCTCGGGTTCGCGCCGTCCGTACAGTTGCTATTCGCACAAAAGCTGTACAAGACGCTCTCGGCGTATCCCGAGCCAGACGGGGTCAATTTGAAGACGGTCCCGTAACCGTGCTCCCCGCCTCGGTCAGTCGTGCCGTAAAGTGCACCATTCCCGTCGAGGATCACGCCGCCGGACGGGTATTCGCCGTCAAGAAGGCCGCCTTTGAAATCGTAAACGAAGTTTTCCGTATAGCTCGATCCCGACGGGGTCAGCTTGAAGACAGTCCCGAGGTCGTCGGTCCCCCCATGTTCCGTTGTGCCGTAAATGCCACCGGTTTTGTCAATGATCACACCGGATTGTGGTTCAGCTCCGTTGCCTCTATCAAAGTTGTAGAGGTCGGTGTAGGGCAATCTTCCATTCGGCACCGCTCCTGTTCTCGATAAGAAGGGTTCTGAAGTATCTCCGCGGCTTGCAGTCGTCTCGGCGTGCGTTACCGCCATCGAGCCTTGCGGTATCGTGTTGGGTGTGGCACTCTGCGATTGCGACCCTCCGCAACCAGAAAGCATGATAACGACAACGCTAAATACGTATCGTTGAAAGCTCGATGTATTGCCCAAGCGAATGCCCCCTTCAGGGCTCAAGCGTAGCGAGCTTTTTGGCGCGTCGAAAGGGCCAATAGTAGTAGTCTCTTCGTGGGACTTCCGGCCTGCCTCGCCAAGTAGCTACACTTGCGGCCGGCACGCGACAGATCTGGTGCCTGACGACCTTCTCTGGCAGCTTATCCGCTTCTCGAATGATTTGCCCGTGCTCGTGCCAACGCAGAATCCGCCGTGCCGTACGGCGCCAGCGCAGGGAAGCTGAACCCGGTATCCCGACCTAGGTTCCGGGGAACCATGACAGCCCGTCGAACGTTGAGTCCTCGACTAAGCTGGCTCGGAGGCGGAATCATGAATCGAGGCTTTATCGGCGGGCTTTGCTTTAGCGTGGCCTTCGCTTTTCTCGCGGGCTGCGGCGGGTCGCAACCAGCGATCGGCACTCCAGGCACAATACCGCAAGCCCCCGCGGTTACGCAGCACGCCGCGCGCGGCAAGCCGTGGACGTTCCAAGATAGTTCATCGAACGATCTAATTTACGTTGTCGGAGTCAATGGAGAAAAAATAACGACTTATGTCGTTTCGTACGCAAATGGTAGTATCGTAAGCACTTTCTAAGCTCCCAGCTACCCGAATAGCCTCTGTTCCGATAACCAAGGAAATGTCTTCATGCCCCTTAAGGGCGAGGTTTTGGAATATAGTCATGGCGGAACGAGCCCGGTAGCGACCCTAGATGACAAGGGCTTCCGGACGTTAGGCTGTGCTGTCGATCCGATAAGCGGCGATCTAGCCGTAGCAAATCTCGCGACCACCCACTCCGGTAATGGAAACATCGCCTTATACCACCAAGGTTCTGGAACGCCGAAGTTCTTTAAGGCTGACTGGATTTCTAACTATTTTTCGTGCACGTACGACGACAACGGAAACCTTGTTGTCGATGGCTCAAACCACTCGGGCTACGACCTCCTCGCTGTATTACCTAAGAATTCTAAGACGTTCCGTGCGCTACAGTTCGACTCAAGCCTAAATCTTGGGGTCCTGCGCTGGGATGGTCAGCATGTCACAGTTAACGATAATGCCCGCAACATCTACCAACTTGCTATTTCTGGCGGGAAAGCGACGGTTGTCGGAAAGACTGTACTATATACTGGTGGTCGCTTACACCTTGATTATTGGCTCCAGGGTGGCGTTGTGCTTTCCGCAACGGGACCGCATCACAGCATGATTGGCGAATGGAAATATCCGAAGGGGCGCAAGCCGGTAGTCCGGTACTCAATGGGAAAGAAGAGCGATTTAGAAGCCATTACCGTCAGCGTCGCGGCAAGCCGCTAGCACATCGCCCCTACCCCCGACCAAGGAGCAAGTAATGCAAGCCCAACGTTTTAGCCGCTACGCCGCCGCGTTTTACGCTGCAGCCGCTTTGCTCGCAGGTTGCGGCGGATCGCAGCCACCGATCGGTGCGCCCGGCGGGGTGTCGCAAAGCCAAGCGATTACGACGCAGACTCTCGGCCACGGTTCGTTGATTGCACCCGAGGGGAAGGGGCAGGATCTGCTTTACGTTTCGCGATCCGGCACTGCCAAGGTGTACTTTTACGCGTATCCGGGCGGCAGGCTCGTCGGAAGCATACCGGGCGGAGGATCCCAGCTCTGCAGCGATCAGAACGGCAACGTTTTCGTCGCCGCCACCGACGTCGGCGTCGTTGAATGGGCCCACGGGGGGACAAAGGTTATCGCGGTGTTCAGCGATCCCAACATCTACGCGCAGGCCTGCGCCGTTGATCCGGTTTCCGGAAATCTCGGTGTCGTTGGATACACCGTTGCGAGTCACGAAGGCGTGGTCGCTATCTATCAAAGCACACAAAGCACGCCCACAGTCTACACGGACGAAGACTCTGGAGGGCTATTTCACTGCACGTATGACGATGAGGGCAACCTGTTCGCAACTCGCCTTGGAAGGGTCTCCGATGGAACATTGGTCGAGCTACCGCGTGGCAGCGGCTCATTGACCTACGTTTCGATCGGCCACGCCTTTGCGGGATTGGGACACGCCGTACAATGGGATGGACACTACATCGCCGTTGGCGACCGATCTGTCAAACCAAAAGGACCCGGACAGGTTTATCAAGTTCGGGTCTCGGGTTCGATCGGCGCGGTCGTCAATACGGTCGGGCTATCCGAGCGGTCAAAGCGCCCTCCCGCGCTTTACGAGCAGTTTTGGATTCAGAGCAAAGCGATCATCGCACCCAACGTCGATAATACAATGGTTGGTTTTTGGCGTTATCCAAAAGGCGGCGAACCCAAGCACTCGCTCAAGCTAAGCAAAAGTGAGGGAGCGATTTCGGGACTAACGGTTAGCGTCGGGAAGTAACAGACGGAAGCACCCTGTTAGCGGCGGGGTCAGGTTTCCGATCGATCGAAATGCGATGAAGGCAAATGCCCATAGCAAATCGGCCGGGCTAAGTCGAAACAAAGGCATGCGCCGTGGCGTTCACAGACGAGGAGCAGAGCAATGAAGAGCTTTGGACTTAGTCGCTACGCCTTAGCCATGGGCGCGACTTCGGCTTTGCTGACCGGTTGCGGCGGATCGCAGCCGCCGATCGGCGCGCCGGGCGCGCAACAAAACAAGGTGAAGAGCTTGCCTCTAAACTTCCGTGCCGTCTTAGCAGCCGTGGGCATCGCGTTGTGCTCGACGTCGAGCGCAAACGGTCAGGTCGCAGACGCACTTACCGGAAAAATGCGTTGGTGGCAACAGGTAGCGGGGACCTGGCAGTGCACGCTTCACCTGCATCCTGCGGCTGGCCAAACCGAGGGTTACGGACCGATTCGAATGACGGCCACGCCAACGCAAGGCAACACCCTGCATGTACACTCTGACCTTATCGGGGTTCATGGTGATGATTACATTGGATACTCCAAGACGACTAAGGTATGGTGGGATGCTGGGGTCGATAACGGTGGCCATGCAACCCTCTCAACTTCGACGGATAACGTCGTTTACACCCAAGTGTCAGACTCTACGGGCAGCGTCGAAAAAGACCGCAACGTGTTCCGTGTAATCGTGGTGCTGCAAAATGGCATCTTGGTCAGCGGCAGGAATTGCGAACTAAGGACGTATGGGTTCCTGCAAGCGAGGAACTTTGCCATCGGATACGCTAGCAGCGTATCTTGGCGCAGCCGCCGATCGGCGCGCTGGGCGCGATGCCGCAAACCTCGGCAACCGCGCCGCACGCCGCGCGCGGCAAGTCGTGATGCAGCCTAATGCCAGTCGCAAACTCTAAAGCAAAGATAAACCTCGGTCGTAGTTGATGAAGAGTAAGCTCGACCGGATCCTACTCGCAGTTGTGGGAGCCGTCTTCATTGCTCTGATTGTAGCGTTTTTGTATCCGTTTGCGCAGACAGCAGTGTGCGGTCCTTTTGCTTTGCCGCCGCAGAACACACCTTGGCTATGCGAGCGGCTATTCGTGCACGATCCAGGTTATTAGGGGACGATTTACCGACGCGGAAAGGTCATCGCAAGCTCCCAGCAACGCCTCGCGCCTCACCCGCTAACGCCCACCGGAGCGCACCGCAGCAGCGAAGGCGCTGAGCTTGGCTTGCGTGCACTGCGCTTTGCTGCAACGCGCGTAGCTGCCTAGATCGCGCAGCCGCTGAGCGCTAGGCCCAGCTCCGATCGGCACCGCCGCCTGGCCAGCAGGGGGGCGTTTTGGCGGCTCAGTCGGGTTGCGCAAGTAACGTATGAACGCATGACGAACGCCGCACCATGGACTCCCGGCTCGTAACAATAGCGGTAAGTGACCCGTGGGCATTCCCAGACGAAAATGAGGGGCGAGTCGCGTTTGTCGCTCGTATCATCGGCGACGCCAATGGTAGTTGGCTGCTGTAGCTCAACACGCCAGTGGTCTACCAGGGGCAGACATGGCACTTTGCCATCCCTATAACACGACACGTCCGGCAACGAGGTTTTGAAAACGATTCAGCGGCGAACATCGTATTTATCAGCGACGCTCAAGCGTCTAGTCAGCATTACCTCTCCACTTTCAACCGTCAAGCTACACTGTTAAGTGCGTGGGTTATCGGATCGTTAAAGATTGGGATTGCATCCATCATACCGCCAGGAAGCGATTCGTTCACTGAGCCGCGATGGGTTCCACCTAAGAAGTAGTAGCTCGGCCGGAAAAGCCTCGCCGGTAACGCCCACCCGACCGCACCGCAGCAGCGAAGCGCTGAGCTTGGCTTTGCAGGCCTTGAGCCGACCAGTTTGCAATGCTGACCTAGGTCTCCGGGGAACGAATGCCCGCCGTCGAAGCGTTATAGCCTCAACAGGCTAGCTCGGAGGCGGCATTCATGAATCGAGGTCTTACCGGAGCGCTTAGCACAAGCGTGGTGGCAGCATTGCTGGCCGCTTGCGGCTCACCGCCCCCATCGTTAGCACCTGGGGCGCAGTTCGGGTCAACGGAGTCAACGAGCTCAGCTAGGGAGATGCACGACAGCAAGGATAAGGCTTTGCTGTACATTTCTTTGGCTAATCAAAATCAGATCGACATCGTAACGTATCCCAAAGGGAAGCTGGTTGCCTCGATTCCAGGCATCGAGGGTCCTGAAGGGCTGTGTTCAGATGCTAAAGGTAACGTCTTCGTACCTAGCCCGGATTCGGGGCAGATTTTCGAGTATGCGCATGGCGGAACAAGTCCAATTGCAACCCTAAGCGATTCGGGTAACGAACCGGTAGATTGTTCCATTGATCCATTTAGTGGTAATTTGGCCGTTGCGAATTTTGGACTTGGGAGTGTGGGTAATGTAGCCATCTATGAGGCCGCTACTGGGGGCCCAACTTTTTACGCCGATCCCGACCTCGTCCACTATGAGGCTTGCGCTTACGACAGTTCCGGGAACCTTTTTGTCGTCGGCTATGGTGGAACGGCGAGCTTTGGCGAACTACCCCGCAGTAGTGTAACGTTCCAAAACTTTACATTGCCCTTTCCCAATCCGCGGGGAATTAAATGGGACGGTACTTACCTCGCGATTGAATCGTTGTCGGCAACCGCCCCCAGCATCGAACGGATTTCCATCTCAGGCAGCAGCGTGGAACTGGTTCAGACGGTACCGATTTCTTGGAAAAAGAAGAAAAAGGGCTTTGCCCTGATGTACTTCGCCCTGAACCATAAGACGCTTGTCGGACCTTTTAGCAGCGAGGTTGGACTCTGGCCTTATCCCGCAGGAGGTAATGCCCAAAAGGTCTTTCGCGGATATCGTTCGGTACAGGGTGTCGCGATAAGCGACGCACCATGAGACAGCCCGGCATGAACAACCTACGGATAACACTTAACCTCTCTGTATTGTTTCTTGCCATCCTTGCAGCTTGCGGCGGATCGCAGCCGGCGATCGGCGCGCCGCACGCGATGCCGCAGAGCTAAGCGAGTCCCGCATCCGCGCCGCTGGGAGGCCTTGATCGCGCTGATCGAAGAGTAAAGTTCGGGTCCTACGCGAAGGATCGAACGATGGCAAGAAGCCTCAGCACGAGGCCGGGAGGCACGATCGCGTGTTTACAGCGCTAGCTAGATAATGGAGGCCCTTAGGCGTTTAATCGCGGCGCTTTGTGTTTTGATTATGTGCGCAAGTTGCGGCCGCAGGCTTACCGACGATCTAGCATTTCAAGCGCCGCAAAGTTGGGTCTACTCGGCGGTGCCGGGCGGCGGTGAGGTCTGGGTTAAGGACGGCGACTTGCACGGGTCAATCATGACGCAGGTAACAGAGAATCCGCTTCCGCCACGTCAGCCAGGTTGGAAAGACGTCACGATATGTGGGAATCATCCCGCCGTGCTTATGTTCCAAAATAACCCCGGCCAAATATGGGAGGCGGTCAGCACCACGTGGGCTTCTCAACGCTATATGGCCGTGTACGTCCGACCTGTTCACGTACCGCCTGACCGAAATGCTGAAGCTGCGATCCGAACGCTGTGCTTGAAGAAAGTCACAAGAAAATAGCTACGTCAGTGGAACCAGAGGAAGAACTCATTCCGGCGCGTGGGCGAATCCCGTGGCGTGCGGTGCCGTTCTGGCTGGCTGCGACTGGTGGCCTCCTTGTACTCTTTATCGCCGTCGGCGTTTACTCGGAGCGACTGTATGAATCTATCGACCTGGTCGGTCTGCTAAAGGCACCAATTTCAACGTTTCAACGAAATCTTTTCGGTGCACTGGCGTATAGAAGCTTGGCGGTGTTCATCCCATGGCTTGGCGCGTTGGCAACATTGTGGATAGCGTTCGCACGTCCAGGGTGGAGCGATCGATACTTGTGGAGCGCCGCCATGGTCTTTACCGCGATGGAACTCGCAACCGATGCGGGGCAGTTGTTCTCGCGTCACGGACCGTCAGGAACGGAGCATCTGTATCCGAATCCACTGATGGTTACAGGGTTGATTGCCTATAGCAGTTGGCTTTTAATCGCGGCTCGGGAGGGGCAGCCGAGTCCGGCGAAGCGCGTCGCGGAGGTACTTTTCGTGGTCGCGCTCTTGTTTATTATCGCCTTTCCGCTTCTTGCCGGATACATTCGGTCGGTAGATATTATCGGCTCTATTTTATTCGCCGGGGCCTGCTTTTCCGCGGGCGTTTTCGTCGCTCAGCTTTGTGGTGTTGATCTATTCAAACGCAACGATGCAAGTGCCGGATAGCCCAGACACACGCTCAGCGTTGGCTGCTGCATTCCTCACAGCCTATGGCGGATCGCAGCCGCCGAACCGCGCGCCGGGCGCGATGGCGCAAAGCGGCGCGACTCGCGTAGCCGCAAACCACGGCAAGTTATGGATGCTGGCTGATCAAAGCCAAATTCTAGTTCGGGTTAGCACAGTAACGAGCGCAGCTGATGAACGGCCCTGCGCTGCGGCAAAAAGCACACTTTTCATTTGCTCTCGCATTGATTATTGCAGTTTGCTGTAGTGGCCCCAGTGTTGCGGACGAAGAAGCGGGGCTTCAAATGTCTGGGTCAGCCACGTCGGCGCTCGCGATGGCATTTGAGGCGTCGGGTCTGGACGATAAGAGGCCGGCGCCTTTCGCGCTTCAGCCTTACGTAGTCACTATACAAAAGGCTGGTGGAGCGTTTGATGTTTGGTTCGGCGGGCAGAGTGACTCTATCCATAAAGAGATACTCGTAAGCGCCCAAACGGGTCGGGTGATGGCAGTTGCAGATTTGAAATCCACAAAAGGGGCAACCGAGGAGGTACTGCTTCCTGGCATCGTGGCTGGAGAAATTATCGAGGCGTATAGGCGTGCGAAAAAAGACGGCTTCACAGCCATCCAAACGAAGGCCTACAATCTTCGCTACTGGCCTAACGCAGATGGAAGCTACATTGCGTTTGTCCCAGTGCAGAGCGTCCCGTCGCTATACACAACGCTCCCAGCTCCAACGCCGTCGCCTCAACCGGGGTGCGAGTATAACTGTGATCACAGGGTATTTTATTTTGTCAACGTGGATAATGGGCGCGTCCGCATTCTGACAAACATTCCTTAGCTCCCACCAACACCTCACCCCTAACGCCCCCCCCCGGACCGCACCGCAGCTGCCGCCACGCACCGCAGAATCGCGCGGATCGAGGGCCGGGCCGGAGCAATGCTTACCTAAGTCTCCGGGGAACCATGCCCCCGTCGAACGTTGAGTGCTCGACCAAGATTGCTCGGAGGCGGAACCATGAATCGAGGTCTTGTCGGCGCGCTTAGCTTCAGCGTGACCTTCACATTGCTCGCCGGTTGCGGCGGATCGCAGCCGCCGATCAGCGCGCCCGGCGTGGTGGTTGTGGCTAGCGGCATGGTACGGAGCCAAGAATCCGTGGCACTTTTGAGACTTCACCTCGATGCGGTGATATAATCTACTTCGCTTGAGTCATGGACAAAGATTTCTACAAGCGAATCACGGCTAGCCTGGCATATATTCGTAAGAGGAATGTGCTACTCAACGGACTGGCAGCCGCATTAGTAATCGGTGCACTTGTGCTTCTTGTATTCGCGAGGCACGAAGCAACTAACGGGGGCGTAATTCCGTGGATTATATACTTGGCAGTAGCCGCGTGCATTGGCGGCATTATCTTGTTGAATGTAGCGTTCGAACGCGATTGGTTCTAATCGCAGGGAAACGATGCTAGAGCACGCTCTACGGCTCGCGCCCCGGGGAGCGGATGGCCGCCGTCGAAGCCTTATCGCCTCAACAGGCTAGCTTGGGGGCGGTATTCATGAATCGAGGTCTTAGCGGAGCGCTTAGCACAAGCGTTGCCATAGCGTTGATCGCCGGTTGCGGCGGATCGCGGCCGCCAATCGGCGCGCCGGGCGTGATGCCGCAGAGCCCCGCGGCGGGTATTGCTGCAGGCTCCACCGCCGCGCAACTCACTTCCCAAGACCTAATCTATGTTTCTGCCGCCACTGGGGCGCGCAAGGTTTCCGTGTACTCGTACGCTACCCGTAAGCACCAATTCAGCTTGAGTTTGGATGGGAGCGCTTACGGTGAGTGTGTGGACAAAAAGGGAAACGTCTTCATCACCACTAGGGGAGGACCCAGCGTCGACACCGGCATCATCTATGAGTTTGCTCACGGTGCGAAGGAGCCGATCGCTACGCTATCTGATCCCGGTAGCCCGAATGCCTGCTCTGTAGATTCTATTACCGGCAATCTCGCCGTTACGAACGATGCCGATCATAACAATCCCAACGGCAATGGCGATCTGGTCATCTACGCAAATGGGACCGGCTCCCCGACGGTATTCACCGATTCTGCGATTGTTAGTATGCTCTTTTGCGGATATGATCCGGACGGAAATCTGTTTGTCGACGGCAGGAGCGACGTCGGGACTTTTCGTTTGTTTGAGGTTCCATTTGCAAGCAACAATTTATCGGATGTCAACGTTGACGCGAATATAAAGAATAAGGGCGCCGTCCAATGGGATGGACAATATCTAACCGTCGCATCCTTTACGGTGCTACCGTCGCCCCTTATGATTTACCGTTTGCAAGTTTACGGCTCCGAGGCGACGGTGGTCGGGAAGACGACCATAAAGAGTAGACAGAACCGATTTGACGGGCCACTGTGGATCAACGGAAACACGGTCATCGCCCCTACTGGTAAGCATGCCGCGGACGTCGGTTTCTGGGCGTATCCAAGTGGAGGTAAGCCAACACGTCAGATCAAGAAGGTTGAGCCGATAGTACAAGGCGTAGTGGTCAGCCTCGCGTCTCAGCACGGTGCCCCCGAGTGAGTTCTCCGGGGAACGAATAGCCGCCGTCGAAGTGGTCTAGCCTCAACAGGCTAGCTCGGAGGCGGAATGATACGTCGGTTCGTTAGCAGTGCGGTTGCTACAGGTGTATCTCTTATTTTACTTACCGGGTGTGGCGGATCGCCGTTGCCGCTTCGCGCTCCAACTGCTTACGAGACCTTCACATCTGCGCCGAATCGTCAATTAAATAATTCCAAAACGAAAACGGGATACGAACTTCTCTACGACTTCGCCGGATCGCCTGACGGATTCGCACCTCAGGCGACGTTCTTGGAAGTCAATGGGCTTCTTTATGGCACGACGCGCATCGGTGGTGCCAATCAAAGAGGTACCGTGTTTATCTACGATCCCTCGAGCAACTCGGAACGCACGATCTACAGCTTCACCGGATCGCCGGACGGAGACCAGCCTTACGCCGGTCTCGTAGAAATTAACGGCGCCTTGTATGGCACAACCTCGCGCGGCGGCACCTATGGCTTTGGCACGGTCTATCGCATCACGAGGTCTGGCAAGGAACGGGTTTTATACAGCTTCAAGGGACCGCCCGACGGCGCGTATCCATATACTGGTCTGACAGCGGTAGACGGTGTGCTCTACGGAACGACGAGCCGCGGAGGATCTAGCCGTTGCCGCCCCAGCAGCAGCGGTCCCTACGGGTGTGGCGCCATTTTTAGAATAACGCGCTCCGGAAGAGAAAAGATTCTCCACCGCTTTCATGGTGGAAAGCAAGATGGGGCGTGGCCGTGGACGCCGCTTCTTCCGGTGCGAGCGACACTCTATGGCACCGCGTCGCTGCGGGGACCGCATGGCGCCGGCCTAGTCTACGCCATTGGACTCAATGGAGGTTATCGTGTCGTTTACAGCTTTGGAGGTCCGCCCGACGGCAGCGGCCCGATGGGCGAGCTGATCATCAAGGGCGGCAACCTTTACGGTACGACCTACGAAGGCGGCAACTACGGCAACTCCGGTGGCTGGGGAACGGTGTTCAAGCTCAGCGAGAACGGCAAGAAAGAACGAGTCCTCTATAGCTTCGGCAACTCTATCGGCGCGCTCCCGTTCGCCGGTGTGCTCTACGTAAACGGACGGTTTTTCGGCACGACGGCCATCGGAGAAGGCGGAACGATCTTCGAGATGACGCTTTCCGGCAAAGCTAAGCTGTTACACCATTTCGCCGGTCCTCCCGATGGCGACGCTCCTTTAGGCAATCTGACGCTCTTTGACGGAGTGCTTTACGGCACGACCGCCGGCGGCGGTCAATGCGAGCACGAGTCGGGCGGTTGCGGGACCATCTTTAAAATTGTACCGAAGTGACCGCCACCATCCGCCTCGCGCCTCACCACCGCGAATCATCGAGGAGCAAGTAATGCACGCCCAACGTCTTAGCCACTTCGCGGCCGCGCTGTGCGTCGTGAGCGCGATGCTCGCAGCCTGCGGCGGATCGCAGCCGCCGATCGGCGCGCCGGGTGCGATGCCACAGAGGCAAGCGATCGCGCAGCACGCGGCGCGTGGCAAGTCGTGGATGCTGCCCGAGGCCAAGAGCCAAGACTTGATCTATCTGTCAGTAGATGTCAACGATTCCGGCTACGTGCATGTCTACTCGTATTCAAGCCGCAAACTCGTCGGCCAACTGACTGGACTGATTTCGGCGTTTGGCGAATGCACCGATTCCGCGGGGAACGTCTTTGTCGTTGCTTATGCAAACTACAGCGCGAACTCCAGTGCCATTTATAAGTACGCGCACGGCGGCACGAACCCGATCTCCATGCTTTCCGATCCAGGCATTGGCATGGGCTGTAGTGTGGACCAGACTACTGGAAATCTGGCGGTGGCCAACACCTACGATCCATATTACAGCAAAGGCAGTGTCGCCGTCTTTTCGCATGCGCAAGGTCAACCGACGTTTTACTACAGTTCCACTTTTGCTCAGTTTGGAAGTTGCGGCTACGACGATGAAGGCAACCTCTATCTCGTAGGCTGGCACTCAAGCCATCAAGTCGGTTTCGCTGAGCTTCCCAAAGCGAGTCAGTCCTTGAAAGAACTTTCGCTCGACACACCGCTCTATCTTAGAGGCGGCTGGATCCCGTCAGTACAGTGGGACGGGAGCAATATGACCGTTACATCATTTCCTGAGACAGGTAGCGCCGGCAAGCTGTTAGTGCATCGCTTGGCGTTCTCGGGAAGTAGCGCAGCGGTTGTCGGGACCTCAAAGCTTTTGAGCCACCAGCATGTCGGGCACAGCGGCCAGAGCTGGATATTCGGCAATACCATCGTCGGCGTAGAGACATCAGGAAACTACGGCAAGGTGACCTTCTGGCATCCGCAAGGTGGAACGTTTACGCACATGATCAAGCGAGCAGTGTCGTTTGGAAATGCGTGGGGCCTCACGGTTTCTCCCACCCAGATGCGCTAGCAAATGGGCCCAACGCAAATCATGAGTGCTTTACGCTTAAACCTCACGCTTAGCACCGCCCTCGCCATCCTCGCCGGTTGCGGCGGATCGCAGCCGCCGATCAGCGCGCCGGGCGCGCTTCCGCAGCGCCATGCGATTGCAGAGAAAGCCGAACCGGGAAACCGGTCCACTTCGGGTGCTTTACTTTATGTAATAAGTTATGGCTACAGCGTGACGATGCTGTCCTACCCTGGGCTAGTTAATAACGGGTCATTTTCGCCCGAAGGTTTAGCCACAAATGTTTGCTCAGATCAAACTGGCAATGTGTATGTAACTACTGGAAACGGAGTAATATACGAATATGCGCATGGCGGCACGGCACCGATCAAGACGCTAATCGACCCAAATTATTCGCCGATCCACGGGTGTTCCGTCGATCCCGCGACAGGCAACCTCGCCGTCGCAAACGACGGCCCCTCCGGCGGGAACGTTGCGGTCTATGCGGGCGGTCAAGGTCAACCGACGTACTATAACCACTCTTCAGTCACAACCTACGCTGGTTGCGCTTATGATGGAGTGGGCAATCTCTTTGTTGCTGGCTTCGATCACCGGAACAAAAGCGCTGGCGGTCGCCTATTTGAACTTCGCCACGGCAGCAGCGAACTAGCAGAGATTGCTCTGGATCAACAGATCCCCGTTCCGGACATCAATTCCATTGAATGGAACAACCGGTACTTAGCGTACGGCGGCACCGAGCAGGGACAGAGGAATATTTATCGCATCCGCGTCTCAAAAGCGAAGGGAACACTCAGCGGGAACACCATTGCAAAAGGCCTGCATCCTGGATGGTGGATAGCTGGAAAAACGCTAATCAGCCCGTTTGGTCGTCAAAAGACTGAAGCGTTAGGATTTTGGACCTATCCAAAGGGTGGTGGGATTATAAAGAAAGCAGATCCGTTCGAGAAGAACTCCTGGATAACAGCGGTAACAGTTAGCCAGTGAGCACCAAAATAAGAATATGAACCATCGTACATGCCTAGCACCTATCGCAGTTGCTGCGTTGATCGGCTGTGGCGGATCGCAGCCGCCGGTTGGGACTGCCAGTGAACGACTGCAGCCTGACGCGCACGGCACAAAGACTTTCAGCTACACGGGCGCGGAGCAGCATATTAAGGTTCCTCGCGGCGTAACGCAATTGATGGTTGTAGCGAGCGGGGCCAGTGGTCCGACCGCAAGTAGCTCCGGCTGCGGTTATGAAGGGGGAAGCGGCGGGTTAGTAAAGGCAACGATTCCTGTAACGCCCGGTGAGAAGTTACGAGTCTTCGTTGGTGGTGAAGGCGACCGCGGCTCCGCCTGCGGTACATCGGGTAAAGGCGGCTTCAATGGCGGTGGCAATGGCGGGGAAGGCGTGAGTGCATCAAACGGAACTGGAGGTGGCGGTGCGTCCGACGTGCGTGAAGGCGGCGATTCGTTATTGAACCGCATACTTGTGGCGGGCGGCGGTGGTGGCGGAGGGGAAAATCCCAGCTACGGCGCTGGACGCGGTGGCGCGGGGGGCGGCAGGGTTGGCGCCCACGGCGGAAGCGGTTACCGGTGCTCTTCCGATGGTCACGGTGGTAGAGGCGGAACGCAAAGCGCTGGCGGTCACGGCGGCCGTGGAGGTCGTATCACCTGCGGCAATTACAAGCGCGCTGCGCACGGCTATCCTGGCGGAAGGGGAATCGGCGGCGATGGCGGTGCCGGCTATTATAGTGGTGGCGGCGGCGGCGGTGGCGGCGGATACTACGGCGGCGGCGGTGGCGGTGCGGGAGCTGAGAATACATTCGGAAGTGGCGGCGGTGGTGGTGGCGGCGGCGGTTCCTCGTTTGTGGAAAGCAGTGCAACGCATGTGAAGAATATCCGAGGTGGCGCAACAAGCGGTAACGGGGAGGTCATCATATCGTGGTAATCACAGCACGCTTTTGCAACTCGCTCAACATCGTTGCCATAGCGCTGCTCGCCGGTTGCGGCGGATCGCAGCCGCCGATCGGCGCGCCGAGGGGTTGAGGTGGTGGAACCACGCCCGATATGATCGACAAGGATCTCAATCTAGTCTCAGCAGCGCTTCGGTCAAATGCACGCGTTCACAGCGGGGGCGAGGTGTTTTGGCCTATGTCTTGCATAGAGCAAGTGCTTCGGGAACTCGCTGATAAAAACCGAGCCATTCTCGGATTTGACATCGCAACTCTCGATTCCACTGCAGACGGGTGGGCGCCGTGCATCGTCGCGGAAAGCACCTATGACATCGGTTCTGCTGCGGGCGCAAGACCGTGGGGAGAATCCGTTGCTCTCTCGCTTCAGTTGGCCCTACGTGATCTAGAGCAAACGAGAGGACAGGCACGGTCCTCCACCGATGACGATGCGTGGTATTCAGTGGTCGCTATTGACGAGCAATGGTGGGGCGAGTTGCTCCGCACGCATCCGCGGAACAAAAACGGCTTGTTCGAAGTTGGTCGTATCCAGCCTAGGACGAGGAGCAACGCAGATGAGGACTAACGATTTGAACCGCTACGCGCTAAGCAGCTGCGTGTTTGTCGCGACGCTCGCAGGCTGCGGCGGATCGCAGTCGCCGATCGGTGTGCCGGGCGCGATGGCGCAGAGCCGTGCGATCGCGCAGCACGCCGCCCGCGGCAAGTCGTGGATGTTGCCGGAGGCGAACGGGGAGGATTTGATTTACGCCCCAGGCGGATGCGGAGGTGAGACCTGCGTTCTATCTTATCCCAAGGGTAAAGTCGTTGGAGTCATATCATGGGTTGGCTCTCCGATTACCGGCAGCGGCGCATGCTCCGACCCCAGCGGCAATGTTTTTATCTCGAACAATAATGAGATGGCGGAATATGCGCACGGCGGGACGACGCCAATTGCAACTCTGAGTTTACCGGGAAATAACGCGTTTGGCTGTTCTATTGACCCTGCGACGGGAAATCTCGCCGTAGTCTTTTCAAGTAGAAACGGCGACCTTGCTATTTTTCCACACGCTCAAGGAACGCCTATCACATACTCGTCGCACCTGGAATCGTTCTATTGCGGTTATGATAACGCTGGGAACCTGTACGTTAATGGCTACAGCAACGGAGTGCGCGGATTTTCGGAGATGACTAGCGGAAGCGGGACATTCAATAAGCTCTCGATAGATGATTCAGTTGGTACCCCGGGCCAGGTACAATGGGATGGCTCGTACATCACCTGGCAGTCCATTGAAGAGAACCATCCGAAAATATCTCGGTTGAGCATTTCAGGCTCAACAGCAACCGTGGTCAGTACAACGACGCTCAGCGGCATCGGTCGAAGGGCTATGCCAACCTGGATTTATGGAGGAAAGGTCGTCGTCCCTTATTCAGACCACGGAGCGTTCGCAACGTTTATTGGGATTTGGCCATACCCAGCAGGTGGCGCCCCCACAAAAAGGATTCGTAAGTTGAAGGGCTATCCCAAGAACCAGCGATCGTTCCTCGCAGCAACCATTTCCGTCGCTCCAAGCCGCTAAGGGGTTACGCATGACCGCTTTACGTTTACCGCTCACGCTGTGCGCCGCGCTGGTCCTCGTTGCTGGTTGCGGCGGATCGCAGCCACCGATCGGCGCGTCGGGAGCGATGCTGCAGACCTCGGCGATCGCGCAACATGCCTCGCACGGCAAGTCTTGGATGTTGCCGGAGGCAAAAGCTGAGAAGCTCGTTTACATCGCAGCCGGGCAGATCTATGTGTATGCTTACCGCAGCAGCAAACTTGTCGGTACTATAGCACGCATTGGCGATACACATTATGAGTGCTCCGACAAGCAAGGTAATGTGTTTGTTTCAGTAGACCAGTTTGCCAGCAACACCGGTATATACGAATACGCTCATGGCGGCACGAACCCCATAAATTACTTTTCTGTCCCGGAAGCGTTCGCTTGCGCGGTTGACCCGATCACGGGAAATCTCGCCGTCATTAACGGAGGCCCGACAATTTACATTTTCCCCAACGCCTCGGGCTCGCCTGAAGTGTATACCGCGTCGAATATCTATTATACGAGAGGCATCGCATACGATGGCTCCAGTAACTTATTCATTAATGGGTCAGACATTAAAGGCCATTTTGCGCTGGTAGAGCTACCGGCCGGAGGCAACGATTTTGAGTCCATTACCATTGCGGGGAGTGAGGGCGGTAATGCTCTCAACCCACTTGCGTGGGACGGCCAGTATCTCGCGCTGGGTTCCTATCAATCAACCAAAAAGATCCACGACCAAGAGGTGGTTCTGCGCCTTGCAATATCAGGTTCGTCTGCAGAGATTGTGGGGAACACACCACTGGGCGCACAAAGAGAGCCTTATCATTTACAGTTTTGGGCCAACGGCAACGTGGCAATCCAAGCCTCAAACAAACCGCGCAGCCATTCGTTAGTTCAGTATTTTACGTACCCTGAAGGTAAGGCTACAAAAACCCTGAGGGTGCCGCCCTTGGGAGCGCCTTACGGCATAACTGTTAGTGAGTAGTGTCGCTGTACCAGCCGTCGCGCCTCACCCCTAACGCCCACCCGATCGCACCGCAGCAGCACAGCGCTGAGCTTGGCTTTGCAGGCATTGCGCTTCGCGGGCACCGCCGCGTAGCCGCCAAGATCGCCTAGCCGCTTAGCTGCGCAGCCCGCTCCGATTCGGCACGGCAGCGAGGCCGGCTGTCGGGGGCGGCGTTTTGCCGGCTCTGGCTCCTATCCCGCAACGCTGCGGCACCGTGGCGTTTCTTGCACTTCTTGTCGCCACGGCTTGCTTAAAGATCGGCGAAATTTTTTCGCGGTGGGGCCACGACGAAATGGGTGGTGCGGGCCAGCGACGCGTTCGGGGTGAACGGCTTTGGCGTATCGCGGCCGTAGGCTAAGCGACGTAATCACACTGATCTCGCATTCGATCGCTCACGCCCGTATACGTGCGCACGCGCGTGAAAGGGGGAGGGTACCCCTCAAATGAGTCGTGCGGGCCGGGCACCCGGTTTTGGGTGAACGGGATCGGAGGGATCGAGAGCCCACCACCGCCAGTGCGCGCGACGTAATAGTCCTTATCTCGCACTCGCTCGATGCGCGTTAGCGTGACGGCGTCCTCCGCGCGCGTTGCACTCGAAATCGCACTGGACGCCGACGCACACGCATGCGCATAGTTGGGCGGATCGTCAAGTGAACTGGCGCTTCAACCGAAACCGCTGGAACCAAACCTTTGTTGCCGGTGGCATGGCCCGACCCCCACAGTACGCACGCAAGGATGATGACCCGGCCCCGACCTTCGCGCAAATTAAGACGGAGGTCAAACGAATGCGCCCTAGAGACCGCGCCATGCTCTTGGCATGGCTGGCGCTTTACTTTGATGACCAGGGCGAGTTGTATCCACCCGCGCAAACCACACGCCGCGACAAAGCGACTATTGCGAGTCAGGATTATTGGCTCGTGAGAGTTCCAAGCAAGTGAAATTCGGGGATACTTACTATGTCGTCGCGCACCCCTGGGGCGCAATTATTCTCCTGGTTGCTGTGGCCTCTGCAATAATCTGGCTTGCCGCCCGTCGCCTGTAGAAGTCGAACGACCTGCCCGCCGCGAACGTTCTAACCCCTAGAGGGAGGTCGTATGGGACTTCGGAGTTGGGGTCGTTTGACCGTACTTATAGGTGCGGCGCTTACCGTTCCAGGCTGCGGACAGATCGGAAGTGCCGGAGCCGTGCCTCAAGGTGCCACGACACAGGCAAGGGCGCATCGAGCGACAAGCGGCGATTTGATCTATGCGACTGGCGGTTGCGGCGGCGTCTGCGTGCTGTCGTATCCGCAAGGTCAGATTGTAAACAGCATTCATACGACTGGCCAGCTCGGAGCGCTGTGTTCCGACGCCTCGGGAAACGTCTTTGTTTCGAACGATACGCAGGTCCTTGAATATACACATGGCGGTACATCGCCAATCGCCACACTTAGTCTGCCAGGTCACGCGGGCTATGCCTGTTCAGTTGACCCAACGACGAATAACCTCGCCGTCGTCTTCAAATCCGATAGCGGAGATATTGCGGTCTTTGCCAACGAAAGCGGCACGCCGAGCATCTATGCCTCTACCATTGATTCGCTTGTGTGTGGTTACGACAATGCCGGTAACCTTCTTATCGGCGGATTCAATGGACTGTACCCGGGGCTCGCAGAGTTACCGCAGGGACAAGGGGCGATTACGGTTCTTTCGATTAGCGGAACGCTAGGAAACCCGGGCCAGGTACAATGGGACGGCTCTCACATGACCTATGAAACGATCAGCTCGCAAAGGATTAGCGTCGCGCAGTTATCCATCTCTGGTTCTCTCGCTACAGTTATCGGCACCACTCCAATCAAAGGCGTCAAATTCGCGGCACAGTCTTGGATTTACGACCGTAAGATTTTGGTGCCATCTGGTGGGAAGGCAGTGAAGGTTAACAAGATTGGAGTTTGGGCCTACCCAAAGGGTGGCAAGACCAAAGACGCATACAAATTAGCAAATCCCAAGTCCCTGGATTTTCAGGGCGTAACTGTTTCCGTCGCCCCAAACAGTTAAGGGAGCAGCCATGAATGCTTCGTGCTTAGCCCTCGGCCTAGGTTTCGGCCTTAGCCTCCTCACCGGCTGCGGCGCATCACAACCGCCGATCGGCGCGCCAGGCCCGATGCCGCAGAGCCGCGCGACTAGCACGCATAATGAACGTAGCGGAACGCCCCAGAAGACTTCGAGCGTCCCAGACGGATCCGGGCCCTCCTCACGATTGGTCGCCCTGAACGGCGACCTCTACGGTACGACTTCGATCGGCGGCGCCAACAACCAGGGAACTGTGTACCGCATCACCACCAGCGGCGCGGAAAACGTGGTGTACAGTTTCGCAATCGGCTGCCAGAGGCGGAAAAAATGCGCCGACGGTTTGAATCCCACGGGTTTACTCGTCGTCAACGGCACACTCTACGGCACCACCGGAGGCGGCGGACTTGGACCTTGCAAGAACTATTACGGACCCAACGGCTGTGGGACGGTTTTCACCATCACGCCGAGCGGCGCCGAGAGTGTGCTGTACAGTTTCACCGGCGGTGGCTGCATCCACCACCCTCGTTGCCCCGACGCTGAATATCCCAATGGGCTGACCGCGATCGACGGAACCCTTTATGGCACGTCGTGGTACGGCGGCAGGTTCGGATTAGGAACCGCGTACAGCATCACGACGAGCGGCGGCGAGAAGGTACTTCACAGCTTCGGTCGAGGATGCTTTTGCGGATACCCCAATGAAGGGCTGATCGAAGTCGGCGGCGCGCTGTACGGCACAACGTTGTACGGTGGGATGCAGAAGGCCGGGTCCGTCTTCAGCATGAGCGAGACCGGCCGCACCAAGGTACTTTACAGCTTCGACGCCCCTCCAGGGGGCGGCAACGCGGGCGCGAACGGCAGCCCGATCGACGTAAACGGTGTGCTCTACGGCACGACCGGTGGCGGCGGAGCGTATCATAATAAGGGAACCGTCTACAGCATCAGGACGAACGGCACGCTCAATGTGCTGCACAGCTTCGGAATGGGTTGCCCCCCGAAAAAGAGGTGCTCCGATGGCGAGTACCCGGATAGCGGGCTGCTCGATGTCAACGGCGTGCTCTACGGCGAAACGGCCGGAGGTGGTAGCCACGCTTCGGGAACGGTGTTCAGCATCACCACAAGAGGGAGCGAGAAGGTGCTGCACAGTTTCTCGCAAGGTTATGGCCCGGGCGCAGGTTTAACTGCGCTAAACGGCATCCTCTATGGTGTCACGGGCGGAGGTGTCTGTGACGGCGGCACGGTCTTTAGCCTCACCCTTAGCGGCAAGGTAAAGAGGCTACACACGTTCTGTTAAGGCCCTGCGCCTGTTAGCGAGCAGCACATCGTGAAACACAGAACCATCAATAGCTTCGCGCTCATCATCAGCGCCGCTGCATTGTTCGCCGGTTGCGGCGGATCGCAGCGGCCGATCGGCGCGCCGGGCACGACGCCGCAGAGCCGCGCGATCGTGCAGCACGCCGCTCGTAGTAAATCGTGGATGCAAGAAACGAGCGGGGATCTGACTTACGCGTCGGGCCCTGACACGTATATACTTTCGTATCCGACGGGTGGCATCGTCAATAGCTTCAGCGTTCGAGAAGCGCTAAGTCTCTGCTCAAACAAAAAAGGCGAAGTCTTTTTTCCTGGCAGCGAGCAGGTGCTCAAATATGAGCATGGGGCCACGTCGCCATCTGCAACGCTGAAAGATGCCGGGTATTTCGCAGCGGCCTGCTCCTCTGATCCACAAAGCGGAGATCTCGCGGTAGCCAACTCAACAGGCGCGGTTTCGGGCCCGGGCAGCCTCGCTATCTACACGAAAGGCAAAGGTAAACCAAACTTTTATTTTGATCCCACCATAAAATACTACGATTCGTGCGCCTACGATAACCGGGGAAACCTTTTCGTTATCGGTGGTTCTGCCTCGGCCGGAGTCGTATTAACTGAAAAGTCGCGGGGTTCGGATACCTTCACCGACATCAGCGTTAGCGCATCGGTCCCGAATCCCGGGCAACTACAATGGGATGGAAAGTACTTAGCTCTCGCAGCCGATGGCAACCGAACGATATATCGACTCGCCATTTCGGGCTCAACCGCAACCGTCGCCGGGACAACCACACTTTCCGGACAGCGAAAAGGCCTGACATTTGTGATTAACGCCAACCGGATTTTGGCACCGAGCGGTAAGTACGGCACTCAAGTCGGCGTATGGCGCTACCCGCAAGGCGGACAGCGCCTTACCGTTTCGCAAACCCTTTACTCAAAACACGCCCTCATTACCGGCGTCACCGTTAGCCTCGCGCCTCACCGCTAACCGCCATGAATGCTCTACGTTCAACCTTTAGCGTTTTTGCCGCCTCCGCCGCGCTCGGTGTCTTTGCTGGCTGCGGCGGATCGCAGCCGCCGATCGGCGCGCCGGGTGGTATGCCAAATGCTTCGTACCCAGCGCCGCGCAACAAACACTCACAAACGTTTAGTTTCACCGGAGATAAACAACAGTTCCAGGTGCCTGCAGGTGTTAGACAGGTTACCGTTGTCGCGAGCGGTGCAAGCGGTCCGTATGGCGCCACCAGTAGTTACTGCACAGTCGTCGGAGGCTTAGGCGGTGTGGTAAAAGCTACGATCCCGGTAACGCCGGGAGAAACGTTGGCGGTGTTCGTTGGCGGCGAAGGCACAATCGGCGCGGCGTGCGGCAGTCAACACGGCGACGGCAGCGGTGGCTTTAATGGTGGCGGAGATGGTGGTCGGTCGGGCTATGGCTATATCGGTGACGGTGGAGGCGGCGCGTCCGACGTGCGGGAGAGAGGCTCCGCGTTGAGCGATCGGATCCTTGTCGCCGGCGGTGGCGGCGGCGGCGCCAGATATCATGGTGGCACCGCCGGTGCAGGCGGGGGTCGCCGCGGCGGTGCGGGAGGAATGGGATCTGGTCCTGGGCCGGTTGGCGGCGGCGGCAGTGGGGGAACGCAAAAGCGCGGAGGGCGCGGCGGTAAAGCCTCGCCGTATTACGGACCGCCCGAGGCGGGGCACCCCGGCCATCACGGCTCGCTTTGCGCGGGTGGCGAGGGCGGGGAAGGCGGCATGTCGCTGTCGGGCTACGGTACGTCCGGTGGCGGTGGCGGTGGTGGTGGCGGCGGCTACTACGGCGGCGGCGGTGGTGGCGGCGGAGGTGGCGGCGAGGACGGCGCCCCCGGCGGCGGCGGTGGCGGCGGATCGTCGTACGTTAAGCCCGGAGCGATCAACGTAAAAAACAAAAAGGGCGCCGCGCCACCCGGTAACGGCCAAGTCGTAATTTCTTGGTAGGGCCAGCTATGATAACGACAGCTACAACGTCGAGCCGAAGCGCGTTATGCGCCAGCATCGCCGCTGCGTTGCTCTCCGGTTGCGGCGGATCGCAGCCGCCGATCGGCGCGCCGGGCCCGATGCCGCTAGGATGGGACGTGGGCAACGATTCTCGGTCTCGCGAATCGTGAACCAACCATTTTCGGTGAGAGGCGCGGTTTGGGGGCTAGCTGCCGTAGTCGTTATCGGCGAACTAGCCATAGCCGCATATGGGGCCAAGTCTTGTCACGATCTTTCATGGGCGGTGTATTATGTGCTGTACGTGTCTCCAGTATTCTATATTCTCGAGCCGTGGACCGTACCGTTGATCTTAATTGCCCCTATCTTGGGCGGCTTTAGGTCCGAATGGTTTGGCCGTCATCGAACGTTTACGCTCACTGCATTTGTTCTGCTCGCCACGTTGATGCCTTTGCTTACAGCGGTGTACACTTCGAGCTCGCCATTTACTTGCTCGCCGCTGTAGGTGTGTTTTGATCGCGCGATTGGCTTCCTCGCGCCTCACCCCTAACACCCACCCGACCGCACCGCGCCTTCACACCGCCACGCATCAGCGCCTCGCAGCACCGCGCCGATCGGCCTCGCAGTGCAGCTTTGCACGCCTCGCAGCACGGCCACACCTCGCAGCGGCCTCGCAGTTCTAACGTTTGAAACTTGGCTTAGCTTAGCAGCGCGGCGCGCGGCGGACTAGCTTGACGGGAACCGCCGAGCGCCGCGCCATGCCGCTAAATCCTAGGCCATACGGCCCGGATAGACCGCCTTTCGCCCTTCCCTACTTCCGATTAACTTCGAGTACAATGGCTAAGGATCACGAAAGAGGGGTTTACACGGAGTTTGCTTCGAGCCTTAAGCGATGCGCATTTAGCATTGCCGTCGTTGCGCTTGCGGGCTGCGGAGGATCGCCGTCCCAGAGTGCAACACGCGCGATACCGCAAGCTCTAACAGCCGAGCACGAGCACGGACGATCATGGATGCTACCGGAAGAGAAGAAGGAGGATCTACTATATGTAGCTGACTCGTTCTGCGGCTGCATTCGAATCTTCTCGTACCCTAAGGGCAAAGTGGTGGGCGTGATACAAGACGTAGCCCCGCAACTGCAGGGCGAGTGCAGTGACAAGGCGGGGAACGTTTGGGTCACGAGCTTTAGGACCGCACAGCTCGTTGAATTTGCCCATGGCGAGCCGCTACCTAT
>Ga0265325_10000750_pt1 | contig 23448 bp, 20 predicted proteins | sample 41420metaG_FD_202090 | JGI IMG/M metagenome (GOLD analysis project Ga0265325, IMG submission 202090) | Rhizosphere microbial communities from Carex aquatilis grown in University of Washington, Seatle, WA, United States - 4-14-20 metaG | ecosystem: Host-associated > Plants > Roots > Rhizosphere... | reverse complement strand
GTCGGCGTCATGCTGCCCACCGGCGCGGCCTCGGCGGTCGCGGTGTTCGCGCTGTCGGCCTATGGCCGGGTGCCCACCATGATGAATTTCACTTCGGGGGCCGCGGGTCTGGCCAGCGCGCTGCGCACCGCCCAGGTCCGGCGCATCGTCACGGCGCGGCGCTTCATCGACCTCGCCAAGCTGGAGGCGCTGGTCGAGGGGCTGGGCGATTACGAGATCGTCTATCTGGAGGATGTGCGCCAGCGCCTTTCGCTGGGCAGCAAGCTGCGGGCGCTGATCGGCAAGCTGCTGCCGCGGCTGGTGGCGGTGCACAGCGATTACCAGCGGCCCGCCGTCATCCTTTTCACCTCCGGTACCGAAGGCGAGCCCAAGGGCGTGGCGCTCAGCCATGAGAATGTGCTGGCCAATGTGGCGCAGGTGCGGGCCCATATCGATCTTTATCCCAATGACGTGCTGTTCAATCCCCTGCCGGTGTTTCACTGCTTCGGGCTCACCGTCGGCATCATGCTGCCGCTGATAGCGGGCGTGAAGGTGGTCTGCCATCCCACGCCCCTGCAGCCCAAGGAGATCGTGCGCCGCATCCGCCGCCATGGCGCAACCATCGTGATCTCCACCGACACCTTCATCAGCCAGTATGCCCGCTGTGGCGAGGCGGGTGACATGGACACGGTGCGGCTGGCGGTGTGCGGCGCTGAGCGGCTGCGCGACGAGACCCGCGCCTATGTGCGCAAGAAATACGGCATCGCGCTGCTGGAAGGCTATGGCGTGACCGAGGCGGCGCCAGTGGTCGCCGCCAACCAGATCGAGGCCAACCATCCCGGCACGGTGGGCAAGCTGATGGCGGGGATGCAGGCGCGGCTGGAGCCGGTGGACGGCATCCCCAATGCCGGGCAGCTGGTGGTGAAGGGCCCCAACATAATGCTGGGCTATATCAAACCCGATGCGCCGGGCGTGATCGTCCCGCCCGGCGGCGGCTGGTACAATACCGGCGACGTGGTCTCGATCGATGCGGACGGATTCATCTCCATCCGCGGCCGCCTCAAGCGTTTCGCCAAGATCGGCGGCGAGACGGTGTCCCTCAGCGTGGTGGAGAATGTGGCGGCGGCGCTTTGGCCCGACCATCACCATGCCGCGGTGGCAGTGAGGGATGCCCATAAGGGCGAGCAGATCATCCTGGTGACCGACGTGAAGGAAGCGCGCCGGGTCGACCTTATCGGTTGGGCCCAGAACCATGGCGTCTCCGAACTGGCGGTCCCGCGGCAGGTGATGGTGGTGGACGCCATCCCCGTACTGGGTACGGGCAAGACCGACTATGTGACGGTCCAGAAAATGGCCGAGGCTGAGGCCGTGCCTGGGGCCTGAACCTTTCGCCGCAGTTTACTTCCGGGTCCTTTCAATGCTGTAATATCGGCAAGTAATAATGATCGGGCGGGGGCCGGATGCGTCTTCAAGGTATTTTTGCGCTTGCGGCGCTGTGCGGACTGCTGTTCGGCTGCGCCTCCACCATGAACAAGGTTGCCGCCGAGGCGCCGATCAACTGGTCTGCCGAGAAGGGCAAGAAGGTCCTGCTGATCGACCCGGATGTCGAACTCAGCGAGCTGACCGCCGGCGGCGTCACCGAGCCGCGCGCCGACTGGACCGCAACCGGCAAGGGCTTCATCAAGTCCGATATCGGCAGCACCCTGACCGGCAAGGGCATCGACACGGTGCCGGTGGATGCCGTCACCGATCCGCATGAAGTGCAACTGGTCAAGCTGCATGGCGCGGTCGGCATCGCCATCCTGCAGAATGCGATGATCAACCTGCCGACCAAGGGCAAGACCCTGGACTGGACCCTGGGTCCGGGCGTCACCGCGTTGCGGGACCACTATAATGGCGACTATGCGCTGTTCGTCTATGTGCGCGATTCCTATTCCACGGCGGGGCGCGCCGCGATCATCCTCTTGGGAGCGATTGCCGGCATCGGCATCCAGGGCGGTACCCAGGTCGGCTTCGCCTCGCTGGTGGATCTGCGCACCGGCAAGATCGTGTGGTTCAACCGCCTGATCAGCAGCACCGGCAGCCTGAAGGAAGACAAGCCCGCCGCGGCGACGGTGCAGAATCTGCTCGCGGGCCTGCCGCTCTGACCATGCGGCGCATCCTGGCCGGCACGCTTGTCAGCCTGCTTGCCGCCACGGGGGCGCGGGCGGACGATTCCTATGCCATGCCGCCCCCCGGCTACACGCCCGACATGAAATCGGACGAGGCCGGAATGTGGATGCAGGTCGACAAGCTGGAGGCCGACATCAAGGCTTCACCGGCCCGCATCCGCGACGAGAAGCTCAACGCCTATGTCCAGGGGCTGGTATGCAAGCTGGCAGGCGAATATTGCCGCTCGATCCGGCTTTATGTGATGGAGGTGCCCGCCTTCAATGCCGAGACCCTCCCCAATGGCGCGATGGTGGTGTGGTCCGGCCTGTTGCTGCGCTCGGAGAACGAGGCCCAGCTTGCCTTCGTGCTGGGCCATGAAATCACCCATTACCTCCACCGCCATTCGCTGGAGCGCATGCGCCGCGTCGTCAACACTTCGGGTTTCGTGGCGGTGTTCAGCATCATCACCGCCGGCGCCGGCGTTGGGCTGATCGGGCTGGCGGCCAACGCGGCGGCTGTTGGCGCGCTCTATGCCCATACCCGCGACCAGGAACGCGACGCCGACGCCGGCGGCTTCGCCGCCGCCACCGCCTATGGCTATGACCCCGGCCAGGCCCCGGCGATCTGGCGCTATGTCGCCGCCGAGACCAACGCCAATCCCCATCACGAGCATGCGGTGTTCTTCGCCACCCATCCCGAGCCGGAGGAACGGCTGGCCGCCATGCAGAAGGAAGCGGCGGCAGAAACCGCCAAGCGCGGCGAATGGGCCACGAATGTCGACGCCTTCCATGACGCGGTCGAACCGTTCCTGGGCCGCTGGGTCGCCGACGAACTGGCGCGCGGCGAGCCGCTGGAAGGCGTGGTGCTGTTCGAGCGACTTTCCGCCAACCAGCCAGCGCGCGGGTTGTTCCGATATGCGCTGGGCGAATCCTTGCGCAAGCGCAATGCCAAGGGCGACGCGCCGCTGGCCGCCGCCGCCTATCATGCCGCGCTGGACTGCGCCGACGCGCCGCCCCAGGCCTGGCGCGGCCTCGGCCTTCTCGCCATGAAGGACGGCGACAAGGCGGAGGCGAAGGAAGATTTCACGCAATACCGCGCCAAGGCGCCGGATGCCGACGACAAGGCAATGATCGATTTCTATCTGACGCAGCTATAGGGGGCGCCCCATGAAAACATTCTCCCGCATTTCGATTGTCGTGGCTCTGGGCCTGCTGGCCGCCGGCTGCGGCGGCGTCACCCTGATCGACCCCGCCAAGCCGCAGGTGCTGGGCGACATGACGGTGATGCCGCAGATCCGGTGGAACCAGTTCTCGACCGACCACAAGGTCTGGACGGTGAACGGACCCAATCTGGACTCTCTGCACTTCTTCGCCGGGGTCAAAAGCGGCCAGCCGCTGTTCACCCCGTTTGGCGCGCGCAAGGACCAGATGGCGGTGTTCGACGCCAAGATGCTGCCCAATGACGTGCAGGACCTGGTGGTCGGCACCCTGGAGAAACAGGGCTATCAGAATGTGCGGCCGGGCAATCTGGCGCCCTGCCCGTTCGGGTCGGCCACCGGCTTCTGCTTCGATTTGGCCTTCACCTCGCCCGACGGGCTGGAAATGAAGGGCCTGGTCACCGCCAGCAAGCGCGACGCCAGCCTGGACCTGGTCGAGTTCGTGGCCCCCTCGGAATATTACTATGGCGAGCTTTCTCCCACGGTTTCCAAGGTTTTTGCATCCATCCAGACCAAGTAGGGGCTGGTTTACCAACCTCCGAGATTGACAATCACTCGCAACTAGAACATATATTGGTGGTCTCCTTTCGGGCTTCCTTGGATGATTGTGTGCGTCTGCAATAGGCTGAACGAATCACGGGTCGGCGCCGCGGTGTGCGACGGCGCCCGCTCCGCCGACGAGGTCTATGCGCGCTGCGGCGTGAGAAAGAATTGCGGACGATGCCAGGAAACCATCGAAGGAATGCTGGAAGAAAATCGCCGCGGCCTGTTGCAGGCGGCGGAATAGCGCCCGGTCCCGAGCCGCACGCCTCGCTGCCCGGCGATCCCGGCACCATCGCCTTCCTCAACAAGGTGCTGAAGAACGAGCTCACCGCGATCAATCAGTATTTCCTGCATTCGCGCATGCTGGCCGATTGGGGCCTCAGCGAATTCGCCCACAAGGAATACGAAGAATCCATCGACGAGATGAAGCATGCCGACCGCCTCATCAAGCGGGTGCTGTTCCTCGGCGGGCTGCCCAACCTTCAGGACCTCGGCAAGCTCTTGATCGGCGAGAATGTGCTGGAGCTCATCAAATGCGACCTGTCGCTGGAGGTGACGTCCCTGCCAGACCTCAAGCTCGCCATCGCCCATTGCGAGACGGTGAAGGATTTCGTCAGCCGCGAATTGTTCGTCCACATCCTCGAAAACGAGGAAGAGCATATCGATTGGCTGCAGACCCAGCTGCGCCTGATCGAGCAGATGGGAATCGAGAATTTCGTCCAGCTCCAGACCAAGCCGAACGCCAGCGGCGCGAGCTAGAACTCCGCTTCCAACTCCTCCACCGCCATCGGCTCGGCCTTGGCGGCTTCGATCCATTCGATCATGTCGGGCAGGTTCATCACCGTGTCACAATAATCCGCGCCCAGCCGGTCGAGCTTGACATCGTAGGTCTTGAACCGGGTCGCCACCGGGGCGTACATCGCGTCCGCCACGCTGGGCTTTTCGCCGAACAGATAGGGCCCGTCATAGGTCATCAGGCATTCGCGCCATACCGCCACCACCCGGTCGATATCGGCCTGGGCCCCGGCCCAGATCTTGAACCCCGGATAATGCGCCTTCAGGTTCATCGGCAGCGCCGAACGCAGATTGGTGAAGCCCGAATGCATTTCCCCGGAAATGGCGCGGCAATGCACCCGCGCCGCCGGGGCATGGGGCAGTAATCCCGCCTTGGGGAAGGTTTCGTTGAGATATTCGGCCAGGGCCAGCGTGTCCCACACTTTCAGGCCGTTGTGCCGCAGGCAGGGCACCAGGAAGGACGGCGACAACAGCAACAGCTCGGCCCGCGCATTGGGATCGTCGGAGGACAGCAGCTCCTCCTCGAAATCCAGCCCCGCCATCCGGCACATCAGCCAGCCGCGCAGCGACCAGGACGAGTAGTTCTTACTCGAGATCGTCAGGACCGCTTGTTTCATAACCTTACTTTCAATGCGTTCCTGTGCGTTGACAAGGATTATTTCGCACTGCAGCATAAATTAGGTTAGTCTTTCCGGCGGACGGTCATGCTGACCTTCTGTCAGTTCTCCCGGCGAGGGGCTGGAGCGGGATGTACTTGTACGACGCCTACCAGGCTCAGCAGGATGCCCTGTCGCCGCTGCGCGCGGCGGCCGGCCTGTGGCGCGCCTGCCTGCTCGACACCAGCATGGGTCCGGCCGCCAATTATCTCGCCCGCTGCGCCGGGGCGGCGGCGGAAATCGTCGCCCGCTCGCACATGATCCACACCCGCCCCGATTACGACATCAGGGAAGTCCCGGTCGAGGGCCGTCCGGTGCCGGTGATCGAGGAAGCGGCGCTGGAGATGCCGTTCGCCAATCTGGTGCATTTCCGCAAGGAGACCAACATCCCCCAGCCGCGGGTGCTGCTGGTGGCGCCGATGGCGGGGCATTTTCCCACCCTGCTGCGCCAGACCGCCGAAACCCTGCTGCGCGATCACGATGTCTACATCACCGACTGGAAAAGCGGCCGCGAGGTGCCGCTGGCGGCGGGGCGCTTCGGCACCGACGAATATGTCGACTACCTCATCCGCTTTTTCGAGAAGATCGGCCCGGGCGGCCACGCCGTGGCGGTGTGCCAGCCCTGCGCCGCCCTCACCGTGGCGGTGTCGGCGATGGCCGAGGCAGGCCATGACGCGACGCCCCGCTCCATGACCCTGATGGCGGGGCCGGTGGATACCCGCATCAGTCCCACCAAGGTCAACGAACTGGCCACCAGCAAGCCGATCGGCTGGTTCCGCGACAATCTGATCGCCCGGGTGCCGTCGCGCTATGACGGCGCGGGCCGGCACGTCTATCCCGGCTTCCTGCAATTGTCGGCCTTCATGTCGATGAACCTGCCGCGCCATATCCGCGCCCATATGGATCTGTTCGGCCATATCCTCAAAGGCGAGGACGCCAAGGCCGATGCCAACCGCAAATTCTACGACGAGTATTTCTCGGTCGCCGACCTGCCGGCGGAATTCTATCTGGAGACGGTGCAGAAGGTGTTCCAGGAACATCACCTGCCGCGCGGCGTGTTCGAATATCGCGGCCGCAAGGTCGATCCCGCCGCCATCCGCAAGACCGCGCTGCTGACGGTGGAAGGCGAACGCGACGACATCTGCTCCATCGGCCAGACCCTGGCGGCGCACGATCTGTGCAAATCGGTCAAGCCGTTCCGCAAGAAGCATTATGTCCAGCCCGGCGTCGGCCATTATGGCGTGTTCTCGGGCACGCGCTGGCAGAACCAGATCTATCCGATGGTGCGCAACACCATCCTGTCGAGCGAATAGCAATCCGCTTGCGGTCGATTTTACCCAAACTTGTCATCCCGGACGGCGCGATGCTCAGGCGTCGCTTGGCCGGGATGACAGCCAGGATTGATTCAAACAGAAAAAAACTTCCCTACCGGAACATCGCGTTGAGCAGCCAGGCGAGTCGGACCCCCGCCCTGGCAAGCTGGATGCGCGCCAATCCCCGCGGGTCTCCCTGGCGGTCATAGATTCCGCGTTTTGCCACCGCCCAGGATTCATTGGCCCAGCCGACCGGCGTTCCCGATTGCCAGAGCGTTCCGTCCCGCGGCGTCACATGCGCCGCGATCCCCGCAGCCACGGCCGCGGCGTCATCGCCCATCGCCTCCACCAGCACGGTGTCCCAAAAATGATGCAGGCTGGTGCGATAGCGGCCCAGCCGCAGCTTGATGTCGTTGCCGCCATGATCGTGATTGTCGATGGCGTGCAGCGGCTGATGCACGTCACCGACGAAATGGATAAGAAACTTCAGCGCCTCGGCCCGCACGGCGCGAGAACGTCCTGGGTCGGCGGCGGCGCGGGCGTCCATTTCGATTTGGCCGACGACGCAATTGCTGTCCGGACAATCGCGGGCGCGGACGAACCCTGCAGACGCCAGCGGAATATCGACAAAATGCCAGCGCGCCGTGTCGGGCCGGGCGTCGCGGATCTCGTCGGCCCAGTTGGCGTCCGCCACCATCATCGCCTCGGCATCGCCGCCCAGCAGGGCCGATAGCTGGGCGCGGGCCCGCGGCGTCAGTTCCCGGGCGGCGATATGGGCGATGACTTCATGGCCCTCCGGTCCCCAAGCCAGCGCCGGGGCGGGGAACAGCAGCAGCATCGATCCCGCCAGCAGCAGCCGGGTTCCCATTGCGATGCCCTAGAGTTTCGGAATGTCGAAGCGGAACAACCAATTAACTAAAAGTCAAGGTTGACGATTGCAAAACCTTTAAGGCTAGATGGACTACGGTCGCACGCCGGGGATGGGCTTGCGGGCAGGACCTGGGCTGGGACGGAACGGACATTTTCCTCAAGGTCGGGGGTCCGCTCGATCCCGAGAACAACGGAGCCGACGTGGACCGCATTCTCCGCGATTCAAGGGATTTTGGCGTGCGCGTGCGCCGCCAGGTGAACGATGCCGGCGCCGCCTTCGCCACCCCTGACGGGCGCTGGGCGATCGTCTCCACCGGCATGACTCTTCTTGTTGCCGGCGCCATCACCATGATGGCGATGGGCACCATGCCGGCGGCAAATCCCGTGGTCGGCGCGCCCAGCCACATCCCCCTGTCCTACGAATTGCTGCGCCTGATTTCGCCCCCTGCCCCGGAGGCGCCGACCGCCAGCCCGGCCGAGAACATCAACCCCGGTTTCGAGACCCGCACCGTCACCCTGGATTCCGGCGACACCCTGGCCGGCATTCTGGAGGATGTGGGGATTTCCTCCGCCGACGCCAATGCGGCGATCGCGGCGCTGAAATCGGCCTATGACCCCCGCGCCCTGCGCGCCGGCCAGAGTTTCGACATCACCTATTCGGTGGCCAGCACCATCGACGCCACCGGCACCGCCGCCAGGCCGGCGCCGCCCAAGCCCAGGACCACGGTCATCACGGTCAATCACCGGCAGGTGACGGTGCCGCTGGATGCCGAGGCGGATTCGACCCCGGAGGATTCCCAGGCGATCTCCCGTCTGCTGTCGCTGCATTTCTCGCCCTCCATCGAGCAGGATGTCAGCGTCACCCGCGGCACCGACGGCAGCTTCACCGCCCAGAATGTGCAGAAGACGCTGCAGGCCCACCGCCACCGCGCCGGCGCCACCATCGATTCCAGCCTCTACCTGGCGGCGATGCAGTCGGGCATTCCCGCCGATGTCGTGGTCGACATGATCCGGATGTTCTCCTACAAGGTCGACTTCCAGCGCGACCTGCATCCCGGCGACAGTTTCGAGGTCTATTACGATTACTACTACACGCCGGAAGGCCAGCCCGCCCGCTATGGCGCGATCTCCTATGCCCGCATGCGGCTGTCGGGCAACGACATCGCGCTCTACCGCTACCAGAGCGATCCCAATGAGCCGGCGGATTATTTCGACGCCAACGGCCAGTCGGCCCGCGGCATGCTGATGAAGACGCCGGTGGACGGGGCGCGCATCTCCTCCGGCTTCGGTTCGCGCTTCCATCCCATCCTGGGTTACACCCGCATGCACAAGGGCGTGGATTTCGCGGTGCCGATCGGCACCCCGGTGATGGCGGCGGGCGCCGGCACCATCGCCTTCATGGGCCGGGAGAACGGCTATGGCAATTTCGTCAAGATCAACCATGGCAACGGCTATTCCACCGCCTATGGCCATCTGTCGCGTTTCGCCCCGGGCCTGCGCAGCGGCGCGCGGGTGCGCCAGGGCCAAATCTTCGCCTTCAGCGGCATGACCGGCATGGCGACCGGCCCGCATCTGCATTACGAGATTCTGGTCAACGGCTCCCAGGTCAATCCGCTCAAGGTCAAGATGGCGCAGGGCCGGCTGCTGGGCGGACGCGAGCGGCGCGCCTTCCTGGAACAGCGCCTGAAGACCGACGAGACGGTGGCGGCGATGCCGCTGGAAACCAAGGTGGCCGACATCTCCACCGACCTGCGGCAGGCCAAGGCGAAATAAATCCGCCAAAGCGGATTTATTTCGTCCTCGGCGAGCGGCGTTCAGCCGCGAGGGAAGAGGACCCAGAAAAAACCGCTAGGGAACTCTCCCGCTCCTCGGGCATTGTCGAAATGCAACCTGGCCGGGGCGCCGCATTGCTGATCGAGGCCGGCTATGACATCGCCTTCCGTCTGACTGCGGCGACCCCGCTGCTGCTGACCGTGCATCTGCGGCCGGAATTGCGGCCGCGTTTGAAGCAGCCGGAACGGCTGCGCCTCGATCCGCAGGTCCGCCATCGCAGCTATCTCGACGCCTTCGGCAATGTTTGCACCCGGCTGGTCGCTCCGCCCGGCGTGCTGACCCTGTCCAACCGCTTTGTCATCCGCGACAGCGGCGTGCAGGACACCATGCCCTGGGGCGCACGGCAGGCGGAAGTCGATGACCTGCCCGACGAGGTGCTGCTTTATCTGCTGGGCAGCCGCTATTGCGACACCGACCGCCTGGCGACCGAGGCCTGGAAATTGTTCGGCACCACGCCGCCCGGCTGGACGCGAGTGCAGGCGATCATGAACTATGTCCATGACCGCATCCAATTCGGCTATGAGCATGCCAGGGCGGACCGCACCGCCTTCCAGGCGCATGAGGAGCGGCTGGGCGTCTGCCGCGATTTCGCCCATCTGGCGATCGCCTTTTGCCGCTGCATGAACATTCCGGCGCGCTACTGCACCGGCTATCTGGGCGATATCGGGGTGCCGAAGGACCCCGCCCCGATGGATTTCAGCGCCTGGTTCGAAGCCTATCTGGACGGTGCCTGGCACACATTGGACGCGCGCCACAACATGCCCCGCATCGGGCGGCTGCTGATGGCGCGAGGCCGCGATGCCACCGACGCGGCGATCTCCACCGCGTTCGGAACCGCCGAACTGGTGCGCTTCGAGGTGGTCACGAACGAAGTGAGTCCCGCCTAGAGCGGTTCCAGGAAAAATGTGTAGCGGTTTTCCGTCCGGAACCGCGACCAATCAAAAAGATAGAGCGGTCTAGCCGACGACTTCCGGGTTGGCGGTGGCGCCGGTCTGCCAGAGGATCGCCAGCACCACCCCTTTGGCGCGCGGCAGCAGCAGCGCCGAAAGCGCCGCGAAGAACACCGCCCAGCCGCCCGCGACCATCCACACCGGCAGGAAGTTCAGGTCGATCAGGAAGGCCAGCGGCAGGAAGATGTGGCCGGTGACGATGATGGTGAGCCATGGGGCCGCATCGTCGGCGCGAAACTCGGCGAAGCTTTCACCGCATACGGAGCAATTATCGACCTGCTTGAGATAGGCGCGGAACAGCTTGCCCTTGCCGCAGCAGGGGCAGCGGCCCACCAGCGCCCGCAGCACGGCATCACGCATGGTTATCGATTCATGACTCATGGCCATCGCCCTTCGACGTGGCTGATATAGGCGCGCGAGGCGCGTCCTCCCACCCCGCGCATCGCCGCTGCGGCGTTATGACCGTTTCGCGTTCAGCGGAACGGATAGGCCGTGTAGATATAGTCCACCGACGCCACCCTGGTGTGACAGGCATAGCCGCATTTGGCGTCGTTGCCCTGGGCCGTAAAGGTTTTCGCCGCGGCATCGTAATTGAAAGCGCCATACGCCCAGCCATGCGTGTCCGGGAATCGCTTGCTGTCCTTCTCGATGGTCGCGACCGCCTCCAGCGCGTCCGGCACCTCCACGTCATAGGGCGACTTGGCGTCCTTTTTCAGGCTCCACTCGATCTTCACGATCTTGGAGCCTTCGGGAAACAGCTTGCCTTCGGCGGGAAGCCCCCCGCGATAGGCGTCGATCATCACGTCATTGGCGACGATGACCTTCAACTGCTTGTCGGTCCGGCTGACCGCGACAACCCGCCAGTTTTCGTATCCCCGGAAATCCGAAAATGCGAGTTCGCCCAGTTTGAGCGTGTATTTGTCTTGTTGCGCGATGGCAGTATTTCCCAGGGCAATAAGCGACGCGGCCCCGATCAAAGCCAACGCGATGATCCTGACTCTCATGACAAATCTCTTCTTAGCTTGGGATGGAAGATGTGATGAGCATGAACGCTGCTGACATTCCGGCAGGTGCAGAATTTCATTTCGCCTGGTTCTGAAATGGGTTCACTTGCGAAGCAACACACAGTCCCGCGTCACGAACGCCGGAAAATATGCTTGGTGAAGGAAATCATACCAACCGCTATGCCCCGTAACTATAACAGTTACGTGACCAATTGCGAAAGCCCCAGCGGAGCTTCGCCGATCTGCCTCCGGAGCAGGCAGATGCCTAATTCAGCGCCGGGCAACTGGATCCCCTTCCCTCGCGGCTGAACGCCGCCCGCCGGGGATGACATCGCGCTGAAGCGCGATGTCAATTCAGCGCCGCGCCGGCCGGCATCGCAGCGGCCAGTTCATCGGCGCTGGCAGCGAATTCCTGGCCGTTGACGGTAAGACCGGTCTTGCTGGCGCTCACCTTCACCGTGGCGCCGTCGGCGATCTTTCCCTCCAGCAGCAATTGCGCCAGCGGGTCCTGCAGCCGGCGCTGGATGACGCGCTTCAAGGGCCGCGCGCCATAGACCGGGTCGTAGCCGGCATTGCCCAGCCAGTGGCGCGCCTTGTCGTCAAGCTGCAGGACGATCTTGCGATCGGCCAGCAGCCGGCCCAGCCGCGCGATCTGGATATCGACGATCTTGTCCATGTTTGCCCGCGTCAGGCGGTGGAACAGGATGATCTCGTCCAGCCGGTTGAGGAACTCGGGGCGGAAGTGCCCACGCACGGCCTGCATTACCTGAGCCCGCGCATGCTTCTGGTCGCCCTCGGTGCCGAGGAATTCGGTGCCGAGATTGGAGGTCAGGATGATCACCGTGTTCTTGAAATCCACGGTGCGGCCCTGGCCGTCAGTGAGCCGGCCATCGTCCAGCACCTGCAGCAGCACATTGAACACATCGGGATGGGCCTTCTCGACCTCGTCGAACAGGATCACCTGATAGGGCCGGCGCCGCACCGCTTCGGTGAGCACGCCGCCCTCCTCATAGCCGACATAGCCGGGCGGGGCGCCGATCAGCCGCGCTACCGCATGCTTCTCCATGAACTCGCTCATGTCGATGCGCACCATGGCGCTGTCGTCGTCGAACAGGAACGCGGCCAGCGCCTTGGTTAGTTCGGTCTTGCCGACGCCGGTCGGGCCGAGAAACAGGAAGGAGCCGATCGGCCGGTTGGGGTCCTGCAGTCCGGCGCGGGCGCGGCGCACCGCGTTGGCGATGGCCTTGACCGCCTCGTCCTGGCCGACGACGCGCTTCTCCAGGCTGCTTTCCATGTGCAGCAATTTTTCACGCTCGCCTTCCAGCATCTTGTCCACCGGGATGCCGGTCCAGCGCGACACCACCTGGGCGATGCTCTCCTCGGTCACCGCCTCGGCGGACAGCACATCGTCCTTCTTGTCCTCGATCGCCTTGAGCTGGCGCTCCAGGCCGGGGATCACGCCATAGGTGAGTTCGCCGGCACGGGCGAAGTCGCCCTTGCGCTGGGCGATCTCGACTTCGCCACGGGCGGCGTCGAGCTTTTCCTTCAGGCTCTGCACATTGGCGACCGATTTCTTCTCGTCCTGCCATTTGGCGGTGAGGACAGAGGATTTCTCCTCCAGATCGCCCAGCTCCTTCTCCAGCGCCACCAGCCGGTCGCGCGAGGCCTTGTCGGCTTCCTTCTTCAACGCCTCGCGCTCGATCTTGAGCTGCATGATGCGGCGGTCGAGTTCGTCCAGCGCCTCGGGCTTGGAATCGATCTGCATGCGCAGGCGCGAGCCCGCCTCGTCCATCAGGTCGATCGCCTTGTCGGGCAGGAAACGGTCGGTGATGTAGCGGTTGGACAGCGTCGCCGCCGCCACGATGGCGGAGTCCGTGATCCGCACGCCATGGTGCAGCTCGTATTTCTCCTTGAGGCCGCGCAGGATGGAAATGGTGTCCTCCACCGTCGGCTCGCCCACGAACACCGCCTGGAAGCGCCGCGCCAGGGCGGCGTCCTTCTCGACATATTTGCGGTATTCGTCCAGCGTGGTGGCGCCGATGCAATGCAGTTCGCCCCGCGCCAATGCAGGCTTGAGCAAATTGGAAGCGTCCATCGCCCCGTCCGCCTTGCCGGCGCCGACCAGGGTGTGCATCTCGTCGATGAAAAGAATGATGTCGCCATTGGCGGAGGTGACTTCGTTGAGGACGGACTTCAGCCGCTCCTCGAACTCGCCGCGATACTTGGCGCCGGCGATCAGCGAGCCCATGTCCAGCGCCATCAGCTTCTTGTCGCGCAGGCTTTCGGGCACGTCGCCATTGACGATGCGCAGTGCCAGGCCTTCGGTGATGGCGGTCTTGCCCACGCCCGGCTCGCCGATCAGCACCGGATTGTTCTTGGTGCGGCGGGCGAGAACCTGGATGGTGCGGCGGATTTCCTCGTCGCGCCCGATGACGGGATCGAGCTTGCCGTTGCGCGCCAGTTCGGTGAGGTCGCGGGCGTATTTCTTCAGCGCGTCATAGGCATTTTCCGCCGTGGCGCTGTCGGCGGTGCGGCCCTTGCGCAGGTCGGTGATGGCGGCATTGAGGCCCTGGGCGGTGACGCCGGCATCCTTCAGGATGCGCGCGGTCTCGCCGCCATTCAGCACCAGCGCCAGCAGCATGTATTCGGCGGTGACGAAAGAATCGCTGGCCTTCTTCGCCGCCTGCTCGGCGGCCTCTAGCACCCGCGCGGTCTCCGGCGCCAGGAACACCTGGCCGGAGCCGCCCTGCACCTTGGGCAGCTTGGCAAGCGCCTGTTCGACGCCCTTGCGCACGGCGGCGTCGTTGCCGCCCGCGGCGTTGATCAGCCGCGCGGCAAGGCCTTCCTCATCGTCGATCAGGACCTTGAGCAGATGCTCCGGGGTGAATTGCTGGTTGCCCGAGCGCAGCGCCAGGCCCTGCGCCGACTGGATGAAGCCGCGCGACCGCTCGGTGAATTTCTCGATGTCCATACTGCCTCCCGCCTGCCCCGGCTGGGCGCAGGCAATTCAAGATACGGCCCATTATGGCAGCCCGGCGGGAGGAAGAATTATCCCGGCGCAAACCGGGCAAACTCCTGGCCGGGCGCCTGCGGCGCCGTCCGCGACAGATATGGGTTCCACCCGCCGGGGCTGCAAGACCCCGCGAGCCTCGGGCGGTCAATGGCGTGCGGAGCTAGTTTGCTTCCGCCTCTTCGCCCTCTTCTTCCATGTTGGAATCGCTGAGGGAGAAGGACGGCGTGCTGCCGGGCTGCTGGGGCGATTGCGGCTGGCCGCCGTCACCCGGCGGACGGGGCTGCTGGCCGCCCGGATTGTTGGCGGCCTGCTGGGCGGCATATTGCGCCTGCTGGGCGGCGGCCGCGGCCATGATGCGGTAGTAATGCTCCGCATGCTGAAGATAATTCTCCGCCGTCACCCGGTCGCCGGCGGAATTGGCGTCGCGGGCCAGCTGGAGATACTTTTCATAGACATGGGCGGCCGAGCCGCGGATCTTCACTTCCGGGCCGGAGGAATCGAAGGTGCGGTTGGGGTTGTATCCACCCCCTCCGCCACCGCCGCCGCCATTGCCGCCGCCGTTACCACCATGTTGCGGCCTGCGGCCGCCTCTGCGTGAGCGCTTCACTGTAGCCCCGTCTTGTTGCCTGAAATTACCATCGTTGCCCTTGCGTGCCGAATTCGCGCTGACGCGAATGTGCGGACGCGGTATTTTTGATTCGCTTTGCCGGTCCCCTGCCCGGCCGCGCCTTTCGCGGCCCGGGCTTCGCCCCTGCGCTTGCTACAGCGCGGCAGGGTCTTTCGACCCTCAACAGACTCACAAATTACCGGATAAGCCCCGGCTTTCCAAGGGCATTCTCAGCTTTTTTCCAGGACCAGGCATCGCGGAACCCCTGAAAGATCGGGTGCGACATGGCGGATTTCAATACCGGGGAACAAAGGTTCCATGGCGCCCGCCTGGCCCGCGCCCAGCTCGATAAAGGCCCGGCCGCCGGGTTTCAGAGCCTTGGCGATCAGGGGGCCAAGGGCGCGGTAGGCCGCAAGCCCGTCAGGACCCCCATCCAGCGCCGCCGCCGGTTCAAATTGGGACACTTCGGGCTCCAGGCCGGCAATCTCCCCGCTTGGGATATAGGGCGGATTGGCGAACATCAGGTCGAACGCCTCCTCGGGCAGCGCCGACCAGGGGGCCAGCCGCATCTCGGCCCGGGCCGACAGATTATGGGCAAGTCCGTTGATGCGCCCCCATTTGATCGCCTCCCGGGAGCTGTCCACGCCCAGGCCCAGCGAGGCAGCGAACTCCTTCATCGCCGCCACCAGCAGGCAGCCGGACCCGGTGCCCAGATCGGCGATGGCCAGGCCATGCGGCCGGCCCGGATAGAAGGCCAGCGCCTGCTCGATCAGGGTCTCGGTCTCCGGGCGCGGGATCAGCACGCCGGGGCCGACCGCGAAATCCAGGCCCCAGAATTCCTTGGCGCCGGTGATGTAGGCGAAAGGCTCGCGCGCGGCGCGGCGGGTAACGAAGCCGTCGAACGACGCGGTCTGCTGCGGCGTGACCGCCGCCGCCGAAAGCGTTTCATCGCGCGTCGTGCCCATCGCATGGGCCAGCAGCAGCCGCGCCTCGGCACGCGCGTTTTCGACCCCGGCCGCCGCAAGACGCGCGGCGCCGGTTGTTACCAATATGTCCGGAGTCATGTCTCGGCAGCCTCGAACTCCGCCAGACGGTCGGCCTGGTCCTGGGCCACCAAGGCATCAATGATTTCGCCAAGGTCGTCGCCGGTGATGATGCGGTCCAGCTTGTAGAGCGTCAGGTTGATCCGGTGATCGGTGACGCGGCCTTGCGGGAAATTGTAGGTCCGGATGCGTTCGCTGCGGTCGCCGCTGCCGACCAGGCTCTTGCGCTCGCTGGCGCGGGCGGCATCCACCCGGTTGCGCTCGGCATCGAAAATCTTGGCCTTGAGTAGGGTCATCGCCTTGGCCTTGTTCTTGTGCTGGGATTTTTCCTCCTGCATCGCCACCACCGTGCCGGTGGGGATATGGGTGATGCGCACGGCGCTGTCGGTCTTGTTGACATGCTGGCCGCCGGCGCCCTGGGCGCGATAGGTGTCGATGCGAAGGTCCTTGTCGTTGATCACGATATCGACATCCTCGGCTTCCGGCAGCACCGCCACCGTCGCCGCCGAGGTGTGGATGCGGCCCTGGCTTTCGGTGGCGGGCACCCGCTGGACGCGGTGCACGCCGCTTTCGAATTTCAGCTTGGCATAGGCGCCGCGGCCCTGCACTTCCAGCGTGGCATCCTTGAAGCCGCCGAGATCGCTTTCCGACAGCGACAGGATTTCGGTCTTCCAGCCCTGCAGGTTGCAGTAGCGCTGATACATGCCCAGCAGGTCGCCCGCGAACAGCGCCGCCTCGTCGCCGCCGGTGCCGGCGCGGATTTCGATGATGGCGGAGGACTGATCGGCCGCGTCCTTCGGCAGCAACTGGATTTTCAGTTCCTGGTCCAACCCAGCCAGCCGTTCCTTCAGTTCGGCGCGTTCCTGCTCGGCAAGGTTTTTCATCTCGCTATCGGTCGAGGGATCGGCGATCAGGGCATCGGTTTCCTCAAGCTGGGTCCGGGTCGAGCGATAATCGCGCGCGGCCGCGATCACCGGCGACAATTCGGCATGCTCGCGGCTCAACTTGACAAAGGCATCGCCGGCCACGCCGGACGCCATCTCGGCTTCGATGGCGGCGAAGCGGTCCAGCAGGCGGTCGAGTTTGGCGGCGGGGATCATTCCTGCTCCGTGGCGCCGTCGCAACGCAGACGCCATGACGACATTAATTCCATCGCCTCAATCACCGCCATCGACCGGCGCAGAAGGGCAATGATGATGCCGACCAACAAGGTCACCTCGAACCACCAGGCGGACTCGCGCAACAGGAAAACGGCAAATTCCGTCACATCATGTCCCAGAAAATGCGCCACGCCGTGCATCCCGATGGCGCGGATCATGTCGCCATACAGGCAGACCAGCGCAGCACCAAGACCGAAATCCAGCAACTTGCGCATGGCCGGGTTCCCGGTCCGGCCGCGGAGGGCAAACATCCCGGGCAAGGCGGCGAGAAGAAATATGCCGCGATAGGAGACGCTGAAGCCCAAAAAAAAGCAGGCGGCGAGGATGACGCCGCTGCAGAGCAGCAGGCCCATCCTGCGTTCCAGCAAATCCAGTTCCGGGATGGTCCGTCTGATCCGTTCGCTGATGCCGGCCGCGCACCACAGGCTGATGACGCCGCAGCACAGATAGATGGCCGTGCCGGCACCCTGGGTCAGATGGAAATAGCTCTGGACGCTTCGGGCAAAAATCGGGCCGCCAAACATTTCATAATAGGTGACTTCCATTGGCAGGATCGTCGAAATGCGGGCAAGATCCGCCCGATAACCGAAAAAGAAGATTATCAGGGCCGCGAGCAGGACGATGGAAAGGGGCAGCAAGAGGCGGAGGCGTTCCCGCAGCATCGCCACCAGGAAAACCACCGGGTAGAATTTGATCAGGAATCCCGTGAAGGTGGCGATATAGGAGACCAGCCGCGCCCATCGCCGGCTCTGCGGCAGCATCATGGCGCCAATCAGCAGCAAGAAGATCAAGACGTCGATGTTGGCCCGCTCGGTGGCGAAGATGGTCGTGGGCGAAACCGCGGCCAGCGCCGACACGCCGAATTCCGTCCAGCCGGCGGGGCGCAGCACAAACAGCAGCAGCAGAAGAAACCCGCCATCCAGGGCAAGACCTGCGGGCACGATGTTGCGGATGCCGATCCGTTCCAGCGGCAGTTGCGGCAATAGAGGCGAATAATTGGCGAGCCGTCCCATCGGATCGCAAGGATTGTGCAACGTCACGTCGAAACCCAGCAATCGGCATTCGCGCCAGGAAAAGACCCCGGCCAGATCGAAGAAGGGGAGCGGCAAATGCGCATAGGGATGGCGCAGCGTGGCGCGCTCCACCGGTTCTATGCCCTGGATGTAATCGAAATGGCTGAAGGTGAAGATGCCGCTGCCGCCATGCCAGAGCGCGATCAGGCTCCCGTAATAGAGGACGATGAAGGCCGCGAGCAACGCGGTAAAGAACACGGTGCGCCGCCGGCCATCCATTTTACCGATAGGTGCGGCCTGGGTGGCCGCCTCAGGGGCGGCCATGGACTACTGCGCCGCTTCGAGCGGCTCGGCCATGCCATTGCGGGCGGCCTCGATCTCGGCGGCCTTCTTCTCGCAAAGCTCCACCACATGATCGACCAGGTTGGTGTTGTCGATGCGATAGGCGGGCGAGCCGTTCAGGTAAACCTGGCCATGGCCCTTGCCGGCGCCGCCGCCGGTGAAGCCCAGATCGGTCTCCCGCGCCTCGCCGGGGCCGTTGACGACGCAGCCGATGATCGACAGCGACATCGGGGTGGAGATGTGCTTCAGGCGGTCTTCCAGCTGCTTGACGGTGTCGATCACATTGAACCCCTGGCGGGCGCAGCTGGGGCAGGAAATGATGTTGACGCCGCGATGGCGCAAATTGAGCGACTTCAAGATATCGAACCCGACCCGCACTTCTTCCACCGGATCGGCCGACAGCGAGACGCGGATGGTGTCGCCGATGCCGCTCCACAGCAGCATGCCCATGCCGATGGAGGACTTCACCGTGCCGGAGATCATGCCGCCCGCCTCGGTGATGCCCAGATGGATGGGACAGTCCACCGCCTCCGACAGCGCCTGATAGGCGGCGACTGCCAGGAACGGGTCCGACGCCTTCACCGAAATCTTGTATTCGCGGAAATCGAGGTCATCGAGAATCTTGGCATGGTTAAGCGCAGACTCCACCATCGCCTCGGGGCACGGCTCGCCATAACGCTCCAGCAGATCGGGTTCCAGCGAACCGGCATTGACCCCGATGCGCATCGAGCAGCCATGGTCCTTGGCCGCCTGCACCACGTCGCGCACCCGCTGGGCGTTGCCGATATTGCCGGGATTGATGCGCAAACAGGCGGCGCCGTTCACCGCCGCCTCGATGGCGCGCTTGTAGTGGAAATGAATGTCGGCGACGACCGGGATATTGGCGGCCTTGGTGATGGCCTTCATCGCCCTGGTGGCGTCCTCGTCGGGACAGGACACCCGCACGATGTCCGCCCCGGCATCCTCGATGCCGCGGATCTGGTCGATGGTGGCCCGCGCGTCGCCGGTGATGGTGTTGGTCATGGTCTGCACGCTGATCGGCGCGTCGCCGCCGACCGGCACCTTGCCGACCATGATCTGGCGCGACTTGCGCCGGTGGATGTCGCGATAGGCTCTGAGGCTCATGGCATTAACCCGGACGGTGGCTGCTGAAATGGTCGACGACGGACTGCGGATCGAGCAGGAGATTGTCCGCCGGCTGCATCTGGGCACCGGCATTGCCCATGGCAACCCCGTCGAGATCGATTTCCACCCCGCCGCCATTGCTGGTGCTGAGGGTCATGCCGGGCGTGTTGCGCACATTGTAGCTGTCGCCGGGCCCGAGATCGCGGTTGATGAAAATGGTGCCGTCGCGGCCCCTGACGGTGATATGGGTCGCGGCCCGCGCCCGCAGCACCACCCGGGCATCCTTGTTCTGTTCGCCATAGGCCCTGCCGGACGGCGCCACCGCGGCTCCGGCGGCCGGCGAAGGCGTGGCCGCGGCCTGCGAAGGCGCAGCGGGGACGGAGAGCGCCGGCGACGGGGTGGCGCCGCCCGGCGCGATGCCGGTGGCGTCGATGGCGGGACTGGGCATCGCCGATGGAACGGGCGCCTGCACCGGCCTGGGCGCGGCGGCCTGGACCTTGGGAGGCGCCATCAGCGGCGCCGGCGGAGTGGCCTGGCTGGTCTCGCGGTCGGCCGACAGCAGATGCCAGGCGCCCCACACCAGCAGCCCCACCACCGCCAGCCCGATCAGCCGCCAGCCCTGGGGCAGGCGCCGCGGTTCCTCTTCATGCACGGTGGTCGGCGGCTGCAGCACGCTGGGCTCGGTGCGGCCGGAAATTTCCTGCTTGAAGCGCTCGACCAGCGCCGGCGAGTCCAGCCCCAGATAATGGGAATAGCTGCGCACGAAGCCGATCGCATAGGTCTTGCCGGGCAGATTGTCGATGCGGTCTTCCTCCAGCGCCTCCAGGTGATCCTTGCGGATCTTCAGCGCCTTGCTGACAGTGGCCAGATCGTCGCCCCGGCGCAGCCGCGCGGCGCGCAGATCCTGGCCGACAGTCTCCAGCGGCAGTTCGCCGTCGCCGGTGATCTCTCGCAAATGGATGCGGCGGCGGCCCGGGCCGCCTTCATCTTCCGGGAATATCTGTGTCAGTTCGGTCATTGCTCCGCCCGGCCAAGCCGCATCCGGCGCAGCTAAATAGCAGGGGCTTAAATTCTATCTTAAAAGGCCCGACAGGGACAACCGCCGCACCGCAAAAAACCGGGAAACAAGGCTATTTCAGGACAATACTGCGCTCGGCGGCGAAAGCCGACAGCCGGGTCCGCAGGGAATGGTCGGTCCGGCCGCACAGCCGGTCCACGAAAGCGGCCACTTCCCCGGTATGGAGGCTGCGAATCATCATCTTGATCGGCCCGATCTGGCCGGGTTGCATGGACAGGGTCCGCAGCCCCAGCCCGATCAGGGCCATGGCGTCCAGCGGCCGGCCCGCCATCTCGCCGCACAGGGACAGGTCGCCGCTGTTCTCCGCCGCGCTCTGCACGATCAGTCGGATGAGGGTGAGCGAGGCCGGGTTGAGGTTGTCATAGCGCTTGGCCACCCGGGGATTTGTGCGGTCCACCGCGAAGGCCAGGGACAGAAGGTCGTTGGAGCCGATGGAGACGAAATCCGCCGAGCGCATCAGCTGGGGCAGCATGAAGGCCAGCGCCGGAACCTCCAGCATGGCGCCGACCAGCACCTGGATGGGCCGGGCCTGGCCCAGCAACCGGGCCCGCTCGAGTTCGCGGTCGATCAGGGCGCGGCCGCGGTTGAACTCGTCCACATCCGACACCATCGGCAGCAGGATGCGCAGGGTCTTGCCGGCGGAGGCGTTGAGCAGCGCCCGCACCTGGTAGCGCAACAGCGCCGGGCGATCGAGCGCGATGCGGATGGCGCGCCAGCCCAGGGCCGGATTCTCCTCCCGCTCCCAGCGGGCATAGGGCAGCACCTTGTCGCCGCCGAGATCGAGGGTGCGGAACACCACCGGCTTGTCGCCCGCGGAATCCAGGATGGTCTTGTAGAACGAGGCCTGGTCGGCCAGCCGGGGCATGGTTTCGCCGATCATGAATTGCAGCTCGGTGCGGAACAGGCCGATGCCGTCGGCGCCGGACTGGGCAAGCTGGGGCATGTCGAATTCCAGGCCCGCATTCATCATCAGCTTGATGACCACCCCGTCGCGGGTGACCGAAGGCAGGTCGCGCACCGCGGCGAAGCGCGCCTGGGCCTGAACCCGCAGGGCGCGTTTCTCCTCGAAAGCGGCGATGATTTCGGCGGCGGGACGCAAATGTACCTCGCCGGTTTCGCCATCGACCGCGATCTGGTCTCCGGCGCGGGCCTGGTCCGCCAGTCCTGCCAGCGAGGCGACCATGGGAAGCCCCATGGAGCGCGCCACGATGGAGACATGGCTGGTCGCCGCCGCTTCCTCCACCGCCAGTCCCACCAGCCGGTCGCGGCCATAATCCAGAAGTTCGGCGGGGCCCATGTTGCGCGCCACCAGCACCGCGCCCTGCGGCAGGCTCTGGTCGCTGGCCTCCTCGCCGGTCAGGTGGCGCAGCAGCCGCCGCGCCAGGTCGTCAAAATCATGCGCCCGCTCGCGCAGGATGGGATCGCCCAGCCGCTGCACCCGCAGGCGGGTTTCGTCCTGCACCCGCTCGACCGCGGCTTCCGCGGTGAGGCCGGTGCGCACCGCGTCGCGCATGCGCTGGCGCCAGCCCTGGTCATAGGCGAACAGGCGATAGGCCTCGATCACTTCGCGGCCCTCGCCGGTGAGGTCGAGTTCGCTGGAAGCGAGCATCCCGTCCACCGATTCCCGCAAGCCGCCGATCGCCGCTTCCAGCCGCTTGAGTTCATCGAGCGGATTGTCGGCGATCATGCGCTCGACCTTGACGCGCGGTTCGTGCAGCACCACCCGCCCCACCGCGACACCTTCCGACAGGCCCTCGCCGACGAATTTGCGCGGCCGGTCGATGCGCAGTTCCGGCTCGTCCAGTTCGGCGATGTTGTAGAAGCCGCCTTGCGCGACCACTTCGGCCAGCACCATCGCCACGGTCTGCAGCGCTTCGACTTCTTCTTCTGCGTAAAGGCGCTCGGCCTTGTTCTGCACTGTCAGCACGCCGAACACCTGCCCGCCCCGCACGATGGGCACGCCGAGGAAGGTCTTGAACGGCGCCTCGCCGGTTTCCGGGCGGTAGGAGAAATGCGGGTCGGAAGGCGCGTCGGACAGGTTCACCGCCTCGGCCGTTTCCGACACCATGCCGACCAGGCCCTCGCCTTCCTTCAGCCGCGTGACATGGACGGCGGAGCGGTTGAGGCCCTCGGTGGCGAACAGTTCCAGCACCTTGCCGGCGCGGCGCAGATAGATGGAGCAGACCTCAGCCACCATGTTGGCGGCAATGACCGACACCAGCTTGTCCAGGCGGGTCTGGGCGCTGGTCTGCTCCGCCATGATCTCGCGCAGGCGGCGAAGCAAAAGGCGCGGACCACCGGCGGCGGACATTCATTCAGACCCGTTGAATCGAAGGGACTATAATGTCGAATCGCTTATCGCCACCAGTGGAAGAAGCCGGGAGTCTTCAAGCGCAGCGCTCCGGTGGCCAAGGCCCGCCAAGTAGGCCGCGTTCGAAGCGAACGCCAGGAAAGAATCCGCGCTGCGCTGGCGCACCAGCATGACCATATCCCAACGTTCGTCCGCCGGCCCGACGAGAAAATTTCCTCCGTCGCCCAGGAACAGCAACTCGCCGCCGCTCTGCTTCAGAAAGGGAAGCGTGTGGTCGATATATTTTTGGTATGCCTGGGCGCCGGTGATGAGTGCCGGTGGCGCCAGTTCGGGGGAGGCGGAATAGTCTGCTGTCTTGCGAAACCGCAGCGGGTTGAGCATGACGATCTCACCGGAAATCCCGCGTTGCATGAAGGCGCGGCCGGATTCCATTGTCGGCTCAAGAT
>Ga0265325_10000748_pt1 | contig 23514 bp, 18 predicted proteins | sample 41420metaG_FD_202090 | JGI IMG/M metagenome (GOLD analysis project Ga0265325, IMG submission 202090) | Rhizosphere microbial communities from Carex aquatilis grown in University of Washington, Seatle, WA, United States - 4-14-20 metaG | ecosystem: Host-associated > Plants > Roots > Rhizosphere... | reverse complement strand
CGATTTTCGAGCGCGTGATCGGTGCCATCAAGCGGCTCGCGGGGACCGACGGCTACGACCTCGTCGTCGACCGGGCCACCGTCGCGTTTTCGCGCAGCGATCTCGACCTCACCGACCGCGTCATCCAGCTCGCAAACAGCTTGAACGGTGGCGCGGCGGCCCCTCCGGCGGCGGGCGCGGCCCCCCCACGCGCCCAGACGCCGGCCGGCTCCGCCAAGCCGTGACGGCACGATCCCGGCCAGGTCAGGGCGCGCCTTGATGTGGGACGGAATCATCAGGCTTCGGGGGGAATCGCTCGAGTCGCTCGCGTCACGTCATGGCGGCCGGGTGCCTCGGGGCGGCGAGCAAGTCCCCGAGCGCATCGCACCGGTCAGGGTGGCACGGTCGGGGGACCTGGCGCCGGTGCTCGCGCGCCGTTGGATCCGCGCGGGCCGCGACGCCGCCGAACGGGGCGCGACGCTCCTCGTCGACCGCTCGATCGTCGACCCAGGGGCCGACCCGTTGAAGGGGGCCGTATGGATTCACGAGCAGGCGACGTGGGCCATGGCCGAGCTCCTCGACGAGGCGATCGTGCCCGATCTGGCGGCGGAGGCGGGCGACGGGTGCACCATCGGCCCCGGCGCCGTACTGGGGCCGCGGGTCGTCCTCGGCGCGCGCGTGACGATCGGCGCGGGATCCGTCGTCGGCCACCCGGGATTCGGGTGGGCGACGGGCAACGGAGGCGCCGTCCGCGCGATCCCTCAGCTCGCAGGCGTCTTCGTCGAGGACGACGTGTCGATCGGACCTCTTTGTACGATTGACGCGGGCACGCTGTCGCCGACGCGGATTCGGCGCGGCGCGAAACTCGATGCGCACGTCCACGTCGGGCACAACGGGGACGTGGGCGAGGGGGCCATCGTCGCAGCGCAGTGCGGCTTCGCGGGTTCGGTGACCATCGGGCGCGGAGCGCTCATCGGCGGTCAGGTGGGGATCGCCGATCACGTCACGGTCGGCGACGGCGCGCGCATCGCCGCGAAAAGTGGGGTCATCGGCGACGTCGCGAACGGAGCGATCATGGCGGGCTATCCCGCCGTCCCGCGCTCGCTCTGGCTGCGCGCGCTGGCGAAGCTCTATCGCGGAGTCCGAGCGCGCGGTCACGCGGCGTTCCTGGCCCCCTCCGGTGACGCGTGAAATCCACCACGGCGATCGAGATCGAACGGATTCTGCAGATCCTGCCGCATCGCTGGCCATTCGTCCTGGTCGACCGGGTCGATGAGGTGGTCCCCGGCGAGCGGATCTCCGGCCACAAATGCGTCACCATGGGCGAGCTCTGGTTTCAGGGCCACTTCCCGTCCCGGCCAATCCTGCCCGGGGTGCTAATCGTCGAGTCGCTGGCGCAGATCGGCGGAATCTTGGCCTACGCGACCGAGCCTTTCGACGCGTCGACGTCGCTCATGTACTTCCTCGGGATCGACAAGGCGAAGTTTCGCCGGCCCGTCGGGCCAGGCGACCGGCTCGACCTCGAAGTCGAGGTCGTTCACCACCGCACCAACGTGTGGAAGTTTCGCGGCGAAGCTTCCGTCGACGGCACGCTATGCGCGAGCGCCGAGCTCCTGGCCAGCGTGGTCGACCGCGCCAGGTGACCGATGATCTCGGTCGTGCATCCCACCGCGCTGGTGGATCCGCGCGCCGAGCTCGGCGACGGCGTGGTCGTCGGACCCTACGCGATCGTCGAAGGCGAAGTGACGCTGTCGCAGGGCTGCATTCTGCACGCGCACGCGATCGTCCGCGGCTCGACGCGCCTCGGAGCGGGAAACGTCGTTTTTCCTTTTGCCGTCCTCGGCGGCGATCCGCAAGTGAAGCGCGCCGCGAGCGGAGCGGGGCGCGTCGAGACGGGTGCGAACAACGTTTTTCGAGAGCACGTCACCGTACACGGCGGCACCGAGGGGCGGACCACCCGGATCGGCGACGGCAACCTCCTGATGGTCGGCGCCCACGTCGCTCACGATGTCGTCATCGGCTCGCACTGCGTGCTGTCGAACGGAGCTCAGCTCGCCGGACACGCCGTGGTCGAGGACTGGGTGACGTTCGGGGGGCTGAGCGGCGTGACGCAGTTCGTGCGCGCGGGCGAGAGCGCCTTCATCGCGGCCACCGCCGCGTGCGAAACGAACGTCCCGCCGTTCGTCATCGTTCAAGGGGACCGAGCGCGCGTCCGGGGGCTCAACGTCGTCGGGCTCCGCCGCCGCGGCGTGCCCGAAGACAGTATCGGGGCGCTCCGGCACGCGGTCCGTCGGCTGTGGTTCTCGTCGGGAACCCGCGCCGGGGCGCTCGAACAGCTCGCAGCGGAGGACGACCCGTACGTTCGCCGGCTGGTCGCCTTTCTGGGCTCGCCGCGGACTGAAGTCTGATGTCGGAGTACCCCGAAACGAGAGGGCGCTTCAGGACCCTTTGCCCAGGATGTCCGCGAAGGCCCGGTCGAACTCGTCGTCGGCCCCGACGGCGACGGCGCGAGCAGGTTGCACCGGCTCGACTTTCTGCAAGTGACGCATTCGCTCGACGACGTCGCGAAAGCCGGGAATGAGGCGCGCCGCGCGCTGGAAGTACTCGAGCGCCTGCTTGTTCATCTTCTTGATTTCGAAGGCGGCTCCGAGCTCGTAGCTGAGCGACGCGTCTTGCTCTCGCGTCCGATCCGGAGCCTGTAACCCTTGCAAGAGTGCCTGGATGGCCTCGTTGATTCGACCGCGCTCGAGCTCGATCATGCCAATCATCGAGTGGCAAACGCACGCGCGCCTCGGATCGCGCGCCGCGGTCTCGAACTCGCGCGTCGCGTCGTCGAGCAAACCCATGTCCTTGTAGGCGAGCCCGAGGTCGTAGTGACTCTGCGCGTCGTCGGCGCCGATTTGTTTGGCGACGCCCTCCTTGAACTTGGCGAAGACTTCTTCGACGTCCACCTGCTCGGTCGGTTGGCCGGAGCCCGCGACCGGGACGACGCGCTCGGAGGCATCCAGCGCGCCCAGCGACTCGGCGATGTCGAACGCGCGATCCTCGACGCTCCCCGCGGCGGGGGAAGGGCGGGTTCCGGATCCGGCCTGAGCTTCGGCCTCTTGCAAGTCGAGCTCTTCCAGCCGCTCGATGAGGAGCGGATGGTTGGGTAGGCGCGCGAGCTGTTCGTCCAGAATGATCCGCGCGTCTTCGAACAGGCCGCGCGAGGCAAAGAAGTCCGCTTCCTCGAGAGCCGACTCGAGCTCCGCCCCGTTACGCGGAAGGCCCGCGCCCGCCGCCTCCGTGGGAGCCTCGAGCGGAAAGCTCGGCAGCGGTCCGTCGCCGAACGGATCGTCGATTTCATCCGCGAGCTCCCCGCCGGACGGGTCAGGCGCCATCCCGAGGCTCGCGGGCCCCGGCCGTTCGTAGTCGATGCTCGACGAGGCGGCGTACCGGCTGGGGCTCGCCTGTCCCCGCTCGGCCTCGCCGGCTCCACGCTGACCGCGCCAGTCGTCCGCCACTTCGGGATCGTCGATTTCTTCGAGATTGTAGGCGGGGAGCGGCGCCGAGTCTTCCGGGAGCGGGTGCGCCTCCGGGAGAGAAATATCGCCGTAGAGCTCCTCGTCGATCGTGTCTTGCGGTGGCGCCTTTTCGACGGCCGCCACGGACTGCGTCGGCTCCTCCACGAGCTCGTAGCCGAGCGCACGCAGCATCTCGGCCGCGCGCTCGTTGTGCGGCTCGATCGCGAGCACGTCTTCGAGCGTTCGTGCGGCTTGCTCCGCGTCCAGCTCTTCGATTTGGAGGCCGGCGATCTCGACCATTTCGGCCGCGGCCTCGCTGCGACGCCCCGTCTCGAGCAAGATGTCCCGGAGCAGGACGCGAAGCGCGGTGGTCCCCGGAAAGTCCTGCAAAGCCACGCGGAGCGTCGCGATCGCCTTCGTGGGCAAACGCGCGCGCCGGAACGTAGCGGCGTCCGACAGAATCTGAGCCACTCGGTCCTGGGCGACCGCGGGCCGGCTGGGCGACTCGACCTCGGGCTCGACGACGACCTCGGCGTCCGACGGCGGGCGCTCGTGGCGCCGGGAGAGCTCGATCGGATCTCCCGATTCGTCGATCTCGCCTTCGCTGACGTCCTCGTAGGAACTCTCGTCTTCCGACACCTCGGGCGCGGACTCCGGGGGAGGAGCCGTCGATTCGCGAGGCGAGAGCAGGGGCGGAGGCGCGGAGGACATCGACGGCGGGTTGGCCGCCAGCTGCCGGACGACATCGTCGTTCGGGACGAGCTTGACCAGCCGATCGACGATCTCGTGGAAAAGGTCGGCCCTTCCCGAATCGCGCGCGATGCGGGCCATTTCCTTTTGCACCTCGATGGCCTTGGCCGCCTGTCCGATATGGTTGAAGGCGCGGGCAAGGAGCGAGAGCGTGTCGAGATCGCGTGGGTTGGCCTGGAAAGAGATCTGCAGTTTCGAGAGCGCTTGCAGCCCGTCGTTGGGGGCGTTTCGCGAGAGATAGAGCTCGGCCGCGGCGCGAGCCTGCGTCGGGTCGGCCCTGTGCTGGAGCAGGCGCTCCATGACTTTGAGGGCGTCGTCGCGCCGCCCGAGCTTCGAGAGCTCACTGGCCGCGATCGCGAACTCGGCGACCGCTCCGTCGGAGTCCTTCGCGCGCGACAACGCCTCGGCCAGTCGCAGGTGAGGCAGCGGATTGATCGGGTCGAGCTCTACGATTTTTCGGAATACTTCGATGGCCTCGGGCTCGCGGCCCGCGCGCTGCAGGCGCGTCGCCACTTCGTCGAGCGCGCCGAGCGCGTCGCTCGTCAAGCCGAGCTGGTGGTAAAGCTCCGCGAGTTTTGGGATGACGTGCGCGTACTTTTCCTCGAGCTGCGGGAGGTGCTTGGCGATGATTTCGCGGATCTGTTTGTAGACCGCGATCGCTTTCAGCGAGTGGCCCTGGCTCGCGTAGAACCTGCCGACTCGTTCGTAGGTCGCGACCGCGCCGGCGTAATCCTCCATTTTCGATTGGAGGTCGCCAATCTTCAGGAGGGTCCGAGCGTCGTTCGGATCTTCCTGGATGACCTTTTGATACTCGATGACCGCCTTGTCGTACTTCTTCTTCTCGACGTACTTCTGGGCGGCGACGAGAGTCTTCTCACGGTCGATCGCCACGAGTCGGGGTACTCCTCGGTTCAGGTGCTAGAGCGGGGAAAAAGCACAGCGTAAGCGCAGGGAAAAAACGGGCAGAAATGAGCATCTGCCGCGATGCCCGGACGCCCAGGGGGCACGCACGCGTCGGGAATGTGCGGAAACGAGTGACAGGACATGAGGGGGAGCGGGACAGCGTGGCCGTGAGGCACCAGAGCCACCTTCAGGATACCTCGCTTTTACCACCGTTGCATACTTCGCTCGGCGAAGGCCTTTTGTGTCGCTGTCCGGCCCTGCCGCCGCCCCCGGCTTCGCTCCGCGTGCTCAGCCGGTCGGGGGCCCCGGGCGCGGAGCCCCCCTCGACGGGGCGGTCTGCAGCACATAGGTTGCCAGGCAATGGCTGCCTCTCTCGGGACTGACCGTCCCCCCCGCGACCCCTCCGGCCGTACCCAATCGGCGCTCTACCGGGCGCCGTTCGCCCCAGGCGGGTCGGCGGCGATCGACGCAGCGCTCGCCGAAAAGCTTCTGGCCATCGCCCTGTCGCGCGGCGGGGACTACGCCGATCTCTTCTTCGAGTATCGCGCGGCGGGCGGATTCGTATTCGACGACGGAATCCTCAAGAGTGCTTCGCGCGGGGTGTCGATGGGCCTTGGGGTACGCGTGCAAAAGGGGGACGCGACGGGGTATGCGCACGTCGAACGCCTCGATTGGCCCGCGATGAAGCGCGCCGCGGAGACGGCGGCTCAAATTGCGAGCGCGGGCGGGTCGACGACCCCCGTCTCGGCGACCCGGGCCATGGAGCTCCCCCGGCGCTACGAGCTCGAGCAGGTCACCCTCGACGTTCCCGGCGTCGAAAAGCGAAAACTCCTCGAGCGGGCCGCAGCTGCCGCACACGCGTACGACCGGCGCGTGGTCAAAGTCGAGGCCAGCTTCGCCGAAGAGATCCGCGAAATCCTCGTATTCACGAGCGACGGCACGATGGTTCACGACAGCCAGCCGCTCGTCCGTTTCGGAGTACGCGTCATCGCCGAGGAAAACGGAAAGCGCCAGGAAGGCTCGAGCGGCGGCGGCGGGCGCACGAGCATCGGGTACTTCGAAGGAAAGAGTCCGGAGTGGCATGCTCGCGAGGCGGCGCGCCAGGCCATCGTCATGCTCGACGCGCAAGAGGCGCCCGCGGGCCAAATGGAGGTGGTGCTCGCGCCCGGCGACAGCGGGATTCTGCTTCACGAGGCGGTCGGGCACGGGCTCGAGGCCGATTTCAACCGCAAAGGGACCAGCAACTACTCCGACAAAGTGGGCTCGATCGTGGCGAGCAAGCTCTGCACGGTGGTCGACGACGCAACGCTGCTCCAGAGCCGCGGCACGATCAACGTGGACGACGAAGGGAACGAGCCGAGGAGTACCGTCCTCATCGACCAGGGAAAGCTCGTTGGATACATGCACGACCGCCTGAGCGCACGGCACTTCGCGCTACGGCCGAGCGGCAACGGTCGTCGCGAAAGCTTCGCGTGCGCCCCGATGCCTCGAATGACCAACACGATCCTTCTCGCGGGCGATCAAGATCCCGACGAAATCTTGAAAAGCGTCAAGCGAGGCGTCTACGCGAAGAAGTTCGGAGGTGGCCAGGTCGACATCGCCAACGGCGATTTCGTCTTCTCGCTGACCGAGAGTTATCTGGTCGAAGACGGCAAGATCACGGCGCCCCTCAAAGGGGTGAACCTCATCGGCAACGGACCCGAAGTGCTGCGCCGAGTGACGATGCTGGGAAACGACGTCGAAGTGTCCGACGGCATCTGGACCTGCGGCAAGGACGGGCAGAGCGTCCCTGTCGGGGTGGGCTGCCCGACGATCAAGATCGATTCGATTACCGTCGGCGGAACTCGGATGGGGTAGCCGTTCGTGCTCGGGGGAGCCCTGCTCAGGCAACGGGGCCGGTGGCGCCGTCGACGACCCCGAGCTCCTCTTCGCGCGAAGACAGACAGCACTCGCTTCCCGGGGGGAAGGTGCTGCAAGCGCTGGGACGAAACGCGTAGACGCCGCACCGGTTGTCGTCGGCGAGATGCTTGCAGCGCTTGTCCCGCCTGAGGACGAGAACGACCGCGCCGTCTTCGCGTCGCGCGTAGGGCGGCCGCGCCAGTTCGGGACGCCCCGCCCGCTCGAAACGCGCGACGTCGTCGTCGTCGAGTTCGACGCGGTTGTCCTTGCAGCAAGCCGCGCATTCGAGACAGTCGAGAAGTAGCCGCCGGGTCGGCCCGGCGTGCACCGAGTCGCGCGTCACGCGCGCGCGAACGATCTCGTAGCAGTCGTGGGGGATGCGTAGGTAGGCCAATCCCGCAAACGTCCCTCGGGTCGCGACGGCGAATTCGGACCGCGCGAGGTCGAGCGCCGACCACCGACCGAGGTCGCCTTCGTCCCCGTCGCGCGGCTTGCGGAACACGAGCCGCGCCTTTCGGGGCGAGAGCCAAACGACGGCGTGCCCGCCAGCCCGCACCCAGGACGCGGCCTCCGCGACGAATGGCAGGCGAAAGCTGCGGACGACGGGTCTTGTCACGCGCGTCGCGGGCATCTCCGTGGGGGTACCCTATAGCGCGGCGGGGGCTAGCGCACCGAACGGTTTGACTCCCGTCGGCTTCTCGGCGCGTAAGGCGTAGTCTGTCGGCCCATGCGTGCGATCGTGATTCGAGGGCCGGGTGGGCCCGAAGTGCTCGAGCTCCGCGACGTTCCTCTGCCCGAGCCCTCACGAGGCGAGGTCCGCGTGCGCGTGCGCGCGACGGCCGTGAACCGAGCGGACATTCTCCAGCGCCTGGGCAAGTATCCGGCGCCACCTGGCTCACCGGTGGATATCCCCGGGATGGAGCTCGCCGGAGAGGTGGACGCGCTGGGCGATGGGGTCACCGATCGCGCGGTCGGCGACCGCGTCTTCGGGATCGTCGGCGGCGGCTCCTACGCCGAGTACGTCGTCGTTCACGGCCGGACCCTGGCGCGCATCCCTGACGGAATGACGTTCACCGACGCGGCCGCGGTGCCGGAGGCCTTCGTGACGGCCTGGGACGCCCTCGTGACGCAGGCGAAGCTGTGCGCGGGGGAAACCGTGCTCGTGCACGCGGCCGGCAGCGGCGTCGGCACGGCGGGCGTGCAAATCGCGCGCGCGATCGGTGCTCGCACCGTCGGCACGGCGCGGACGTCGGAGAAGATCGAGCGGGCGGTTTCCCTGGGGCTGTCGGTGGCGATCGTCGTCGCGGGACCGACATTCGCCGGAGACGTCCTCGCGTGCACCCACGGGCAAGGGGTCGAGGTGGTGCTCGACCTCGTCGGCGGTCCGTACGTGGCCGAGGACCTCGCATGCCTCGCGCCGCGCGGGCGAATCATGGTGGTCGGGACCATGGGAGGCCCGAACGTGCAACTCGACCTCGCGCTCCTGATGACCAAGCGCGCGATCCTCCGGGGAACGGTCCTCAGAAGTCGGCCGCTCGAAGAAAAGATCCTCGCGGGTCGTGCCCTCGAGCGGCACATCGTCCCGCTCCTGGCGAGCGGCGCCCTTCGTCCGATCGTCGACAGCGTCCTGCCGCTAGCCGAAGCGGCGGAGGCTCACCGCCGGATGCAGGCGAACGGGACCTTCGGGAAAGTGGTTCTGGAAGTCTGAAGGAAGATGGCCAGCTCCAGCCTCTGCGCCAAGTCCGTGCCTCGGGCCGCGACTATGTGGGCGTGGACCGGGAGGCCACGGACCCCTATGGGCGTGAGTTACATTCGCCCGATGCGGTCCCGAATCCTCGTCGTGGACGACATTCCTGAGATGGCCGAAACGCTCGCGGAAGGGCTCGTCGAGGCCGGTTTCGATGCCGTCGCCTGCGCTTCGAGCCCGGAGGCCTCCCGAAGGCTCGAGCGGGATCCGTTCGACGCGCTTGTCACCGACCTGCGGATGCCCGAGGTCGACGGCATGGGGCTGCTCACCATCTCCAAGCGCGCGGCACCCGAGCGCCCCGTCATCGTGATAACGGGCTACGGAGCGATCGAGACCGCGGTCGACGCCATCCGACAGGGCGCCTACCACTACATGACCAAGCCATTTTCGAGCGCGGAGCTCGTCCTCTTCGTGGAGCGAGCGCTCGACGACCAGCGCATTCGACGCGAGGCGCGTTCGCTGCGGGCCGCCCTCTCGGAACGTCCCGGGCTCGGTAATCTCGTCGCTCGCAGCGGTTCCATGCGCGAGGTCTTCGACGTCGCCGCGCGCGTCGCGGACGCCACCGTACCGATCCTGATCCTCGGCGAGACGGGCACGGGCAAGACGGCCCTCGCCCACGCGATCCATACGACCAGCCAGCGCGCCGCGCGTCCGTTCGTCTCGATCAACTGCGCATCGCTGCCGGAGACCCTTCTCGAGAGCGAGCTTTTCGGGCACGCCAGGGGCGCCTTCACCGGGGCGGTCGATGCGCGGCCGGGGCTCTTCGTGGAGGCCGACGGCGGGACGATCCTTCTCGATGAGATTGGCGAGATGTCCCCGATGCTTCAGGCCAAGCTCCTGCACGTGCTCGAGAGCAGCACGGTCCGGGCCGTCGGTGCGAGCCGCGAACGCAAGGTCGACTTCCGCGTGCTGGCGGCCACGCACCGGGATCTGCACGAGCGGGTGCAGACCGGCGCGTTTCGAGAGGATCTGCTCTACCGCCTCGACGTGGTGACCGTCGAGGTCCCAGCGCTTCGCCACCGGCGCGACGACATCCCGCTGCTCGTGGACCGCTTTCTCGCGGAGGCCAAGTCGAAGCACCCGCGGTCGCCGGTCGACCGCTTCTCGACCGAAGCAATGACCCGGCTGCTCGACTACGCATGGCCCGGAAACGTGCGAGAGCTCGCTCATGCAGTCGAGCGGGCGGTGCTCCTGGGCCGGCAGGCCGAGGTCGCGGCGAGCGAACTGCCCACGAGCATGACCACCGATAGGACCAAGGAAATGGCCGTGTCGCTCGACGAAGGCGTTCTGCCCATCCGCGAGATGCAGCGACGCTATGCCGCCTGGGCCCTCGAGAAGCTGGGAGGGCACAAGAAGCGCACCGCCGACGCCCTCGGCGTAGACGCGAAGACGCTCGTCAAGTGGCTGGCGCACGACTAACCATGCCCGTCTGACGCTCACGCTCGTCCCAAAATCGGGATCTCGATGAGGGCCCGCGTTCCCCTGGACTGCCCCAGGTTGGGTCCAATGGTCAGCTCGCCGCGGTGGCTCTTGACGATCTCGGCGGCGATCGCAAGCCCCAGCCCGGTTCCGACTCCCTCGGCCTTCGTCGTGAAGAACGGCTCCGCAGCCCGAGCGGCAGCCTCTGGACTGATGCCGGGCCCGTCGTCGATCACCGCGAAGCCGACCTGTCCCGCCTCGGAGCGGGCGGTGAGCGAGACCCGACCCCCGGCCTGGCAGGCCTCGCTGGCGTTGAGAAGCAGGTTGACGAAGGCGTGCTCGAGCAGATCGCGATCGCACTGCACGAGCGGCATCGTCGGCGGGATGTCGGTCACGAGCGTCACGTGGGCGCGCGCAAACCTGTGTTCGACCGCTGCCGCAGCCGCACGGACGATCTGCGCCGGGTCCGCCTGCTCCATCGAGGGCGGACGCCCTCTCGCCATGTCGAGGAACCTCCGGACGATGTGCTGGATGCGGTCGGCCTGATTGAGGATAGCGTGCGCGTTGCGGGCCACGCGCTCGTCCCCCTCCGCTCGCCCCAGCAGCTGCTCGGCCCGGCCAACGATGACGCCGAGCGGCGTCGACACCTCGTGCGCGACACCGAGCGCAAACGTGCCCATCGTCGCGACACGCTCTGCCCGCAGCAGCTCCTCGTTGCGCTCCTGCTGCGCCTCGGCCACGGCAAGCTCGCGCTGCAGCTCGAGCTCCTGGCGCTGTTTGCGGAGCGCGGCCCCGCCGAACGCGACGACCAGACCCGACGCGACGAGCACGCCCAGCACCAGCCGCCAAACGGCTCGCTTCTCCCGATCACGCTCGCGCGCCGCGGACGCCACCGTGACCACGCTCCATCGACCTCGGTCTCCGGCATCGACGCTGGCGATGCCCGCCATGGAGGTGCGCGCCGCAAGGCCCAATTGCACTGCTTCGTCACGGGTGAGCCTCAGGGTCGACGCCTTCCGGTCGATAGCGGCCTTCAGCGGCGGGGACTGCAAGATGCGCCCGTCCATCGTCCGCAGAGAGGTGTCGGCCGGAGGCGACACGAGCACGAGGATCTGGCTCTCGCCTACGGACGCGCCCCGATCGACCAAGTCGGGGGGAGCGATGCCCAGGTCCACGAACCGCGAGTCGGCGAGCGGGAGACTCACAACGACGCGGGCGAGATCCGTCGAGACTGCCCTCGGCTCGCCGCCGCGACGCACCCGTATGGGCGAGTATTTCTTCTGGAAGTCGGCGGCGCCCTGCTCGCCGATGGACTCCGCATCCTGCTGCAGCAGGGGTAGGTGAGCTCGCAGATCGGACGCGAGGCTGAGCTCCCCGCAGGCACCGTCAAGATGGTCGTCGCGAACGTCGGCATGCCGCAGAACGCCCGCAGCCTGCTCGTGAGCCCCAACGTCGCCCCGAACACGGGGTTTCTCCGGGTCCAATTCAGCGATGCCGAGGACCGCAAGCTCTCGCAGACGGAGATCGCCGTGAAGACCCGCGAGATCCTCACGCGCGAATTCCCAGGCGTCGAGGTGCTGCAATACCCGGGAGGTCTCGTGGCGAGCGTCTTCGCCAACGGGTACACGGCTCCCTTCGTCGTCGAGGTGCATAACGACAACATGGCCGAGCTCGACGAGGAAGCGCGCGCGGTCGCCCAGGTGGCCCGCACGGTCCCGGGCATCCGCGACGTTCGTGAGTCGCTCCAGACCAACTACCCCGAGATCCACGTCGACACCAACCGTGAGGAGGCTGGATTCGTGGGATCGACCGAGCGCGCGGCCGCCCAGACGACGCTCGACGCGACGCTCGGCAACGTGAACGAGCCCGGAGTGTGGATCGACGAGAAGAACGGCCAATCGTACTACGTCGTCACGTTCTACGACGGCGACCAGGTCACCGACATGAAAGCGCTCGGTGCGCTGCCCATCCGGGTCAACCCCGAGGGGAAGTCCGTTCTGCTCGGCGCGTACGGTAACGTCCGCCGTGCCTTGGGAGCTGTCGCGGTCGAGCGCAGTCACCTCGCGCGCGTGGCCCACGTGCTGATGCAGACCGAAGGGCGCGATCTCGGCTCGTCGGCCGCGGCCCTCGAGGCCGCGCTCAAGAAGGACCCCCGCACCCGCAACATCGACTTCCAGTTCGTCGGGCAGGTCCGCCTGATGCGCGACACGTTCTCGGGCCTGGGCCTCGCGCTGGGTCTCGCGGTGATGGTCGTCTTTATGATCATGGCCTCGCAGTTCAAGTCCCTGCGACTGCCGTTCGTGATGCTCTTCACCATACCCGTGTCCCTGACGGGGATCGTCCTCGCCCTGATGGCGGCGGGCCAGGGCTTCTCCATCACGGCGTTGATGGGAATCCTCATGGCTATCGGGATCGCGGTCTCCAATGGCATCCTGCTCGTCGACGACGCCAATCGTCGCTTCAACCACGAAGGTGTCGACAAGGTCGACGCGATCGTTGCGGCCGCCCGCTCGCGCTTCGTCCCGATCGCGATGACCAGCCTCGCCACCGTCATCGGACTCATCCCCACGGCGATGGGCCTGGAGCGCGGCTCCGAGGCGAACCAGCCTTTGGCTCTGGCCGTGGTCGGAGGCCTGACGTCGTCGACGGTGCTGTCGCTGTTCCTCGTCCCGGTCATGTTCCTCTTCTTCGCGAAGCGATCGACCGCCGAGGCCGAATCATCGGCGCCACACGGGCCGCTGGCACCAGCCGAGACGCGAGCAATCGTGTAGAATCGCTGCGCGGGCGCGCATGGGCCCCTACGGCGGATCTTCCCGCGCATCCATCTGAACCGTCACGTACTCGACGCCCAAGCCGATTCGAATCCGCTCGGCCAAGCGCTGCCCGAGCTCGATGTCGTTCGAATCGCTGCGGACGTGCACGGTGACCGCGTCGTGCCCTGCGCCGAGCGACCAGACGTGCAGGTCGTGCACGGCGGCGACGCCGGGGTAGTCGGCGACGAGCTGCCGAATTGCCGCGACCGGAAGATGAAGCGGAGCTGCCTCCAGCAAGACGAGGGTCGCGTCGCGCAGCAGCCGCAGCGATCCGAAGAGAAGGATGGCCGCGACGACGAAGCTCGCAATGGGGTCCGCCGCGGGATGGCCTCCGAAACGAATGACGAGGGCGGCGCAAAGCGCGGCAAGCGCGCCGAGCGTGTCGCCGAGCAAGTGGAGCCACGCGCCGCGTAGATTGAGCGAATGGCCATGCGACTTGCCGGCGGCCGCGCCCGCGCCCTCCCCTTCGTGGGAATGACCGATGGCGTCGTGGAGCAGCCAGGCGCTGAGACCGTTGACGATGAGCGCCATGACGGCGACAAGGAGCATGAGCCCCGCTTTCGGTGGCGTTCGCGCCCCGAGGGCTTCGACCCCCTCGACGACGATACCCACGGTCGTGGCGAGCACGAGCAGCGCGCTGAAAATCGCCGCCACGGGTTCAGCGCGCCGCAAGCCGTACGTAAATCGGGGCGTGGGCCGGCGCACCGCCAAGCGCATTGCGAACAGGCTGACGGAGAGCGCCAGCACGTCCATCAGCAGGTGAAGCGCGTCCGCCTGGAGGACGACGCTGTTGGCAGCGATCGCCCCGGCCACCTCGAACACGAAGAAGGTTCCGACGAGCGCCAATACCGTTCCCAAGCGGCGCGCCTGACGCGCCTCCCGCGTCGTGAACGATCCGTGCACGGCCGGGGTCGATCGCCTGTCCTCGAGGCCCGTCCCTTCCCGGTGAGCGTGCCCGGGATGGGCACCGTGCCCATGACCGTGCCCGCCGTGAGCATGATGGGATCGAGACATCAGAGGAGTACGTAGTCGTCGGCCACCGACACCGGTGCCGAATCGAGCGCCAGCGCCGTCTCGTCGTCCCGGCGAACAGCGGTCATGTAGAGGCCGTGCAGGATGGCGGGGTGGTCTTGAATGAGCGCGATGAACTGATCCCTCGGAAGAAACAGAGTCACCGTCGGATGCACGGCGATGACGTGGGCGTTGGCTTTGCGACGGAGGACGAGCGCCACCTCTCCGACGGTCTCGCCCGCGGGCAGGGTCGCGAGGACGATCGACTCGTCCCCCTCGTGCGCCACGACCGCGACCTCGCCGGACGCGATGATGTGCAGTCCCGTCGCTTCCTCCCCTTCGCTCACCACTCGGCTGCCCTTCTCGAAGATCCGGGTTTCGAAGCGCTCGACGAGCTTCCCTCGCTCTTCGGCCGGGACCGCGACGAGCACCGGCGAGGTGCGTGTGAGATTCGCAACCATCCGGCGCCGGCAATGGGCTGCCAGCTCGAATCCCACTTCCGGTCGTCTTTCGGCCACCTCGTCGAGCATGTCGCGCTTGGCCACGAGCAGGATCGACGGCCGCGTAGCCACGACGCTCGCGGCGCGCGGCGCGCGCGAGAGCAGCGCCATCTCGCCGAAGAGGGCGCCGCTCGCCAGCCTCGCAAGGACCGTCGGTGGCTTGCCGTCGCCGTCGACTGCCCGCCGGACGACCTCGAGCGCGCCACGGGCAACGATGTACGCCTCGGCGCCCTCCTGCCCCTCTTCGATGACCACCTGCCCGGCCTGCACGGTGATCATCTCGAACGCGCCCATGAGCGCGCGCAGGCCTTCTTTCGAAAGAGCGCTGAAGAGGGGCAAAGGCGCCACCAAGGGGAGCTCGGCGCCTTCGACTTCCTCGTAGCTTCGCGTGGCGGCGTGTAGAATCTGCGTCGCTTTCGAGGTCAGCGCCGGGCCGGTCAAAAAGGAGCTCAGCGGTTCGAAGCCGTCGAGCAGCGGAAGCGGCGGCGGGGGCGTTTCCGTGTCCTGAAGCCGGGGCGAACCCGCGGAGAATGCCGTGGCAACGTGGTCGAGGTGCGACTCGACGTCGACGCCGAGAGCGCGCAGGTCAGCGATGGCCGCGACGGCGAGCGGGAGATTTCCGGCGTCGATGGACCGGCCCACGGCGAGTTCGAACCCTTCGATGGCGGCTTCCGTCCGGCCCAGCTGTTCGAGCAAGCGGCAAGTGATGACCAGCGCGCCGGGGCTCGAGGGGTCTCCCTCGACCACGGCGACGCTCCATCGCAACGCGGCCTCCACTTCGCCCGCGAGAAGGAGCGCGAGCGCGCGGTCGAGGGGAGAATCGGTCGTTTGGACGCCGGGCAAGTCCGGCGGTGCGGCACGCATGGGGGCCCGCAGCCTATCACTCCTCGTCGGAATCCCGATGTGGACCTCGCTGGGGAGGCGCCGCGGTGGACCCGGCGTCCCTTCCTTCGCTGCGATCCATGAACTCGCTCATCGCGCTGGCGGTTGCGGCGACGAGAGGCAGGACGCGCGCGTAGTCCATTCGCGTCGGCCCGATGACGCCGACCGTGCCGGCGGCGTGGCCGTAGGCCGTGTAGGGCGCCCCGACGATGGCCAGGCCTCCCCCGAGCGCGCCGGCCTCCTCGCCCACGACGACTTGCCCTCCCGGATCTTTCATCGCCAAGTCCAGGAGGCGAACGAGCTTCTTGCGCGCGTCGAGCGCGGTCACAAGGCGTCGCACGTGATCGGCGTCGTCGAACTCCGGCTTTTCGAGGAGCCTGTCTTGACCCTCGATCACCATGTCGGTCTCCCGGTCGGCGGCCTCCTCGACCGCCGCGCCGCCGAGTTCGAACGCACGACGGCGCAGCTCGTCGTGCTGGACCCGCTCGCTCTGGAGCCGGCGATCGAACAGCTCGCGAAGATCGCCGAGCGTGCGCCCCTCGACCACGTCGTCCAGCAAATTGTGGATTCGCTGGAGGTCGGCGTCCGTGACCGCGGCCCGCAGGAAACGATTTTGCACCGTGCCGTTTTTCATCACGAGAACGGCGAGGACTTCTTCCGGCGCCGTGCGCAAAAAGCGAAGTTGCTTGAGGACCAGCATTTCGGCCCGCGGCGCAACGACGACCGCGGCCGTCCCCGTCAGCTCGGACAAGAGTTTTCCCGTCTCGCGCATGACGTTGGCGTGCGGAACGGAGGTTTCGAGCGAGGCGAACCGATCCCGAATCGATGCTTCGTCGTCGCTCGTCAAATCGCGAACCTGCATCAACGCATCGATGAAAAGGCGGAATGCCCGGTCGGTGGGCACCCGGCCGGCGCTCGTGTGCGGCTGTCGCAAGTAGCCGGCGTCCTCGAGGTCGGCGAGCACGTTTCGGATGCTCGCCGGCGAAAGGTCGAGCCCCGATTTTTTTGCGAGCGTGCGCGAACCGACCGGCTCGCCCGTCGACACGTATTCCGTCACGCAATGATAAAGTAGCTGGCGAGCACGCGCGCTGAGCTCCGACATCTGGCGAACCGACAAGGAGCTTAACACTTGTGCATGAGTACGCGCGCGCCTTTGCGCGGCCGAGCTCGCGTTCTAAGCTTGGACTCGAATGCGGATTTTCGGCTGGATTGGTCCGGCGCCGGCAACCATGCCCAAGCGCGCCGCAGCCGTTGCCCTTGCAATCCTTGCCGCCAGCGCCCCGGACCGCGCGAGAGCCGGCTTCGGAGCCCCTCCGGTCTCTTCCGCGGAAGAGGGGCCGGCGCAGCGGTACGGCCGCCTCGACCGCGACGCTTGCGAGGCCGAGCTCGAAAACCGCGGGATCCCGTTCGTGCCCGTCGGCGAAGCACGGGGCGTCCTGGCTCCAGTGCGGCTGACGGGCCCGCTCCGGGGCGTCTCCTTCCACACGGGGGCGCCCGCGTCGCAAAGGTCGTCGAGCCCGTGGGAGATCGTCGACTGCCGGCTGGCGCTCGCGCTGGACGACTTCGCCTCGCTGCTGAGCACCCACGACGTCGTCGACGTGCTGCACTTTTCGATGTACCGGCCCCCCTCCGCCCGGTGGCCCGCGGACAAGGTCGCGTCCCGGCATCCCGGCGGCCTGGCCATCGACGCCGCCTCGTTCACGAAGAGAGACGGGAGCAAGCTCGACGTCGAGCACGACTTCCACGGACGCATCGGCGCAACCCCCTGCGGGCCCGGCGCGGGCCCGGTGCCGGCGACGGTCGAGGCCGTCGAGCTTCGTCAGATCGTCTGCGAGGCGGCCGAGGCGAAGCTCTTCAACGTCGCGCTCACGCCCGACTACAATTGGGCGCACCGAAACCATTTCCACTTGGAAGTGGCCGCGGGCGTTCGCTGGTCCTTCGTGAAGTAAACGCGCCGTCAGCGACCGAGCTCGCGGCTCACCGCCCGCATGTCCGCGGGCATCGGCAACTCCCAGCGCATCGCACGCTCGGTGGCCGGATGGATGAATCCGAGCTCGGCCGCGTGAAGCATCAGTCGCGGCGCATCGAGGAGCGTTCCGGTCCAGCCGCGCGTGTAGACGCGATCGCCGACCAGCGGGTGTTGCATCTCGCTCATGTGAATGCGGATCTGATGGGTGCGCCCGGTCTCCAGGCGACACTCGACGAGAGTCGCAGGGCCGCAGGGCTCGATGCGCGCGACGTGCGTGATGGCCTCGCGCGCGTCCGGCGGGGCCTTGCCGCGCGCCGATCCCCGGAGCCCGTCGCCGCGGTTTTCGACGAGGAAACTACGAATCGTGCGCGATTGGACGTCGCCATGCGCGATCGCGAAGTATCGCCGGTCGACCGTGTGACGGCGGAACTGATCGGCGAGGCTCTGTTTGGCCAGCCAGGTCCGCGTGAAGACGACGAGCCCGCTCGTTTCCTTGTCGATTCGATGAACCACGCCTAGGTTCGGCCGAGGGCCGCGGCTCGCTTTCGAGCTTCGAGCGAGCCAGCTTCGCACCCGCGCGTCCAGCGTGTCGGTTTCCGAGTCGTCGTACGGCACCGTGCTCAAGCCCGGGGGCTTGGCGACCACGACGAGGTGGGCGTCGACGTAGATGACAGAGTCGTCCGGGAGCTGCGCCGCGCGGAGTCTCGGCGCTCGCTCGTCGAGCGTCACTTGCGCGCCGGCGCGCACCCGCGCGGTCGCGTCGGTCACGAGCTCGCCCGCGACGCGGACTTTCCCGGTCGAGATCCAGGCACGCGCCGTGCCCCAACTCGGCGGCTTGCTCGGTTCCCCGGCATGCTGCCGTACTTGGAAAAGTGCACGGACAGCACGATCGATCGGCCCTTCGAGTTCGGGCGGAATGACTGCGTTTTGCACGGGCGAACGGGAGCTTAGCCCGAGAGAGCACGGTCCGCCCCGGGCTCGCCCGCCGTGGAACGATCTCTCATCTGTCACGACATTTCGAATCCGAATTCAGCTCCGAGAACGCCGCAGCGCCAGCGAGGTCAGCGGCGCCAAGAGAGAAATCGTCTGGAAACAATGGCATCCTCGGAGCCTTGCCCAGCGCCCCGTGAAGGTTTTTCTCTGCACTTCACAAATACCGATCAAGCTTCCCGAATACAGTATCGAATACGCAGTCGCGGACACGCGGACGGGGTACCAAAGCGTGACGAGCGGAATCATGCACTGGACCGAGAAACGTCCAGCTTTCCCGTCCGCGCGGCTTGCCAAACGCGCGCCTGATTGGGGCCAATTATCGCTCGCGCGTACGTCCGCCAGCGCTGGAACGTTCGGTCGCCCTCATATTCGTCCTAGCTAGAGGGCAAATTCGCCTTGCTAGCCCTAGGAGACGAGGGTAGTTGACTGCCTGGGATTACCATGATCTCCGGAGGCATCACGATGAACTTCATTAGGCAAGGGCGGGTTCTTGTTTTCGCATCCCTCGGCACGCTGGCACTCGCGGGCTGTTCGGGCTCGACCAACAACGCCGGCGACGATGGGGGTGGCAGCACGGACAACACCATGGGCACGGACACGAACACGACAGCCGGAAACGGCACTGGCAGCTCGTCGAGCGGTGGAGCCGGCGCCTCCGGTGCAAACAACCCGGCCCCCGGCGGCGATACGAGCACCGACACGAACACGAACGCCAACCCACCCCCTGCCAGCACGGGCACCGGCTCCGATACGGGCACGGGCGCCGACACCACCACGGGCACCGGAATGGCCACCGGCGGCATGATGGGCATGGGCACCGGCGGCATGATGGGCACCGGCGGCATGATGGGCAAGGGCGGCAAGGGCGGCATGGGCACCGGCGGCATGATGGGCACCGGCGGCATGATGGGCACCGGCGGCATGATGGGCACCGGCGGCATGATGGGTAAGGGCGGCAAGGGCGGCAAAGGCGGCACCGGCGGCATGATGGGCACCGGTGGCATGATGGGCACCGGCGGCATGATGGGTACCGGCGGCATGATGGGTAAGGGTGGCAAGGGCGGCAAAGGCGGCACCGGCGGCATGATGGGCGGCGGTACCGGAATGGGCACTGGCATGGGTACCGGCGGCATGGGTACCGGCGGCATGAGCGGCGGCGGAACGGGCACCGCAACCGGCACGTGAGACGAAACGGCCTCCGCGTCTTCCGAAACTTCCCCTATTTTCTGCCTCGTGAATCCGAGTCCAACCCCGAAACGGTGCTCCTAGCGTAGGGAGCGCCGTTTTGGGTGGGTCGGAGCGTTCGTGAATCACCGGCGATCCCCAGGGTCGCCACTTGGCCTATACGTTCGATCTGAATAACTTTCTTGCCGCAACACAATTTGCCGGTCTCCAAGGGCCGGCGACGCGTGCGGCAGGGGCGGGAAATGCGTGTTGGCGCCTGATGGCGAGAGTCCACGTGGGAATGGCGAACGCGCGCTGAAGCTCGCCGGGCGCGCCCTCGACCCGAACGCGCCTGGGGGCCCCGCGCGCGCACTCGGCCAACGTTGGCTGCGCGAAGCGTTCGTCGCCGGAGCTCGCGTCCTCTGCCGCGATGCGACCGTCGATTCGGTCGAGACGGCGGCGCGAGCGCTTGCCGGCGCCCCCGTGCCGGGCCGCACCCGTCGCCGCCGGGCCGAGGCGGCGTCCACGCTTGGTCAGTCGTCGCTACCAGACCGTGCGGCCTTGACCGTGGCCGAGCTGGAAGTGACGCGCGTTCTGGACGAGGCCAACGGCACGCGGCGGATCGAGCATGCAGGGAAACGCGCGTTCTGGACGATCGCCGCGCTCGTCGCGTCTGCAGCCGCGGCGCTGATCCTCGCCGATCGAGCCCTATACCCGCCGTGGGAAAACTACCGATGGAGCGCGAGCAGCGCCTGGGGCGAATACGCGACATCCGGGAGGCTGGCCGACCATGATGGGTCGTTCGATTTGGTCTTCCATACGAAGGAAGAAGTCGATCCATGGGTGGTCGTCGATCTTCGTTCCACGAGGACCGTCTCTGAAGTCACCGTGGTCAACCGCGCCGATTGCTGTCGGGACCGCGGGCTGCCGCTCGTGATGGAGCTCGCGGGGGAGGACGAACGGTTCGTCGAAGTCGGCGTTCGTACGGTTCCGTTCGACACCTGGCACCCGACGTTTCCTCCACGAAAGGTGCGGTACGTGCGCCTTCGCGCGAAGGGCAAGACGGTGCTTCATCTTCGCGACATTCAGATCCGATGAGCACTCGCGAGGCGGTCTCGACGCGCGTCTTCGCCGCGTGGTCGCGCCGTTGGCCGTACCTCGTCGTGAGCGCGGCCTTCGCGGTATCGCGACTCTTCTATCGCTTCGTCTTCGACGTGCGCTTCGACACGAGGCCCGCCGAGGAGTTCATTCAATACATCGGTCCCTGGTTCGTGGAGCACGACTTTTTTCGTAGCCTGCTCTACTTGCATCAGCAGCCGCCGCTCCAAAATCTCCTCACCGGCGGGTGCGTCAAGCTCTTCGGAGCGCCGCTCGGGTTCGAAATCTTGCACGCCGTCTATGTGGGGTGCGGCGCGACGGTCGCCCTCGGCATCGTCCAGGTCACGCTTCGTCTCGGGGTCCCCCGGGCGATCGCCGTGGGCTTCGCGGCGCTCTACGCGGTCTCTCCGGTGACCGTGTTCTACGAGAATTGGCTCTTCTATCACGAGCCCGTTGCCGCCCTTCAGGTCCTCTCGCTTCTGGCGCTCCTCCGGTACTACCGCCTCGGAACGTTCGGCGCCGGACTCCTCTTTTTTGCCCTCGTGGCAACGAGCGCGCTCTTTTATTCCCTTTTCGCGCCGGTCCTCGTTTTGGTCGGCCTCGCGCTTTTCGTTCGCCCGCCGCTCGCCGCCGATGGGCGCCAGGCCGCTCGCGCCCGATTGGTCCTCGCGCTCGCGATTCCGCTTGCGGCCCTCGGTCTCGACAGAGCCAGAACGCGGATCCTCGTGGGCCACGACCAGGGCGCCGCGTATTTCTGGATGAACCTCGCGGTCAAGACGTTCGACGGCATGCGGCCGGGAAGGCGGGCCCTTCTCGTGGAAGGCGGCCAAATCAGCCGAGCGCCGGAGCTCATGCTCTTTTCCAGGCCCCTCTCCGAGTATGACAAGAATCTCCGGATCGCTCACATGCCGACCGGCGTTCCGCTCCTCGATCTCGAGTATGCGCCGGATGGATCGTTGAACGCCCACCCGCTCGAAAAGGTCCTCATCGCAGAGTCCTTCTACAAGAAAGACGCGCTCTATCTCTTTCTTCACGCTCCCGACGCCTATTGGCGGTCCGTCTTCGAAGCCCTGACGCAATCGTACTTCCACTCGCCGCTCGACTACGACAAGTCGATCTCGAGCCCCAACCGAGACAAGCTGAGCGCGTTCGTCGAAAAGACGAACGTCGTCTTCCTCCCCGACAAGGAAGGCGTGCAGCGCGTCCTCGTCGTGCTCCTGCCGCTCGCGTTTCTCTACGGCCTCCACCGCGTGCTCGGGGCCCGAGGCGTTCTCGAAAGCGAGCGCTCGACCGCGGCCGTCATCGTGTGCATGCTGGTCGTCGTCTCGTCGGTGACGCTCGCGACGGTAGCGATATCCTTCGGCGATTTCTGCCGGTATCGGTACAATCTGGACCCGTATTCCTTGATTCTGCTTTCTCTCCTGGCAACCGACGTGGCGGAGGGAGCCCGCCGCGCGCTGCGGAGTCGACGGCCGACGTTGGCGCGATAGCCCGGTTCGCCATCCGATTTCTCTCGCACCCTGACGTCCCCGGCGTCCTGGCGGTTCTCTCCCGCACCGCGAGAGCTCACTTCTTCACGCGAGCGATCCGGATCGACTGCGACTCGTTGCTCTGGAACTCCATGACGGTCTGCATGTCGACGTCCGACCACCCCGCAAATTCGGGCAACGGCTTTCCGGTGGTCAGGTCGACTTCCTGAACGAGGTAGATGTCTTGGTACAGGTGCCGCGAGAGCTCGTAGAGCGGGGAACGATCCTCGCCGGCCAGCGAGATGTCGACGGCGCCGTAGTCCATGATCGTAAAAAGGCCCGGCCGGTCGGTCAGGACGAGGATTCGCTTCTCTCCGAGGCCGGCGAAGAATCGCCAAACCTGCGCGGCTTGTCGCGTCAGGATGAGGGCGTTCACGAATCGGGCCTCGCTTGCAACCGGGACGTGCATCGCGAAGAGCGCGAGGCATATGAGAACCGTCGTGGGCGCGCCCGAGCGCCTCCCGAGCAAGGCAACGGGCACGGGGAGTCGCCGGCCAATCACTGTCAAGAGCCACGCGGCCGAGAACGCCGCGAACGTGTCGAGCCAAACGAAGAGTCGCGCGGAAGCAGGGTGCTGCGGCAGGCCCCAGACATAGGTGAACGAGATGACGGTCTCCATGGCCAGCAGCGCCGCGACGAACACCACGAAACGCAGGCCAAGCGCGTCCCTACGTCTCACCACGAGGACGACGTTTCGCACGATGAGGGCGAACCCTCCGGCCGCGAGAATGAGCAGCAGCGGCGAGTGGGGCCCGGCGATTTCGAGCGGGTGCCTCAGGATCCGGAGGTAGTCGCGCCAGTTCGAGACAAAGCTGGAGACCTTGAACATCGACCGACTGAGCGGCTGCTCCCAGTCGTTCGCTTTGGCGATGGTTTGCCAGTACCGAGGCAAGAGAAAAATAGGCACGAGCGCGTAAACGAACCCGAAACCCTGCAAGTGCGCCCGTTTGACCAGGCGAACCGATACGAGGACCACGGCCGCGACGATGAGAAAGGCCCACCCTTCGTACCTGACGTTCGCGAACAGGCAGAGATTCAGCGAGAAGAGCACGAGCCGTTTTGGCGTGGGCTGCTTCGCGTAGTCGTAAAAGCTCTGGATCGTGACGAGCAGGAGGAACGTGGCAAGGAAATCGAAGCCGCCGGACCGCGCTGCCACGAGGGTATTCGGACTCACCGCGACCGCGATGGCCGCCGCAACCCCGAAGAGTTCGCCCCCGAGGCACTTCGCTATGCGGTGCGACGAGAAAATGAACAACACGAACAGAATCGCGTTGAGGAGAAACGCATTCTCGGCGTGATAGCCGCGGACGATGTGCAAGAGACTCACGAGAAACGAAAAGAGTGCAGGCCGGCGA
>Ga0265325_10000745_pt1 | contig 23548 bp, 20 predicted proteins | sample 41420metaG_FD_202090 | JGI IMG/M metagenome (GOLD analysis project Ga0265325, IMG submission 202090) | Rhizosphere microbial communities from Carex aquatilis grown in University of Washington, Seatle, WA, United States - 4-14-20 metaG | ecosystem: Host-associated > Plants > Roots > Rhizosphere... | reverse complement strand
TCGGGTATCCCGGAAGGGGGCCTGCAACTATCTCTTTTCCAAGGGGTTAAGAATGACCGAAGACCGGACAGACGCCGGCCCCGAGGTGGACCAAAGTTCGGTACTCGAATTGCCTGCAACCTTATAGCTGGTTGCGAGTCTAACGTAAGCAAAGCCCGTAAGGGTCGGAGGTGAGGTCTGATGGCAGAAAAATTTTCCGTCCCCGAATTGACGGCGCTGAGGAGCGAACTGCTCCAAGGGTTCGACTCCAAGGACGCAGCCGAGTTGATCCAGATGTTCCTCGCCGGACACGGCTATGGGGTCTCGGCCGAGGAAGCCCGCACCGCGGTGAGCCGGGTGGGTATGATGGGCGGAACTCTGGAAGCTTTCCAACGAGAACTGGAGAGCATTGCGTTGGTGATGTAAGGCAGCGCCGTAAAGCCGGCGCAGTAGCGGTGACAAAAGTTCGCTTAACCTGAAAAGGAACGGAACGCGGGCAACGCCAGAACCTGGACGCGAGCCCACGGCCGAAGCGAGAAGTGAGAAACCCGGACCAAACGGCCCGGGTTTTTTCATGCGCAGATATTTCTCTTATTCATAGCGCAGGCTGTCGACCGGATCTAACTGCGCCGCCCGGGCCGCCGGCGCCGTTCCGAACAACACGCCGACCAGGGTCGACACCAGCACCGCGATGACGACCGACCAGCCGGAGATGGGTATTCGATAATCGGTGATAAAGCGGACGGAATACGGCAGCGCCAGTCCAATCAAGGTCCCGACGGTGCCACCCGCCAGCGAGATGAGGATAGCTTCCGTCAGGAATTGAGCCCGTATTTCCGCTTTGGTAGCACCCACGGCCCGGCGGACCCCAATCTCGCGAATGCGCGAATTTACCGTGGCCAGCATGATATTCATGATGCCCACTCCGCTCACGATCAAGGTAAGCACGGAAATGAGCGCCAGCACGGTGGTCAAGGTGTTGGCCGTCTTGCTGGCAACCGAAAGCAGTTGCGTCAGGTTGGTCATCTTGTAGATCGACTCGGGCCGGTGCCGCGACTCCAGCACCTTCTGGATTTGTGCGGTGGCGCGCGGCACTTCGTTGGAATCGGATACGGAAAAGAAAAGTTCCTTCACTTCATCGCTGTTGGTGAAATAGCGCGCAACCGTATAAGGAATCAAGATCGTGTTTTCCGTAATCTCCGACTGGCCAAAAGTGTCGACGCGCTCACGAAAGGTCCCGATCACTACAAACGGCAGGCCGCTGAGCTTGATTTCCTTGCCGACGGCGGCATCAGTCGAGCCGTATAGCGTGATGGCCAGGGTCTGGGTCAGAAGCGTCACCTTGTTGCGCCCCTGGGTATCGGCGTCGTCGAAGAAACGTCCGGCGAGGACATCCAGATTGCGGACGTACAGGTACTCGCGCGACACTCCCAGCACCAGAATGTCGCGTTCCTTACCGCCGGGGACGGTGATGTGCTCGTGGAACTCGGCCATCGGCGAAGAGGCGCTGATACCGGGAACCTGCTGCCGCACTGCATCCAGGTCAGCCAGGGTCAGATAGTCGCTCTTGGTTTCGGTGGCATACATCTCGCTGCCACCCTGGTACTCGGCGACCATCATGTTGGAACCAATGTTTTGGATCTGCTGCAGGATGTACTGCTTGCCGGTGAGTCCGACCGTCACCACCAGGATCAAAGACGCCGTTCCGATGACCATGCCGAGCGAGGTCAGCATGAAGCGCACCTTGCTGATGCGGAAGGTATCGATGGCGACGTTCAGGGTCTCCCCGAATACCAGCTTGGGATAAGACCGACCGTTGTTGCCGTTCATTGCCATACTGCTGTCTTAAGGGTAACCGTTCGCGGGCGGGGCTTCAATCGGGGAAGACGCCAGCGCGCCGGCTGGCGAGTTAAGATGAGGTACACAGGGTTATAACCCAAGACAGCCTATGGCGTTTCGCGATTCCAGGCAGGTCGGGCAGCGCGTTCTCAAGAGCCTGCTGTTGCTCTGCCTTTTCGCTGTCCGATTGCCTGTGCCGTGCCCGGCGCAACTTGCAGCGCCGGGGTCCGCCTCCAATCCGGAAGAGCGCTTTACCTTAAACGGCATCGTGGTGAACTCCGCAACCGGCGAGCCGATCGCGCGCGCGCTGGTGCGCCTCAGCGGCATGGTGCAGCGCACGGCTTTCAGCGACGGTGACGGGCGCTTTCAGATTGACGCATTGCCGGCGGGCCAGGCCGACATCGTTGCGCAGAAGCCCGGCTACTTCAGCCGGCAGGAACTGGAGGGTGGCCATACCAACCAGCTCGTGGGCATCGGTCCCAGCATGGGTACGATTGTGGTGAAGCTCACGCCGCAGGGCGCCATCTATGGCCGCATCACCGACTCTGCGGGCGAGCCCCTCGAGAACGTGCCGGTCCGCTTGACCGCCCGCAACATTCACCGTGGTCACATGCGATGGGCTTCAGTCGGCTACATGCAAACCGACGAGGACGGCAAGTTCCGCATCGCCAACCTGATGCCGGGCACTTACTACCTGGCCGCCGGGCCCAGTTGGGAACACAACCAGCTACTGCCGGGTGGTGGGGGGCCAAAGACCGGCTACTCCAACAGTTACTATCCCGGAGTTTCCGATCTCGCTTCGGCCTCTCCCATTCGACTCGCCGCCGGCCAGCAGGCGCAGGCTGATCTTTCCCTCAACACCAGCCCGCTGTTTCATGTGAACGGAACGGTTACCGGGTACCCGGAGGCCAAAGGCTTCAACTTGCAGTTTTTCAGCTCGGCAGGAGACCGGGCGCCATTTCCCGTGCCCTATGATCCCGATCTTGGTACTTTCCATGCCGACAAGGTCCCGGCGGGCTCTTACCTGTTGAAGGTCAGCGCGCAGGTGGGAACGCAATCGCTGCAGGCGGAGACGCGCTTGAATGTAGCCGCGAACGTCGACAACGTCCGCCTGGCCCTGGCGCCGGCAATTTCCATCCCGGTAATGGTCACCAAGGAGTCGCGGGCCCCTCACAATCAGGGCCCAGAACCAAACCAGGGACCGCAGCCCTTTTCGGTGACTCTCGTTCCTAGCGAGCCTTCCGCTGTCCAGCATTACTCAATACAGCGAGGCAGTACGCCGCCTTACGTGATGGAGTTGCAGAATGTGGATCCCGGAAAGTATGCAGTGGATGTCATACCTCGGGGCTCGTGGTATGTACACTCGGCCAAGTATGGTCAGACGAACCTGCTCACCGACCCTATGATCGTCGCACCAGGTCAGGCTTTCCCGATGGAAGTTGTTCTGCGCGACGACAGCGCCACCCTCACCGGCGCCGTCAAGTCTTCTCCTGATGGCGTTGCGACTGCGGCTGCGGTAATCGCGGTTTTGCAGCCGTCATCCAGCCGGTCCGCAAAGGCAACCCTGGCAACTCCCGAGAATGGATTCACCATTTCTGGTCTTCCCCCGGGAGATTATCTGCTGTACGCCTTAGAGCACGGAGAAGACGTGGAGTATTCGAATCCGGAAGCGCTCCAGCCGTACGCTTCGCAGGCAACCAAGATTACGCTCGCTCCCAATCAGAGTGCCAAGGCCACACTGAGTCTGATCCACACCGGGGGTGGGGAGTGAAGGCGGCCTCTGTCTATATGGCTGGGCTGTTGCTCTGCGCTCTCGGACTTTATGCGCAGCCACAACAGCCCAAGCCACCGGTGCAGAAGGGATACCGTATCGCGGGAACGGTGGTGAACTCGCTCACCGGCCAGCCGATCGCGGCGGCCTCGGTGGGCATCGCACCTACCACCAATCCTAGGGACAACGACATCTCGAATACAGTCACGACCGGTGCGGATGGACATTTCTCCTTTGCCGGACTGCCACGAGGCAAGTATTCGCTGATGGCGGCGGCGCACGGCTTTATCCTGCAATTCTTCGAACACCACGACGACTATGCCAGCGCAATTGCGGTTGGCCCTGACCTCGATTCTGAGCACCTGGTGTTTCGGATGGAACCCGATGCAGCCATCGACGGCCAGATCAGCGACGAAAACAATGATCCCGTGGAGCACGCCACGGTGCGCCTCTTCGAGCGTAAGATCCAGGACGGGCAGCGGAAGATCGTGCTAGCGAACCAGACGCAGGCCGACGACCAGGGGCGCTATCATATCGGACGCCTGTCGCCGGGCACCTATTTTGTGGCGGTCTCGGCGCGGCCCTGGTACGCACAAAACACCAGCTCTAGGCCGCTCACCGAATCCGAAGATCCAGACGTCGGCGTCGGCGCGCGCGCCAGGCAGGAAGCAGCCGCCCTCGACGTTACCTTTCCCCTCACCTTTTATCCTGACGCGAGAGATTCGGCCGGTGCCAGTCCCATCGCGTTGACCGCCGGTGTGCGCGTCACCGCCGACGTTGTGATGCACACTGTGCCTGCCGTGCATTTGCGCATTCACGTTCCGGATATGCACGAAGGTTCCGCTTCCGGGCCGCAAGCCGTTGGCTTCAATCTGCATGAGGCGCCGCGGGTATCGCAATCCCTCTTTGAGGGCTACTTGGATCCGATATTCAACAGCTCGGTCTCCTGGACTGGGACTGGGCCGGGCGCGTTTGATATCGGGGGGTTAGCGCCTGGCCACTATGTCGTGGAGATGCCCGTCCGCAGCGGCCTCAACGAAAATGCGCGTAGCCGCGCCTGGTATCGGGAAGTCGACCTCTCTGGGGATACCGAGCTGAACGCCAGCGAAAGCCCTTCGCTGGTGACGGTCAGCGGCTCGCTGCTGTTTCAGGGAGCGCCGAGCGTACCCAAGGGAACGTTTCTGCTGCTGTCGAATCCGGTCACCGGCGAGAGCTTCCGCGGCCCGATCCTGGAGAAGGGGCAGTTCGACTTCAATGCCGACCAGATAAGGCCCGGACGATACAACGTGTTGCTGGGGAGCGCCCAGGGGTTTTCGCTTCAGAAATGTGCGGTGACCGGCGCGAAAATGTCCGGCCGGCTGCTGGAGATCGGCAAGGCCGACAGCGTTCGCCTCGGATGCCTGGCGACCCGCGGCGTCGCCCAGATCACCGGCGTCGCGCTGCACGACGGCAAGCCCTTCTCGGGAGCGATGATCGTGCTCGTTCCTCAGGATCTCTCCGACAATGTGCCTCTGGTCCGCCGCGACCAGAGCGACAGCGACGGTTCCTTCAGCTTACCCAACGTGGTGCCCGGTTCCTACACGGTGGTCGCGATCGCTCACGGCTGGGACCTGGAGTGGGGCAATCCTGTGGCGCTGCAACCTTATCTGAAGGGCGGCGAGGCAATTCGCGTCACCGGCGACGGCACGATGGAAGTCAAGGTCCAGGTGCAGTAAGCGGCAGGACTCGCAACAGCCGCGTCACTTTTTGCTACATCCCCGTCTTCGGAACTAGAATCCAACCTGATGTCTGGGGACCTATCCAGCCTCTCCTTGTTCGCTGAGGGGGGCAAGACCAGGCCCGGGGAAGCGAGTGGCGGCGCGGGTTTTTACCGTTTCCTCCGCTTAGGCCCGGCTGAAGCAGAACGGTGTCAGGCGGGGCCACGCCACTCGTTTCTTGTATGCCTTCAGCGCGCGAGCCCCACGACGAAAGCCGCTACAAACAGGACCACCAGGACCAAGCGCCAGCGCGCTCCCTCGGGCAAGGGGCCGCCCCCGGAGACCCGAGGCGGTACCCAAAACAGGGCCACCACCGCCAGAATCAAGGCGGGCACGAGGAGAAATGCAAGCAGGGCGTATTGCGAGGCCACCAGCGACAACAAGCCACCTTGGCGCACGGCTCCGGCCAGCGTGCTCCCCAGAAACCAGCACAATATGGCGCAGCCCAGACCAGCCACCGCGCCCAGGATACGCAAGATAAGAGGTGTCATCGCAGTCGGTAGCAGTGTAACAGCAGCAGGTGCTGGAGGATGAGCAGGCTCACAGCCATCGCTTGACAATTGGGTTTATGATCTTTGGCAAAGGGGTGGAGCTGCGAGGTATCGTTTATGACGAATGCAGCGACTTGGTTGGTAGTTTTTGGTTTTCTGCTCCTGGTGCTGGGATTGGTCCTGCGCACCGTCCTGATGATGCGCTCCAGCGACGCCACGCATCCCGAGGGGCGTGTGCTTTATGGCCGCGAACTCCTGCGCCAACATCGCGTCCAGTTTCCCCAAAACCCGACGCCTTGGCTGATGCGGAGTGCGCTCCTCGGCGGTTTGGTGCTGCTGCTTGCCGGCATCGGCTTCGAGATCTCGCGCTGATGCACGCTAGTGGGCGGCAGCCGCTGCCGCGGCAGGCGCCACCACGGATACCACCCGGTTCAGCTTCCACGGCTTGGGTTTCGCCATCCCCGGCGGCATGACCATAGCCACCATCCTCATTTCCGCGGTCGTCTCCCCCGTCAACCGCATTACAAAACGATTGTTCTCCTGCGTCTCCGGGTTCTTCACGTTCAATAGAAGTCCGTCGCCGGTGATCTCTGCCTTCGCCACGACTGCATTTAAGCGTCCTTCGCTGACGCTCTTCACCTCCCCGGAGTCGGCGAACGCCAGGTCGTGCGGATACTGGACCGAGCCGGTCAATTGCTCACCGTTCAATGCCAGCTGCACTGTCAACCACGCCTTGCCATCGATGGTGGCAGTCCATATGCCGGCGTAAGGCGCCAGCGGATTTTTCTTGACCGGCTGGGTTGGCGTACTTGTACCGCTGGTGGTTTGGGCGGTGGCAACCGTGACCGCAAGGACAGTCAGAAAGAGCAACCAACTCACACGTCTCATTGAAGTCTCCACATCTTCTCCAACCGATCCTACGCTCCCGCGAGCAGAAGGCGCCGTCAATAGGCCTGTCGCCCGAGGCGCCAATCCTGCACACCCTGCATTCTAGTCCCGTGTGGCGAGATATGCCGCGAGCTTCGGTGGATTGACGAACGATTGGTGCGCCCTGTAGCATCCGGCGCACGCTCTTTGTGGGGAGGATAATCTGTGTCTATAGCCATTCGCCGGGCTGCGGCGATATTACCGTTCGTCCTGGCCTCCACCGCAGCCTTCAGTCAGCAGGCCGCAGGCGCAGCCAACGCTACCGCTTCTTCTTCCGCGAACTCCGACGAAGTGCTGGTAGTGCGCGGCGCCAAGATCTATCCCATCAGTGGGCCGCCCATCGAGAAGGGGATGCTGGTGGTGCGCGGCAAGAAGATCGAAGCCGTCGGCGCCGAAGGTTCTGTCAACATCCCGCCGAATGCTCGCGTCATCAATGCCACCGGCAAGGTCTTGATGTCCGGCATCGTGGACTCGCACACTCATATCGGCATCATCGGAAATCCGCCGCTGGGCACGAACGTCGACGCCAACGAATCGTCCGGACCGGTGCAGCCGCAACTTCGCGCCATGGATGCCATCAATCCCAACGACCCTGGCATCCGCATCGCCACCTCCGGCGGCATCACGACGGCCAATATCATGCCGGGCAGCGGTAACGTGATCGGTGGACAAACCGCTTACGTGAAGCTGCGCGGCCACACCATCGAGGAGATGCTGATTCCGGGCACCATCGGCGGCATGAAGATGGCCAACGGCGAGAACCCAAAGGGCTATGGCCGGCGCAATCAGGCCCCCGTAACGCGCATGGAGGAAGCCGCGCTGGCCCGCCGCGAATACACCAAGGCGCAGGAATACAAGCGCAAGTGGTACGAGTACAACAAGCAAGTTGCCGCCGGCAGCAAGGACGCCAAGCAGCCGGACCGCGATCTGGGCTTGGAGGCGCTGGTGCTGGTTCTTGACGGCAAGCGCATCGTGCAGCACCATACTCATCGCGCCGACGACATCATGACGGTGCTGCGTATTTCCGACGAGTTTCACTATCGCGTGGTACTGCAGCATGGCACCGAGGCTTACCTGGTGGTCGATGAGGTGGCCAAGCGTCACATTCCGGTCTCGCTCACTATCGTCGATGCACCCGGCGGCAAGATGGAGACCATCAACAGCGACCTGGCCGCCGCCGGCATCCTGGAGAAAGCCGGCGTGAAGGTTGCGGTGAATACCGACGACAACATTGACAGCTCGCGCTTCATCCTTCGCGAAGCCGCTCTCGCCGTTTCCGGCGGCATGAGCGAGGAAGGCGCACTGCGGGCTCTGACCATCAATGCGGCGGAGATGCTCGACCTCGGCGACCGCGTGGGCACGCTGGAGAAGGGTAAGGACGCCGACTTCATTATTCTGTCCGGACCGCCGCTCAGCACGTATACCAAGGTCCTGGAGACGTGGATTGAGGGCGAGAAGGTCTACGATCGCAGCAACCCCACCGATCTGCATTACGCGACGGGTGGGTTTGGCGTGGCTGATCGCTACCCTAAGCTGAACGCACCACTTGCGGGAGGTGCGCAATGAAGGCTCGCCTGGGACTAGCACTCCTCGTCTGTGGGATATCCCACATTGTGGCAGCTCAGAAGATTGCTGTTGTCGCGGACAAGCTGTACACCATGGGCAGCGGCCCGCAGGGACAGCCGGGGATCGTTCTCATCGAGAACGGCAAGGTTACGGCGGTGCAGAGCGGGAGGCGCAATCCCGCAGGATACACGGTGCTCAAAGCCGCCTATGCGACTCCTGGCTTGATCGATGCGAAGACCACCGCCGGCATCTCTGGCGCGTACAACATTCCCGCCGATCAGGACCAGGACGAAGCCACCGATCCCAACACTGCCGACGTGCGCGCGCTGGACAGCTTCAATCCGCGCGAGAAGCTGCTGGAATACATCAACACCTACGGCGTCACCACGGTGCAGGCCGCGCCGGGAATCTCCAACCCGGTTGCCGGGCAAGCCGGCATCTTCAAGACGGTCGGGCCCAAGACGATTGGCTTGACCGCCGACCAGCTTGCGGTGAGGTCGGTTTCCGCCATCGTGTTCAATCTTGGCGAGTCACCGAAGCGCGCTTATGGCAAGGACAATAAGCCGCCAACCACGCGCATGATGATCGCCGCCATTATTCGCAAGTCCTTGGTTGACGCTCAGAGCTACCAGAAAAAGTGGGCCGATTGGAATGCCAGCGAAAAGAAGGAACCCACCAAGCGGCCGGCACAGGACCTGAAGCTGGAAGCGGTCTCACGCGCGCTACGCGGCGAAATCCCCGCCATCTTCAACGCTTATCGCGCCGACGACATCGACACCGCCATTCGTCTGGCGCAGGAGTTCAAGCTGAAGTTCATGCTCAGCAGCGTGTCGGAAGGCTATCTCGAAGCGCAGGTTATCAAGCAGTCAGGCGCGCCCGCGCTGGTCGGACCGACGCTGCAGCGACTGGACTCACTGGAGACCGAGAACGCTTCCCTGGAGAACGCGGCGATTCTGGTGCAAGCGGGGGTCCCGGTCGCCTTGATGACCGGGTTCGAGAACTACGTTCCCAAAAACCGCGTGCTGCTGTTCGAAGCCGCGGTCGCGGCAGCCAACGGGCTGGGTTTCGAAGGCGCGCTGCGTGCTTGCACCATCGAGTCGGCGAAGATCCTGGGAATTGCGGACCGCGTGGGCTCGCTCGAACCCGGCAAAGATGCGGATGTTGTGCTTTACGACGCCGACCCGTTCGAATACACCAGCCATGTGACCGCTGTGTTGGTGAATGGCAAGGTGAGCTACCAGCGGCAGTGAGACTCAATCCGGGAAAAGCGAAAGGGGAACCGGGAGAAGGTTCCCCTTTATGACGAGTGACGCCGTGGCGATGAGCCATCGCCACACCAGCGCAGGAAAGTCAGTATCTACTCGACGATCGCGGGAGTCAGCCCGTGACGATCGCCTTTCAATGAGCGCGGCGCAACGGCTTGCCGCGCGCGCTCTTCCTGGTGGCAGGTCCAGCACAGCGGACGCATGTGGGTCAGCGCCGCTTGCAGACCGGTCAGGTTCAGGTCGCGCAACTCCACCAGCCGGTGCTGTTCATCCAGCAGCGCCAGGCGGTTACGGCGCCAATCCGGGGGCGTGATGTTGCGCGCGCAAATCCCGCACACCTTGCCCTTGTGCCAGCCGATCATCAGCCGCTCCACGTTCTCCGGCGAGGGATCGATCTGCGCCTGGCACTCCTGGCCGCAGTCGCCCTTTTCCGGCCAGCGGGTGCACGACTTCAGCCGGGTATGCTCCTGGCCGCGCCACGCGGTCCAGAACGCGTACTTGTTGTCCATCTCGATGTCGACGCGCTGCCCATTTTCGGGGCAGATGGCCGACTGGCGGCCGCGGTTCTTGTAGTAGTTCTGCAGGCTCAGGGCAACCGGCAAACCGGTCACCAGGATTGCGCCCAGAAAGAAGAGAACGATGGGAAAAAGTGCGAAGGTCAACATAAATCACCTGCGGCCGGAGTGAAAGATCGCCGCTAGTCTTCTTGTAATCCGGCTCGTCACAGGGATTCAGTGACGCGGCGCACAAGGGGTTGTGACGTGACTCTTGCCGGCGGCAGACTCGGCGCGTCGGCCTGGCTGACGTGCCACTGCCAATGGCCACTCTAGCTTTTCCCGGTGGGGAATCAGGCGGTGTGCTTGAGGAGCAGTAGTTGGTTGCCGCCCAACGAAGAACTCGGCCGCGCCCTTCGAGTTTCCGTCGGTTCCCGGACTCGAAGCTGCGCGGCCGGACAACAGCCCAATCAGGAGAGAGTCCCGGAGCAGGAGGCCCGCTCCGGGACGTGAGCTTATGTCAGGAAGAACTCGCGAGTGATCTTGACCCACTCCTCGTCGGGGATGGTGCTGGCCACGTCGTCGATGGCCACGCCGCCGTCCTGCGCCAGGGCGCCGAGGGCGCTGGGGACCAGCCGCTGCAGCCGCATCGAGGACTCTTCCGTCCACCAACGGGCCAGCGCACCGCCCATCAGGTTGCGGAAGTTGGTCTTGGAGTCGGGAGATTGCACCGTCACCAGCCAGCCTTCGCCGTAGGGGTCTTTGGTCGCCAGTGAGGGATCGTTGACTGCGGCTTCGTTGATGTCGGACACGCTGCCTTCGATGGGCGAAACCATGTCGACCTTCACGCCGTTGCGCACGATGCTCCATACCTTCTGGCCCTGGCGGATCCACTGGCCGCGCTGCGGCAGTGCTACGTGCTCGATTTTCCCGGTCAACTTGGAGGCGAAGTCGTCGATTCCGATGCGTACCAGGTTGGGGCTCTCACTCAACGCCCAAGTGTGTCCGGGATGGAAGCGCAGGTTTTCGGGAACCAGGAAGCCGCCGACCATGCTGGGCCGCATCCGCGGCGCGGTCGCGTCCTGTTTTCTCATCGCCGGAGCTACCTGCAGCACAGGGTGTTTCGCCTTGGCGTAGAAGTAATCGATGGTAAGAAAGATGGCGAACATTAAAAGAACCAGTAGAACTGTCATGACCCGCCTCCTGCCTCGGCGTCCGAGGGATGTTGTCTGCCGCGCTTTGTAACTTCGCGCTGGCACCCTTCTATAAGGCATTCGGTGTACCAAACAGGCGGCTGATGAAAATCTACGCTCAGGTCGTGTGTAAGTGATGAAGTTGGCATGACTTGCGCAGAGGTGTGGTGAAACTCAGTGGTTCGCGAGTGGCATTATGCAACGCTGTCACTTGTTGTGTTGTGCAACGGAAAAACGAGACGGTCGTGTTTTCGGTTGTTGTTTCCGTGCTCTCAGACGAGCAGACTCAGCGAGTTAGAGTACCTTTGGCACGGTCACCACGCAGTGTTGCGGATTGCATCGCAGTGATGCGCTTCGCAACGGCGCAGATGAAGAAGACAACGGCAGGCGGCGAGTATTTTTGCAATTTTCGCAGTTTACTGGCTCAAATCGATCCGCACTGCGTCCGCGGCCTCGACAACGATGGCCTCAGGCGTTACTGAGACCCAGTCCCATGGCGTGGCCAGGATGCGCAACCGCGTGATGGCGGGCCGGGCACCGGGCCGCCAACGGCCCGGATCTGCGTCGAAATAGTGGGCGAGGTCGGTCGGACTCCAGGGATAGAACCAAACTTCGCTGGAGACATTCGGTTCCAGCACAAACCACTGCAGGCTGGTGCTGCCGTCGGCGCGAGTGATCTCCAACTGCATGCGCTCGGGCTTGCGCAGCTTCCACCAGAAGCTATAGCGGACGCTAAGACGGAGGCGCAGGAAGTCGAAGCCGCTGGGCCAGATGGGTGCTCCCAGGTCGGCCACCGAGCTGCGGTCCCGCACTGGGAAAGTTTGCGGCTCCAGACCAAGGGGCTGCGGCTGAATGGAGATTCGGCCAGCGCGGGATTCGTCGCGCAGCACTCCGAAGACTCCCGGAGCCAGCTGCCGATCGGCGCGGTAGTGATGGAAGAGCCAGAACCAGACCTCGGGCGTGCGAGTGAAGTTGGCAACGCCGTCTACAGGCAAGCTCAAGTCGCTCTGCGACCACTGCATGACCTCGGGCTGGGACATTTGCGCCAGGTCGGCGTCGGGCAGATAAAGGCCCGCGGGAGCCGCCCCGCGCTCCAGTCCGGCTATCTCAAGTTGCGCCAGATAGTCGCCGCTGGCGGTGTAGGGCTGGATCAGACCTCCTGCGACATTACGTTGGGTAGCGATGCCAAACAGGGTTTGGTAAGGAAAGACCAGGATGGAATCTTGGGAAGAGCTGTGCTCGTGCAGGTAGCCGGAGGAGGCTTCGAGCATCCCCGCGAAATCGCGCTGGAAGCAGCCGCGATCATATTCGCGAAAACCGGCCGGACATTCGGTCAAAGGGGAGAGCGCTTGCTCATAGTTGCCGGCGATGCTCGACGGCCGCAGGGCCAGTTCGCCAAATAGAGTGGAACACCCGAGCGCGACCAGAACCATCAGCGCGTGCGCCCGCGTCCCTTCGAAGGAGAACAGAATGGCTGCCGAGAAGACGACCATGGCCAATACAGCGGTGACGGTATGTCCGTAGTCGGAGCGGACCAGGCCGCTTTGCATCATCACCAGGGCGAACACGAAAGCGCCGGCCAGGAACCCGGTCCGCTGGGTCATCGCGGTAGAGCCCTCGCGCCGGGTAAAGGTCCGCAGAAGGAAGATGGCGGCGCCGCCCAGCAACGCGCCCAGCAAGTGAAATGTTCCCGCCGATGTCATTCGGAAGGGAGTGGCCCAGCGGTAGACGCTGACCATTTCGGCGGATTCTTTCCAGAAGCGAAAATCGAGTGGCCTTGCCATCAGGGCATTGATGAGAACGACGACGACAATCGAAGCCACCACAAATGCCGCCAGCGCAACCCGGAAGCGTACGAGTGCGCGGCCGTCGCGGCGAAACTCGAAAGCCGCGCCAGCCAGGGAAAGCGCCACGGCCGCGATCGAGTAGATGCCCGTGTCCGAGGCGATCAACACCCCGACTCCGCAAAGCAATGCCGCCACGGCTCCAAGAAGCAAAGGCCGGCGGCGATCCTCAGCGACGCCGTACCATCCGCTAAGCAAGAATGCGAACAGCAGGATGGGAAACGAGGTCCGCAGATTGGGCGCCCAGAACAGGCAGAGAAACAGCAACGGCAGCGCCCGCTTCCACGCCGGCTGTTCCGGGAGCAGCCGGCGCAGCGTCCGAAAAGTGAAGACAAAGGCGCTCCAGCCCAGCATGACGAACCAGGTGCCATAGATGGCTCCCATGGAAATGCCCATGGTGCGGGCCGGCACAGCGGAAAGCCATTGGAAGATGGGGCCATGGGTGAAGGCGACGTCACGGCCCACCCAGAGGCCGCGCGAAAGCTTGAAGATCTCGTCGAGATGCCAGTTGTCGTCGATCAGGCCCGCGTTGCGGACCACGACCAGCGTCTTGGGCGAAAGCCACGCGCCCGGCACGGAAACGACGATTAGCAGCAGCAGGACCAGAAGGTCCCAATGGCGCGCGAGCCCATGTTCTGTTGCAGGGGGCGCCGAGCTGCGCTTCGCCGAGACACCGGATTTCTCCATGAGAAAGCCATTCTAACAAGCGAGGGGATCACTGTGGCTTCTCATGGCAGGCTGAATTTGACGGCATCGACAGCCTGCACAATGACTGCATCCGGCTGCACCGAGACCCAATCCAGCGGTGTAGTCCACAAGCGCAGGTTGGTGATTGCCGGACGAGGGCCGGCGCGCCAGTGGGTTTCGTCCGCGTCGAAGTAGCACGCCAGGTCGGATTCACTCCAGGGAAAAAACCATACTTCCGATTCGGTGTTGGGTTCGACGATGAACGACCGCAGATCGCGGCTGCCATCGGCGCGAGTGATTTCCAGTTGCAGGCGCTCCGGCTTGCGCAGCTTCCACCAGAAGCTGTAGCGCACCGTGAGCCGCAAACGGAGAAAGTCGGCATCGCCGCTGGGCCAGGCGGGCGCGCCGAGGTCCAGCGTCGAGCTGCGCTTGCGGATCGGGAAGGTTTGCGCGGCGATGGCGAGCGGCCGCGACTGCATCGAAATCCGCGCCGCCCGCGCGTCATCTCTTAACAGCCCGACGATGCCCGGAGCGACCGGTTCCCCCGAGCGGTAGTGGCGGAAGATCCAGAACCACACTTCTGGGCTGCGAGTGAAGTTCGGTACGCCATCGATAGCGAGACTTGCGACCCAGTTGGTGTCATGAGCAGGATCGATGTCGGGAAAGTAGAGGCCAGCCGGCGCGGCAGCGCGCTCCAGGCCTGCAATGTCGAGGCGTGACAAATACGGGCCGCTCGCCAGGTACGACTGCATCAATCCGCCAGCGACGTTTCGGCTAGAGGCGATGCCGAACATTGTCTGATAAGGAAAAACCACGATGGAATCGGCCGCGCCGCTGTACTGCTGAAGGTAATCAGAGCCCGCGCTTAGTAATCCAGGCAATTCTTCTGGAAAGCAGACTCGGTTGAATTCTTTGAAATCGTTCGGGCACTCGGTTAAGGGATGGCGCACCTGCGCGTAGCGGTGACGGATACTAGACGGGTAGAACATCGAAGCCGGGTGCGCGCACAAGATAGAACATAGGATGGCGGCGGATATCCCAACAACTGAAGCGGCTCGCGATTGCAACGAGAACAGGATTACGCCGGAGAAGACGATCATGGCGAAGGACGCGATCGCGATGTGTCCAGCATCCGAACGGACCAACCCGGATTGCATGGTGACAATGGCAAACAGAAACGCGCTGAGCAGAAAACCTGAGCTGGCGGCGATGCTCACATCGCCCTTGCTTCGGATGATTCTCCGCAGCAGAAAGATGACTCCACCTGCGAGCAAAGTTGCCAGCAGCTGGATCTTTCCCGTCCTGGTCATCATGGAAGGCTCCATCCAGCGGTAGGCGCTGACGATAGTGAGCGAATTCCTCCAGAAGCCAAAATCCAGCGGGCGAGTCATGATGGCGTTGATGACGAGAACTAACGCGATGGAAGCCGCGGCCGACGACAGCAGAGCGACCCCGTACCGCCCAAAGCTGCCCAACTCGCGGCGGCCTTCCCAGGCTACGCCGAGGAGCGAGATCAGCAGCGCCGCCATGGCGTAGATGCCGCTGTCGGCGGAGTAGAGGAAGGCGACGGCGCAGAGCAGTGCGGCGCTGCATCCCAGAAGACCGGGTCTGAGCCGCTGTTGCTGAATGGCGGACCAGCCCCGCAGGAACAGGGCAAAGAGGAGGACCGCGAACGAAATGCGCAAATCCGCGGGCAACCAGAAGACCGAGAGCAAAAGCAGCAGCAGAAAGCGTTTCCACGCCGGCTGTTCGGGGAGAAGCAGCCGAAGCGTCAGCCACCCGCAGAGAAAGGTGCCCCACAGTGGCCACATGTTCCAGGTCGCATAAACGGAGCCCATGGAGAGGCCCATCCAGCGCGACGGTGCGCGCGACAGCCACTGGAAGAGCGGGCCATAGGTGAAGCCGACATCGCGTCCCAGCCACACGCCGCGCGAGGCTTTGAAGCTGGTGTCGAGCAGCCAGGAGTCATCGAGAAGATTGGGGCTGCTGACTACGACCAGCGAGCGCGATGACAGGATGGCGGCCGGTAGTGAAGCAAGCATCAGAAACAACACCGCGACCAGGTCGCTGTACCGGCGGAGTCGCGGGAATCTGGCGTCGGTTAACACTAGTGACCCAGGCTGAATATCACCGCGTCGGCGGATTCGACGGTGACCGACTGTGGTTTTTCCGAAACCCAGTCGAGCGGCGTGAACAGCAGACGCAATTGGGTGATCGCGGGCCGCTGATTGGTGCGCCAGTGACCCTCGTCGGCGTCGAAGTAGCTCGTCAGGTCAGCTTCGCTCCAGGGATAGAACCAGACGTCGGTGGACAGGTTAGGCTCGATGACGAACGCCTTCAGCTCGCGGCTGCCATCGGCGTGCGTTATCTCCAGCTGCAGGCTCTCCGGTTTACGCAGCTTCCAGGTCACAGGGTAGCGAACGTTGAGGCGCAGCCGCAGAAAATCTCCGCCGGCGACTGGCCAGGCAGGGTTGCCGAGATCCACTTCGGCGCTACGTTCGGGTATCGCGTAGGTTTGGGCCGGAGTGAGCAAGGGTCGCGGCAGCATGGAAATCCTTGCCGCCCGGGATTCATCTTTCAGCAAGCCGACGACTCCGGTTGCAAGTTGCTGATCTGACCGGTAATGGCGGAAGATCCAGAACCAGACATCGGGAGTGCGGGTAAAGTTCGACACCTCGTCGATCGACACGCTGAGCGGGCCGGCAGGAAAGTAGAGGCCGGCGGGGGTCGTTGCTTGCTGCATGCCCTCGATGTCGAGCTGCGACAAGTACGGGCCACCGGCGAGAAAGGACTGCAACACTCCACTGGCGACGTTGTGGCCGGAAGCCATGCCAAACATGTACTGATAGGGAAAGATGACGACGGAGTCGCCGAGCGTACTGTGCTGCTGAAGGTAGTCAGAGACAGTGTGCGCCAGGCCAGCGAATTCCGCGGGAAAACAGGCGCGGTCAAATTCGCGATAGCCGCTGGGGCAAGACGTGAAAGGATGCTGCAACTGGTCCATGCGAAAGAGGATGCTGCCCGGCCGGAACATGGCGGCGGGCTGGGTAAACAGCAGCGAACAACCGACCACGGCCAAAGCGGCGACAGCCGACGCAAGGTGCGAGCGGAAAGAAAACAGGACCACGCCGGCGAAGAACACCATAGGGAAAATGGCGAACAGGATGTGCTGGCTGTCGGAGCGAACCAGCCCAGTCTGCATAGTGGCGACGGCGAACAGGAATGCGGCGAGCAGGAACCCGGTGCGAGCCGCGATGCTGGGCTTGTCATCGTCTGAAACGGAGCGTCGCAAAAGCAAGATGATGCTGCCCACGACCAGGGCTGCGAGTAGCTGAAGCTTGCCCACGTCCGACATCTGGGCGGGCTCATTCCAGCGGTGCACGCTGACCAGGGCCAGCGAGGATTTCCAGAAACGGAAGTTGAACACCCTCGCCATGACCACGTTGATGGCGAAAACGAGGATGACCGAGAGCACGGCGAAGGCCGACAGCGCCGCCGCGTATCGGCGAAGGATGAGGCGATCGCGCCGGCCCTCCCAGGCGACTCCAAGCAGCGTGATGATCCATGCGGCGATGGCGTACACCCCGGTGTCGGCGGAGTAGAGGAAGGCCAGTGCGCAGAGAAACGCGGCGGCACATCCCAGCGGTGTCGGCTTGATGCGCCATTCCCGTACTGCATACCAGCCTCGCAGGAACAGCGCGAACAGAAATATGGCGAAAACGGTGCGTCCGTCCCACGGCGTCCAGAACACCGGCAGCAGCAACAGAAGCAGAAAGCGCTTCCATGCCGGCTGTTCGGGGATGAGGAGCCGCAGTGTGAAGTACAGCAACAGCAGGGTGAACCACAGCAGCGAGGTGTTCTTCCAGGTGGCATAGATCGCTCCCATGGAGAGGCCCATCGCGCGTGCGGGCGCGGTCGAGAGCCATTCAAACAGCGGGCCGTAGGGGAAGGCGACGTCGCGGCCAAACCAGATACCTCGCGAGGCCTTGAAGCCGGTGTCGAGCACCCAGTTGTCGTCGAAGGAGCCGGGATGAGGAACGATGAACAAAGTGCCCGGCGACAGCCACGCCAGCGGCGCCGCAGCCAGCGCCACCAGCACAACGGCCAGCAAGTCCCAGTACGGTTTGATTCGCGCCATCGGCCAGTTTGAGTGGGACGCGGGCGGCCGCGAGCTAGGCGGGCTCGGCAAGGTGTCGGGCTTCTCCATGGTCGAGAGCCATTCTACCGGAGGGCCGGGCCGACCAAGGCAGTGGCGGACTACTGCGCGGCAGCGCCCTTGACGACGATGCCGAGTTTTTGTGTGCCGCTAGCAGCCGGAATGTCTACGGTGAAGACTACGCCTTGGGCGTCCTTGACCACGGTGGCGGGATCGCCTGCACTGTCCAGCGCGATCACCGCAGGATGGTTGGTGCCGGTCGCCTTAGCGCTCAATGCGACCAGCTTGCGGTAAAGGTAATTCTGCTCGGGATTGGGATCGCTGGTGATGGGGATGGCCAGCAGGAAGTCAGGGTTGGGCGAGACGCCCATATGGTTAGCGTCCTGCGGGATCAGCTGATAGCGCAGCGTGTAAGCTCCGGCAGGAATCGCCTGGCCGCGGTAATCCGACATGCCCTTGGGAAAACGGATTATGCCGACAAATTCCGCGTTGGCCAACTCGGGATAGAGCGCGTCGGGAACGTCCTTCTTCGCGGTCTTGAGCTGCTTGGCTGGCCAGAGGTCGGCGCTCCAGCCATCGTCAAGCGTGATGCGATAGCCCTTGTCCTCGACCGCGTGTTTGAGTTCGTCGGAAGCGCCTGCCACATTCAGCGGGCCGATGCGCTCCACTTGCGCGGCCAAGCGAACAGCAGCCCGGGTATCCGTGGTCGTATTGCCATGACTCGATTCTAAACTTCGGCTGAGGGACGCGCGGGGCGCAACGCTGCGTCAACGGCATAGGCGACGAAACCCGCCGCCATGAGCAGCAGTCCGAAGATCAGGCTGCTCATGCCGAGGATCTGCTGGCGATCGCCGCGCACCACCGAGAACACCAGCAGCAGTATGGGCGCAACGCCAATCATGGCAGCGCCGAAGATGCCTCCGGGAACCTTGAACGGCCGCGGCAAGCCGGGTTCCCTGATGCGCAGGACCAGCAGCGCGACGAACTCCAGCAGCAGGCTGCCTCCGTAGATGAGGATGTCGATGGTGACCAGGCGCTCGAAGCCCAGGCCGAGGCACAGCGCCCAGCCTGCGGACAGCACGACGATGGCGACCCAGGGCGCGCGGGTACGCGGATGCAGTTTGCCGAAGACCGGCGGCAGCAGCCCGTCTTGCGCCATTGCTAGCGGCAGGCGGGAGTAGCTCATCACCAGCGCGTTGAACATGCCGAAGCCCATCAGCATGCCTCCGGCCACGAGCGCGATGCGCAACGGCGGGCCGCCGAGCAAGCCCGCAATTTCGGCCCACGAGCCGGTCTCCCAGGCGGCCGGACTGAGGCGGGTGAGCCACATGGCAGCTACTGGCACGATGTAGGTAAGCGCCACCAGCATCACGGCCGCGAGCATGGCGCGGGGATAGGTGCGCTGCGGGCAATCGACTTCGGTGGCGATGGTGGAAGCGTTGTCCCATCCCATGCAGTTCCACATGGCGATCAACAGTCCGCCCATGATGCCGACATGGACCGTGGTGGGGGTGGTAACGGCATGCGCCAGCGCGCCATACTTGAACGGCGCCAGAACCACGATGGCCGCGAAGGGGACCGAAACCAGCACGAACAGCCAGACCGACGTGGCCGCCACCACGGGAATGCCGGCAATATTGAGGGCGGCGCTGACGATGACTACAGCCAGCCCGACCATCAAGCCGCGATGGTTGGCGGCAAACCACGGGAACAGTTGGGTCAGGTAGGCGACGAACAGGGTGGGATAGATGGCCATGTCGAAGATGCTGGCCACCAGCGACAGCCACGCCTCCTGAAAGCCCCAGAAGTTGCCCATGGCGCGGCGGACCCAGGCGTAGTAACCACCCTCGGCAGGCAGCGCGCTGGAGAGTTCGCCCAGCATGAGAGCCGTGGGAAGGCTCCAGACGATCGGGGTCAGCAGGAGAATGAGAATGGCGCGGCCATAGCCGGCGCCTTGCACGATGTCCTCGGTACCGTAGGCGCCACCCGAAACCATGAAGAACGTGGCAATGACCAATAGCCAGAAACCGAGCCTGGCCGAGGGCCTGCCGGGCCGCGAAGAAGCAGGCTGGGGGCTTGTGATGGGCCTTCTGGGAAATTCAATCACGGCCAAGTTGGGAGACGACCTCCAGCGAGCAATTCTTGTCTTCGCAGGATAGAGTTTCCTCCCATCAGGGTAAAGCCGAATCCGGAGAGGCTTGGCCAAGATCGGGCGGGCCGCGCGCGGCGCTGCTAGGATAGCTGCTGTGTCCGCGTTGCTCGAGGTCGGCCATCTCACCGTGGAATTTGCCGCGCAGCAGGGCGGTCTCACCGCGGTCCGCGACGTGAGCTTCCAGATTGCGCCGGGCGAAGTGCTGGGGCTGGTGGGCGAGTCAGGTTCGGGAAAGTCGGTCACCGCGCTGGCCATTCTGCGCCTGCTGCCGCCCCAGGCGCGGATTCACGGCAGCATCCGCTTTCGCGGCGCAGAACTGCTCAGTGCGCCGGAGCCCGAGATGCGGCGTATTCGCGGCGCCGGGATCAGCACGATTTTTCAGGAGCCAATGACGGCACTGAATCCGGTGATGCGCGTCGGCGACCAGATTGCCGAGGCCGTGCTGGCGCACCCGCACGACGGCGGTCCGCAAAGACCCAGCAAGGCACAGGCATGGAAACTGGCGGTCGAGGCTTTGCGCACGGTCTCCATCGCCGAACCCGAACGGCGCGCCCGCGACTATCCGTACCAGCTTTCCGGCGGCCAGCGCCAGCGGGTAATGATTGCCATGGCGGTGGTCAACCGGCCGTCGCTGCTCATCGCCGATGAGCCCACCACGGCGCTGGACGTGACCATCCAGGCGCAGGTGCTGGAACTGTTGAGCGAGTTGCGCGAGAAGTTCTCGCTGGCCATGCTGTTCATCTCGCATGACCTGGCGGTAGTTTCGCAGGTGTCGCATCGCATCGGAGTGATGTACGCTGGCAGCTTGGTCGAGATGGGAGGGGCGCGGGACGTTTTCGCCTGCCCTGTGCATCCCTATACCCGCGGGCTGTTAAACTCAGTGCCAACGCTGCGTACGGCGCGCGGCCAACCTCTCCAGACCATTGAGGGAACTGTGCCTCCGATCACTGCACTGCCACCGGGGTGTGCCTTCGAGCCGCGTTGCGGCTGGAGCATTGCGACTTGTTCCACGGCGCTGCCGCCGCTGGTAGAGGTGGCGCCCGGCCATCTGGCGCGCTGTCCCGTGATTGCGGCGGAGGTGCGCTGAACCATGCGTCTGCTTATCATCAGCGACATCCACGCCAATCTCGAAGCGTTCGAGACGTGTCTTGAGGCCGCTCCTCCCCATGATCAGGTCGTCAACCTGGGTGACTTGGTGGGTTACAACGCCTCCCCCAACGAGGTGTGCGAGCGGGTGCGCACCATGGGTGGGACCATCGTGCGCGGCAATCACGACCGCGTCTGCTCCGGGCTGACCGATATGACAGATTTCAACCTGGTGGCCGCGATGTCGGCGAAATGGACGCAGACCACGCTCCTGCCCGAACATCGCGATTGGCTGCGCGAGTTGCCCAAGGGGCCGCTGCACCGCGAAGATCTGCCTGGGGTCGAGTTTGTGCACGGGTCGCCGCGCGATGAAGACGAATACGTGCTCAACGCTGCCACCGCGACTGCTGACTTTCGAACCCTTGGCCACGCCGACACGATCTTCTTCGGCCATACCCATATCCAAGGTGGCTACGTCTACGAGAGCGGGCGGGCACGAGCTTTTTCGCCGGAGTACGAAACCGGGGACGATATTGCGCAGTTCGCCATGACCCTGGAGCCGGGGGAACGATACATGATTAATCCCGGCTCGATTGGCCAACCGCGTGACGGAGACTGGCGGGCCGCGTATGCGCTCTATGAGACAGATGGAGATGCCCCGGCGAAAGTGACCTTCTACCGCGTGCCTTACGCCGTTGAGGAGGCCCAGCAGAGGATTATGGCGGCCAATCTTCCGGAGCGGCTGGCTCTGCGGTTGAAGCTGGGAAGATAGCAAGCCTTGCGCGATGACCCTACGGTAAACTACAAGCCATGCCTTCCCGCCCGTTCCCCAGAAGACCTGATCTTTTTTCGCTGCAATCCGAAGAAGACGCCAGGGGCGGCGGCCCCGAGCGCTATCTGGTGGCCCACATCGATGGGGGCTCCCGCGGCAATCCCGGCCCCGCGGGATATGGCGTCGTACTCCAGGATGAAAGCGGCCATCCGGTAGCTGAATTGAGCGAGTACCTCGGACGTCAGACCAACAACTATGCCGAGTACGCCGGACTGCTGGCTGCGCTGGAATATGCCGTCAAGCACGGCAGCAAAGCGTTGAAGGCGATCAGCGATTCGGAGCTGATGGTGAAGCAGATGAACGGCCAGTACAAGGTCAGCAGCCCGGCGTTGAAAGACCTATATGACCGGGCGAGGAAGCTGGTCCGCCAGTTCGACCACTTCGAGATCCGCCATGTGTTGCGGGAAAAGAACCACCAGGCCGACCGGCTGGCTAATCTCGCCATGGATCGCGGGACGGGCCAAAAAACATCCAACCCAGGCGAGGTGGGCGGCGCAACAGTTGTTTCGCCGGAAGTGAATGGCCGGGTACACTACGGTGTCGTCGAGTTTCTGGGGACGCCGCTGCCGGAAGGAACGCTGGTGAAAGTCCGGGTAGCCGGCCGATCAGCCAAGCCGTAGCTCCCTAGGCTGAAGCAACTCCTCGGTTCGCAGCCGAGTGCTCCGCAAATCCCTGGCGGATTTGTGGCGGCTCCAGAGCGCGGACATCTGGCGATGGATTCTCCACCGCCCAAGCCAGCGCCTGGGTCATCTGATCGATGGTTACCAGTCCCAGACGCTCGGCCCCGTCGCGGGTTGCTGGAATCAGGCGCGCCACTGCGTACATGGGAACCAGCAGCAACGGCCAGCGGCGTCCTGGCCCCAGCACGTACCACGGCCGGACGAACGTTGCCGCCATTCCGCTTTCGCGAATCAGTCGCTCGCCTTCGGCGCGCACCGCCTGGTACTCCTGCATGATCGGCGCCGGGCGTGCCACACTGAGATACACGAAGTGGCGGACACCGGCTGCGGAGGCCGCGCGCACGGCCTCCTGGCAGGACTTCAGGTCAATGTCGCGAAATTCCGCGGCCTTCTTCGGGTTGGGATGGGCCACGCCGACCAGGTGCACGAAGGTATCGGCGCCGGCCACTGCCATGCTGTAACTCTCGGAGTCCAGTGCATTGCCGAGCACCACGTCGCAGCCCGCGGGTAGTTTCGAGTCGGAGCCCGGCCGTGCCAGAGCGCGCACTCGATGTCCGCGGCGCAGCAACTCAGCCGACAGGCGACTGCCCATGAATCCCGTTGCCCCGGTGAGGAAAACTTCGGATGAATTCGCTGCCATTACGCGCCTCTACCTCTACCTCTAACTATGCACTGAGTAGGCTTGCTGGATTCCTGCCGTCGCCGAATCGCCATGCGCGGCTTCGCGTGGGTCCTATTTATGGTACGCCCATTGCAATACGGCGCGAGACATGATACAGAAGTCTGCTAGTCTTGGCACCGTCCTACGTTTCCATTGTTTTCTACGAAC
>Ga0265325_10000744_pt1 | contig 23548 bp, 20 predicted proteins | sample 41420metaG_FD_202090 | JGI IMG/M metagenome (GOLD analysis project Ga0265325, IMG submission 202090) | Rhizosphere microbial communities from Carex aquatilis grown in University of Washington, Seatle, WA, United States - 4-14-20 metaG | ecosystem: Host-associated > Plants > Roots > Rhizosphere... | reverse complement strand
AAATCGGCGAAGTCGAGCATGTCGATCTTCTCCAATTGCGAAGCGGCGCCGAACTCCGGCGTCATGACGTAGAGCGAACAATCGACCAGCGGCGCAATGGCGGCATCACCCTGGCCGATGCCGGATGTCTCGACGACCACCAGGTCGAAGCCGGACAGCTTGCAGGCGCGAATGACGTCCGGCAGCGCTGCCGACAATTCGCTGCCGCCGCTCTTGCCATCATGGCGAGTGGCCAGCGAGCGCATGGTGATGTTCGGATGCTCGATGGCGTTCATGCGGATGCGGTCACCGAGCAACGCGCCGCCGGTTCGCTTACGCGATGGATCGATGGAGACGACGGCGATCTTCAGCCGCTCGTCCTGATCCAGGCGAAAGCGACGGATCAATTCATCGGTGAGGCTCGACTTGCCGGCACCGCCAGTGCCGGTGATGCCAAGCGTCGGCACCGGCGGACAATCGGCCGCGCGCAAGGCCTGCGCCAGCGTGCCCTGCGGCTCGTTCTCCAGCAGCGTGATGGCCCGCGCCAGGGCGCGCCGGTCGCCGGCGCGCAGATCGGCGATGCCGGGAGCGGCGCTCGCCGGAGCGAAATCGCAGTGCGTCAGCAGATCGTTGATCATGCCCTGCAGGCCCATGCGGGCACCATCTTCGGGCGAATAGACGCGCGTGACACCGTAGGCCTGCAGTTCCGCGACCTCGGCCGCGACAATGACACCACCGCCGCCGCCGAAAACTTTGATGCTCTCGCCACCGCCCTCGCGCAGGCGGTCGATCATGTACTTGAAGAACTCGATGTGGCCGCCCTGATAGGAGGTCACGGCGATGCCCTGGACATCCTCTTGCAGAGCCGCATCGACGATGTCGCCGACCGAGCGGTTGTGGCCGAGGTGGATTACTTCGGCGCCGGAGGCCTGGAGGATGCGGCGCATGATGTTGATCGAGGCATCGTGGCCATCGAACAGCGCTGCCGCCGTCACCAGACGGATCTTGTGGCGCGGCTTGTAGGCGGGAATGGGCTTCAAGGGTGGATCCTCGCGTCGGGGCTTATTTCGTTTCGTTGAACAATTCGCGACCGATCAGCATACGACGAATCTCCGACGTACCGGCGCCGATTTCGTAGAGCTTGGCGTCACGCAGCAGCCGGCCGACCGGGAATTCATTGACGTAGCCGTTGCCGCCCAGGCACTGGATCGCCTCCAGCGCCATCCAGGTTGCCTTCTCCGCCGCATAGAGTATCGCGCCGGCAGCATCCTTGCGGGTGGTCTGGCCGCGATCGCAGGCGGCGCCAACGGCATAGACATAGGCCTTGCAGGCATTGAGCGTGGTGTACATGTCGGCCAGCTTGCCCTGCAGCAACTGGAAGGTGCCGATCGCCTCGCCGAATTGCTGCCGCTCGTGCACATAGGGCAGCACGGCATCCATGCAGGCAGCCATGATCCCCAGCGGCCCGCCCGCCAACACAGCACGCTCGTAATCGAGGCCGGACATCAGCACGCGCACGCCGCCATTGACTTCGCCGAGCACGTTGTCGACCGGCACGGCGCAATCGTCGAAGTACAGCGGATAGGTGTTGGAACCGCGCATGCCCAGCTTGTCGAGCTTGGTGCCGCAGGAAAAGCCGGCAAAGCCCTTCTCGACGATGAAGGCGGTGATGCCCTTGACACCGTTCGGCCCCGCCGTTGGATCGGTCTTGGCGTAGACCACCAGCGTGTCGGCGTCGCCGCCGTTGGTGATCCACATCTTGCTGCCGTTGAGCACATAGTGATCGCTGTGGCGCTCGGCGCGCAGCGCCATCGATACCACGTCGGAGCCGGCGTTGGCTTCCGACATCGCCAACGCACCGACATGCTCACCACTGAGCAAGCCCGGCAGATACTTGCGCCGCTGCGCCTCGTTGCCGTTGCGGCGGATCTGGTTCACACAGAGGTTCGAGTGCGCACCATAGGAAAGACCAACCGATGCCGATGCACGCGAAATCTCTTCCATGATGACGATGTGCGCCAGATAGCCGAGCCCCGAGCCGCCATATTCCTCCTCGACCGAGACGCCAAGAAGGCCCAGGTCGCCGAACTTGCGCCAAAGGTCGACGGGAAACAAATTATCACGGTCGATGGCGGCGGCGCGCGGCGCGATTTCGGCGGCGGCGAAGTCGCGCACGCTGGCACGCACCATCTCGACAGTCTCGCCGAGAGCAAAGTCAAGCGACGGATACTCCATGCCTCCTCCTATTTTTCGCTGCGCCCGGCCATCGCCATGATGGTCTGCGTCAGCTTGGCGCACAAGTGGCGGTGGCCGTCACGCACGGCAAAGACCTCGGCCTCGACAACCAGCAGCGTCCGGCCGCTCTTCAGCACATGACCGTGCGCCTCCAGGCGTTCGCCATGCGCCGGGGCAAGGAAGTTGGTGCTGTGCTGGACGCTGAGCACCGAGCAGTCCGCCGCCACCAAAGTCATGGCTGCCAGACCCGAGGCTGAATCGGCGATCATGACCACGACGCCGCCATGAACGTAGCCATGCTGCTGGCCGATCGCGTCACGATAGGGCAAGTGAATCTCCACCCGGCCGGTGTCGACGCGGACCAATTCGGCGCCAATCAGCGTCATGGCACCCTGCTTGGCATAAGTGCTTGCCACGCGCTCGGCAAAGTTCGCATCACGCGCCTGAAAGTTCATGGTCCCGTCTCCAGATCGACCAGCACCGCACCATCGGCCACCGACTCGCCGAGCGCAAATCGGTAGGCGCGGACAGTGCCACTCTGGGGGGCAACGATCGTGTGTTCCATCTTCATCGCCTCCAGAACCAGCAGTCCCTGTCCCTTGACGACCTGCTGGCCCTCGCTCACCAACAACGCGATGACGCGGCCGGGCATCGGCGCCGTCAGGCCGCCCTCGCTGCCGCCGCCCTCGCCGGCGTGGTAGAGCGGATCGATGGCGGCGAAGACGAAACTCATGCCGTCGAAGAAGACATGCCGCTTCTCGCCGACAGCAAACACGGTGACGTTCAGCCGACGACCGCCGAGGTCGGCGCGCAAGGCGCCGTCGGCGCTCAGTTGCCCGGTCGCCGCCGTCGTCTGGCCCTCGACGCTCAACTCGAAGCCATTGCCGCGATAGGCTGCTGTCACCTGCCGCTCGTGGTCGCCGACGCGCAGGCAGATGGTGCGCCGCGCTTCGCCGTTCACCTGCCAGCCATCGCGCAAGTGCCACGGCGAATACGGATCACCGCTCGCCACCGCCTCGGCAAGGCCAAAGTTGCGGTCGCGCAGCAACTCGGCGAGCGCTGCCAAGAGCCAGGCATCGCGCGGCGGCGCGACGGTGGCAGCGGCCGCTTGCAGAAAGTGCGACTGGCGCTCGATCAGGGCCGTATCGAGATCAGCACCGACAAAAGCCGGACAGGCGACCAGGCGCGACAGGAAAGCGACATTGCTGGCCACGCCAACGATGCGAAAATCAGCCAGCGCCGAAAGCATGCGCGACAGCGCCCGCTCGCGGTTCTCGTCCCAGACGATCAGTTTGGCCAGCATTGGGTCGTAGTAAGGCGTCACTTCATCGCCCTGGTCGACGCCACTATCGACGCGCACGTGCAGCGATTCGGCCGGGGTCAGCAGATGGCTGAGCCGCCCGGTCGAGGGCAGGAAGCCGCGATCGGCGTCCTCGGCGTAGATGCGCGCCTCGAGCGCATGACCGCGGATCGCCAGTTGCGCCTGGCCGAGAGGCAGCGGTTCGCCGGCCGCCACCTTGAGTTGCCACTCGACCAAGTCGAGGCCAGTGATCATCTCGGTCACCGGATGCTCGACCTGCAGGCGGGTGTTCATTTCCATGAAATAGAACGTCGGCGCCGGCCGGTGGCGTTGGTCGACGATGAACTCGACGGTGCCGGCGCCGACATAGCCGACGGCGCGCGCCGCCTGCACCGCTGCTTCGCCCATCGCCGCGCGCCACTCGGCGCTCATGCCGGGCGCCGGCGCTTCCTCGAGCACCTTCTGGTGGCGGCGCTGCACCGAGCAATCGCGTTCGAACAAATGAACGTAGTTGCCGAGGCTGTCGCCGAACACCTGGATCTCGATATGCCGCGGTCCTTGCAGGTATTTCTCGATCAGCACGCGTTGGTCACCGAAGGCCGCCATTGCCTCGCGCCGGCACGAGGCCAGCGCCGGCAGGAAGTCGGTGGCCACCTCGACCGCGCGCATGCCCTTGCCGCCGCCGCCGGCCGACGCCTTGATCAGCACCGGATAGCCGATTTCGGCGGCACGCGCCTCAAGAAACGCATCGTCCTGTTCATCGCCGTGGTAGCCAGGCGTCAGGGGTACGCCGGCATTGGCCATCAAGCGCTTGGCCTCGGACTTGCTGCCCATGGCCCGGATCGCCGCCGCCGGCGGGCCGATGAAGACCAGGCCCGCCTTCTCGCAAGCCTCGGCGAAGGCCGCATTTTCTGACAGGAAACCGTAGCCGGGGTGGATCGCCTGGGCACCGCTGGCCTGCGCCGCAGCGATGATGCGCGCACCATCAAGGTAGGATTCGCGCGCCGGTGCAGGCCCGATGCACACCGCCTGATCGGCCAGGCGGACGTGGCGGGCGCCGGCGTCGGCTTCGGAATAGACGGCGACCACCTGGATGCCCATGCGCCGGGCGGTGCGTGTGATGCGGCAGGCGATTTCGCCGCGGTTGGCAATCAGGATGCGCTTGAACATCGGCTACATCCGGAAAACGCCGAAGCGTGTCGGTTTTATCGGCGCGTTGAGCGAGGCAGAAATGGCCAAGCCGAGCGCACGCCGGGTCTGGGTCGGATCGATGATGCCGTCGTCCCACAGACGCGCCGTCGCGTAGTAGGGATTGCCCTGCGTCTCGTACTGGGCGCGGATCGGCGCCTTGAACGCCTCTTCATCCTCGGCACTCCATGTCTGCCCCGATGCCTCCAGGCCATCGCGACGAACCGTGGCGAGAACCGAGGCCGCCTGCTCGCCGCCCATGACGGAGATTCGCGCGTTCGGCCACATCCAGAGAAAACGCGGGCTGTAGGCGCGGCCACACATGCCGTAGTTGCCGGCGCCGAAACTGCCGCCGATGATGACGGTGAATTTCGGCACCGCCGCCGTCGCCACCGCGGTCACCATCTTGGCGCCGTCCTTGGCAATGCCGCCATTCTCGTACTTGCGCCCAACCATGAAGCCGGTGATGTTCTGCAGGAACAAGAGCGGGATGCCGCGCTGGGCGCAAAGCTCGATGAAATGCGCGCCCTTCTGTGCCGACTCGGAGAACAGGATACCGTTGTTGGCGACGACGCCGACGGGATAGCCGTCCAGGCGGGCGAAGCCGGTGACCAGGGTGGTGCCGTAGCGGGCCTTGAATTCGTCCAGCCGCGACCCGTCAACCATGCGGGCAATGACCTCGCGCACGTCGTAGGGCTTACGCGTATCGGCCGGAATGATGCCGTAGAGCTCGGCCGGATCGTAGAGTGGCTCTTCCGCAGCGACGACGTCGAGGCCGACTTCCTTGCGCCAGTTCAAGCGGCCGACGATGCGTCGAGCGATGGCCAGGGCGTGATGATCGTTTTCCGCCAGGTGGTCGGCAACGCCGGAGATGCGGGTATGGACGTCGCCGCCGCCGAGGTCCTCGGCAGTCACCGTCTCGCCGATCGCTGCCTTGACCAGCGGCGGGCCGCCGAGGAAGATGGTGCCCTGATTTCTGACGATCACCGCCTCGTCGGACATCGCCGGCACGTAGGCGCCGCCGGCCGTGCACGAGCCCATGACAATGGCGATCTGCGGAATGCCCTGCGCCGACAGGTTGGCCTGGTTGTAAAAGATGCGACCGAAATGGTCGCGATCCGGAAACACTTCGTCCTGTGTCGGCAGGTTGGCGCCGCCGGAATCGACCAGGTACAGGCAGGGCAGACGATTCTCCAGGGCGATCTCCTGCGCCCGCAGGTGCTTCTTGACGGTCAGCGGATAGTAGCTGCCGCCCTTCACCGTCGCATCGTTGGCGACGATCATGCATTCGACACCGTTCACGCGGCCGACGCCGGCGACGACGCCGGCTGCCGGCACCCGGTCGTCGTAGAGGCCCCAGGCAGCCAAGGGCGAAAGTTCGAGGAATGCCGCACCGGGGTCGGTCAGCGCCGCGATACGGTCGCGCGCCAGCAGCTTGCCGCGCGCCAGGTGCTTTTGCCGCGCCTCGTCACCACCACCCAAAGCCACCTGCGCCGTTTTGTCGCGTAGATCGCCAACGAGCGAGCGCATCGCCACCGCATTGGCCGCGAACTCTGCACTGCGGGTATCGATGCTCGATTTCAGTTGCGTCATGGCGGCTGCCGTCCGAGGAACGAAACGACTATAGGTTAAGTTGACGCTAACGTCAATGCGCTATCCTTATGGGTAATTGAGGTGCGGTCAACGCCGGCGCTGCAGCTCGGCAGGATCGCCGCCGCGCTCTTTGTACAGGCGCAGGGTCTCCTGGCGCAGCGCCTCCATGTCGCCAAGCAGCTTGTCGAGGTCGACCCGCTGGGCTTCAAGGGCATTGAGGCGATCGAGGATCATGCCGTGGCCCTTTCTGAGCTGGGCGATGCCGCGGCCATCGACGCGATACAGATCGAGATAATCGCGGATGTCGTCGAGCTTGAAGCCAAGCCGCTTCACCCGCAAGACCAGCCCCAGGCGCCCCTTGTCACGGTAGTCGAAGACCCGGCTACCGCCCGCGCGACGTGGCGATATCAGCCCCTTGTCCTCGTAGAAGCGGATGGCCCGCGGCGTGATGCCCAGTTCGCCAGCCAGTTCCGAGACGGTGTAGAGACGCGACTTGTCGTTCATCGGTAAGGCTCAGGCGTCAGGCCTGCGCCGGTACCATGAATACCGCCTCACCTTCGAGCACGACCCGACCACCTACCGTACATACCGTATCGGTGACGACGCGCTTCTTGTCGAGGAGAATTTCCTTGACCGTGACGCGGGCATGGACGGTGTCGCCAATGCGCACCGGCGCCTTGAACTTCAGCGTCTGGCTGACGTAGATGGTACCCGGCCCCGGCAGCTTCATGCCGGCACAGGCGGAGATGATGCCGGCCGAGAGCATGCCGTGGGCGATGCGGCCCTTAAACAGGGTGGTGGCCGCATACTCCTCATTGAAATGTACTGGCTGAGTATCCCCGGTGGCGGCGCCAAACAACAACAGGTCCGCCTCCGTTACTGTCTTGGCATACTCTGCTGACATGCCCACCGACAGTTCGTCAATGAAATAACCACCTGCTTCGTTCACACGCTTCTCCCCATTTAGCCGACGATATTGTCGGCAACATCGATACGCACCGAGGGCCGCCCCAGCAAGGTAGCCACGGCATCCGCATATTCCCGCGCCCAGTCGCCGGGCTCGGCGAATCGCCGCTCGCCGGCGTACCGGGCAAGGCTGAGAATCTTGTCCAGCAACAGCACTTTGCCCATCGGATTCGAGGTTTCACACTCCAGCGCCAGCCACTGCTCATCCAGCCAGCGGCTGGCTTCGTCGCGGGAAGGCAGCGGGTGACCAATCAATTCGATCTCGCGTTGGCGATCGAAGATGACATTGATGATGGTGGACATGGGGCGGATTTCCTTTGCATTGAACCGACGCGATTCTGCCGGCGGCGCGGCCGAAAGGCAAGGCATTGCCGCCGGGATCAGTTTCCCGGCATCGCGCGCCGCGCCAGCAGCGCCTGGGCAACCCGCGCCGCCGGCGGTCGTCCCAGTTGCTGCGTAATCCAGGCCGAGGTGTCGACCAGGCGATCAAGGTCGATGCCGCAGTCAATACCCAGCCCTCGCAACAACCAGACCACATCTTCGGTGGCGACATTGCCCGAAGCGCCCTTGGCATACGGGCAACCACCCAGCCCGGCGACCGAGGCGTCGAAGACCGCTACGCCCATTTGCAGCGAAGCGTAGATGTTGGCGACGGCCATGCCGTAGGTGTCGTGATAGTGACCAGCCAGCCTGTCAATCGGCACCCGATGGGCGACGGCCTCGATCATCACCTGCGCCGCCCGCGGCGTGCCGATGCCGATGGTATCGCCAAGCGAGATCTCCTCGCAGCCCATGTCGTAGAGCGCACAGGCGACATCCGCGACAGCATCGGCGGCGACTGCGCCCTGATAGGGGCAGCCGAGGACGCACGAGACATAGCCGCGCACGCGCACGCCAGCTTGCTGCGCCGCCGCCATCACCGGTTCAAAACGACGCAGGGAGTCAGCGATTGAGCAGTTGATGTTCCGTTGCGAGAAGGCCTCGGACGCCGCGGCAAATACACTAATGTCGGCGGCACCTGCCGCCAATGCCGCCTCAAGCCCTTTTAAGTTCGGCACCAGTACCGGGTAGCGGACACCGGCGCGACGCTCGAGGGCCGCCATCACCGCCGCCGCGTCCGCCATCTGCGGCACCCAGGTTGGCGAGACGAAAGCTGTCGCCTCGATGGTCTTCAAGCCTGCATCGGCCAGGCGACGGATCAACTCGACCTTCATGTCCGTGGCCACCGGCAGCGCCTCGTTCTGCAAGCCGTCGCGCGGCCCGACTTCGACCAGACGAACGAATTCGGGCAGATCAACGGCTGGTCGCATGAGGGCTATCCCGCGGATTCCGCCGAAGGGCCGGACGCTATTTGGGCCGCCAGCGCAACATGAAGATCGCCGCCATCACCAGCAGCAGGGACAAGACCAACGCGCCCGGTTGGGAAAGGCTGGGAACAGCGGGCGTCAGCGCGGCGACGAATGTCGAGCACTGATTCTGCAGCGCGTAGTTGCCCAGCAACGTTGGCGACCAGGAACTATGTACACCGCTGGTGCCAGGGATCAGCAAAGTCGATTGGGGAACGATATCGAGCCACAATTGGGCGCTACCGCCAAAAAAGTTGACCTCGTAGAACGTCATGGGCTTGCCGCAGACCGTATTTGAAAACTGATCGAAATATCCGACCTGTGCCTCCGTGAAGACCGTCGGCCCGGTCGCGTTGCCCAAGGAAAGATTGGCGCTGACTACCGTCGCCGTATCGAAATCGACGACCAGCGTTCCTGTGAGGTAATCGCCATTGGTGAACTGGGTATCGGGCCCGGCGGCAAACGTGTAGGTCGTGCTCGCCGCATTGGCGTTGAATAACAACAGCACCCCCATTCCGACGAACAGCGCGTGAAGCCATTTCATCCTGGATCCCTTTCGATTGCCCCTGGTCATTGAACTCCGAATCGGATCACGGCTGCCTGAGTAGCCGCCCCAACCATGCCGGATCGCACCGGGACGTCACGCGATCGGACCGGATTCCGGTCGAATTGCCTCCCAAAATCGCCGGGCAATTGACGTTGCCCAGGTACGCCGTAGTTTGCCACAATTGCAGCCGAATCACTGGTGCGATTCTCTCGTCATAGTCGCCGACGCTTGGGCAACCCGTGTCGCTGCAGGGGCGCCGACATACGGCGCCGGCTGACCACGAAAGGGACACCGGGAAGAAAGCGGCTCTCCACCCGGAGAGCCGCCTGTTCACTGGTGCCGACACCCGGACTCGAACTGGGGACCTACCGCTTACAAGGCGGTTGCTCTACCAACTGAGCTATGCCGGCGCAGGCGCGATTGTAAGCGTTTTCCAAACCACTGAATGGACTGGATTTTTCTGTTCCGCGACCTACTATATGTAGTGGCCTGACTCTTGCTGAACCACAAGACGGCATTGTATGTACTTGTTTTTGTTATATCAAAAATTTTCCGCTTCCCATCGCCGGGCCGGAGGATTATTCTCTCGCGCCATACTGCTCAGCCGCACGCCACAAACCTCGGGGGAAAACCATGACAAGAGATACGCCGGAGACCGGAGACATCGTACCCATCCAACAACTCGGCCTGCCCCTGGCGCAGGAAATCTCGGGCGAAGTGCTGATCGAGAAATACGCCAAAGGCAACGAGCGCAGTGTCCATGACGTCCGCGATCGCGTTGCCCGCGCGCTCGCCGCCATCGAAAGTGAAGACAAGCGCGCCCTCTGGCAACAACGCTTCCTCGATGCCCAGGAGAACGGTTTCGTCCCTGCCGGCCGCATCAATTCCGCCGCCGGCACCGACCTCTGCGCCACGCTGATCAACTGCTTCGTCCAACCGGTCGGTGATTCAATCTCTGAAATCGTCGACGGTCGCCCGGGCATCTACACGGCGCTGTTGCAGGCCGCCGAAACCATGCGCCGCGGCGGTGGCGTCGGTTACGACTTCTCGACCATCCGGCCGATCGGCGCCCACGTCAAGGGGACGCAATCGCGCGCCTCCGGCCCCGTTTCCTACATGCGCGTCTTCGACCGCTCCTGCGAGACCGTCGAGTCCGCCGGCAGCCGCCGTGGCGCCCAGATGGGCGTCTTGCGCTGCGACCACCCCGACATCGAAACCTTCATCCACGCCAAGGATGGCGGTGATCTGACCAACTTCAACATTTCGATCGGCGTCACCGATGCTTTCATGAGCGCCGTCGAGGCCGACAGCGAGATCGAACTGACGCATCGGGCCGAGCCGTCAGCCGATATCAAGCAGGGCGGCGCCTACCAGCGCGAAGACGGCCTCTGGGTTTATCGCAAGCTGCGCGCCCATGAATTGTGGGACCAGATCATGCGCTCGACCTACGACCATGCCGAGCCCGGCATCCTCTTTCTCGACCGCATCAACCGCGACAACAACCTGAATTACTGCGAGACCATCGAGGCCACCAATCCCTGCGCCGAGCAGCCGCTACCGCCGTATGGTTGCTGCTGCCTGGGCTCGATCAATCTGACGCGTTTCGTCAAGCACCCGTTCGACGACAAAGCCGACTTCGACTATGCCAGCTTCGGTCGCGTCATCGACGACTCCGTACGCATGCTCGACAACGTGCTCGATGTCACCTGCTGGCCATTGCCGCAGCAGAATGCCGAAGCGCAGGCCAAGCGCCGCATCGGCCTGGGCTTCACCGGCCTGGGTGATGCCCTGATCATGCTTCGACTCAAGTACGACACGCCGCAAGCACGGGCGATGGCGGCCAAGATCTCCGAGTACATGCGCGACCGTGCCTACCTGGCCTCGGTCGAATTGGCCAAGGAGCGCGGCGCTTTCCCGCTTTTCAATGCCGATCTCTACCTCTCCGGCGGCAGCTTCGCCTCGCGCCTGCCGACCGAGATCAAGGACCAGATCCGCAAGCACGGCCTGCGCAACTCGCACCTCCTGTCGATCGCCCCCACCGGCACCATCAGCCTGGCATTCGCCGACAATGCCAGCAACGGTATCGAACCGCCGTTCTCCTGGACCTACACGCGCAAGAAGCGCATGGTGGATGGCACGTTCAAGGAATACGCTGTCGAGGACTACGCTTGGCGCTATTACAAGCACATGGGCGCCGATGCTTCAAAGCTGCCGGACTATTTCGTCACAGCGCTGGAAATCTCGGCGCACGCGCACAAGGACATGGTCGCCGCGGTGGCACCCTATATCGACACCGCGATCTCGAAGACCGTCAATGTACCCGAGGACTACCCCTACGCAGAATTCGAGCACCTTTATCTGGATGCCTGGAAGGCCGGCCTCAAGGGCCTCGCCACCTATCGGCCGAACAAGGTGCTCGGTGCCGTGCTCTCGCTCGAGCCGGCGACGCAGAAGCAACCTCAGGATGTCACCATCGACGGCGCCAACAGGCGGCTGTCGATCGGATCGCTGCCGGCTCCGGTGCTCGCTTCGCTGCGCTGGCCCGGTCGGCCGCGGCTCACCGACGGCAATACGGCCTGGACCTACATGATCGAGACGCCGCACGGCGAATTCGCCCTCTTCGTCGGTCAGACCGAAAACAGCAGCCACGGCCGCGCCGTGCCCTTCGAAGTCTGGGTCAACGGCACCGAGCAACCGCGCGGCCTGGGCGCCGTCGCCAAGACCTTGTCGATGGACATGCGCGCTAACGACAAGGCCTTCCTCAAGCTGAAGCTGGACGTGTTGGCACGCACAGTTGGCGACGCCTCGTTCGAGATGCCTTTCCCGCCGTCGGGCGAGAAGAAGATGATGCCCGGCTCGGTGGCCGCGATGGCACAGGTAATCCGCTATCGCTGCGAACAACTCGGCGCCCTGGAAGGCGACGACCCGACACCGGTGCTCGAAGCCATGTTCTCGCGCGATGAACCGAAGACCGGCACCGATGGCACCTTGTCCTGGACCGTCGACATCGTCAATGCGACCGCCAACGAAGAGTTCGTCCTGGGCTTGAAGGAAATCACCCTGCCCGACGGCGTCACCCGGCCCTACTCGGTCTGGCTCTCCGGCAATTATCCGCGGGCACTGGACGGTCTGACCAAGCTGTTGTCGCTCGACATGCGTGTGCTCGATCCGGCCTGGATCGGCATGAAGTTGCGCAAGCTCACCAACTACGCCGAGCCGCTGGGCGACTTCATGGCCCGCGTGCCAGGCAGCCAGAAGCAGCAGAACTGGCCGTCAACCGTCGCCTACATCGCCAAGCTGATCATGCACCGCTACACCATGCTCGGCATCCTCGACGACAATGGCTACCCAACGCGCGAAATGGGCATCCTGGAAATGCCGCGCGAAAAGGGCCAACTCAAGGTGACCCGGGGTTCGCTCTGCGCCGAATGCGGCAATATGACCGTGATCCGCAAGGATGGCTGCGACTTCTGCACCGCCTGCGGCGCAGTCGGTAGCTGCGGTTGAACCAGAAACCATCCTGACCAGATCGATGGGAACGCCAATGCGGGCATCCGACAGTCGTCGCCTAGCCCGGGTCCTTCTTTTCGTTGGTGGCTTCTGCTGCGCGGGGTTGGTTAAGTGTGCCGAATGCACAGCGCCCGGAAGCGGCATACTCAATACGATGGCGAGCGTGGCCAATTGCGCGACACAAGACAAGGACACCGCCAAGCAGCCGGGCAGCGGCGCTACCGCTCCTAGTCTCAGCGGCAACTCGAACGGAGAGAATGCCTCGACCGCTTTCCGCGATTGTCCCGATTGCCCGGAGTTGGTGCCGATTCCCGCCGGTGCTTTCAGTATGGGCTCGCCGCCCGACGAGACCGGCCGATCGGACATCGAAGGCCCGGTCCACCGGGTCACCGTTGCCGCTTTCGCGCTTGCCAGGAGCAAGACAACGCGCGGCCAATTCGCCGCATTCGTTGCCGAGACGGGCCACAAGACCGATAACGACTGTTATACGTTCGAAAACGGCGAATGGAACGACCGGATTAACCGGGATTGGCGCCATCCAGGATTTCCGCAGGAAGACAGTCATCCGGCCGTATGCGTCAATTGGTACGATGCGAAGGCCTATGCGCAGTGGCTGTCCGGGAAGACAGGCAAGACCTATCGACTGCCGACTGAAGCCGAATGGGAATACGCGGCCCGTGCGGGCACGACAACCGCCCGCCACTGGGGCGACGATGCTGCCCAGGCCTGCCAGTTTGCCAATGTTTTGGACGCAACAACCAAGAGCAAGATTCCCGGCGCCGAAAAATTGGACCCCCATGCTTGCGCTGACAGCTACGTCTATACGGCCCCGGTGATGACTTTCAAGCCCAATGGCTTCGGCCTCTACGACATGATCGGCAATGCCTGGGAATGGGTTGAGGACTGCGGCGGCACCCACAGTTACGAGCGGGCGCCGGCCGACGGCCGCCCCTCGACACTGGGCAGCTGCCATTACCGGGGCTTGCGCAGCGCATCCTGGCTCAGTACGCCGGCTAACGCCCGCGCTGCCTCCCGGAATAGCGGCGTAGCACTTGTCCACGGCAGCGGCGTTGGCTTCCGCCTGGTCAGGACGCTACCGTAGCAAGAGCGGCCTGGCGCTCGGTCTGACGATTGCAGGTACAAGTGCGGCCGCCTCGCGGGCGGCCGCCGAAGCCCAGCCTGGAGATTACTTCTTGCCGGCAAACGTCACAGTGATATCGACCGCCATCGACCCTACGGACTTGGTCGCCGGGGTGAAGGTGACGCCGGTCGCCGACGGCGTAACCGACACAGCGTAGCTTGATGGCATCGAACAGGTCACGGTAAGGCTGCTCGTCGCCTGGCAGCTCACCTGACCGGCGCTACCGCTGACCATGATCTTCAATGGCACACCAACTGTCCGCACGCCGTTGACGGTCGTAATGATCGTCAGCGTATGCTTGCTCGGCGCCGTCAGCGTACCGGCAAAGGAGGCCGTCGCATTGCCGGCCATCTTGCTCACGCTGGCGCTGGCAGGTGCCCAGGTCAGTTGCGAACCGGCGCTGACCGCCAGTGTCGGCGTCACCGTGAAGCTGGTGCCCGCAGGGGCCGAGCAGGCGTAGCTGCCGGCACTGTTGGTTGTCGAACACGAAACGGCAGCGGCACCGGTGCCACTCAACGTCATGACCACTCCGTCCGTGGCGACACCGTTAACCTTGACCGTGCCGGACAGCGTGTATTTCGTGGTCGCCGCGACGCCGGCAAAATTTGCGGTCTGGTTGGCGGCAAGCGACGCAAATGTCGCGCTGGCAGGCGTCCAGGTCACGGTTGCGCTAGTGCCCGTATAGTTCGGCGTCAATTTGAAACCATAGCCCGCCGGTGCCGAGCAGCTATAGACGCCGTTGCTGCCTGAGGCAGTGCAACTGACGTTGCTCGCTGTGCCCCCGGTGACATTGGCCACCGTCATCGCAGCACCCGCAACCGCGCTACCATTCAGGGTGACGACGCCGGTAACGCTGTAGGTGGTCGTCGTTTGCGTCGAACTGGCAAAGGCGGCCACCAGCGGCATCGTGTAAGCCAGCGCTGACACGTTGTCGGCGCTGTTGGCAGCCGTCTTGGTGATACCGCAGACTTCGCTGCCGTTACACGTGAAGTTCGCCGGATTGGAGAAGTTGATGGTGTGCGGGAACGTGTAGCTCATGATCGTTCCCCACTTGGCCGACGCCGGCACATAGCCGAACGCGTAGGCCGTGGCGCCAGTGCCGCCGCCCTGGCTGGCGACCGTGGCCCGATCGTGCATCAGCCCCATGTTGTGACCGAGCTCGTGGGCGAAGCTGACGTTATCGCAGTAATAGCCCTTGCCCGTGTGATCGGCCCCGTCACTGACCACCGACAGAGCGTAGCCGCTGTACTGCGCCACGTTGGTCTGGTTGGCCCCCGTAACATAGGCGACGCCACAGCTATTGCCTTGCGCCGTGGCATAGAACGGCCGGACGATCGAAACCAGATCCGCCCCCACCTGCGCCCGTCGCGCATCGAGCCCGCTGAAGGCGCCCGAGCGTGCCTGCATCTGGCTAAGCAGGCTGGAGTTGGTCGTGTTGTCGGCGAGGGAAAGCTGATCGACAGCGACGCGACGAATCTGGTAGGGAAGTTTGCCTGCTGTGTAGGCCTGATTGGCCAGTGCGATCAGCGCGTCGATGCGCGTCGTCACGGCAGCAACGCTACCGTAGGCAGTGACCATACCCGGCGTGTAGTAGACCAGGACATCAATGACATTGCTGGCAGTTGCCGCAGCTGCGGCCTGGGCACCGACCAGCGGTGTGGCGGACGTCGTCGCACCAAACTGCCGGCTGGTACCAAACTGATCGCCGGCCAGGGACACATCGGTCCTCGCGCAGTCGCCTCCGGCAGCCATGCCGTTTTGCAAGCCAAGCTCCGCTGGACTGAAGATGTAGGTCTGACCATCGGCACCGGTCGTGATGTTGACTTCGCCATTCGGCGTCAGGATCGTGCCTTCAGCGCCGCTCGGCGAATAGGTCAGGATCGCCTTGTAGCTGTCGCCAAAATCCTTCAGATGGCCGACCCAGGTCGCCGAACCGTCGCCCGGGCGCAGCTCGTCAAACGCAATACGCGCGTAGCCAAGTCCGGGCAACTGCATCACCGTGCTATCGCCAGACGCCATGGTCGCCAAGGTACCCAGCCGAATGGCCACGGCCTCTGCCCCTTTGACTGGCGGCTGCGCGCCGGGCATGGACACCTGGGTCTCGATCGCCGCTGTTTGATCGTGAAGCTGCTCGGCCATCCAGGTCTTTGATACTGGACCGAAGTACTGGGTTTCATTGGCATAGCCCAGCGCATAGATCCTGTCCGCGGTCTTGATCAGACCGCTCAGTCCTTCAGCACGCAGACCCAGTGAGAGCGTCTTGTCCTTGTCGCCCGCCAGGTGACCGCTGATCTCGATGACGTCGGCGTCGGTGATGATCTGGTCGACAACATACGAAAAGCGCCCGGCACCGACGATTGCCAGATCCAGCGTATCGCCGCTTCTGGCCTGGGCCAAGAGCGTGCGATCGAAGGCAATGGTCAGCGCGCCGGGATTGACGGCAATCAGCGGCCGGGTTTCAACGACGACGGCACTTGATAGGGCGGCCAACGGCAGCGAAGCGGCGTCAGCGGGAAGGGACAAGGCAACCAGAAGGCCACAGCCGACGGCAACAGCAAAGCGTTTCATCTCACTCTCCCCTACAACTCTGGAATCGCCCCAGTCGCGAGTTCGTGCAAAGGTGAGAGCGGAAACGCTCCATCCGGCAGCCCTGCCACCTTAGGCCAATGCTGATGCCCTTAGGTCAGAAACTTTGCGAACCCACCTTTCGATGGGCGTGCCCTTTACGAATGAACTACATCCATGTTAGTCGATTCGGCAATCGATTTCAAATCACGCCAAGGCGTGTCAAAGCTCGACTCCCAGGTTCAGCGAATCGAAGGTCTGGCGGCCGCCGGAACTCGTGGCCGTGTAGAACTCTTCGCTCCGATGCACGCGTGTCCAGGAAAACCTTACCGCCCGCCAGCGCAGCGAAATTCCCGCCGTCAGATCGAAGACATGTGGTCGGTGATTGACGCTCGGCCCATGATGAAAGACGTCCCCGTCAAGCAAGATGTTGTAGCCGATCAAGCGCTGGTCAAAGCCGGCGAAGGCCGACCACTCCAGACCATCGCGCCGATCAACAGCATTGGTTGCCCGCCGGGCGTCGTGGAGGATGGCGCCACCGGGTTCGATGGTATCGGGACCGAAACCGGTCATGTTCTCGCCGAAGCGCACGGTAGCGCCGGCACGCGCCAAAGTCATCACCGTGCCCAGGGTCACGCCGGCATGGGGAATGACTTCCAGCCCATTCAAGGAATACTTGCGCTTTTGCAGGTACGAAGCCAGAAAGGCCGCTTCCCCGGTCGTCTGGTTGGCCCAGCCCTGTGGCGTCGCGACACCGATCAGCTTGTGCCACTCGGTTTGAACTTGTTTACCCAAGGCCGGCGGTCCAACGGCACCGACATCGATCTCGACCGTGTCGAGCCGGTTGTCGCGCACCAATTGCGCCACTCCGCCAACATAGAGCCAGGCCGCCCAGGGCCGGTCGCCGGGCTGCGGCGTCGCGATATGGATGTTGCGCGGCGTGTAGATGTTCTGGCCGAGAAAGACGCCGGCGTGGATTGCCTCGGCGTTGCCGTCGGTCAATTGTTGCAACAGGTCCTTTGCCGGTATTTCAAGGATCTCCAGCGGCAGTCCAACGCCGAACTTGATGCCGTTGGTGTAGTAGCGATCCGTCTTCGCCCACATGTCGTTCTCGACAAAGAGCTCGAACTCGCTGCCGACCGGCAGCCCCTCCTGAGCAAGAACCGCTGTAACAACGAACGACAGGCAGACGAAAAGAATGCGACTCACGATGAATCAATGCCGCCAAAACAACTTTGAGATCCCCGATTATCCCAATTTTCCCGGAACCTTGCCCCGGGGAACGTGGTCGTAGCCTCTCGACATTCATCAAGGGAGACGACGATGCACAGCTGGCTGCGCGATAACCGGGGGTTTGTTCTGTTCATGCTGCTTTTCGGCCTGTTCCGTACCGCGGTCGCAGACTGGAATCCGATCCCTTCGGGGTCCATGCGACCAAACCTGCTCGAAGGGGACGTGGTCCTGGTCAACCGCCTGGCCTACAACCTCAAGGTACCGCTCACCGATATTGTGCTCACCCGCACCGGCGAGCCGCAACGCGGTGATGTCGTCACCTTCTCCTCGCCCAAGGATGGCACGCGGCTGATCAAGCGGCTTATCGCCCTACCCGGCGACACGGTGGTCATGCGCGATAAGCAACTGCGCATCAATAACGAACCGGCGCAATATGCGCTCGCCGGTACGCCATCGATCGCCGGCGAGCTACCGGTCGATGAAGCGCTGAGCGGCAGCGAGCGGCGCATCCAGTGGCTGATGCCGCACGGCCGCGCCGATGACTTCGGACCACTGGTGGTGCCTGCCGGCCACTACCTGATGCTCGGCGACAACCGCGACAATAGCGCCGACTCGCGCTACTTCGGCTTCGTACCCCGCAACCTGCTGATCGGCCGCGCCGAGCGTGTGCTGGTATCTGCCGACATCCTGGACAAATGGCAGCCGCGCTTCGGCCGCTTCGGCCACCCACTCTAGCCAGGCAGGCAGCGCGAAGTCTCGCGTAACAGCGCGCGGTCCTGGCCGGCGAAAAACGCGCGCAGGCGATCGGGACGGCCGCGCAAGGTCACGACCGAATCTTCGCGCCGAGCACGAATCCCGGCGTCAAGCGCCCACGTTTTCAGTGCTGGCCATTGCGCGGTGCTGTCCTGATCCAGAACGGTAAAGCCACCGCCGGCGGTGAAGTCGACGAAGCCGTACTCGTAGTCGCCACCTTCGTTGCCGGTCTGGACCAGATACAGCCCGGATTGTAGCCGGGCCAGCTTGTAGCTACGCCCGTCGGGATCGAGATAGCGATATGCGGCGTAGCGACCTTTGCCCGAACGCTGCTCGGTCATGACCACCGAGAAGCCGCCATCGCGGTCGACATAAACACAGTTGAAGGCGCCGGCAACCGGCGCCTGCTCACCGCGCTCGATGACACCGATGCGGCTCTTGTAGCAACCGGCCAGGCCAAAAGGCAGCCACAACAAGAATATCCAGGCAACCTTGCGCAAGTACATTCCTGCCCGCCAAGGGCGAGAGTTCAGACCAGCAGGCACCTTACCGCTCGCGCTGGCCCAATCGGCAACAGGCACGGCGACGGCAGCACATCGGGGTCGGCCCCGACTATTCACGTTTGGCGGACTTCTGCTCGATGGCGAACACCGCGGCTTCGACGCGCGAAGTCATGTTGAGCTTGGACAAGATGTGGCGAACGTGCAACTTGACGGTGTCATGGCTGATATCGAGCGCGCGGGCGATGGTCTTGTTCGACTGGCCCTGCGACAAGTGGTCGAGAATCTCGCGCTCGCGCGCCGTCAGCTGCTTCAAGGCATCGACCTTGTCGCCGGCGGCGGCACCGCCTTGCAAGAGGTGCACCAGTTTCATGGTCATGGTCGGCGCCACTACCGTCTCGCCGCGCACAGCCCGCTGCACGGCATCGACCACGTCATCCGGTTCCATGTCCTTGAGCAGATAACCCTGGGCGCCGGCACGCATGGCATTGGCCAGGTCTTCCTCGGCATCAGAGACGGTAAGCACCAGCACGGGGCCGCGCCACTCTTCGGCACGGATGCGCCGCAACAGCGCCAGCCCGCCGACCGGCAGCATGTTGAGATCAGTGATGACGACGTCCGGCTGCTTCTCATGCAGCAGGCGTATCGCCTCTTCCGGATTGCCGGTGATGCCGCAGACGGCGATCTCGCCGCGTTGCTCGAGCAACTCAGCGAGGCCCTTGCGAAACAGTGTATGGTCGTCGATGAGCAGAACGCGAATCTGCTTGTCGCTCATGTGGTCTGTACCGTCATCACCGGAAAGGTCAGGCGAACGCGGAAGCCGGCGGAGGGCAGGTTGGCGACTTCGATCCGGCCGCCGATCTTGTGTGCCCGCTCGCGCATGATCGCCAAGCCGAAATGGTCGCGCAAGCGCGGATGTTCTTCAAAACCACCGGTGCGATTGGCGATGGCGAAGAAGCCCTGGCCACCGCGTCCGTCGTCTTCGACTGTGGCCACGTAGTAGTCACCGGCGCCCTCGATGGTCAGCTTGGCCAGCGTCGCGCCCGAATGGCGGGCAACGTTGGCGAGCGCCTCCTGAATGATGAAGAATACTTGCGCCTCCTGGTCCACCGACAGACGCAGATCGGTGGCGCGGTTGAGATACTCGAGGCGGATGCCGGTGCGATCGTGGAAACCATCGGCGAGGTCTTCCAGTGCGTGCAGCAGACCCATTGGATCCATGCGGTTGCGAAACTGCGTCAGCAACTCGCGCAACTGCCCGGAGGCGATATCGAGTGCCTGGCCGACGTCGGTAGCATATTTTCCCGCCCGCTCCGCTTCGCCATCGCGCAGCGCGTCGGTGAGCAGCGCCACCCGCATCTTCATGTAGGCACAGGTCTGGGCCAGAGAGTCATGCACTTCCGCGGCCATCATCGCCCGCTCGTTCATCAGCGCGATGCGCATGTTCTCGCGCTTCAGGCGCGCGTTCTCCAGCGCCATGCCCAGATGCTCGCCAATCGAGCGGAACAGCACCACCAGCCCCTCGGGCAGGCTGAAACGTTCGTTGAGGAACAGGTTGTAGGTACCCAACAGCCGACCGCCGTGCTGCAACGGGACCACCACCATGGCCTGACACTCGTGGCCGAAGTAGGCATTACCGGTGCGCGTGGCGCAATCCTGAAGATCGATCTCGTAGTGGCAACGGTTGTCACGCACGGCGCTGCCGCAATGGCCGCAATCGATGGGCACAACGCGCTCGCGCTCAACCAGTTCTGGCGGCAAACCGCGGGCGCCGACCAGGCGCAGGTGACGACTGTCGGTGGTCAGGACGCGGACCACACCAGCGGTAGCATGGGCCAAACGCAGCATGGTGCCGAGAAAACGACCGAGCAGTTCCTCGATGTCGTCCTCATCGGCAAGGTTGGCCGAGACTTCCGAGATGATCGCGAACGCCTCGATCCGCGTGCCGTCGTCGACTTCAACCTCCGGGCCAAGCGGGATCGGCGTTGCCGCACTATCCATTGTTTTCTCCGCGCTGCAGGTACAATGATTTTACGCCGGAAGTGGCCAGGCTCCACTGAGTGTCTTCTCGGCCCAAAGCAGTGCGGCAACGGTTTTACCGTCGGTGATGTCGCCGTCGCGGACGGCCAGGAGCGCATCGTCCAAGCGCATCTCCAGTACATCGAGAATCTCGCCGTGGTCAAGCTGGGCGCCGACATAAGACAGGCCGTGGGCGTAGAAGACCTCGATGCGTTCGTCGGAATAGCCGATGCACGTGTGCAGGGTACCGAGATGCCGCCAGGTCTTCGCCTTGTAACCGGTCTCTTCGCGCAGTTCGCGGCGCGCGGTGTCGAGGATGTGCTCGCCTGGATCAATCTTGCCCGCCGGCAATTCGAGGAAGACCCGGCGCAGCGGATAACGGAACTGTCGCTCGAACAGCAACTGACCGTTGTCGAGTAGCGCAATGATCACCACCGCGCCCGGATGCGCGACCCATTCGCGCACGCTCTCGTGACCGTCCGGCAGGCGCACCTGGTCGCGATGCACATGCAGCAGTCGGCCGGCAAAGACCTCTTCGGAACTCAGGGTTTCTTCGTGAAAGGAGGCATCATCCATGATGGGTCCGGGGATTTGATTTCGCTTGATTTTTGCTGATGGGATGTTATCTCATTAGGAGTAGCGCCAACACACCAACGAGGAGACCCTTATGTCCGGCTTCATTCCCGATTTCGACGCCGATGGCATCGTCACCGTCAACCGCGTCTTGCTCAAACCCGAATTCAGCGTCGACGATCTCGAGGAGCGAGTCGCCATGCTCTGCGAGAACGTCAAGACCTACCACTCGGAGACTGGCTTCATTGGCGGCATGGTCGTGCTCAACAGCGGCATGATCTCCAACGAAGGCAGCACAATCGGTCAGGCGGTAGAAAGCACGATGAAGGACCGCGAAGCCTTGATTGTCACCTTCTGGCGCTCGTTCGAAGAACACGAATCCTCGCATCGCAGCCCGACCTTCCAGCCGCTGTTCAGGCAAGTCCTTGCGCTCTGCGAAAACGGCAACGAGGAGATTGCCTACCGCATGCTCTGGTCGGGCAAGGCTTATACGCCCGAGGAAGCGGCCGAGGCCAGAGCAGCGAAGGAGCGATACGCCCGGGCTGCGTAACGGTTTGGCATGGCATGCCATAATCGGCGCTCGAGGGGACTATGCCGAGATTTCGCATCCTGCGCTATTTTTCGCTGACGAGCTTCGCCTTCGTCATCGCCGCGGCGCTCGCCCTGTCGCTGATCTACCGCTACGTCGCCATCGCCAACCTGATTCATCTCGGCGAGCGCGCCAACATAACGCTGGCGCAGATGGCACTGAATCCCCTACACCCGCGATTGGTCGCCTTTTTGACCGCGATCGGCAACGAAACGACTGGCTTCCAGCGCGACAAGATCCTCGAACAAGCGCTCTTGCAGGCAATGCACGACACCGCGGTGCAGCGCATCAAGGTCTACAACCGCGAAGGCATCGTCGTCTACTCGACCAAGAGCGAACAAATTGGCGGCGAACAGGAGAACAACGGCGGCTTTCGCGCGGCCATCGAAGGCCATATCGCCAGCAAGCTCATCTACCGCGACACCTTCAATGTCTTCGACCAGACCACCGAGGACGACAACCTGATACAGACTTATCTGCCGGTACGCGCAGCGCCAGACAAGCCCATCCTTGGCGTCTTTGAGGTCTATACCGGCGTCAGCGAGATGGTAGTCGAGGTCGAGCGCGCCGAAATCACCATCGTCGTCGGCGCCGTTGCCGTTCTACTGCTGCTCTACGGCGCCATGTTGGTGATTGTTCGGCGCACCGAGGCAATTATCGACCGGCAGGAGGCGATCATCCGCGAACGCACGCACACGCTGGAAATGCTCGCCGCCAAGCTGCTGACGGCTCAGGAGAGCGAGAAGAAACGCATTGCCGGAGGGCTGCATGAGGGCATCGCGCAGACTCTGGCGGCCGTGAAGATCCATCTCGAGGCTGCCATGGCCAGGTCGGGAGCAGGCGCGAACGGCACACCGGACGGTTTGGCGCTCGTCGGCATGGTGCAGAAGGCCATCCAGGAAGTACGGGCGCTGGCGACCGAACTACGGCCCTCCTCGCTCGACGACCTGGGCCTGACGGCAACAATGGACTGGTATTGCCGCCAATCCCGTATGGCTCACCCTGAGCTTCAGCTCGATCTGCGAGCGGACATCGATTCGGCCGACATCTCGGCGTCGCTGGCCACCGTCATCTACCGCATCTTCCAGGACGCCGTCGAAGCCATCGCCAAGAGCGGACGCACCAGCCGGATCGACGTAACACTCGCGCAGCGAGCCGGCACCGTCATGCTGACCGTAGATGACGACAGCCTGCCCGCAGCCGCCGGCGAACCCGACAACGAACGGCGGATCATGCTGGCTGCCTTGCGCGAGCGCGCCACACTCTCGGGTGGAACGGTCACGGTGGAGGAGCATCGCCAGGGCGGTCAGGCCATCCACGCGTCCTGGCCGGCCTGACATTCGTAGGTCTCGAAGCCGCCCGTTTCAGCTGCCGTTGATCCAGACCCGGTAGACCTTCTCGTCACGGCCCTTGGCCGATCGGGTGAGATAGTAGCCATCACTGGTCTTGATAACGAGCCGGCACCAGTCTTCCGTCGGAACCCCTTTCCACTCGATATTGACACAATATCT
>Ga0265325_10000743_pt1 | contig 23567 bp, 23 predicted proteins | sample 41420metaG_FD_202090 | JGI IMG/M metagenome (GOLD analysis project Ga0265325, IMG submission 202090) | Rhizosphere microbial communities from Carex aquatilis grown in University of Washington, Seatle, WA, United States - 4-14-20 metaG | ecosystem: Host-associated > Plants > Roots > Rhizosphere... | reverse complement strand
AGACCGCATCGATCTCAAAAAGGTACGCAAGATCGCGCTGTCGTTTAAGTCAAAGGTAAAAGGGGCGTTTTCGTCCGCGGAGATCAACGACGTTCTCTACGACAAGGATGGCCTGCCCAAATGATCGTCGACACATCGGCGATCATGGCGGTGCTTCTGCGAGAACCAGAGGCCAAGCGGTTTGAGCTTGCGCTGGCGGCAGCCCCGAAACGGGCGATGTCGGCGGCAACGTTCGTCGAACTGGTCAACGTGATCGATCGCCGTCTTGGCGCCAACCTCGTGCCAGTGGCGGAGGCGTTGATGGCCGCTGCAAAAATCGAACTGATGCCTTTCACGGTTGAGCAGGCGCAATGGGCGCGTCACGCCAGACTGCACTACGGTATTGGTCGCCATCGAGCCGGCCTCAACTTCGGCGACTGCTTTGCCTACGCACTGGCGAAGTCGACAGGCGAGCCGCTTCTGTTCAAAGGTGAAGACTTCATCCACACCGACATCGTTTCCGCAGTCTGATTGGCGCAGTCGCGGACGGTACCGCCCTACGGCTTCGGCATCAGGTTGCCGCACTTCTTGCAGGTGCGGGCCTCTTCGCTGTCGAAGAATTGCTGATACGCCTTCGACACCGGGTCTTTCTTGTAGTCGTCGACCACGGCTTGGACCTCGTGCAGCAGGCTGTCGCACTTCGGACAGAACCATTGGAAGCGGTCGACCTCGCCCTCGCGGCGTTTCCGCTCGACCACCAGCAGGTAGGCGTCCGGGGCAAAGCGCGGCGAGTGCGGCACGCCGGCCGGCGTGTAGATCACCGAGCCCTCCGGCACGTCGGCGATCTCTTCCTTGCCGGCCTCGTTGCGATAGTGAAGGCGAAGGTCGCCCTTCACCGGGTACATCACCTCGTCGGTCGGATTGATGTGGAACTCGGAGCGGTATTCGCGGCCCCGCGCCATGAACACCAGCGAGTCCGGCTGCTGCCACAGCACGTTGACGCGCTGACCGGAATCGCCAAGCGCCTTCGCGGTCTCGGGCAGGCTGATGATCGGCATTTTCGACATGATCGGGCCTCCAGCGAAGCGGCGGAATGGCCGAACATGCGACCGGACCCGGGCTTTGTCCAGCCCGGCGGTCCTCGTCGCTGAAGCTAGAACTGAGGCGCCTTGGTCAGCGCGAACACGTAGTTCAGGTAGTTCAGTTCGTTGCCTCCGGCCGGCGTGGTCCGGCTGACAAAGTCGAACACGCGGCCATCCTTGAGGCCGTAGTTGGCGATCCGCTCGACCTTGCGGCCCTTGTCGAAGTACACGGCGATGACGCGCTGGTTGGTGACCTGCTGCGGCAGGAAGGCGAGCTTCTGCTCGGCGCGCTGCGAGATGTAGTAGAACACTTCGCCGCTCACCGTTGCGACTGTGGAGGGCGTGCCGAGCACGATCAGCACCTGCTCCTGGCTGGCCCCGAGCGGCAATTGCTCGAGCGCGCCGTCGGGCACGATGTAGCCGCGCTGATAGACCTGGGTGAACGCGCCGCAGCCGCAAAGCGCAAGCGTCGCCACGGCCGCCAGCAGCCATGCCGGCAGGCGGGCGCGCGTTCGCGCCAGACTTTGTTCCGATCGGCCGTGCGAAAACGTCATTGCTCTTGCTTCAAGGGTGTCGGCGGGCGTACCCGAGGTAGCCCAAAATGGCAACGAACAGCTTAAAACCGCCGCTGCACGCAACACGAACCCTATGATTTCGCTCCCCTTTCGCCGCACCCGCCGGACCCCCAACATCGATGCCCTCTATGGCATGATCGTGGCGCAAGCGCGATCCGAGGTGTTTTACCGCGATTATGGGGTGCCGGATACCGTCGAGGGCCGGCTCGACATGATCGTGCTGCATCTTGTGCTGGTGCTGCGACGGCTGGCAGACGGCCAGACCCAGTGGCCGCCGATGGGCCAGCAGATTTTCGACCGGTTCTGCCGAGACATCGACGACAACTTCCGCGAAATGGGCGTCGGGGATCTTGCGGTGCCCAAGCAGATGCAGCGCGTCGCTTCGGCATTCTTCGGACGCGCCAAGGCCTATGGCGCGGCGCTGGATGGCGGCGAGGGGCGCAGCCTCGACGAGATCGTGGCCCGCAACGTTTTTGGCGTCGCCGATCCGCCGCTGGGCGCCGGACGACTCGCTGCCTATATGAAGGAAGCGGCGCAGCGCCTGGACCGTCAGCCGATCGAGGCTGTCACCGATCAAGGCCCCGATTTTGTCGATCCCGCCGCCGTTCCGACACCGACGCGAAGCTCATGACCCAAGCAACGAAACGAACTCCATTCAAGTCGCCGTGGACTGTGCCGGTGGCGCTCGCGGACGTTCCTGAGGACGGGCGGCACATCGACGTCTCCGCCGATGAGGCGACGCGCGCAGCGATCGCCAAGCTCGCGGGACTGGTTGCGTTGCCGCGGCTTGAAGCGAGCTTCGACCTGACTCGCCATGGCCGCGACGGGCTGCATGCGCTCGGCCAGGTCGTGGCGACCGTGGTGCAGAGCTGCGTCGTGTCGCTTGAGCCGGTCGAAGAGCAGGTCGAAGAAGCTGTCGATCTGAGCTTTACGTCGGAGGCCGAGACCGGCGACCTGCCGAAATCCACATCACAGCCGGTCGAGGCCCACGATCCGCCGGAACTTCTACGAAACGGCGCTGTGGATCTCGGCGCAGTAGCCACCGAGTTCCTTGTCCTCGGAATAAATCCCTATCCGCGCAAGGATGGGGTCGTGTTCGAGGCGCCGGCCGCAGGCGATCCAGGCCATCGGCCGTTCGCTGCGCTCGCAGCCCTGAAGAAGGGCAAAAGCTCAAAATAGCCAACAAAATCCGTGCCGAGCGGGCCATCCTCGTCGAATAGGCCGCAATTCTAACCACTGGTGCGCCGCCGAGGCCGCCGCTATGGTTGGGCTTCACCTGGTCATTCCCAAGGACGGAGATTCCGGCGTCGTTCATCGCCGCCGTTTCGAACGATCCATGCCCCAAAAGGTCCGCATCGCGCTCGACGCCATGGGGGGAGATCATGGGCCTTCCGTGGTCGTCCCGGGGGCCGACCTGGCCCTGGCCCAGCACCCGGACTGCACGTTCCTGGTGTTCGGCGACCGCGCCCAGGTCGGGCCGCTGTTGGACGCCCACCCGCGACTCCGGGAGGCCTGCCAGTTCGTGCACACCGATGTGGCGGTGCGGATGGACGACAAGCCGAGCCAGGCGCTGCGCAACGGCCGCTGGAAGTCATCGATGTGGCTCGCCATCGATGCCGTCAAAAAGGGCGACGCCGATTTCGTGGTCTCGGCCGGCAACACCGGCGCGCTGATGGCGATGTCCAAGTTCAATCTCAAGACCATGCCCGGCATCGAGCGGCCGGCGATTGCGGCGCTCTGGCCAACGCTGCGAGGTGAATCCGTCGTGCTTGATGTCGGCGCCTCGATCGGTGCCGACGCCGAGAGCCTGGTCGACATGGTGGTGATGGGCAGCGCCATGGCGCGGGCCTTGTTTCACATCGACCGCCCGACCGTAGGGCTGCTCAACATCGGCGTCGAAGAGATCAAGGGACTTGAGCCGGTGCGCGAAGCGGGGCGCATCCTGCGCGAGGATCCGCCGCCGCACATCGAGTACATCGGCTTCGTCGAAGGCGACGACATCGGCAAGGGCACCGCCGACGTTGTCGTCACCGAGGGCTTTGCCGGCAACATTGCGCTGAAGACCGCGGAAGGCACGGCGCGCCAGTTTGCCGGATACTTGCGCAGCGCCTATTCCCAATTCTTCCTGGCGAGGATCGGTTATCTGCTGTCGTGGCAGGCGTTCCGCATGCTGCGGAACAAGATGGACCCGCGCAAATCGAATGGTGGCGTGTTTCTCGGTCTCAACGGCGTCGTGATCAAGAGTCACGGCGGCACCGACGCGGAAGGCTTTGCCGCGGCAATCGGGATGGGTTACGAGATGGTGCGCTACGAACTGCTCGCCAAGATTGGCGCGACCGTGCGGCGGCATGCGGTGGCGGCGCAAGCGATGGGTGGAGCCGCTTCGTGACGATGCTGCGTTCGGTGGTCTTGGGCTGCGGCAGCTATTTGCCAGAACGGGCGCTGTCGAACGCGGAGCTTGCTGCCAGCGTCGACACCAGCGACGAATGGATCGTGCAGCGGACCGGCATCCGGCAGCGGCACATCGCAGCGGACGGCGAGGTGACCTCCGATCTCGCGATCCACGCCGCGAAGGCAGCGCTGGCCAGCGCCCACGTCGATGCGCAGTCGATCGACCTGATCGTGCTCGGCACATCGACACCGGACAATACGTTTCCGGCCGCAGCGGTGACGGTGCAGGCGGGGCTCGGCATCACGCGCGGCGCGGCATTCGACCTGCAAGCGGTGTGCTCGGGCTTCGTCTATGGCCTCGCCGTCACCGATGCCCTGCTGCGCACCGGGACATACAAGCGCGCGCTGGTGATCGGCGCCGAAACCTTTTCACGCATTCTCGACTGGAGCGACCGCACCACCTGCGTGCTGTTCGGCGATGGCGCCGGCGCGGTGGTCCTCGAGGCGCAGCAGCAGCCGGGAAGTTCCGAGGACCGCGGGGTGCTGACGACCCACCTGCGTTCCGACGGCCGCCACAAGAGCAAGCTTTATGTCGACGGCGGACCGTCCTCGACCAAGACGGTCGGCGTCCTGCGCATGGAAGGCCGCGCCGTGTTCAAGCACGCCGTGGCGATGATCACCGATGTGATCGAGGATGCATTCCGCGCCACCGGCACGACGGCCGCAGACATCGACTGGTTCGTGCCGCACCAGGCCAACAAGCGCATCATCGATGACAGTGCTCATAAACTCGGCATCGCGCCGGAGAAGGTGGTGACGACGGTGGACCTGCACGGCAACACGTCGGCGGCTTCGATTCCGCTGGCGCTCAACGTCGCGGTGAGGGATGGGCGGATCAAGAAGGGCGACCTCGTCTTGCTCGAGGCCATGGGCGGCGGCTTCACCTGGGGTTCGGCGCTGATCCGGTGGTGAAGGCAGCGTTTCCGTGTGATTTTTCGCGCATTTTGCCGAACTTTCGGGTGTGCCAAAAAGCGCCATCAAGTTGCCGCAGGTCTGTTGACCGTCTCCCGGCAAGCTAATATCGTCGTAAATTCAGCAGGATATGGTCGCCTTGACTGGGGCTGGGCTGGCGATGTCAGGAAAAACCATTACGCGGGCTGACCTGTGCGAGGCGGTCTACCAAAAGGTGGGCTTGTCGCGCACGGAATCGGCTGCGCTGGTTGAACTGGTGCTGGGCGAGATCACCACCTGCCTCGAGCGCGGCGAGACCGTGAAACTGTCTTCGTTCGGCTCGTTCGTCGTTCGCAAGAAAGGTCAAAGGATCGGCCGCAACCCCAAGACCGGCAAGGAAGTTCCGATTTCTCCGCGCCGTGTCATGGTGTTCAAGCCGTCGGCCATCCTCAAGCAACGCATCAACAATTCCGGCGACGAAGCCTAAGTTTGTGGCGTGATATGCGTTGGGCCTGATGGCCCATCATCTCCAACAGGGGGGGGACGAGCCGCCGTGGACAAGGCGCCCGACGCTTTCCGCACCATCAGCGAAGTGGCCGACGAGCTGAACATTCCGCAGCATGTGCTGCGCTTTTGGGAGAGCCGGTTTCCGCAAATTAAGCCGATGAAGCGGGCCGGGGGGCGGCGCTATTACCGTCCTGACGACGTCGACCTTCTGCGCGGTATCCGGCACCTGCTCTACGGGGAGGGCTACACCATCCGCGGCGTGCAGCGCATCCTGCGCGAGCAGGGGCCGAAGTTCGTCCAGGCGGTGTGGCAGCCAGGAGCCGCGCAGCCCGCAACCCAACCGGGTGACGAGGTGGCGGAAGCGACTGCACCCGGGCCCGCGTCGCCGCCGGACGACGCGCAGCGAGGCCTGTTCGGCTCGTTGTCGGGAGCCTCAGCCCCGACCGGCGACACACGGTCGCGCCAGGAGCCGGCGGTCGCGCTGGAACCGCGCCTCACCCGCGACCATATTCGGCGTTTGCAAAGCGCATTGCATGAGCTCGGCGAATGCAGGCAACTGATCGAACAGGCGTTGAAGGACGAAGCGGCTTGAGCGCGCATCTTTTGGTTCCAACGGCCTCGTGCCGGCCAGCCTTCCTCGATGGCCGCTCCGCGGCTGCGCGGCGGTAAGTCTTCCCATGCCGTCCAGCAAGCACACCACGCTGATCATCTGGCTCGTCGTCATGTCGGTGCTGATCGGGCTGACCGTGTGGTACGGCGCCGACCATGTCGGACAGGCCATCGTCAGCACCGGATGGGCGGCCGTGTTCGTCGTCGTTGCGCGCCTCGTCGCGCTGTCCGGCGCCGGCGCGGGCTGGTGGCTGTTGTTTCCGGGCGGCCAGCGACCATCCCTGGCGAACTGCATCCTGCTGCGGCTGGTGCGCGAGGCGGCCAACGCGCTGTTGCCGCTCGCCCAGATCGGCGGCGATTTCATCGGCGCGCGATGCCTGGCATTGCGCGGCATACGCGGGACGCTGGCCGCAGCCAGCGTGATCGTCGACGTGCTGATGCAAGCCACCACGCAACTGGTGTTCGCGATCGTCGGACTGATTCTGCTGGTGGAGATCGGCGACAACGATTTCGTGGCGTGGCCGGTGGCGGTCGGCATCGCCATCGCCATCCCTGCGCTGGCCGGGTTCTTTATCGCGCAAGGCTCCTACGGGCAAAAGCTGCTGACGAAGCTTTTGACGATGGTCGCAGGCGAACGCGACTGGCTCGTGTTCGGCGCCATCGATGAGCTGTATGACCGGCTCAAGACGTTTTACGGCAACCACCGCGGCCTGCTGCGCAGCGCCATCGTGCACCAGGCGGTGTGGTTTGTCGGAGCGCTCGAAGTCTGGATTGTGCTGCGCTTCATGGGCTATCCGATCGACTACGGCGACGCCGTCGTGATCGAAAGCCTGATGCACGCGGTGCGTGGCGCGGCGTTCGTGGTGCCGGGCGCGCTCGGCGCGCAGGAGGGCGGGCTGATCGTGCTGTGCGGCGTGTTCGGGGTGCCGCCGGAAGCGGCGCTGGCGCTTTCGCTGGTCAAGCGCGTGCCCGATCTGGTGATCGGCGTGCCAGGCCTGATCGCCTGGCAGGCGATGGAAGGCTGGAATATCCACAGCCGCAGCGGCGCGGCGAAACAGAACGAACGGGCCTGACCGGCCATGCTCCGGGACGCCCTGTTGTTTCTGCTCCTGGCGGCCGCGACCTCGGGCTGTGTGTTCATGCTGCTGGCGGCGACCGCCATGCCGGCGCGGCCGCGCACCGAACTTTTCTCGGGCGTGGCGGCGGCGGTCACGGTGCTCAAGCCGCTGCACGGCGACGAGGCGGGCCTCTACGAAAACCTGGCCTCGTACTGCGAGCAGCACTACGACGGGCCGGTGCAGATCGTGTTCGGCGTTGCGCGCGCCGACGATCCTGCGGTCGCGATCGTCGAGCGGCTGCGGAACACTTATTCGGGTAAGGTGCTGGAACTGGTGATCGATCCGCAGGTCTCGGGCTCCAACCCGAAGGTCACGAACCTGATCAACATGAGCGGACGGATCGAGCACGACATCGTGGTGCTCGCCGACAGCGACATCCGCGTCGGCCCGGATTATCTGTCGCGCCTCGTCGGTGCGCTCGACCGGCAGCAGGGTGGGGCGGTGACATGCCCCTACTACGGCATTGCGACCGACAGCCTCTGGTCAAAGCTCGCGCAACTCAACATCGACAGTCATTTCCTGCCCGGCGTGGTGCTGGGCTCGAAGCTCAAACTGGCCCGGCCGTGTCTCGGCTCGACGATTGCGTTGCATCGTTCGTCGCTCGATGCGATTGGCGGCTTCGAGGCGGTGGCCGACTGCCTTGCCGACGATTACGAGCTTGGCGCGGCGGTCGCGGCGCGCGGCGAACCGGTCACGGTCCTGCCGTTTGCGGTCGGTCACATTTGCGATGAGCCGAACTGGGACGAGCTTTGGCGCCACGAGCTGCGCTGGACGCTGACGATTCGGCTCGTCAACCTGGCCGGGTATTGCGGCTGGGCTATCACCCACGCGTTCCCGCTGGCTTTGCTGGCGCTCTGTTTCGGCGGCGGCTGGCCCGCGGTTTTCCTCGCCATCGCGGCGCTCGGCTGCCGCTCGCTTCTGCTGCTCGCCGTCGAAAGCGGCTACGGCTTGCCCCGGCGGCCGCATTGGCTCATACCGTTGCGCGATATCCTGTCCTTCGTCGTTTTCGTCGCCGGCTTCGCGGTAAACGACGTGAGCTGGCGCGGGCAGCATTATCGGACGATTCCCGAGGGAACAATGACACCGCAGCGAAGAGCGCCATCGCCATGATGCGGACCTTGTTTCTCCAGGCGCCTTCGTTCGAAGGCTTCGATGGCGGGGCGGGCGCGCGCTATCAGATGCGGCGCGAGGTCAAATCGTTCTGGTATCCGACCTGGCTCGCGCAGCCGGCCGCGCTGGTGGAAGGCTCCAAGCTGATCGACGCGCCGCCGCATCGGCTGCGCTTTGCCGACGTCGCGCCCGAGGCGACCAAGCGCGACCTGATCGTGCTGCATACCTCGACGCCATCGTTTGGCTCGGACCTGAAAACGGTGCGTGCGCTGAAGGACCTCAACCCCAAGCTCAAGATCGGCTTGGTGGGAGCCAAAGTGGCGGTCGATCCGACCGGCAGTCTGCAGGCCTGCGATGCGATCGACTTCGTCGGAAGAAACGAGTTCGACTTCACCTGCAAGGAGGTGGCGGAGGGGCGCGACTTCGCCGACATCAAAGGGCTGTCCTACCGCGACGCCAACGGTCGCATCGTGCACAACGAGGAGCGGCCGATCCTGCACAACATGGACGAATTGCCGTTCGTCACCCCGGTCTACAAGCGCGACCTGACCATCGAGAATTACTTCGGCGGTTATCTCAAGCACCCTTACGTCTCGTTCTACACCGGCCGCGGCTGCAAATCGCGCTGCACCTTCTGTCTGTGGCCGCAGACCGTCGGCGGCCACGCCTATCGCGTGCGCAGCATCGGGCACGTGATCGACGAGCTGAAATGGGCGATCAAGGCGTTTCCGCAGGTCAAGGAATATTTCTTCGACGACGACACGTTGACCGACAACCTGCCGCGGGTCGAGGCGCTGGCGAAGGAGATCGGCAAGCTCGGCATCACCTGGTCATGCAATGCCAAGGCCAATGTGCCGCGCTCGACCCTCAAGGTGATGCGCGACAACGGCCTGCGCTTGCTGCTGGTCGGCTACGAGTCCGGCAACCAGCAGATCCTGTTCAACATCAAGAAGGGCATGCGGGTCGAGTTCGCGCGGCGCTTCACCAAGGATTGCCACGAGCTCGGCATCGTGATCCACGGCACCTTCATCCTGGGTCTTCCCGGCGAGACCAAGGAGACGATCGAGGAGACCATCAGGTTCGCCACCGAGATCAATCCGCACACCATCCAGGTGTCGCTGGCCGCGCCTTATCCCGGCACGTTCCTGCACCGGCAGGCCACCGAGAACGGCTGGTTCGCCAAGAGCAACGACGCGGAACTGGTCGACGAACTCGGCGGCCAGATCGCCCAGCTCAGCTATCCGCATCTGAGCCACACCGAAATTTTCCAGGGCGTCGAGGATTTCTACAAGCGCTTCTATTTCCGGGCGCCCAAGATCGCCGCGATCGTCGGCGAGATGCTGCGCTCACCGCAGATGATGAAGCGCAGGCTGCGCGAAGGCATCGAGTTCTTCGACTTCCTTCGCCAGCGCGACAGCCAGGCGGCGCACTAGCCCCAAGCAGCGTACTAACCTGCCGGCATGCCGCGCGGCCGCTTCATGTAGCCGGCCTGCACGAACCATTCGATCGCTTCGGCGAGCGCCTGCCGGTACGGCCGCGAGGTGTAGCCGAGCTCGCGCCGCGCCTTGCTGTCGTCGAAATGCATGGTGTATTTCGCCATCCGCAAGCCGTCGAGCGTGGCGAACGGCTCGCGCCCGGTGAAGCGCGCCAGAAGCTCGGAGCCGAACGCGACCGGATAGAGCGACCGGCGCGGCAGCGACACGAGCGGTGGCCGCCGCCCGACGATGGCGGCGATATCGGTCAGCATCTGCCGCAGCGTGACGTTCTCGCCGCCGAGAATGTAACGCTCGCCGATGCGGCCGCGATGGAGCGCCGCGAGGTGTCCCGCAGCCACGTCGTCGACATGGGCAAAGTTGAGCCCGGTGTTGACGAAGGCCGGCATCCGTCCCGAGGCGGCTTCGATGATGATGCGTCCGGTGGGCGTCGGCCGGACATCGCGCGGCCCGATCGGGGTCGAAGGATTGACGATCACAGCGGACAGACCCGTGTTCGCAACCATGTCGGCGACGACGCGTTCGGCGATGGTCTTGCTGCGCTTATAGGCGCCGATCGCGGCTTCGGGCGGCAGCGACCGGGTCTCGTCGGCGATGCCGCCGGGACGAAGGTCGATGGTCGCAACCGAGCTGGTGTAGACGATCCGCTCGATCCCGGCGCGCTGCGCCTCCTCCATGACGATCCGCGTGCCTTCGACATTGGCGCGAATGAGCTGCTCGAACGACGGCGCCCATAGCCGATAGTCGGCCGCGGCATGCACCAGGTAGCGCGCGTCCTTGAAGGCCTGCGCCACCGAGGCGCGGTCAAGAAGGTCGCCCACGATGACCTCATCGGCCGCATCGATGTTGGTCCGCGGACTGGAGGCGCGGACCAGCACCCGGACTCGGAAGCCGGCGCGGCGGAACACCGTGGCAATCGCCGATCCGACGAAGCCGCTGGCGCCCGTGACCACGACGACGTCTGCCTGCTGCGATGCCGATGTCATAAAACTGCGACCTTTGACCGTTCAGTTGAATTGCAAAATCTTTAACCATCGGAAATATCATAGGCCGTCCGATGGAGCTTCGCCGATGGGATTCGGGGCAAGATGGTCATCAAGGCGGCGTCAATCGTTTCCGCTGCAAAAAAATATCTTGAAACATCGAAAAAGAGGCGGCCTTATTCTTGTCGGAGATCACCGCTTTGCCTAGGAATCAGGTCCAGGCTCGTCGCAGGTGCATGTTGAGGGTGGGCATGTTTCGACGAACGCTGCCGCATTTTGCCGGGATCGCGCTGGGCTCCCTGGCTGTCATCGCTGTTGCCACAACCGCTGCGCTGGCCGAGCCGGCGCCGCGTCCCGGCTCCACCACAGGCGTGGGTGATGCCAAGCGGACGCCAAGCGCTTCGGTGACCACACCGGCGGACAAAAAGTCCCGCGAAAAGAGCCAAGCAGCCGCGCGGAAGGCCAAAGCCGAGGCGTCGCAATGGTCGATCAAGGACGCGCTGCCGGAGCATTCGAGCGCCATCAGCTCGCTGAGCGCCGATCCGCGAGCCAACGCGCCGATCGGGCGCCTCCCTGTGCAATCGGGATGGCTCGGCGTCGAGACCGAGACCAAAATCAAGTCGACCGAATATCCGGACGGCCAGCGCGCGCCCGGCGTCGACACCAACGCGCGGCAGCCGCCGTCCTATCTCGGCTTGTCGCTGTCGCTACCGACCGGCGACAAATCGATGTGGCCGTTCTCGTCGAAGTGACGACCCGAACCGCGCGGGCGAACGCGGCACACTCCCACAGACTGCCAGCGGTCGATTGACCGTTCGATGAACTGCGATGATACTCGTTAAGGTTGCGGGGAGGGGCTGCCGTGCTTTCGTCGCAGGTGATCTTGTCGGACCCAGCAAACCTGGGCGCCGCCACTGACGACGCGTTGATCCATGACCTCCAAGTCGCGCTGCAGATTCTATCGCAATACGTATCCGGCCTGGGCACGCTGGATGTGGCGCTCGACATCGTTCCGACCGCAGTCGGTCGGGCCGACGGATCATTCACGAGTTCGGTGTTCACGGGAAAAGCACCTGATGGAAAGGACGTATTCGAACCATCGAGCCTCTATGAACTCTCGACCGGTCAGCATGTGGGCGGCACGACCAGCGACATGTTCATCGAGCTGTCTCCCGACTATTTGCAACGGCTCGATCTGTCGCAAAACCTGACCTACAACAGCGAAGTCGCAGCCAACCTCTACAATCCCATTGTCATCTTTCTGCACGAGTTGATTCACGGCTTGGGTATGGCCGGCGCGTATACGCAAGCCGGCACGAACCCGAACAACTATGAGTTCACGTACGACACCTTCGTTCAAACGACGGCGTCAGGGGTCTACTTTACCGGCCCTCATGCCGAGGCAGCGAACGGCGGCGCTCCCGTTGTCCTGACCTCTTCAAGCACCACACAAAATGTCTACCATCTCGGAAATACGCTCTCCGACATTTCCCGGACGCCCGCCACCATTCAAGACCCCACCACTTTGGACCTGATGAATGGCACGGTGTTCTATTACGACTACCAATACGCGATCTCGCCGGTGGACCTCGGGATTTTGAAGGACCTCGGCTACACGCTCACATCGCTGCCGACCCTGAACATCAATTCGATCACCGCCTCCGGCCCTGGCATCACGACCGGATCAGGCGATCTTTCGATCGGCGACACGGTGACGTTCACTGTCGCGCTGAATGACGCAGCAACCGTTTCGACGCTTTACGGTACTCCCGCTTTGTCTCTGAGCAACGGTTCGAGCGCCAGCTACGTCAATGGGTCGGGCACGAACCATCTGCAATTTCAGTACGCCGTGACGGACGGCCAGGACGCAAACGATATCAGCATCACGTCTCTCAATCTGAATGGAGGCACGATTACCGATGATATCGCCCAGGCGTTGAATGTCCTCGGCGCACAGAATTACAACCCGACGGGGATCCTCGCGGTCGATGCGACACGACCGGTCGTTTCCTCGATCACACTATCCGGTCTCGGCATCACCGGCGGCAACGGCGACCTCGTCACCGGCAATACCGTCGTGTTCAAGGTGGCGCTCAGCGAAGAGGCGACAATCGCGGGCGGAAATCCGTTGCTGGTCCTCAACGACGGCGGGGTTGCCGTATTCGACGCGGCTCACTCCAGTTCGTCGGTTCTCGCGTTCGACTACATGGTTCACGGTGAAAGCACGTCTGATCTGAGCATCGCTTTCATGGACGTAGCTCCTGCAACGATCAGAGACGCCGCAGGAAATGACGCGAACTTCGATGCAGCATTCGATTTCAATCCGCCAGGCATTCTTCAGATCAACAGCCATCCGACCGCCGTATTGCCGCCTTTGCAAGGTCTGACGACCACCGAACAGCAAACCGAGGCCATGTACATTGCGTACTTCAGCCGCGCAGGCGATCCGGGCGGAACGTATTATTGGATGGGAAACCTGGAAGACGGGCAGACCATCGACGACGTAGCGATGAACTTTGCCAACCAAGAGGAGTCTCGTGGCGTCTATCCCTTTTTGAAGATGCTGACGACCGACAGCGAAGCCAATCGAATTTCGTTCATCGACTCGATCTATGAAAACCTTTTCAATCGCGCGCCAGACCCCGACGGTCTCAACTATTGGGATCACGAACTCGCAAACGACCAGAAAACGCTGACGGGAAACGATCTGTTCCGGGCGGTTGGGGGATTCATCCTGGAGGTCATCCGTGGCGCGCTTAACACGGATGCCGGCCAGGATATCACTGCGATACTGAACAAGGTTCAGGTGGCCTCTTATTTTACCGATCAACTCGCGGCGCAAAACGTCGCCTATGCGAACAATCAACCGACTGTCGTCGATGCGCAGGCCCATTCGGTTGTTGCGGCGACGAGTTCGAACGCGACAAGTGTCATCATCGAAAAAGTCGTTATTAATGCCGACGTCAGCAACGATCTTTTTTCCGGCGACACGTCGCTTTCACCGATTGTAGGGATTGCGGCAGTGCAGGATTTTCAGAGCTGAGGCGGGAGCCGACGCGCGATCCCGAGGTGAGCGCCTTGTCTTGCATTGGAAGGCGCGACCGCATGGCATGCATTGGAAATATCGACGAAGTTGTTCATGATGCCGCCATGCGCCAATTGTTGAGCCGCCATCCAGACTCATGTGGCATAGCGGCGGCCCGCGTTGAAGTGTCGATCATGCGTCCGCGCATCGATAGTTTGGTGCTGTCCTATGTCGTGGCCGGCAACATTAGCGATATCCGCTTGCCGTCTCTGGCAGCGGCGAATCGCAGCGACGGACTTTGGCAGCACACCTGCTTCGAGGCATTTATCCGGGCTTCGCCGGGCGCGGGATACTACGAATTCAACTTTTCGCCTTCGACATGCTGGGCTGCATACACGTTCAGCGGTTACCGCAGCGGGATGGATATGGCGGCTGGGGTCAGCGCGCCTGCAATCGATGGGCGAGCGAGCCCCGACAGTTACACTTTACAGGCCACCCTGGAGTTGGACGGCCTGTCGGCTTTGTCGCGCAAATCGCCATGGCATCTCGGTTTGTCCGCGGTGATCGAGGACATAAGCGGTGGCAAATCATATTGGGCGCTGGCGCATCCACCGGGGAAGCCGGACTTCCATCATGAGGACTGTTTTGCGTATGAATTTGCCCCGACCATGCCATCATGAAATTCGGCATCGATCGACTTGTCGCTGATTCGGCCTTGCGCGCGCCACTGCGGGGCAGGCGCGTGGCCTTGCTCGCCCATCCCGCTTCGGTAACGCGAGATCTGACCCACGGTTTGGATGCGCTGGCGGCATGCGGCGATCTGACGATCAGCGCTGCCTTTGGTCCCCAGCATGGCCTGCGCGGCGACAAGCAAGACAACATGGTCGAGTCGCCGGACTTCAACGATCCGGTGCATGGCATTCCGGTTTTCAGTCTCTATGGCGAGGTGCGAAAACCGACGGCTGCGATGATGAATGCATTCGATGTGATCATCATCGATCTGCAGGATCTCGGTTGCCGCATTTATACATTCATCACGACGCTGCGTTACGTCCTCGAGGCGGCAGCGCAGCATCGCAAGGCTGTCTGGGTGCTGGATCGGCCGAACCCTGTGGGCCGGCCTGTCGAGGGCCTGACACTGCGCGCCGGTTGGGAAAGCTTTGTCGGCGCCGGATCATTGCCGATGCGTCACGGGCTCACGCTTGGGGAACTGGGTCAGTGGTTCGTCAAGACACTCAAGCTCGATGTCGAGTATCGAGTGATCGAGATGGAGGGCTGGCGCCCAGACGCAGCGCCGGGATTTGGATGGCCCTTGGGTGAAAGGCCGTGGATCAATCCCAGTCCTAACGCGCCAAACGTTTGGATGGCGCGTGCCTATGCCGGAACGGTGATGCTGGAAGGCACGACGCTGTCGGAAGGGCGGGGCACAACCCGGCCGCTCGAACTGTTCGGCGCTCCCGATATCGACGCGCGAGCGGTCATGGAACGAATGGAGGCCTTTGCGCCGCAGTGGCTCCAGGGTTGCCGGCTGCGCGAATGCTGGTTCGAGCCCACGTTCCACAAGCACGTCGGCCGCCTTTGTCATGGGGTGCAGATCCATACCGAAGGGCCTGACTACGGTCACCAGACGTTCCGGCCCTGGCGCGTCCTGGCGCTCGCGTTCAAGGCGATTCGCCACTTGCACCGGGATTACCCGTTGTGGCGCGATTTCGCCTACGAGTACGTGCACGACAAGCTTCCGATCGATGTCATCAACGGCGGACCGTTGTTGCGCGAGTGGGTCGACGACCCATCGGCGACACCACAGGACCTGGATCTACTTGTCCGGACGGATGAACAGGCATGGTCAAGCGAGCGCCAACCATACCTGCGTTACTGAACATCATCGCTGCGGCCGTCGACCCAGGTGGTGATGACGCGCAGGTCCTTGCTTAACGCGACGAGATCGGCACGAGCACCGGCGGTGAGCGTGCCGCGTTCCTGGTGCAAGCCGAGAAATCGTGCGGGGGTCAGCGAGGCGGCGCGCAGCGCGTCCTCCAGGGGGAGTTGCGCCAGTCTCACCGCGTTGCGTACCGCCGACGCCATATCGAGGTGCGCGCCGGCGAGCGTGCCTTCGTCGGTGGTGAGCCGTCCGTCATCGAGCTTGATCGTTCTGCCAGACAGTTCGAAACGATCCAGCGATGTTCCGACCGTTGGCATGGCATCGGTGACCAGTGCAATCCGGTCGGAACCCTTCGCCGCGAACGCAGCCCGGACAGCAAGAGGATCGACATGGATTCCATCGACGATCAGGCCGGCCGTCAGCCGAGGCTCCGCCAACGTGGCTCCTATGATTCCGGGGGAACGCGCACTCAACGGCGGCATGGCGTTGAAGAGGTGGGTTACCCCTGTCGCGCCATCGGCGACAGCTTGCATGACAACGGCAGCGGACGCTTCGCTGTGCCCAATCGAGACCCTCACACCGGAAGAGGCCAACGTTCGGACAAATCCCGCCGGAACGCATTCCGGCGCGAGCGTGACCAGTGATTTGCCCGCGCCGGCGAGTTCACACAATTCCTCCAGGTCGCCCTCACGAGGTTCAGCAATCCGATCCGACGGGTGCACCCCGGGGCGGTGCGGACTGATGAAGGGGCCTTCCAGATGCAATCCGAGGACCCCGTGGCGGCCGCCGATCGAGCGAGCCGCTGCGATGGCGGTCCGCATGTGCTCGCGACTATCGCTGATCAGGGTTGGCAGGCATCCGGTGGTGCCGTAACGCCGGTGCGCCCGGACGATGGCGTGCATGCCCTCCATGGTTGGTTGATCGTTGAGGAGAACGCCGCCGCCGCCATTGACCTGCAGATCAATGAAGCCAGGGGCGAGGAACGCGTCGGCGGGAAGTCGCGTCAGCGACCAATCGGAGGGAACCTCGGCCCTGGGCCCAATTCCGACGACGCGGCCGCCCCGGATCAGCACCGCAGCTTCGATATGCCAGTCGCGACCGTCAAAAACGCGGTCTGCCAGGAGGGCATGCCCAGTGTCGATTGAAGGATTGTTTGGACCCGGGTTCATCGAGGTTCATGGCGAAGTGGGCTGGTAGCGCAGCGAATCCTATCTAAGTTAAAAGACACCCAATACCCAGGTGTCGCCGCTGACGCTGATGACGTTTTCTCGACAAGGATTCCGCACGACCAGACGTTTGAGGCGATACCCGTTTTGCTAATCGCCCATAGGCGGCGAAGAGAAACAGTATGGACCGCTTGATCATTCGTGGCGGCAACCGCATTGAAGGCTCGGTTCAGATTCGTGGCGCCAAGAATGCGGCCCTGCCGCAGATTGCCGCAACGCTGCTCAGCTCCGAACAGCTGGAGCTGGGGAATGTACCCGAAGTAACCGACGTCAACACAATGCTCGCCCTGATGCGGGAGTTCGGGGTCGTTGTCACCCGTGGTCCGGGGGGCACTCTTGTGCTGGATGCCGGCGCAGCCCGCAACACGGAGGCGTCATACGACATCGTGCGCCGCATGCGCGCGAGCATCCTCGTCCTTGCGCCGCTGCTTGCCCGTTTCGGTTCTGCACGGGTGTCAATGCCCGGTGGCTGTGCCATCGGGGCCCGGCCGATCGACTTGCATCTCAAGGCACTGGACGCGCTCGGAGCCGATGTCGGCATGGAGGGCGGGTACATCCAGGCAAGCACAAAAGGCCAAGGCCTGCGCGGCGGCCGCATCGTACTGTCGTCGCCATCCGTAGGGGCGACCGAGACGGCGCTCATGGCGGCAGTCCTTGCACGCGGTGAATCCGAAATCCTGAATGCTGCGCGCGATCCCGAAATCGCCGACCTTGCGCTCTGCCTGGCAGCAATGGGCGCGCGCATCGAAGGTGCCGGAACTCATCGGATTCTGGTGCAGGGAGTGGAAGCCCTCCGTCGTGCCCGCCACGATTTGATCACCGACCGCATCGAGGCTGGCACCTACGCCATCGCCGCGGCGATCACCGGCGGTCATCTCGAGATCCTCGGCGCCCATCTCGAGCACCTGGGCTCGGTCGGCGCCGCCCTGGAAAGTGCCGGCGCTCGGATTTGGCCCACCGATCGCGGTCTGATGGTTGTCCGCTCCGGACCCTTGCAGGCCATCGACGTGGCAACCGAGCCATATCCTGGATTTCCCACGGACCTGCAGGCGCAGTTCATGGCCTTGATGACCGTCGCGTCAGGCGCATCGGTCATCCGCGAAACGGTGTTCGAGAGCCGATTCATGCACGTTCCAGAACTCGGACGGCTCAACGCCAACATTTCGCTGCAAGGCTCGACAGCACTGGTGCGCGGCGTCGAACGGCTGCATGCCGCGGAAGTCATGGCCACGGACTTGCGCGCATCGGTGAGCCTGGTTCTCGCCGCGCTCGTCGCCGAAGGCGAAACGACTATCAATCGCGTTTACCATCTGGATCGCGGTTATGAGGCGCTGGATCGCAAGCTGGTGCAGTGCGGTGCGGATATCCGTCGGGTTGCAGGATGACGGCGACCTCGCAAGCCGGTCCGCTGTTTGTCGGCGTCGACGGCGGCGGCACCGGTTGCCGTGCGCGCATCGAGGATGCCGAGGGGCGTTTGCTCGGAACCGGCATTGCCGGTCCGGCGGCGTTGCGCCTGGGGATTGATCGCGTTGTGGCCGAAGTGGAAAAGGCTTGCCGCGCGGCGCTTGAGGAGGCCGGGCTTGGCTCTGACGCGCTGAGCTTCGCGGATGCCGCGGTCGGCCTTGCTGGCGTCGGGCGCAAGGGCGCGCTCGAGCAGCTCAAGCTGCAGCCGCATCCCTTCCGTTCCGTCGTTTACGCCAATGACGCGACGATCGCCTGCATCGGGGCGCATGCCGCGCGAGATGGCGGTATCGTCATCGTCGGAACAGGCAGCGTCGGTTTTGCCGTGGTCGGCGGGCTGGAGATCAGGGTTGGCGGCTATGGTTTTCCGATATCCGACGAGGGCAGTGGGGCCGATCTCGGGCTGCATGCCATCCGCCTGGCGCTGCGTGCCTACGATGCGCGCGCCGTTGGCACCAGCCTCACGCGCGACGTGATGATTCGCTTTCACGACGATCCATTCGAAGCCGTTGCCTGGATGGATCACGCGACGGCCACCGACTATGCGACCTTCGCGCCGCTGGTGATGCGGCATGCGGACGCTGGCGACCCGGTCGCGCGGCGGATCGTCCGCGACGCTGGCGAACAAATTGACGAACTGGTGCGGCGGTTGTCCGAATGCGGCGCTTCCCGTGTCGCGCTGCTCGGCGGGCTCGCATCTTCGATCCAACCGTGGCTGGCGCCGGATGTTCAGCGCCGGCTGGTTTCGATCGAGGGCGATGCCGTCGATGGCGCCTTGCATCTTGCCCGCCGTACCCGCAAGAACGGCTCGTGTTCCCCGGCGACGGATTTGGAATGAAGCGAAGGCCGGCCGCGTTCACGGCATAACCGAGGCAATGTCATGCGCACCGAACAAATCAGCCCACGGTACGTCGAACTCGATTCCTGGTCCGCAAGCGAGATGATCGCGGCCATGTATGAGGGGCAGCTTGCGGCTGCCGCGGCAGTTCGCAGCGCTCTTGGCGCGATCGCCGCTGCCGTCGATGAGGCGGTGCCGGCGCTGCAGCGAGGCGGACGGATCGTTTACGCCGGAGCCGGCACGTCGGGGCGGATCGGCGTCCAGGACGGGACCGAGCTGACGCCAACCTATGACTGGCCCACCGATCGCCTGGTGTTTGCCATGGCGGGGGGGCTCGGTGCGCTGGTCCGCAGCGCCGAACAGGCTGAGGACAACGAGGCGGAGGGCGCGCAGGCCATGGCGGACGCGAAGGTCGGTGCCGATGATGTCGTCATCGGCATTGCGGCCAGCGGTGCCACTCCCTTTACGGTCGGTGCCTTGCGGGCATCCAGCGCATCGGGTGCGGTGACGATTGCCGTCGCCAACAACCCAGGCGCGGCGCTGTTCGAGGTTGCGCGCCATCGCATCCTGGCTGACACGGGAAGCGAGGTGATCGCCGGCTCCACCCGAATGAATGCAGGCACGGCCCAGAAGATCGTGCTGAACCTGTTCTCGACTGCCGTGATGGTGAAGATGGGCCGTGTCTATCGCGGGATGATGGTGGACATGCGGGCGCGGAACGCCAAGTTGCGCCGGCGCGCAGAGGCTATGGTCAGCGAGATTGTCGGTTGCTCGGAAGGTGACGCGACGCGCTATCTCGAACAGGCCGATGGGGGGGTAAAGACCGCCGTCTTGATCGGATTGGGAGTGGATCGGGGCGAAGCCGCACAACTGCTGCAGCGTTGCGGGGGCAATCTCCGCTCTGCGATCAAGGCGTCCGCAGGCAAGGATGGCTGAACCGCACCTCGGAAGCGCGATGGCATGCGAGATCGCCGAAATCCCAGCAGCGGCCAGGCGTCTTCTCGCGCAAACGGACGTGTTCGCGGCGATCGTCGAACGGATTGAGCAAATCAAGCCGCGCGTTGTCGTTTTTTGCGGGCGAGGCAGTTCAGGTCACGTCGGCGTTTATCTGCGCTATCTGTTCGAGGCGCGGCTTGGTCTGCTCGCGTCTGCAGCGGCGCCTTCCATCATGACTGCCTACCACCGGACTCCGGACATGCGGGATGCCTTGTTCGTCGTGGTGTCGCAGTCCGGGCGCAGTCCCGATCTTGTCACAGCCACGCAGCTCGCGCGCAGGGTCGGTGCGCTGACGCTTGCCATTGTCAATGACGAAAATTCTCCCGCGGCCGCCGCATCCGAGCTGATCCTGCCGATCGGCGCGGGAATCGAACACGCCGTTGCAGCGACCAAGACCGTGGCGCTGTCGATGATTGCCGGGGCAAAGTTGGTGGCGGCGCTGGCGCGCGATGACGATCTGACTGATGCCTTGCAACATCTGCCGATCCGGCTGTCCGGAGCACTCGAGTGCGAGTGGTCGCCGTGGGCCGAGGCCGCGGCCGGCGCGGCGGCAAACTTTGTCGTGGGGCGGGGATACGGCCTCGGTCCCGTCCGCGAAATTGCGCTCAAAGTCGCCGAAACGCTGCGGGTCCCGACTCTTGGCTACAGCGCGGCCGAGTTGCAGCACGGACCGCGCGCATCGATCACGCCGGCCACGCCCGTCCTGGTTCTGCGACAGAACGATCAGGCCGCCGCCGCAATCGACGAGCTCATCCGCGACCTGGAGGACGCGGGCGAGCGGGTGTTTACCGCCGGCGGCTCAGCCGGGACGCTGCCGTGGATCGGCGACGGTCACCCGGCTTGCGATCCAGTCCTCATGCTCATCCCGGCCTATCGCGCCATCGAGGCAGCGGCACGCCGACGAGGATTCGATCCCGACAACCCTCCGTATTTGAGCAAAGTCACGCGCACATTGTGATCGAAAAAGCAGCGCGAACCCCCGGGATACTTTGGAGGGTCTCGAATGGGGCTAAGTGCTGGTCGGAGCGGCGAGATTTGAACTCGCGACCCCCAGTCCCCCAGACTGGTGCGCTAACCGGGCTGCGCTACGCTCCGACGCGAAAACGTGTACGCCGGGCTTTCCCGAGGTGCAAGGGCGGCTGAGCCATCGGCCGCGCGCGCTCTGGCGCGCACGACATAGGCGCGGGATGCCGCGATCAGGCCCCAGAGCACGCCGAGCTCGAGGAAGGCGTGACGCCAGTGGTCGATGTCGATGATGTAGCTCTCGGTCGCGGTGCCGACATAGGCGGCATAGACCATGATGGTGGTCTGCTGCCATGGCGTGCGCATGAATACGGTGCGCAGCCCGAACGCGAGCGTGCTGACCAGCACGGTCGGATAGCACACACCGGCAAGCCAGCCGCCGGACATGAAGGCGTTGAGAAACGAGTTGTGCGGGTCCTCGGGGAAATACTTGTCGAACTGCAGCGGCCCGATGCCGAGCGGCCGGTCGAGTGCGAGCAGCGCGCCGAGGATGTGGCGCGCAAAGCGGCCGAGCCCGCCGATGTCGTAGTCCTGATGCAGGCTGGCGCGCTGCTTGAACAACTCCTCGACGGCGTCGATCGAGAGGAGCGCCACGATGAACATCGAGATCAGCGCAACGCCCGCGATCGACAACAGCACGATGCGCAGCCGCAATCCCGACGATCGAGTCGTGATGAAGGTGAGCAGAAGCGCGATTAATGCCGTGAACACGGTCTGGCCCCAGGCCGCACGCGAGAACGACAGCAGCAGCGCGGGCACCAGCAGACCGAGCAGCATGGTGCCGCCAAGCGCGCGTCGGAAGTTGCCGGTGACCACGCGTTGCAGGCAAAGCAGCGTCGGCAGGATCAGGAATGCACCCAGCACGTTGGGGTCCTTGAACGTTCCGCGCGACCGGTCGTAGAGCAGCAGCACATCGTTGAGGCTGGAAATCACCCGCGAATAGCCGATGATGGCCGCGAGCGAGGCGATCACGCCGCCGACGACGTAGCCGCGCATCAGCGCCTCAAGGCGAGCCTCGGTGTTGGCGGCAAGCATGGCGGCGAAGAAGATCGACGTGAACGCCAGATACCAGGAGGTCACGAGCCACATCGCCACGCCCGGCTCGTCGATCACGGCGGCGGCCGAGATGTTGTAGCCGATGTTGGTCAGGATCAGGAGCGCTGCGAGCGGCAGTGCCGCGAGCGGAAGCGTCATGCCGCCGATCAGGAACAGCACCATGCTCGCAAACGACATGATCTCGTAGGGGCTCGGCTCGATGAAGACGATCGCGCCGCTTGCGCCGGTCAGCCAAAGGAACAGGCAGCGCAGCCGTTCCGTGGAAACGCGGAGACCGCTGTCGTAGGCCGCAGTCGCGATCGTCGGACCGGCCAGCATCAATAGGCGTTCTCGGACTTGAGCAGCGTCAGCGGCGTCTTGATCAGAATGCGGAAGTCGAACAGCAGCGACCAGTTTTCGATGTAGTAGAGGTCATGCTCGACGCGGCCTTTGATCTTGTCGGCGTCGGTCAATTCGCCGCGCCAGCCGCTGATCTGCGCCCAGCCGGTGATTCCGGGCTTGACGCGATGGCGGGCGAAATAGCCATCGACCGCCTCGTCGAACTGTCGATTCTCGACCCTCTGGTTGACGGCGTGCGGCCGCGGCCCGACCAGGGAGAGGTTGCCCTTGAACACCACGTTGATGAGCTGCGGGAGCTCGTCGATGCTGGTCCTGCGGATGAAGCGGCCGATGCGGGTGACGCGGGGATCGTCCTTGGTCACGCTCTTCTGCACCGCATGATCGGTCATGTGGGTGTAGAGCGAGCGGAACTTGTAAACCTCGATCTCGTCGTTGTTGAAGCCGTGGCGCTTCTGCTTGAAGAAAACGGGGCCGGGGCTGTCGAGCTTGATGGCGGCCGCGACGACCAGCATCAGCGGCGCCAGCAGCACCAGCGCGACGGCGCCAACGATCCGGTCGAACAGCCATTTCATCACCACGTCCCAGTCGGTGATCGGGCGGTCGAACACGTCGAGCACGGGCACCTTGCCGAGGTACGAATAGGAGCGGGGACGGAAGCGCAGCTTGTTGGAATGCGCCGACAGCCGGATGTCGACCGGCAGCACCCAGAGCTTCTTGAGCATCTGGAGGATGCGGCCTTCGGCTGCGATCGGCAGCGAAAAGATCACGAGATCGACGCGGGTCTTGCGCGCGAACTCGACCAGATCGTCCACCGTGCCGAGCTTGCGTGCGCCGGCCACGGCCTCGGGCGAACGGTCGTCGCTGCGATCGTCGAACAGGCCGATGATGCGGACGTCGGAATCGCGCTGTCCCTGGATCGCCGT
>Ga0265325_10000742_pt1 | contig 23583 bp, 23 predicted proteins | sample 41420metaG_FD_202090 | JGI IMG/M metagenome (GOLD analysis project Ga0265325, IMG submission 202090) | Rhizosphere microbial communities from Carex aquatilis grown in University of Washington, Seatle, WA, United States - 4-14-20 metaG | ecosystem: Host-associated > Plants > Roots > Rhizosphere... | reverse complement strand
GGAGACGGGCGAAGATTTCGTTTTCTTGCGGCGCGCCGCCAACTCCAAGCAAGAAGAGGACCACGGGCGCTGCCGCCGCGCAATGGCGTTGCGCCGGGCGCTGTCTCCAAATGTGTGAGGTGGATTAACCGCTTAATGGTGAAAACGGGAAAACGCCGCGTCTCTGCTGCGCTTGGCTATGGTGCGCAAAATTACGCAGGAGAGGTGTTTTCATGAGCGATCTCGCCGCGGTTCCCGGTTCGGCGGACGAAAACCCCGGCGTTGCCGCGCTGGCCCGTCTCACCGACCGCATTGCAACTCTGGTGCCGCCCCCTGCGGCCGCCAATCTCGCGCGTCCTCAGCCATCGCCCGCCGTGCGAGCCGGCCTCGCCAGGGCGCAGACGCTGTCGGCCCAGGCCGCCCGCCGCGCCCGCGCGCCGCGCTCGACCGTCGGCATCGCGATCCACAGCTTCGTCGCCACCTGTGGCTTCATCCCTTACGCGCTGGTCGGCCTCGGCTTGCGCCTGCTGATGGCGCGCATCTTCTTCCTCGACGGCCAGAGCAAGATCACGGGTCCGGTGCTGCCGATCGACATTTATAATTTTCATTGGTCGGTGGTGCTGCCGGCGCAGATCAATGCCGACACTTTCACCGCCTTCCTCACGCAGTACGCGCCGCTGCCGCTGCCGCCGATGCTCGCCGCCTATACGGTGAGCTACGCCGAATTCATTCTGCCGATCATGCTGGTGCTCGGCTTCGGCACGCGCATTGCCGCGCTTGGCATGCTGATCATGACGGCGGTGATCCAGATCTATGTACTGCCGGCTGCGCTCTGGACCACGCACGTCTACTGGTTCGCGATCCTCACGGTGCTGCTGTCGCAGGGCCCCGGCGAATTGTCGTTCGACCACATCTTCCGCTTCTTCGGCCGCCGGTGATCGCATGAAGAAAGCTCTGACGATCTTCTTCGGATGCCTCGCCTTCGCCGCCGCGGTGACCTTGCTTGCCCGTTCGCCCAGTCACGAACAGCCGGGACTGCCGGTGCCGGCAATCGTCCAGTCGGCTTACGCACAAGTGCTCGACAACCGCTCCGAGCCCGGCGCGGTTCAGATCACGATGTTCGCGCCGCTCTATGGCAGCAACCCACGCATCATCCACGTTCCGCAAGCCGAAGATCGTAGCGAGGCGAGCGCGAACACCGACGCAAATACCACCGATGACGCGACCGCGAGCGTCGAGGACAATCTCGAACCGGCTCAGCCAGTCGAGCATCCGCCGATGGTCCGCCGCATCAGGCCGGCGCCGCGCACCGCGCTGAGCGCGCCGGCGCAGCTGCCGAGCGACCCGAGTCCGGTCTATCCGACGCCGCGCTTCAGCGGCAGCGCCAGCCCGGCCTCAACGCCAAGCGAACCACCGCCGGCTCCCGGCGAAATGCCAAACCCGCTTCCCTCACGCGAATAAAATAAAAGCGCCCCGGAATTCCGGAGCGCTTCGTTTTTGCTCGGCCGTTGCGGCAGCGTTAGGCCGCGGCCTTGGTCTCGATCGTCTGCGCCTTGCCGCCGTTGCCAATCGGAATCTGGCGCGGCCTCTTGGCTTCCGGAATCTCGCGCACGAGATCGACGTGCAGGAGCCCGTTCTGCAGGCTGGCGTTCTTGACCGTGACGTAGTCGGCGAGCTGGAATACGCGCTCGAAAGCACGCGCGGCGATGCCCTGATAGAGCACCTGACCGTTCTGCTCTTCCTTCACCTGTTTCTCGCCCTTGATCTTGAGCGTGTTCTCTTTCGATTCAATCGAAAGTTCGCTCTCGTCGAAGCCGGCGACGGCGACCGAGATGCGATAGGCATTCTCGCCGGTCCGCTCGATGTTGTACGGCGGGTAGCCCGGAGCGGCCTCGAAGCCGTCGAGCATCGAAAACAACCGGTCGAAGCCGACTGTGGAACGATAAAGGGGAGCAAGATCGTATGTACGCATGGCATATCCTCCATTGAGCGACATGCGGGCGGTCCGCCAAATGGCCGAACCTTAAAGCCCGAGCGCAGCCACCATTGGCCTGCACAAAACACATATGGGCAGGCGTTTTTGGCCTCGCAAGAGGACCGCTATACCCTCATAAACAACTGAAATTATTGGAATTATTACCAAATCCAGGCACGCTTAATTGAGCCCCAATTTGCCCCTGCTATAAGATTGCTGATGCATGGTCCGGTTCCCCCTTCGATGCGGCTCGTTTCCATCCCGGCCAACCCGGTGCCGGAGGACGTGGTCGTCGGCGCGGTGACGACCCGCGACGGCACCCCGCTCCGTTTTGCCCGTTTCGCGCCGCCGGCCGGCCGCAAGGGCACCGTCGTGCTGCTGCAAGGCCGCGCCGAATACATCGAGAAATATTTCGAGACCGTGCGCGACCTGCGCGCCCGCGGCTTTGCCGTCGCCACCTTCGACTGGCGCGGGCAGGGCCTGTCCAAACGCGCCCTCGCCGACCCGCATAAGGGCCACGTGCGCAATTTCGCTGAATACGTCACCGACCTCGAGACGGTGATGGAGCAGGTGGTGCTGCCGGATTGCCCGCCGCCAATCTACGCGCTGGCGCACTCGATGGGCAGCGCTGTGGTGCTCAAGGCCTGCCACGACGGCAGCCGCTGGTTCGATCGCATCGTGCTCGCTTCGCCGATGATCGCCTTGCCAGCAAGCCGCATGACGCGAGCCGCCGGGCCGCTCGCCCGAGTCATGCGCCTGATTGGTCGCGGCGGCGGCTACGTGCCGACCGGCCACGGCGCGCCGATTGGCGTCGACGATTTCGTCGGCAACGTGCTCACCTCAGATCCGGTGCGCTACGCGCGCAACATGGCGGTGCTGGAAGAAACGCCCGAACTCGGGATCGGCGCGCCGACCATCGCCTGGGCCGATGCCGCGCTGCGGCTAATGAAGCAGTTCGCGGTGCCGAGCTACGCCGGCTCGCTGCGCCAGCCGATTTTGATGGTGGCGGCAGGCCGCGATGAAGTCGTCTCGACACCGGCGATCGAAACCTTCGGCATGAATCTGCTCGCCGGCTCGCACCTCATTCTTCCGGGTGCGCGGCACGAGATTCTACAGGAGCAGGATCTGCTCCGCAACCAGTTCTGGGCGGCCTTCGACGCCTTCGTGCCCGGCACGCCGCTGTTCTGACGACTCGTGTCGTTACGACTTCGCCAGCACCTCTAGTGCCGCCTTGTGGACGCGAGCATCGCCGGCGACGACGACGCGGCCGCCCGCCTGCGCCGGTCCATTCTCCCACGTTGTGATGATGCCGCCTGCGCCCGCGATGATCGGAATGAGCGGCACGATGTCGTGCGGCTTGATTTCCGTTTCGATCACCAGGTCGATCAACCCTGCGGCAAGCATGCAGTAGGCGTAGCAGTCGCCGCCGTAGCGCGAGAGCTTTACCACCGTCTCGACGCGCGCGAAGGCAGCGCGATCCTTGTCGTTCATCAGCAGCGGGCTGGTGGTGAACAGCAGCGCGTCGGCAAGGCTGCCGCAACCGCGCACGTGCAGGTCGCGATTTCCGGTCGGGCCGCGATAGCGCGCCGCGCCGCCGTCGCCGGAAAAGCGCTCGCGCGTGAACGGCTGGTGCATCATGCCGAACACCGGCTCGCCAAAGCGCATCAGCCCGATCAACGTGCCCCAGGCCGGCATGCCGGCGATGAACGACTTGGTGCCGTCGATCGGGTCGAGCACCCAGACGTATTCGGCGTCGATGCGCTCGTTGCCATGTTCCTCGCCGAGGATGCCGTGATCGGGGAAGTTGCGGCGGATCAGCGTCCGCATCGAATGTTCGGCGGCGCGGTCGGCCTCGGTCACCGGGTCGAAGCCGCCGGGTTTCTTGTTGTCCACGGCCAGCGCTGTGCGGAAAAACGGCATGATGGTCTCGCCCGAGACGGTGGCGAGTTGGTCAACAAAGGCTGCGAAATCGACGGCCGTCATTTCAGGTTATTTGCGCGTTGAAGGGCAATTCGGGCCGCAAAAGAGCGGTTTCGAGGCCGAAACTGATGCTGTAACTATAACCGGCGCGTCCCGGTAATGGCCTGTGCCTATCCGACCCAAGCATTTCCGCATTTCCCGACGTAGAAGCGCCCATTTTGAACATGGAGCTATGCAGAATTAGCATGGGATTCTTGGGAATCGATTCTTGCGTTTTGTGCGATGCGGTGTAAGTTATTGCGATGCGGTAGCGAGAGCTGCCGCTGCCCTCCTTGGGCGTTTCCTCCCTAGACTTGGGCCGCTTGCAACCGCGAGCGGCCCTTTTTTCTTGCCTGCATTCCGCGCCAAGGCATCCGCTGTGTTATTCGGCTGCGGCCCGGTAGGGCCGCAGCTCCTCGAGCGGAATCTCGCCCAGTCGCACCGCCAGCTCCTCCAGATCGGCCGCAAGCTTGCCGAAGCCCGGCGCGCGCTCGTAGCGCCGCTCGTCCATGTAGAGCCCTCGATTGATCTCGAGCTGGATGGCATGGAGCCCTGCGGCCGGGTTGCCGTAATGCTCGGTGATGAAGCCGCCGGCATAGGGCTTGTTTCGGCTGATCGAATAACCCATGCCGCGTAGGGTTTTTTCGATGGTCTCCGAGACCGCTGCGGTGCAGCTGGTGCCGTAGCGGTCGCCGAGCACGAATTCCGGCCGCGGCCGATCGTCGCGATGGCCAGCGGTCGAGGGCATCGAATGGCAGTCGATCAGCATCGCCGCGCCGAAATCGCGATGCAGCTTGCTGAACAGACGCCGTAGCGCGCGGTGATAGGGCTTGTAGAGCGTCTCGATGCGGCGCAGCGCATCGTCGACCGGGATGCGCTGGTCGTAGATTTCCTGGGCGTCGCCGACCACCCGCGCCACGGTGCCGAGGCCGCCAGCGACCCGCATCGAGCGGGTATTGGCAAAGGAGGGCAGGCGGCCCTCGAACATGCGCGGATCGAGCTCATAGGGCTCGCGATTGACGTCGACATAGCAGCGCGGGAAATGCGCCCGCATCACCGGGAAGCCGCGCTCAACGACGCCGAGGATCAGGGCGTCGACAAAGCTGTCCTCGGAGCGCCGCAGCGCGCCCGTATCGAGCCGGGAGACTTTGAGGAAATCGAGCGGGTAGGTGGAACCGCTATGCGGCGAATTGAACACCACCGGGGCGTCGCACGCCGCCGGTTCGATGATCTCGAACGGCGGGTCAAGCTCGTCGCGCGTTTCGCTCATAGATCGGCGGTCCGTTTATTGACAGGAGATTACCACGCCGGCAGCCCCCTTATACCGTCTATTCTCTATGCGGCGGCGAGCATTGCCAAGGCATGCTTTGGGTTCACTCGATATTTACCTGGCATAAGGCTTATGGGACATCTGGGGCCGGCCGAAGGGGCGTGCGGCCGGGTTCGGGCGTAGAGTATCAATGTCGAAAATCCTGCTCGCTGAAGACGACACCGATATGCGGCGCTTTCTGGTCAAGGCGCTGCAAAACGCCGGTTTCGAGGTGACCTCCTACGACAACGGCCTGTCCGCCTATCAGCGGCTGCGCGAGGAGCCCTTCGAGCTTCTGCTCACCGATATCGTGATGCCGGAAATGGATGGCATTGAGCTTGCCCGGCGCGCGGCCGAGCTCGACCCCGACATCAAGATCATGTTCATCACCGGCTTTGCCGCGGTGGCGCTCAACGCCGATTCAACCGCGCCCAAGCATGCCAAGGTGCTGTCGAAGCCGGTTCATTTGCGCGAACTGGTCACGGAAGTGCAGAAGTTGCTGGCGGCCTAGGCCGGTTTTCGGCCGCCTTGCCTCCCTCAGTCGGAGCCGATAAGACCAAACCCGTTAGATGGGCGCGTAGCTCAGCGGAAGAGCACTACCTTGACATGGTAGGGGTCACAGGTTCGATCCCTGTCGCGCCCACCATCTTGTTCCGGAACTCTCCCTCCACCTCATAGACCGGCGATGGCGCGTCCAAGACACTGGCTCCTTGCGCTCGTCGTCCTGCTGATCGTCGCCGGCGCTTCGGTCTGCATCTGGTTCTACCGCAGCGGCGGCACGCCGGAGATGCTCGAGGCGTGGATCGTCAGCCTCGGCATCTGGGCGCCGATCGGCTTCGTGCTGCTTTACGGCGTCGCCACCGTGGCGATGATCCCCGGTGGCATCTTCGATCTGGTCGGCGGCGCGGTGTTCGGCCCCTATCTCGGCGGCGTGTTCGATCTGGCAGGCGGCAGCCTCGGCGCCGCGCTGGCGTTCCTGGTCGCTCGCTACATCGCGCGCGATTGGCTGGAGGGCCGCGCCGGGCCGCGCTTGCAGAGCGTGATGCGCAGCGTCGACGAGGAAGGCTGGCGCTTCGTCGCCTTCGTGCGGCTGGTGCCGATCTTTCCCTACAACATCGTCAATTATCTGCTCGGGCTGACGCGCATCCCGTTTCATCACTACCTGATTGCGACCGTGATCTTCATGGCGCCCTCGACCGTCGCCTACACATGGCTCGGCTTTGCCGGCCGCCAGGTGATGGAGGGCGATACCTACCAGATCCGCTACGCCTTCATCGCGCTGGCGTTGCTCGGCCTGCTGATCTTCGTGCCGCGTTTCATGTTCAAGCGCATCCGCGGCGGCGCGCGCTAGCTCCAGAACTGCTTTGAGGCAATTCTCGCGCCTTCCGCCATCGCCGCCAGCTTGGCGAAGACGACGTCGGGATCGACCGCGGCCTGTCCGACCCAAGTGCCGTAGCCGCAGTCCGAGCCGGCGATAACGTTCTCGCGCCCGACCAGCTTGGCGTAGCGGCCGATGCGCTGCGCGATCAGCTCCGGATGCTCGATGAAATTCGATTTGGACTCGATCACGCCGGGGATCAGCACCTTGCCGTCCGGCAGCTTCACGCGCTCGAACAGGGTGTACTCGTGGGCGTGGCGCGGATTGGCGGCCTCGAGCGAGATCGCGCTCGGCCGCGCCGTGAACACGATGTCGACGATGTCGGCGAGCGGCACGTCGAAATGGTGTGGGCCTTCGTAATTGCCCCAGCACAGGTGAATCCGCAGCTGCTCCGGTGGCAGGCCCTTGAGCGCGTGGTTGAGTGCCTCGATATGAAGCTGCGCGCGCTTGCGGAATTCGGCGAGGTTGAGATCGGCGTACTGGATGTGCCGGCCCATGCCGAGATCCGGGCAATCGATCTGCAGCACGAAGCCTGCCTTCACCACGGTTTCGTATTCCGGCCGCATCGCGTCGGCGATGGCGTAGATGTAGGTCTCGAAATCCTTGTAGTGGTCGTTGCGGAAGAACAGCGACACCACGCCCGGCGACGCCGCGCTCATGAAGCCGCCGTGCGATTTGACGCGCGTGAGCGCGCTCTTGAGATTGTCGGCATCGACCTCGGCGGCGTGCGCGTCGCGCACGCTGATCGGCGCGTTGCAGGCCGGCGTCTTGCGCCGCGAGCGGCCAGGATCGCCGAACACGCGTTTCTCCAGCCGCGGGAAGGCGGCAAGATCCTGGTAGACGAAGGTGTTGCCGGTGCCGCCGAAGCCGTTGAGCCGGTCCTTGACGTAGGTCGCGTAGCTCGGCTTCGACAATTCGCCGTCGTTGATGAGGTCGACGCCGGCGTCCGCCTGTTTTTTGACCACCTCGGCGACCGCCGAGCGTACGCGCGTGGCGAGCGCGTCGGCATCCACCGGCACGCCTTCCTCCTTGGCGTACATCATGCGGATGAGGTCGTCCGGCCGCGGCAGGCTGCCGGTATGGGTGGTGAGGAAGCGGTCGGTACTGCGTTGCATGGCAAGGTTCCCCCGGGCCGCGGACCCTAGCGCACGCTGTTTTCGCTAACCACTGGTGGGCAGCCTGCGTTGACAGGGGCGGGTGGGCCCCTTAGAACGCGCGCAAACATCACCTAGAGATCGTCATGAAAGTCCGTAATTCGTTGAAATCCTTGCGCGGTCGCCACCGCAACAACCGCATCGTGCGCCGCAAGGGCCGCGTTTACATCATTAATAAGACCAACCGCCGCTTCAAAGCGCGGCAGGGCTGATTCACGCGCCGTAGATTTGCCTTAAGCGGTGAAGATTATACACTTCACCGATGCGCAGCCGATTCCAACTCACTGTCCTCGCCGCGCTCCTGGGCGCGGCTTTGTTTTCGCCGGCTTGGGCGCAGCCGGAAAACCTGCCGCAGCCGCCCGCCAAGCTTCCGGCGGTCCGGCACGGCGACCAGACCCAGAGCCTCGATTTCCTGTTCGGCGCGCTCAAGGCAGCGCCCGATGACACCACCGCCAAGGCGGTCGAGGAGCGCATCTGGGCGGTGTGGGCGGTCTCGCGCAGCGACACCACCAACCTGCTGATGAGTCGGGCGCGCAACGCGATCGAGAAGAAAGACCTCGATCTCGCCGTCAAGCTGCTCGACGCGGTGGTCAAGATCAAACCTGATTACGTCGAAGCCTGGAATCGGCGCGCCACGCTCTTTTACATGAAAAAGGAATACGGCCGCGCGCTCACCGACATCGCCGAGGTGCTCAAGCGCGAGCCGCGCCACTTCGGCGCGCTGTCCGGCCTCGGCCTGATCCTGCAGGATCTCGGCGACGACAAGCGCGCGCTCGACGCCTACCGCAAGGCGGTCGCGGTCTATCCGCGCCTGCAGCGCATCCCCGAACTGGTGAAGACGCTCAGCGAGAAGGTCGACGGCCGCGATATCTGACCGTCTTATTTGCCCAGCAGGACGGGCAGCCAGGTCAGGAACGAATGCGTGACCCCGACGGCAGCCAGCGGCGCGCCGACCGCCAAGAACAGCCGGACCGGGTAGGCCGATACCACGCGGATTTTGAACGCTTTTGACATTGTGTTCCCTCGAAGCTCATTTGCGTGCCGGGAACGTGTCTATGGCGGCATACGAAATCGAGATGGCAAAGGGGCCCGTTTTATAAAGACGCCATAAATGCCGTCGCGGGGCCGGCAACGCATTCGGCAATAAAACCGAAGACCGCGATACCGGGGCGCGCGCGGCTTAGGCGCGCACCCTTCGCTTGCGGAATTTCGCCACGAACCCGGCCCCGGCGAGACCGGTGACCATGCACGTCCACGCCGCCGGCAGCGGCGTCGGCGTATTGGCCGGTGCGAAAGCGACGCCCTTGAAGTTCGTGCCGAGCGTCGCCGTCGCCAGCGTGACGAACTGTTCGGTGGCCGGCGAACCGATCGGGTTCGGATTGGTGGTGCGGCTCAGCGTGTCGATGATCGAATAGAGATAGGTCTGGTCGGTGTCGCCGATCGTGTAGTTGGTGGCGAACAGCTCGACCTGCGTGCCGCCGTTGATGACTTCGCCGGTGAGCCCGAGCAGGCCGGTGGTGCCGGCGGTCGCGTTGTTCTTGACGAAATCATGCAGACCGGCGGTGAGCGTGTAGGCGAGGCTCCAGGTGTTGGTGATCGTGTTGAGAATCCACTTCTGCAGGCCACCGTCGCCGGTGTTGGTCTTCGACGTCGAAGTATCACCGTTCGAATCGTTCTTCGGGCTTCCGGTATCGGCGACGTAGAGCGTGGTGGCATTGGCGAAGAAGAAGCCGGCGGGACTGAGGTTGATCAGGTTGGAGGCGGTGCCGTTGGACTTGGTGGTGGTATTGTTGAACTGGTTGCCGTTGGTATTGGCGCCGGTCGCGATCGTCACCTTGCCGGTGTCCTTGCCGGCGGCGGAGGTCGCACCAAACCCGGTCAGTTGCGCCGGGCCATTGCTGCTGTTGGCGACTGTCGTGGGCGGCGTGCCGGGCGATCCGAGCGTGCCGATGAAGTCGCGGGCGCTGTTCGAGCCCTGCTTGGTGTCGGTCGAGACGTAGAGCGTGTTGTTGTAAATCTGGACGTTGCGCGTGTCCTGCCCGAAATCGTTGGGTGGGTTGCCCGTCGATGTGGCGTCGGTTCCAGTAATTGAAACTGCGGTTTGTCCGGGCCCAACCCCCGGCACGTAGAACACGCCGCCGGTATTGTCGCCGGCGTTGCCGCTGCCTTGGCCGGAAATATAGAACGACTTGCCGTCCGCGGAATAAACGCTGCGCGGGTTGTTGGTGTTGGCGACGTTGTTGAGCACCGTCGACGAGTTCACCCAGCCGTTGTCGCCGATCCGGACGATCACGCGCGACACTTGCGGTGTGCCGCCGCAGCCGCTCGACAGGCTGCAGGACTGCGCCAGTGCCGTGCCGGTGCCGTTGTTGAGAAGCGAGGCCCCGTTGGGATCGAAGAATTTGTTGTAGGTGGCCGCGTTGGTGGCGTAGCCGGCGATGGTCAGGTACTGGCCGTTGCCGGACAATTGCAGCTGCGCCTCCGACGACGAGCCGTATTCGCCCGAAACCGCCACGTTCTTGCCCGAGGTCACCTGCGACAGAGTCTGCGTACCTACCGGCGTCTGATTGGTTCCGGTGGTCTTGAATTCATAAAGCGACAGCGGCGCCGCCTGGTTGTCCAGATACTTATTGGTATTTGCACCGGTGTTGCCGGTCGCGCTGGCGCCGTTGCTGGCGGAGCCGTCGCCGTTGCCTTCGACACTGACGACGAGATCGCCTTCGGTGAAGGTCAGCGCGTTTGCCGCTGGGATGGTGAAACAAAGCGCAAGCGCTCCAAGCGCGACTCCGCTCAGCCAAACACCGCGCGAGCCGCGAGTGCGCGGCAATATGATCCGACGATTGTTCATTGGAACCCCAGCTCGATAAAACGCCACCAAAAATATTAAAGTGTCACTCGATGACGGCTACGTGACAAACGATGTCGGCAGGGGAGAACCGGCGCGGCGGCCCGCGTAAAGAATCTATAAAGTGTCAGTCGCCTTCGGTTTCGGCGCCGACATAGGCAATGCGGAGCATGTTGGTCGCGCCCGGCGTGCCGAGCGGAACGCCGGCGACGATGATGATGCGCTCACCCGCCTTGGCGAAGCCTTCCTTGAAGGCGATGCGGCTCGCGCGATCCACCATGTCGTCCTGATCGTGCGCATCCTCGGTGATGACGCAATGCACGCCCCACACCACCGCCAGCCGCCGCCCGGTGGCGATGTTCGGCGACAGCGCGACGATCGGCGCCTTCGGCCGCTCGCGCGCCACGCGCAGGCCGGTCGAGCCCGACGAGGTCCAGCACACCACCGCGGCGAGATCGAGCGTTTCCGCGATATGGCGCGCCGCGTCGGAAATGGCGTCGGCGCCGGTCGCTTCCGGGTCCGGGCGCTGCGCGCCGATGATGCTGCGGTAGGTCGGGTCGTGCTCGACCTCCTCGGCGATGCGGTTCATCATCGTCACCGCCTCGATCGGATATTGCCCGGCCGCCGATTCAGCCGACAGCATCACCGCGTCGGCGCCCTCGAAAATCGCGGTGGCGACGTCGGAAACCTCGGCGCGCGTCGGCACCGGCGAATTGATCATCGATTCTAGCATCTGCGTCGCCACCACCACCGGCTTGCCGGCGATGCGGGCGGCGCGCGTCATCTGCTTCTGCACGCCCGGAACTTTCTCCAGCGGCATTTCGACGCCGAGATCGCCGCGCGCCACCATCAGCGCGTCGGCGATATCCAGAATCTCACCGAGCCGGTGCACGGCCTGGGGCTTCTCGATCTTGGCCATGACCGACGCGCGTCCGCGCGTGATTTTCTTCGCCTCGGCGATGTCCTCCGGCCGCTGGATGAAAGACAGCGCCACCCAGTCGATGCCGGTGTCGAGCGCGGCCTCGAGGTCGGAGCGATCCTTGGCGGCAAGCGCCGAAAACGGAATCGTCGAGTCGGGCAGGCTGACGCCCTTGCGGTCCGATAGTTTGCCGCCGACCTCGACGCGCGTCGTCATGCGCTTGGGCCCGGCCTCGGTGACGGTGAGGCGCACCTTGCCGTCGTCGATCAGCAGCGTGTGGCCAGGCGCGACCGCAGCGAAGATTTCCGGATGCGGCAGGAAGGCGCGCGTGGCATCGCCCGGCGCGGAATCGGAATCGAGCACGAAGGTGTCGCCCTTCTGCACCGTGACGGAGCCGCCGGTGAAGCTGCCGAGCCGCAGCTTCGGGCCCTGCAGATCGACCAGGATGCCGATCGGCCGACCGCTGTCCTGTTCGACGCCGCGGATCGCAGCCACCAGTTCGCGCATCTTGTCGTGCGTGGTGTGGCTCATGTTGATGCGGAAGACGTCGACGCCCGCGGCGAACAGCCGCGCGATCATGTCCGGCGTCGACGAGGCCGGACCCAACGTGGCGATGATCTTGGCGCGGCGCAGCCGTCTCATTTCTTGCCGCCCGGGCTTGGAGGCTGCACCAGCGGTGTGCGCGACGGGCCGGGAACGCGCGGCGGCAGCGGCTTGTCGGGCGTCTGCTCGGCGGTGTCGGTCAACTGCACCGTCCACGAGCGCTGCTCGCCGGTGTCGACCTCGAAATAACCGGTCCGGTCATAGCCGCGCGCCAGGCAGTTGTCGGTGCCGCGAATGGTGAATTCCTTTTCGCGCGAGCACATGAAGGCCTTCCCCGACCATTCGCCGCCGCGGTCGTAATCGACTGCGTAGATGTAATAGTAGCGCGCCACAAGGTTCCCGCGCAGCAACGTTTCGCAGGTGCGCCCCGAGACGTTCCACCAGCCTTCGGTGGTCCAGCCCTCGTTGTCCTTGTAGCCGATGGCGATGCCGACGCGGCTGCCGGTGTTGTTGCAGAGCCGGAAATCGGCCAGCGCAGCCTGCGCCGAACAGAGCAGCGCCGCCGCGCCGAGCGCGGCAGTGACGATGTGCGGGAAAGGGCGCGGCGAGGGGGTCACGATCGGTTGAGAATCGATTGGCAGGCGTTGTCGCGTGATCGGTCAGGTGCTGTCAACGACGATGGCGCGTACGTCATTGACGTTGGTGTAGGTCGGGCCGGTCAGCAGCAAGTCGTTGAGAGCGCCGAAAAATCCGGTCGAATTGTTGTCGGCAAGAAAGGCGGCAGGATCGAGGCCGAGGGCCTTCGCCCGCGCCACGGTGTCGCCATCGAGCACGGCGCCAGCCGGGTCGTTGGGGTCGCCGCCGCCGCCGTCGGTGCCGTCGGTGTCGGCGGAGAGCGCCGCGACCCCCGGCATGCCGGCAAGTCCGATTGCCAGCGCCAGCGCGTATTCCTGGTTCGGCCCGCCGCGGCCCTGGCCGCGGATCGTGACGGTCAACTCGCCGCCCGACAGGATCACCGCCCGCTTGCCTTGAGCGCGGAGCTCGCGCGCCAGCTTGGCGTGGGCGGCTCCGACCTCGCGCGCCTCGCCCTCGAGCAGGCCCAACATGACGCAGTCGTAGCCGGCGGCGCGCACCGCGGCTTCCGCCACGCGCAGCGCATCGGCCGGACGAACGGCGACGACGAAAGATGTATTGGCGAAGGCTTTGTCGCCGGGCTTGGGCGTTTCATTCTTGGCGTCGGTAAGCGCGCGCGTCACGCTCGCCGGCAGTTCGAGCTTGTATTTGGCAACGATCGCGCACGCGTCGGCAAGCGTCGTCGGATCGGGCACCGTCGGCCCGGAGCCGATCACCGCCGGGTCGTCGCCCGGCACGTCCGAGACCGCGATGGTCGCAAGCCGCGCCGGATAGGCGTGGCGCGCCAGCCGCCCGCCCTTGATGCGCGACAGATGTTTGCGCACCGTGTTGATCTCGACGATGTTGGCGCCGGACCGTAAGAGCGCGCGCGTCACCGCCTGCTTGTCGGCGAACGAGACGCCGTCCGCCGGCGCGATCCAGTTGGCCGAGGCGCCGCCCGACATCAGCACCAGCACGAGATCGTGGTCGCCCGCGCTCTCGGCGAATTTCAGCGCGCGCTCGGCCGCTTCGAGGCCGGCAGCATCGGGGATCGGATGGCCCGCCTCGATCATCTCGACAACGCGGGTTGGGCGGCCGTAGCCGTGCCGCGCCACCGCGACGCCGGCGATGCGCTCCTTCGGCAGCTTGAGCCGGTCGAGATAGAAGGCCTCCGTCGTCTCGGCCATCGAGCCGGCAGCCTTGCCGGCGGCGAGCAGGATCAGCCGCCCGTTCGGCGGCTGGGGGAGCAGCGGCGGCAGGAAGGCGGACGGATGCGCCGCCTTCACCGCCGCGCGGAACAGCGATTGCAGGAATTCTCGATGCCCGGCCAAATCACGAGCCATGAGGGCCATACCGCCGCGTTTTTGGCCCTATGGCAAGCGCCGGCCGGCGCGATTATGTTCCCCAACAGCGAGGAAAAAGCCATGGACGACAACACCCGCACCGAGCTTGAGGCCGCCGTTTATCGCCGCCTGGTGGAACATTTGCGCTCGCGCGCCGACGTGCAGAACATCGACCTGATGAACCTCGCCGGCTTCTGCCGCAATTGCCTGTCGAACTGGATGAAGGACGCCGCCGACGCCAAGGGCCTTGCCATGAGCAAGGACGAGAGCCGCGAGATCGTCTACGGCATGCCGTACAAGGACTGGCAGGCGAAACACCAGAAAGAAGCCTCGCCCGAGCAAAAGGCCGCCTTCGAGAAGGCAAGCCCGAAGCACTAGCGTGATCCCGAAAAGCATGTCCTCGACGTGATCGGGGATGGGAACCGGTTTTCGCAAAAGATCACGCGCAAAATAAAAGTTTATACACAGGTGTGGATGTCGGGGGCTTCGCAGCAATGCGATGCCCTGCACCGCGAATATTCCGTATGACATTGCGGGAAAACCGCTTTCATTCGGGAGACTACGATGCCTGCTACCGCCGCGGCCGCAACAGAAGAAACCGCCCACCGCTTCGCCAAAGACCAGCTCAAGGCCATCATCGAGCGCATCGAGCGGCTGGAAGAGGAAAAGAAGACGACCTCCGATGACATCCGCGACGTCTATGCCGAGGCCAAGGGCACCGGCTTCGACATCAAGGCGCTGCGCACCATCGTGCGCATGCGCAAGCAGGACACCGACGAGCGCCGCGAGGAGCAGGCCGTGCTCGAGATGTATATGAACGCGCTGGGGATGCTGAACTGATCTTGCGCCGGCGCACGCCAGGCCGCAGCACATTCGCGCCGCTCGCTGCGGCCGCTGCTGCTTTGCCGATGCTCGCCACTCTGCCGGCGGCTGCGCAAAACTTCATCACCTACCATTGTAATGATGGCAGCGAAGTCGTGGCGGCATTCTACCGGGGCGACAGCCGCGTCCACGTCCAGCTTGATGGCAAGGCGTTGACGCTGTCCAAGCGAATCTCGCTCACCGGCACGCGTTTCGGCCGGGGCGATATTTCGTTCACCATTGCCAAGGACGGATCGGCGACGCTCAAGCGTGGCCGCAGCGCAACGGCCTGCACGAACGCCCCTTAGCGCATCGACAGCGCCTGCGGCCGCGTGAAGGTCGCGGTGGCGAGGAACACCACCGCGTGGCCGGTGAAGTGGTCGGCGACCATGCCGTAGTTCGGATCGGCCGAGAACGTCATCGCCAGCGACATCGCGGGCTTTTGCAGCAGCGGCTCGATCGCCTTGGCGTTGAAGCTTTCGCCGGCGTGGTTCGACGACATGTAGACGGTGAAGCTCGGCGTCAGCATCGCCGCGCGCAGCCACGGGCTCTCATAGTTGGTGCCGCCGCCCGACAGCGTCGAGGCCGTCGTCACGGTCGAGGCGCTCGAGGCCGGGATCATGGTCGCTTCCGCCGGCAGACGCGGCATGGTCGAGCCCATCGGCCGCAGGCGCGACGGCGCCGGGACCGGCATCGGCATCGGCATCTCCGCGCTATAGGAGAGCGCGGTCTGGGCGGGCTCTGCCGCGGCCACTTGCATCGGCGCCGGCAGTTCCGGACCCTTCTCGATGCTGCCGCGCCAGCTCACGCCCAGCGAAGCGGTGGCGAAGGTCTCTTCACGCGTCGGCGCAGCGGCAGCGGCCACCAATTGCGGACGCGCCGCCGGCAGCGGCACCGTGGACTGCACCGGCGCAGGCTGCGGCAACGGCGCGATGCTCGCGACAACGATCGGCTTAGCCGGCGCAGGCGCGGGCAACGGCGCCGCGCTCGCCACGACGACCGGCTTGGCCGGCGCTGGCTTCGGCAGCGCAAGCTTCGGCGGGGTCAGGCTGGCCGCGACCAGCGTGCGTGTCGGCTTGGCCGGAGCGGCGCTGTCGTCATCGTCGGCTTCCTTGCCGCGGCCGAACAGTCTGGCGAACAGGCTGCGCTGCTTCGGCTGCTGCTGCGCCGCGATCTCTTCGTCGCTTGCGGTGATGACGCCGGCCTCACGCGCCTTTTCGAGCGAGGTCGGGGAGGGAACCGAACCATGCCGCTCGACGTCGACCAGCGCCAGCTTGTAGTTCGCGAGCGGCCGGCCGTCGGCCGGAATGTGTACGGTGCGGCCGTCGGGGAAGATGCGCTCGAGATCGTTGCGCGCGATCTGCGGCCAGTGCCGCACGGTGCCGGTGTCGAGATGCACGAACGGCGAGCCCGAGGTCGGATAGAAGCCGACGCCGCCGCGCTGCATGCGCAGGCCGACGGTGCGAATCTCGGCGAGCGGCACGCCCGGAATATAGAAGTCGATCGCCTGGCCGTGGGTGTGCTGGCTGAACTGCGCGACGCCGGTCGAGCGCTCGCGCAGCATCACGTTGGTTTCCGGCGAGCGGAAGCCGCAAATGATCTGGATCGGTTGCTTGCCGTCGACCTCGCGGTTGGCTTCCCACAGCAGGTCGAACAGATGCGGGTCCATCTGCGCCTCTTCCTGGCGGCGCCAGTCGCGCATGAACCAGTTGAGCTTCTTCAGCGCGGCTTCGTCGTAACGGCCGTCGCGCTTGTAGGTGATGGTGATGTTTTCGTCGGTGTGGACGTGATGGAAGGAGATGGTGCGGGTGTCGCCTTCGGCGACGGCGTTCTGCAGGGCGTCATTGGCCGCCAGCAGGAACAGCGCGGCTACGCCGAAACGCGACCCCGCACGCAGCACGATTTCGGCAACAGAGCGCTCACGCGCCGCACGCAACTGCACAGACCGTTTCCGTGAAAGTTCCCGACCCACTGCCGTCGCTACGTCCCCAGCCGGGTCGTCGCGACGACGACCACGCAGTTTTATCCGGAAGGGTTAAGGCCCCCTTACCCGGGGCTCCCCCCACCGCAAGGTCTGAGTATACGGGGAAAATGGCCGAAAAAGGCCATCGCGAAAGGGTCCGCGACAAAGCGATTTTTGCCGAAAATCGCGTCCGGCCGGGGCCGAACGCCGAGTTTTACCGGAACAACTTGTCGAAGAACTGGAAGGGGTTCTGCGCCTCGCGCCGCTCGACCCGCATCAGGATCTCCTGATTGGCCTTGTCGGTCGCGGCGTCGCGCTTGGGATCCGGCGGCGGAGCGACGTCGGCGACGCGGCGTTCGTCGCTGCGCAGGATCGAGTTGATGCGCTGATCGAAGCCGTAGATGTCGTCGCGGAACTGCAGCTTGCCGGCGTCGTCGACGAAGGCGGTCTGGTAGGTCAGCAGCACTGTCGGGTGTTCCTGCAGCTTGAAGGTGCGTTCGTCCTTGCCGAACATCGCGTAGAGCTGGCGCGAATTCGGCGTCGGGCCGTGCTGCGCCAGGCGGAGCATGATCTCGCCGAACATCGTCGGATCCTCGACCCGCATGCAGCCGTGGCTGAAGGCGCGCTTGTCGTAGGCGAACAGCTTCTTCTCCGGCGTGTCGTGCAGGTACACCTGGAACTTGTTCGGGAAGTTGAACTTGATGCGGCCGAGCGCGTTGGCGGCGCCGGGCGGCTGCACCACGTTGATGTGGCCGTCGGGCCCGCGCTTCACCTCGAGGCCCATGCGGTCGAAGATCTGCGGATCGTTGGCGTAGAGCGGCAGCAGCTCGTTCTGGATGATGGACTGCGGCACGAACCAGGACGGATTGACCAGCACGTTGTCCATCGACGCGGCGAGCAGCGGTGTCGGCGTCTGCGGCTTGCCGGCGACGATCTTGGTGCGCCAGATCAGCGAGTGGTCGTTGACGACCTTGAGCGTGTAGTCGGGGATATTGACCATCACGTAGGTCTTGCCGAAGTCGCGCGGCAGCCAGCGCCAACGCTCCATGTTGGCGACGACGTGATCGACGAGATCGCCGCGCTTCGGCCCGTTGACGATCGAAATGACCTTGTTGTCGACGACGCCGGTCGGCTTGATGTCGTTCTTCTGCTGGACGCGGCGCACCGCGTCGAACAAGCGCTTGTCGTAGAGGATGTCGTCCGGCTTGCCGCCGAGGCCGAGCTTGCCGCGCAGCGCGGGGATGCGGCTGTCCTTGGCGCCGGGCTTGATGACGCCGCCCTCCGGGATGCGGTTGTCCGGCTCGCCGGCGCCCGCGCTGGCGTTGGCGCGCAGGACGCCGAGCTGGCCCCTGAGATCCTTGAAGCCCTGGTGCGGCGGATTGAAGCTGTCGAACGTGGCGTTGATGTCGCCGCCGCTCGCGAGCTTGCGCAGCACGTCGGCGGCGTCCGGCGCGTGATCGCCATAGTCGACCTGTACGTAAACGCGGGCCGGCGCGATGCGGCCGCTCTGCAGATGGCGGGCGAAGGTCATCGCTGAGCCGGTCAGCGCGACGTCGGCGTCGGCCAACTGCTCGGGGCCGGAGAGGCTGGCGAAATCTGGCACCGGGTAGTCGTTGGCGTCGAGGCCGTCGGCAGCCGCGCCTTTGAGCCGCGCGATGGTTGCCTTGGCGCGCGAAGAGAGCGCGCCGTCGACGATCCACAGCGGCGCGTAGTTGCGCGAGGCATAGAAGCTCTCGACCGCCTTGCGCTCGGCCGGACGCTCGAAGCGCTTGTCGATCTGCTTGGAGCCGACGACGCCGCGCAGTTTCTCGCTGATCTGCGCGTCGCTCGCGGCGAAAATCTTGTCGAGCGCGCTGCGCACCAAGCTGGTGTCGTTCTTCGGCTCGGTCGGCGCAACGACTGGAGCGGGCGCAGGCGCCGGCGCAACGTCGCGGTGGATGGTGACGCGGCCATTGAGCATCGGCGGCATGGGCGCGATCGCCTCGGCCTGCGGCGCGGCGAAAGCGGCGCCGGGTGCGCCGACAACCAGCGCCAGCACGGTGCCGGCAAGCAAATGGTCGAACCGAAGCTTACGCATACAAATCACTCCACAAAACTTCAGCGCCACTGGCGAGGATGTATCGTCGCAGCGGGCGTGGCGCCACGCGCAGCGCTGCATCGCTATTATGCGGCGTGACGCCTGCATAAACGACCGAAATCAGGCCGGCTTTAACGTTTACCTTGCATCACGGCTAACGCGCGCGACGCGATGGTTAAGGCGCGCGCGTTAATGCGCCGGCGCCGTTTCTTTCTTCTCCGCGCCGTCGAGGCCGAGGCCTTCGAGCTTGCGGTAAAGCGTCGAGCGTCCGATCTGCAGACGCCGCGCCACCTCCGACATCTGCCCGCGATAATGCGCGATGGCAAAGCGAATGACTTCGCGTTCGATGTCTTCGAGCGCGCGCACATCGCCGTTGGCGTCGAGCAGTGGCATCGTTGAACCAGTGATGGTTAACGCCGGCGCCGGCTTGCCCGGACCGGGGCCGGCCGCGAATGACGCAAATCCTGGTGAATCCGGAACATTAGGTACAATTTTAATCACTGTGTCGTGAGCGTGGTCACCAAGCTGCGCCGCGATCTGCGGGAATTCGGCGACACCGACTTCCTCGCCTTCGGCCAGCACTACGGCGCGGAAGATCGCGTTCTCGAGCTGGCGCACGTTGCCGGGCCAGCGATGCGCGGCCAGCATCTGCATCGCCTGCGGCGCAATGGTGCGCACGGGCTTGCCTTCCTCCGCCGAGAAGCGCGCGAGGAAATGCCGCGCCAGTTCGGCAATGTCCTCCGGCCGCTGCCGCAGCGGCGGCACCGAAATCGGAAACACGTGCAGGCGATAGAACAGGTCCTCGCGGAAACGCCCCGCCTTCACGTCGGCGATCAGATCGCGATTGGTGGCGGAGATGATGCGGACGTCGAGCTTGACCGGCCGGCGGCCGCCGACCGGCTCGACTTCGCCCTCCTGCAGTGCGCGCAGCAGTTTCACCTGCGCCGCGAGCGGCAGTTCGCCGACCTCGTCGAGGAACAGCGTGCCGCCGTCGGCCTCGATGAATTTGCCGGCGTGCTTTTCGGTCGCGCCGGTGAAGGAGCCTTTCTCGTGCCCGAACAGAATCGACTCGACGAGATTCTCCGGCATCGCGCCGCAGTTGACGGCAACGAACGGCTTGGCGCGGCGCTCGCTCGAGCCGTGGATCGCGCGCGCGATCATGTCCTTGCCGACGCCCGATTCGCCCTCGATCAGCGCCGGGATGTTGGAGCCTGCCGCTTTCTCCGCTGATGCCAACACCTTGCGCATGGCGGCCGAGCGCGTGACGATGTCGGCCATTGTCATCGTGCCGTCGCGGCTGCGCGTCAGGCGGCGCAATTCGCCGGCCAGCGCCTTGCTTGCGAGCGCGTTGCGCAGCGTCACCTGGAGCCGCTCGGGGCTCGCCGGCTTGACCACGAAGTCGCAGGCGCCGGCGCGCATCGCCGATACCACGTTGTCGATGCCGCCGTGGGCAGTCTGTACGATCACCGGCACGTCGAGACCGGCGTCGCGCATGCGCGCCATCACGGCGAGCCCGTCGAGATTGGGCATCACCAGGTCCAGCACGACGCAGTCGATCGGGCGCTTGTGCGGACCGGTGAGGATGTGGAGGGCGGTTTCGCCGCTGTCGGCCAGAACGGCTTGATACCCGAAGCGGCTGACCATGTTCTCGATCAGGCGGCGTTGCACCGGATCGTCATCGACAACAAGCACAACTGCGGACATGCGCACTCCAAACGGTGTACCGATTTGGTGCAATGTCGCCGTTCTTGCTTAATGGGGTGTTAAATAGATGAGCCCGGCACTAGATATCGCCCTTGCCGGTCCATCCCATATCGCTCACGAATGTGCCATGCCCCGAACCGCCGTCAGAAAATCCGCCAAATCCTCCAAAGCCCCGTCGAAGCTCGGCGCGCTGCCCGAGTGGAACCTCAATGATCTTTATCCCGGCATCGACAGCCCCGAGCTCAAGCGCGACCTCGATCAGGCCGACGGCGACTGCATCGGCTTCGAGCAGGCCTACAAGGGCAAGCTCGCGGCAATGGCGGCGGGCGAGGGCGCCGGCGAGAAGCTCGTGACCGCGGTCAAGCGCTTCGAGGCGCTCGACGACAAGCTCGGCCGCATCGGCTCCTATGCCTCGCTGATCTATGCCGGCAATTCGACCGATCCGCTGCGCGCCAAGTTCTACGGCGACGTGCAGGAGCGGCTGACCGCCGCCTCGCTGCATCTCCTGTTCTTCACCCTCGAGCTCAATCGCATCGACGACGCGGCGCTCGACGCCGCGATGGCCGATCCCGCCCTCGGCCACTACCGGCCGTGGATCGAAGACGTTCGCAAGGACAAGCCGTACCAGCTCGAGGACCGCGTCGAAGAGCTGTTCCACGAGAAGTCAGTCACCGGCTATTCCGCCTGGAACCGGCAATATGACGACACCATCGCCGCGCTGCGTTTCAAGATCGGCGGCAAGGAGCTGGCGATCGAGCCCGCGCTCAATCTGCTGCAGGACACCGACGGCAAGAAGCGCAAGGCGGCGGCCGAGGCGCTGGCCAGGACCTTCAAGGAGAATCTGCGGCCGTTCACGCTGATCACCAACACGCTCGTCAAGGACAAGGAAATCTCCGATCGCTGGCGCGGCTTCAAGGATGTCGCCGACGCGCGCCATCTCGCCAACCGCGTCGAGCCGGAGGTCGTCAACGCGCTGGTCGCCTCTGTCCACGCCGCCTATCCGAAGCTGTCGCACCGCTATTACGCGCTGAAGGCGAAGTGGTTCGGCAAGAAGAAGCTGCCCTACTGGGACCGCAACGCGCCGCTGCCCAAGGTCGCGCAGCGCACCATCCCCTGGAAAGACGCGCGCGCGACCGTGCTGACCGCCTACGGCGCCTTCTCGCCGAAGATGGCGGAAGTCGCCGACCGCTTCTTTGAGCAGAAATGGATCGACGCGCCGGTGCGCCCGGGCAAGCAGCCCGGCGCCTTCGCGCATCCGACCGTGCCGTCGGCGCATCCTTATGTGTTGCTCAATTACCAAGGCAAGCCGCGCGACGTCATGACGCTCGCCCACGAGCTCGGCCACGGCGTGCACCAGGTGCTGGCGGCGCGCAACGGCGCGCTGATGGCGCCGACACCGCTGACGCTTGCCGAAACCGCGTCGGTGTTCGGCGAGATGCTCACTTTCAAGAAGTTGCTGGCGCTGACCACCGACAAGAAGCAGCGCAAGGCCATGCTCGCCGCCAAGGTCGAGGACATGATCAACACGGTGGTGCGGCAGATCGCCTTCTACAGCTTCGAGCGCAAGGTGCACCTCGAGCGCCGCAACGGCGAGCTCACCGCCGACAAGATCTGCGAACTGTGGATGTCGGTGCAGGCCGAGAGCCTCGGTCCGGCGATCGAGCTGAAGGAAGGCTACGAGACCTACTGGACCTACATCCCGCACTTCATCCATTCGCCGTTCTACGTCTACGCTTATGCCTTCGGCGATTGCCTGGTGAACTCGCTGTACGCGGTCTACGAGAAGTCGGCCGCCGGTTTTGCCGAGCGCTATCTCGACATGCTCGCCGCCGGCGGCACCAAGCACCATTCCGAGCTGCTGGCGCCGTTCGGCCTCGACGCCCGTGACCCGAAATTCTGGGACGGCGGCTTGAGCGTCATCGCCCGGCTGATCGACGAACTGGAAGCGCTGGAAGGCCGCTGATGGCGGCGCCCACCGACCGCGAGAAAAACCGCTTCACGGCCCGCGCGCGCCGCTACGCCCGCGTCGGCACGCAGGTCGGCGGCGTGGCCGCGCGCATCGCCACCTCCCGGGCGCTTGGCCGCCGGCAGGACCGCCCGGGCAATGCGTTTGCGCTCGCCGCCGCGCTCGGCGGTCTCAAGGGCCCGATCATGAAGGTGGCGCAGCTCCTTGCCACCATTCCCGACGCGCTGCCGCCGGAATACGCCAACGAGCTGATCAAGCTGCAGAGCCAGGCGCCGCCGATGGGCTGGGCTTTCGTCAAGCGCCGCATGCAGGCGGAGCTCGGCGCGGGCTGGGAAAATAAGTTCAAGAGCTTCGAGCACCAGCCCGCAGCGGCCGCCTCACTCGGCCAGGTGCACCGCGCGGTCGCGCTCGATGGTTCGGAGCTTGCCTGCAAGCTGCAGTATCCCGACATGCAGTCGGCGGTCGAAGCCGACCTGCAGCAGCTGCAATTCCTGTTCGCCATCCGCAAGCGCTTCGACCCGGCGATCGACGCCTCCGAGATCGGCGTCGAGATCGGCGCGCGCCTGCGCGAAGAGCTCGACTATATCCGCGAGGCCAAGCATATCGCGCTCTACCGCGCCGTGCTCGCCGGCGAGAAGTCGATCCGCGTACCGCACGTCTTCCCCGAGCTCTCGACCGGCCGTCTGCTCACCATGGACTGGCTCGAGGGCCGCAAGCTGCTCGAACACAAAGGCGCGCCACTCGCCACGCGCAACCGCATCGCCACCGCGATGTTCACTGCGTGGTGGTTTCCGTTCAGCCGCTTCGGCGTCATCCATGGCGACCCGCATCTCGGCAACTATTCGACTTTCGACGATGCAAAGGGCAAGCCAGCCGGCATCAATCTGCTCGACTACGGCTGCATCCGCATTTTCCCGCCGAGCTTTGTCGGCGGCGTGGTCGATCTCTATCTCGGATTGTTGCAGGGCGATGACGCGCGCGTGACGCACGCCTACG